>Ga0163149_10007534_pt1 | contig 10951 bp, 11 predicted proteins | sample OliLakLV19MP5G1_FD_148604 | JGI IMG/M metagenome (GOLD analysis project Ga0163149, IMG submission 148604) | Freshwater microbial mat bacterial communities from Lake Vanda, McMurdo Dry Valleys, Antarctica - Oligotrophic Lake LV.19.MP5.G1 | ecosystem: Environmental > Aquatic > Freshwater > Lake >...
TCTGCTAATGAAAATTTATCAAGAGCTTCTTTGCCGACAAGTACTGAAAACTCTGGGGTAACCGTAAGTTCTCTAATGATCTCTTTTTTCGATCTAAATCCATATAAAAGAGTTAGAGGTGTTATTGGAATTGCTACTTCTGGCTTATGATTATCATCTTTATAAAGTTTGGGATTTTCGGCACGAAGTCTCTCTGCTTGCTCTTTGGTTGGGTGCGCCTGAATTGAGAGAGCCTCCCCAACTGAGAGCACCTTAAAGAGAAAAGGTAATTGTGCACCATACTTAGAGCAGACTCGCTCACCAAGTAAATCTCTTGCTGAGGTTTCAATCGCAGCAACCAACGGTATCTCTATATCCCCTTGAATAGCACTGGCATTACCATTTACATGAGTCCCAAACCAAAGTTCCGCATAGGGCTGATCTTCCTTATAAGTACCTAACATCTGGGCGACGATTGAGTTTCCTCCCTGCTTTCCCCAGGCATCGTGTTGTGGAAAGCCTTCTACGATAATTGGTTTTGAGTAGTCAATCATACTTCTTTTAATATCCAGTGCTGCATTGATATCTGCTGTCCCGATCTCTATTGCGCCGATCTCAAAAAATGGCGAATCACCGGACTCGTTAATTTTGCTTTCTGGCATACAGCTCTGGAATACAGTGACCTACAGCGACCAAAATAATAAAGGACTAAACTAATTCCACATTGGCCCTTGGCACAGTAACGAGCCTACCATCATTAAGCTTTGCTTTTAAAACACGAGCCTTTGCCCCAGTCTCTATCAAAGTAAGCTCATTTGGAAGCTCTACTACCTGACCATATGCACCAAAGTAAGGTACTCTTATTACTCTAATTTGCGATCCTAACTCAAGCGATTGGGATTTATCCTTTTCTATCACCGCCTTATCTTCATTACTATGTATAACTATTATCTCAGGTCTTACCGCACCAGCGCGGACTTGGGTTGCTCCATTAATTGACCCACTTTTCCCATTGAACTTTTTTAAAAGTGAGAGCACTCGATTGGAGATAACTAAATTTCCAAATCCTTCAGTAACGATAAGAGTCATTGGCACATCCTCATCCCCTGTAATCGCTACTCCTAAATCATACCCCAAATATTCGGTTAATGCTTGATCGTCAATTGCCCCAACTATAAGACCAACTGCTCCTCGTTTGGCTGCTTCATTTATGATCTCAATTGATGGAGAGGTCCCACCAAATAAAATTTTATTACTACATTCACTTGGGATATCCGCTTCAGTTATCGCTTTATTATCAGTGATATTTAAATCATGTAATATTCCGATCTTCTCTCCTCCTACTCCAAAAATTCCCTGAATAATCGCACCCTGACTCTCTATCGTTACAGATTTCCCCTCACTAATGTTGATTACCTTCCCCGGAATATACGCGGTGATAGTTAAAGGAGAGGAGCTTTCCCTAACACCAACATGCCCACTGGTTTTTGAAATATATTCAATTACGCCATCACATGGGGATTCAAAGCGGGATTTAAATAATCCAAAGAGTCCACTATGTTCTAAAATAGTCTCTCCCTGCTTAACTTTTTTACCGATGGAAACATTATTTTTTTGAATTGCATCTAGGACCTCGTCTGGATCAATGCCTAACTTTTCTGAGATTCTTAAAATATGTAAATTACCTGGAAGGTCTGCGGAAAGAACTTCATCTGTAGATTTAACAGTATCACCAACCTTTACTAAGGTACGACCAACAAGTGGCAGCTCTCTAGTTTTTGCAATCTGAGCAGAGTAACTTGCTTTTAGTCCTGGAGTGAATGCCATTCAAATCTCTCAATACTTTAAAGTAAGATTATCATATATTTTTTGCTGCCAACTAATTCGCTCTTTTTCATCTTGAGGAAAATTAATTGGTCGATTCCTGCCATCTAGTACAATTCCAACCTGACCTATCTCTATCTCTTTAAGATTCGGCTCCCCTCGCCCTACTCCGACATCAATGGTCTTATGAGTTGGCTCAATACTGAGCTGTACTTTCCCACTACCTATGCTGTTTGATCTAATTAAAGTTACTTCATCCTTTCTAACTTTACCGATCTCTTTTCCCTCAAGCTTAACTATAGCTAATATTGGATCTTTAAATTTCTGAGGATATATTGGAGCAATCGCATGACCGAGATTTATCAAACAATCCCTCATTAAGATCTCTTCAGCAGCTTCTGGATGGACAGTTGAGAAAACTCCTAGATGAGGCAACATAAAAATTGAATCGACAGCTAGTTGAGTTAATCCCTCAAGCTCATAAGCATCAAGCATCATAAGTAATGCTTGAGCTCTATCAGGAGCGTGGCTCAATACACCACCAGAGCCTATAACAAGATCAAGAGCTTTAAGGTCAACTAACTCTTCACGGCCTGTAGATTGGGTAAAAATATCAGCGATACCCCGACTCTGTCTCTGCCCGCTTAATCCAACAGCTAATTTTCTATGATGTAAAAATGAAAGCCTAAGAGCTTCTCGACATACTGCTTGCTCAAGATTTAAGTCATCAATACTTTGTGGAATTGATGTTGGGCGGATCATCTTGTTTCTTAATCGATCGTGAATCTCATTATCACTCATCTCATAAGGCAACCATCTTTTTATACCCGCGGTTTTTGCTTCAATTAGAACATTAGCGATTGAATAGCTCATCCCTAAATTGGCACTAACAGTTCTATTAAAAACAAACTCACTGCCTTTATTGTTTTTAAAAACTGAAAAAACATCAGTTGTCGCACCACCAATATCCGCAGCAACAACTTGCAAGCTACGCCTTATTGCAAAATCATGGATCATCTTACCCACGGCACCAGGTGTCGGCATGACTGGAACTGGAGTCCACTTAAGTAACTTTCCATATCCTGGAGCATGACTCATGACATGCTTTAGGAAAAAATCATGTATCAGGTCCCGAGCTGGCTTTAGATTCTCCTCCTCTAAAGTTGGGCGGATATTCTCAACAGATTCAATATGGGCGATCCCTTTTAATATCTCTGAGACTTCATTTTTGGCTTCTTTATTACCTGCATATATAATCGGTAATTTTAGAGTCTCCCCGAATCTCGGCTTTGGGGACGCTGCCAATAAAAGTTCCGCTACCTCAATAACATGACTTTTCGTACCTCCATCAATACCACCGGTTAATAAGACAATATCCGGTTTTAAGTGCCTTATACGCTCAATCTTTTCATGCTCCTCTCGTCCATCATCAGCAGAAAGGGTATCAAGCACAATTGCACCAGCACCAAGCGCAGCTCGAGCTGCTGATTCAGCACTCATCTCCTTTACAACGCCACAAACAATCATCTGCAATCCGCCACCAGCTGAACTGGTAGATAAGTAAAGATCAATTCCCTTTGATTGATCGGATTCCGTCACTATAAATGGAACGTCTTCAACAGAGTGGCCTGAGTACCGTAAAAACTTACGACCACTAATCTCCTCTATCTCAGTAAAAGCATTCAGTGCACCGACAGTAACGTCCGCCACTGGCTCTTCAACAGTAGTTGGAGCCTCTCCACGAAAAGTTTGTCGCCATCCATCCGGCTTTTTTTCAAAAAGCACAGCCTTTGTAGTAGTTGAGCCACAATCAGTCACTAATACTGTTATTAATGCTAAAGGATCTGTTCTCATGCTGGGGGACCAAAGGAAAATAGAGTTTTTATAGCGGAAGCCCAATCAATAAGTAAAAATTGAAGTCGCTCAACTAAGAGAGCTAATCTAGCCATTACAGTTGAACCAAAAAAGGATCCAAAACAGACCATCATAAGCCACCGACCAGAGGCGGAAAACTTTTTGGCTGTGGCACTCTCCGCTTTAATAGAGAAAAAGAAATAGTACATGACCGCCAACAGAGTGAAAACAAAGAGCATATTGGACAAACTTGAAGCCCAATCAATCGTACCATTAGCCATAACAACTAAAGATTTAAAACTACTAGATAGCTGTGGCAGCATCTCGGCAAAAAATCCTTTAAAGGACAAGCCAGCTGATGCCCCTAATGAAAACCCGATTACTAACTTTGCAAGCCAGCCATGTTTCTTTGAGTAGATAAAATAATAAAGCAAACCAAATAAAAGTGGAGCAATATAAAGTAAAACATAAGGATTATATTCACCTGAAAAAGATCCATCAGGATACTGAACTATGTTTAATCCAAAAAGTGGCACTAATATTTGGGGCCAAAGAAAGTATCTAAATCCTTGAATCGCCCCTAGTCCTGCAGCAATCCCGATAAATATATGTTCAAAGACACGGTAAAATGGGTTTTCTTTAATTAAAAAGCTAAAGATTGAAAGGGTGCAAACTCCTCCCATTATAGTTGTCCATAAAATTAGGGTTTGGTTAGTCACGTTGCAACCCTCTCTATTCTCTTAGATATAAGCCCGGATATATTTCCTAAAATTATTAGTCCGATTAAAAGGAGATGGGCGATTCCAAGGCCAGTATTAATGAGTACCGCATCATCTTCCTCTCTCGCTTTATACTCATCAGATAAACGATATGAATACCAGGCAGCACCTGCGATCCCCTCCAAAAGTCCATTTAATTGTCCAGAATCAAGATAGATATAAGCTTCTGGAATGGTAATCGATGTACAGCCGTGACTAAATTGGGGACGATAATCTTTTGTTTGGAAAAACTGAACGTAGCTATCAAATGTACCAACGAGTCCAGTAACCTGAAATAAAAGTGTAATGTTCTTTAAAGTTAATTTCTCTTTAAAGATCGGCAACTCCTTTAATGGAGTAGAAAATGCGTCAATTATAAATGTTTCGGCAAGGTTGGTTGACTTTGGGATAGACTGAATAATCAAAGCACTACCAGGGCGGTATCCTAAATTTACCCAATCCTTACCGTATTCCCATTTTTCTTCAGGAAATTCTGACTCAAGTGATAGCTTAATTTTCTCAGGGATGGATTTTAAAAATGGATCAGCCAAGACATATTGTGAAAATAGTATAATTGGAATTCTCTTTCTCATCAGATGCTCAACAACAACCTGAGCTTGTGATGCATTTTCAGCTTTGGTGTTAGGACCAAAATCAAAGGCAACAAAGGCTACCTTCCCTTTCTCCGGCTTTAACTCATCTACTATTTTAAATAATTTATCAGCAGATTTCATCCGGGCAGGACGAATAGTATACTTATTTAAAAGAGGCCAGGCTAAGGCTAAAAGCACAAATAAAAATATTACCCGACGATCTAAATTCAAAAGGGATCTAAGTTTCGATCTACTTTTCACTGTGGTCCCTCCTTCCCTTCTTCAATAAAGGAAGAGCTCTCTATGGAGAACCACATTCTAACAGCCATATATAGACCAGCTATTGCTGCACCAAACTTAACAGCTCGAAATGCAGCAGCACTTGGATACTCTAAAAGCCATAATCTTACTTCAGGTAATCCATTCCAAATATAGATATAGAAAGGAATCTGCCCCAACATAACTATAACCGCTGCGATCATCATTAAAGCACTCTCAGTACTTCGAATTCTAAAAGCCCGATATCCTGCCGAAATAATATAAAATCCCAATAGAGAAAACATCGCTGATCCAAGTGGGACAAAGAATCCCTCATACACAAAATCATAAGTTAGCTTCTCTGTTGAAGTTCGATAGGAAGTCTCATTAATTTTATAAAAGGATGGAGCTAAAATATTTAGGGCGGTTGATAGATCAGTTAAGATTGTGAAATCAGTAAAAACAGATCCGTTATTTATTACCTTATTAATTTTTTCTGCTTTATCTGTAACTACGGCTAGATTAGTTGTTAAATCTTCATAAAGAAAATTTGGCATCGCAGATTCTCTATTATCTAGCACCGCTTGTACTTTGCTAAGTTCAATCTTTAAAGCGTCATTTAGAAATACGACTCTTTCAGTAACACTTAGCCCTTCATAATCTGACTTTTCTGCATCTCCTTTTATTCGCTCAGAAAACGCTGCTAAATTACGAAGATCCGCAGATCTAGTATTCACTTGCTCTGATGAAATCCACTCATTAAGGGTAAGGTAGGCCATTAAAAGTAAGCTGACTAAAAGAGCGATGCTATTAAGTGCACCTTTTCTTTTAAAAATAATTTTTGAACCATGAACATAAAAAAGATTTATCAATCCTAAAGCAAATGCAACTGCACCAATTGCAATAAACCCATTACTAATCTCTGAATGAAACATTCCAAAGACATAACCACCAAGGGCTTCTGGTAACTTTTCAGGTAACACAAATTCTAAGAAGAAATAAATTCCTCCAAGAAATGTAAAAAATGTAATTAAAGCTTTTCGATAATTCATGAGCCACCCACAAGCCATGCTTTAACATCCTGCCAAGGTGCACGAATAATTGTATCTATATTAATCCAATTAACCTCTGGAAAAATAGTATTAGCAGTTGCAATTAGAACGCCAACAATAATCAAACCAAAGATAACAATCTTAACCCGATCTTGAGCGTAGAGGCTTCCCATCTGAACAGGCTCTCTAGTTAGATAAGCTGCTGCTGCAAAAAGCTCCTCGCCAATTAACGTGTAATCACATGAAGTAATAAAAAATGGAACCTGCTCTGGACTTACACTGGCAGCGACTTGCATCGCGCCAATCTGCTGTCCAGCTTCGGCTAATATTAATGATTCAGCGGCAAAGTATCCAAATAGAAATGCGCTAGCTACTTTTTCTCTATGAATCGTACCCATGTATCCAGAGGCAAAGGCAAACTGCTCATCAGATAGGTAAATTATATTACTTGGATCAAACTCATGTAATCGTCCCTCAATCCTATAAGCGTCCTTCATGACCGATTCTGCTATGGCCATAACATCAGGTTGATTCTGTGGAAGTATCAATTTATTTCTGTAGATCGCACACCGTCTAGCAACGTGAAATAAAACTCCTAAAACTGCATATAGAGTCGGGCTAATATTAGTAAGGCCGGTACAAAAAGAAACTGGTCGTCCAAGCTCAGCCGATCTACCAATGGCTTGATTAATCGCATCAATACCAGCAATTTTTCTAACAAAAAATTGATGTCCCTTGATTGCTTTACGAATAAAGTAAAAAAGTGGGCCAGCTAAAATTAGCAAAATTAAAATCATCGCTGGAGAGGCGTGTTCAATGCCCATCAATTGCCTCCCTAGCTTCGATCTCTTTGATCAAAGATTCAATTCCATCTTTTGTTCCAAGTATACTTGTAGCCTCTTTTAAAAATTTAGAGCCAACAATAGATAAAAATAGCGGGGACAGTAGTGGCGCTGCTATTGAAGCACCCTCTCTAAAAAGTCCGGCTAATGGCTTATTCATCTCTAAAAGAAAAATAGCGGGGACAGCAAGTCCTCGCTTTACAATTCCGTCTGCTACTTGATCAGTTAGAGTAGATAAAAGTTTGGGAGAGTTGTTTGTTAGATCATTCTGCATATAGTTATCGCATAGCGTAATAAAAGAGAGGCTTTTTGAAAAGTGAGGAAAAAGTCCTTACCCTTCAGAGAGTGAGAAATAATCATCAGCAGAAACAGGAGAGTTCCCGATTTCATCCCTACGATCTGGAACGATCTCAGATCCATCCCCTTCTGAAACAACACCACCAGTTAGGGCATTATATTCTCTCTCAAGCTCCTCAAGATCCTCAAATCTGGTACTATCAATTAAAGATAGCTTCTTATCTAGATCGGCTGTACCAGATCGCTTTCTACTAGAAACACCCTGCTCCGCTTGCACTGCAGCTTGAGCCATCTCTGTTAACTGTCCTGTTAGTTGTGATTTTCTCTGTTCAAATTTGTAAGGCTGAGGAACTGATTTAACTGATTGTAATACTGTTCTCAGAGTATCGATATCACCTTGCAGAGAATCAGATGATTCTTTTACTCGCTTAGTCTCCTCTTCAATTTCTATTATTTTTCCAATTTCAGTGACCTCAGCAGCACTGACCCTTAATTTTTTTAAAGTTAAAGTATGATCATCTAATTGCTGAGTTCGGCTAGATAGAGTAGCTCTTTTTACAAGAACAAGGGCATGGAGTTCGTCTATAGAGCTTTGTCTTGGATCTTGAATCTCTGGAGCCACAATTTTCGGAGCCACAATTTTCGGAGCCACAAAATCATAAGCACCATTCTCACCAAAGATAAGAATACTATACTGATCACCATCTACATATTCACTCAGCTCACCTCCAATTAAATACCTACTTAAAGTACCTTCGGATTGAGTATCGCTAGTTAACTTAACTAAAACAGTATCAATTTTTTTTGTTTTACCAGTAGCATTAGTCACTAAAATATAAGTCGATTTTGGTATAAAATTTATGTCAATTGTCGCACCAACGATCGTAACATTACTGTTCTGTTCAGCGTGCACTGAAAAGCTCAGAAATATTAAATTCAAAATTATGAAAGCAGTTCTAATCATTGCAGCATCTCCCAGATACTTCCTACTGGGCCCGTTTTAGGTGTACCATCTCTTAGCCTTCCTCTTGAGTCATCTACTGCCACTTCATTAATCTTTGTAGCCTTAATGATCTGTAATTTACCTCTTAACATGATGATTTTTTTTGCACGCTCTACTTCAGAATCAAAATCATAAGAGGGGGTCTTAGTTGAGCTCGTCTCAAACATTGAGTCGAGCCATCTATTTTCACGCTCAATAGTTTTTCTGGAAAGAGAAACCAAGTTCCCTGATTCTGTAACACGTTCGGATAACGCAAGCTGCTTAGCTAGCTCTCTAGCTTCTTTCTTTTTCTTATTAAAGATCTTATTCTCGCTCTCATATATCGCCACGGCTCTTTCGTACTTCTCTTTAGTTCTCTGCTGTAAAGTTGTTCCATCACTGACAAATTCTTCAAACTTCTTAACAGCAACGATCTGTTTTTGGATTTCAGCATCTACATCATCAATCTGATCTTCAACTAAAGAGAGCTCATCCCTTAATAGAAGTACTCTTGCTATTTCATTTTTTCTTTCCTGGGTTAATGGGAGTCCCTCTTTAAGATCTAAAGCTGAAAGACTCCAGCTACCCTTAGTATTGTGATCTAAATTATAAACCACCCCTTCAAACTTACCTTCCTCTTTCATTGACCCAGAAAACCTTAATCTTGCTTCAGAACCTCTTAATTCAAGGGGTCCTTGTTTGTCTGACTTACTTATCTCTTTTACTGCTGGCATCCAACCATCTCTTAAGAGGGTTACTAAGATATTCTCTTTAACTTCTATGTAAATTGGGACACTTTGTTCGATACTATCTTTGCTACCTTCCTTACTACCATCCTCACTACCACTATCTCTTAAAAAAAGTCCTTGTACAGTTCCGGCATATTCCCCGATTGGTAATTTTGGAAAATCCTGATCTTGGTTTCCTTTTGTGATAAGTAACACAATCACCGAAGCTGTCAGGATAACTGTAGTCACTAAATATATTAGGCCGCTTTTTTTGCCAGGTTTTTTTTTGACAGGTTTCATTAATAAATTAAATTTTCTTAATTATTTTTGCTGGAGAACCAACCGCAATTGCGCCATCTGGCACATCATCCTTAACTAAGGAATGAGCTCCTATGATAGCTCGTGCTCCTATTGTTACACCATCAAGTATAGTTGCCCGTGCACCGATCCAAGCATGAGCTCCAATCTTTACTCCACCTTTGACTTCCATATCTTTTTCAATCATCGGTTTTGAATCATCCCCCAACTGATGATTTCCGGGACCAATATAGGCATAGGCTGCGATCAAGGTGCTTTCACCTATCTCTACTTTGGATTGAGATGCAATGCGTGCATAAGAGCCGACATTCACTCCATTACCTAAAACAATATTAGCATCTTTAGAAACTACAGTTGTAAATCGTCCAACAGTTACATGATCTCCTAAGGTAATACTGCCTCCATCTCCACGCACATCGAGCGTAGCAAAATCATCAATAAGCACTCCTTTGCCAAGTGTAATCTTATTTGGTTGTCTAAGTATCAATCCTCTACCGATCCCTGGACGCTTTCCGCAGTTTTTAAAAAGGTATGGATATAAAAATGCCCTTGAACCATATCCAACTATTCCTGGTAAATTATTAAATAGAAGCATTGAGAGTTCATAACCCAAAAGTGAGATCCAAGTACCATCACCCACACTCAACTCTTTATATAGAGAAAATCCGGAAACCTTAGGATTAGTAAACTGGGCCTGCTGCTTGGTCATTGATGGCTCGGCTTTACCTAGCTCAGCTTTACTTACACCTCTATTTACACCTGTTACCTCTTCCATTTAAATTACTTAGATTGATAGGCGCTATAAATTATACCATCTTTAAATCTTCCTTGAGATCGATCAACGATGCAAGCATATCCAACAATTTGACCACCTAGATCTTTTATCTTTGTTGATGCTTCTAAAATTCTTTTTCCATTCACTATGACATCATCAACTAGGAGTATTTTTCTATCCTTTACTGATGGGCCATAGATCTCTCCTTCAGTGGTAAGAATTCCAACTTCCTTACCGCCAGCAACTGCACTTGCAAAATATACTCCGGTGTAGGCAATACCAACCGCCATGTTAAAAGATCCTGCACTAAGATCTCCAACCGCCTGAGCAGCTAATCGCGCTAACTCAGCTGGGGTCAGCCGCATCGTATCAAAGAAAGTAGTAACTTTATGACCACCAAGGATCTCTTGAGGTTGAGGGTAAGGAACTGTAATCCTTTCTATTATGGCTTGGGTTGTCTCATCACTCATAACCGATAGTTATCCCAAAAATAATCTTTTCTAATACTTTTACTAAGTACCTTAAATCATTGAAAATTAAAGTCAATACCTGTATAATACATTGATGTGTCTAGTTTCCCTAATCTACTCATAACAATAGGGATATCGCTTGATCTTTTTCTGGCCAACTTATTAGCGTTTACATGCAGTGTAACTCTGTAAGATATGCTTTGGCTTTTGGTTTGCAAATT
>Ga0163149_10007536_pt1 | contig 10951 bp, 12 predicted proteins | sample OliLakLV19MP5G1_FD_148604 | JGI IMG/M metagenome (GOLD analysis project Ga0163149, IMG submission 148604) | Freshwater microbial mat bacterial communities from Lake Vanda, McMurdo Dry Valleys, Antarctica - Oligotrophic Lake LV.19.MP5.G1 | ecosystem: Environmental > Aquatic > Freshwater > Lake >...
CAATACAACCACCGCTGACCGAGCCAGCCATTGCGCCACCAGATGACACAACCATTTTGGCACCGATACCACGCGGAGCCGATCCAAGCGTCTTAACAACTGTCGCAACCGCAACACGCTCCCCGCGAGCGCGCCATTCATCGATCATGGGCAGAACATCTTTCATAGAGTGACTCCTATGGAGCGCCAGATAATGCATACACAGGCCGATTGTGGATTCATGGTACCACAGTGGAGCAGGAATTGGGGGAATATGGGCCTTCCCATCCGCAGGCTGAAGCCTGCGGCTAGGGGATGGTGTTGCCCATAGCATGAGCCCCCAGCCGCAGGCTGAAGCCTGCGGGACATAGTGTGGCGGCTAGATGCCTAATTTCTTGCGCCAGTAGCGTGCCAACCCCTGCCAGCATTGATCGACTGCGGCGACCTGGCTATAGAGTACTGCAGCGGTGCTGGCCTGTTCACCAAAAACGGCAAGCTCGTCGTTGGCTAGTTTCTGGAGAGCCGCAATCTGGGTTGCCTCATCGCCGCCTCGTTCCATTTCTGTGCGAACCAATGCGGCCCATGCAAGAGTACGCTGGCGCACCTCGCCAATATGGCGTTGCGGATTGCCATACGCCCCGAAGTGAGTCAATAATAGCACCGTTGGATGCAGCGCTTCCATGTGTTGCCAGGTACGCTCCCAACCCTCAAGGTCAATATCGGGCGGTGGCGTAGCCGGGCGGCAGTAATGAAACCCTGGCATCTGCACCCCCGCATCATCGCCACACCACAATGCGCCACTGGCCGGTTCGTGATACAACACATGATGTGAGGCGTGACCTGGTGCATCATAGGCAATGAGCGTGCGTGTGCCGAGTGCAATCTGTTCGCCATCAGCCAGGATGCGCACGTTTTCCGCTGGAACAGGCAGGAACGCACCCCATAGATAATCAAGCTGATCGCCATAGAGGCGTGCGGCACTACGCATGAGTTTTTCTGGATCAATCAGATGCGGGGCACCGCGTTGGTGAACATACACGCGCAGGCGTGGGTTACGCCGCAAGAGCATGCCTGTGGCACCAGCGTGATCAAAATGAATATGGGTCAGCAGCAGCGCCGATAGATCCTCAACTCGAATGCCATTGGCAGCTAGCCCTGCCTCAAGCCCTGGTAACGCACTGGTTGGGCCTGGATCGACAAGCGCCAGTTGATCGCCCAGCAACAGATAGGAGGCAACTACCATTGGGTGGCCAAGATGCATCGTATCGATCAGCCGAATATTCTGTGGAAGTACCGATTGTGTTGCCATATGGCTCCAATGCAGGCAGCTGCGCGTGGCAGCAGCCGGAAACCCTTCAGTCGCTGTCGCTACTATGCCAAAGCCCGTCCCAAGCGCGCAGCAGCTTCGATCAGATCTTCCGTTCCATAGAGGCTATGCGCCAGGCGTAGTGTATTGGTGCCCCCGCCATGTACATAAAAACGCGATCCAGGAATATAGGCAACTCCCTGCGCTTCTGCATGCATCAGGAGCTGTTCTGCCTGCATCCCATCGCGCAGCCGAACCCATGTGAAAAAGCCACCACGCGGCACAACAACCTCACACCCCTGCGGCAATGTTGCGCGGAGTGACGCCGCCAACACACTGCTGCGTTCGGCATAGGTTGCTCGTAAGCGTTCAATCTGTGGCTCAAAGCGGCCAGCCAAACAGAACGCAGCAACTATCATCGCCGTGAAGTGATTTGCGCCACCGCCACTATCGAGCACACCACCGCCTGCAATACGCTGAATCAATGCTGGCGCACCCGTCAGCCAACCAAGCCGTAATCCGGGAGCAAGCGACTTGGCAAATGATCCAAGCCGCAGCACGATTCCAGATGAATCCATGCTCCATAATGATGGTGGCGCAATGCTATCATAGGCCAGATCGCGATAGACATCATCTTCCAGGATCAGTAGATCCTCGCGGGTTGCCAGATCGATCAACGCCCGCCGCCGCTGCATACTCAGACTCGCCCCCGTCGGATTGTTGAACGTTGGCACACAATAGAGCATACGCGCCTTACGTCCACGACGCTTGACATCTGCCAATGCTTGCTCAACAGCTTCAATCCGCAAGCCATTATCATCTGCTGCAACCGGAACGAGTTCGAATGGATGATCGCGCAAGATCCGAACAGCATAGTGGTAGGTTGGCGATTCAACCAGCACAACATCGCCTGGTTGGGCTAGGAGTGTACACACCTGATCGAGGCCAAGAGAACTACCGCCAGTAATGGTAATGCCCTCAGATCCGGGATCGCGCCCTTCGGTGAGTGCAATTCGCGTTCGCAACCAGCCGATCAGTGGGCCAGCACCAGCTGCACTACCATAGGCAAGCGTATCTGTGCCAAACCGCTCAATCGCTTCGATGGCAGCAGAGCGCATTCCATCAAGCGGCAGCAACGCCGGATCGGGATGACCCCAGCCGAGATCAAGAATACCTGGGCGCAGCACCAACTGAACAATTGCATGATCACTCGTCATCTATCCCTCAGCGAGCCGATCACACACCTGGCGCATGGTTGCAACGGGTTGTGCACCAGAGAGCAGGTAGCGATTCTCGAATACAATTGCTGGAACACCATTGAGGCCATAGGCACGCGCCATTTCGATATCCGCATCAACCTGGATCTCAAGATCGGCATCGTTGAGTGCGGCCCGGAATGCCTGCTCATCCAGCCCGACCGCGGTTGCGATGGTTGCCAGATCATCGGCACTTTCAATAGCGCGGGCATGCAGCCAATAGGCATCGAACACCACCTGGTGGTATTCAGCACCCTTGCCCTGCGCCTCGGCATATTTCGCACCAATCAGAGCTGGGCGGCTGTTCTGACCAAATGGCCCCTCGTTCATCTCGATTCCATGCTGCTCGCGAGCCATTGCGTGCAAACGCGGACGCGTTGCTTCGATACGGGCAAGATATTCTGGCGGAATGGGTGGCGAACCAGCCGGACGTAATTCATAGGATCGCCAGTGAATATGCACATCGTGGGATTGGGCGAGCTCCTTCAAACTGAAGGAGACGATAAAACACCATGGTCAGACGAAATCCGACCAAACATCGATCCTGATCGTCATTGGTTTGCTCCTCTGCAATAGTACTTGGGGATGCTAACCCAGAAGCGCATCCTGGTCAAATCAGTTTTTTCTTTTATTTCGCTATAGCAGCAGCTTTCGCCGCTGCTATAGCGAAAGGAATCTCTTTGGGGAGGCGTAGCCTGCCCAAACCCCACCAGCATACAGCCCTGGAGCAATTCTGGTAATGAAATATTCTCCCCGTGTGGCCTAGCTAACCCTTCATTCCGCACTCAATCAGCGTATGCTCTTGGCAACCCAGGAGGTAGCTCCATGCGTGCAAAGCGTTTGCGATGGGTGGATCTGGCGGCACCCGCAATTGCGATGCTTTCCAGTACGATTTTTGCGTTGATTATAGTGCTGGCTGGCAACGGCTATGTATTATACAAGCGGGATTAGTCTGGCATATGCATTGCGTGATAACCGAGCATTTTGTAAATACCTGTGCCCAATCAGCGTGCCACTCAAGATCGGTAGCCCATTTGCGCTGCTAAAGATCCAGACCAACCCATCGCGCTGTAATCGCCACGAAGAATGTGAGGCGATCTGCCCAATGGATATTGATATCACAAGCTATATCGCACACAGCGAGCGGGTTTCGTCAAGTGAATGTATTCTGTGCCAAGCCTGCATCAACGTTTGCCCTGAGCAAGCGCTGAGCCTTTCGTTTGGATTCGAGGGAAAGCCCAAGGAGCGCCTGCGGATCAAAGATCCAAGCGGCAACATCATACAGCAGCAGCATGCAATGACCGAGCCATACGATATTGACGCACAACAATGATTGAGCATAAACTAGCACACAAGCAAGTCCATTGACGGTTTGTCCTGCTGAGCAAGGAACACTATGCTCATTATCAGTCGTTTACTCAGCCTGATCACAGTTTGCTTACTAACCAGGGCCTGTGCTGGCATGCAATCCCCTGCTACGATCATGCCTCTCTCACCAACAACCATTCCCACTATAAGTATGACTCCAACGAGTGATGCACCTCCTTCGACGGCTGTTGCCGAGAGCCATATCGCTTGTATACCAACCTATGATGATACTGTAAGCCCATCGTACATACCAAATACTCCCATCCGTACAGCAGTCGGCCATGGTCACATACTGACTGGTGTCATTCGTTCGAGTAGTGATTGTAGCCCTATTATTAATGCCAAGCTTGAGTTTTGGCCAGAAGAAGCAGGCAAAGGGCATCCTAATGAATCGCGTGCTACCTTGTTTAGCGACCAGAATGGGATGTATCAGTTCGAATGCAATCCGCCTGAGCATATTCACATGCGTATATCTGCACCAGGCTATCGTACAATTGGCGTCAATAGGTATCATCCCAATGGAGCATCGAAAGGAACTTTAGATATCGTGTTGGTGCCAGAGCGGCGCAGCATCTGATCCATCACCCAGGATGTGCGGGCGGCACTTTCGCCAGTACTTGGGCATGGCCCAATACCATTCAGGTGATCGACCACAGTTTGAATGAGGGGTTGCTGAATATGCGCGGGATCTGCAAATAAAAATTCTTCGCTCCCATTGGGTTTGGTGACAATAATTGGTTGTGCATCAAATGTTGAATATGATATGTGGCCTTCCGTACCAACAATCTCGGTGATATCTTGCCGCCTATAGCCTGTAAAACACCACGTTCCGACGGCATGCACGCCTGATTCAAACACAAATGTGCCTGTAACAATATCCTCGGCAGCATACAGGTGGGCCTGGTTAGAGGTGAAGCCATGAACAGCGCGAATAGGCCCAAGCACGAAATCAAGAATATCCAGCATATGCGATGCCAGATCAACAAACAACCCGCCACCAGCTATTTCTGGAATAACTCGCCAGGGTAGTGTTGGAGCCTGGAGCAGATCGGCAGCCGCTGGTTGGCACAGAGTCACCGTGATATAGCGAACATCACCGATTGCCCGTGTATCGATCAGCTCTTTTACCTTGAGAAAGCGTGCTAATGCCCGCCGATAGTAGGCGACGAATAGTGGCACATTAGCCGCCCGGCATGCCTCCATCATGGCCTGACATTCTGCCGTATTCAGCGCCATCGGCTTTTCTACATAGACGGGTTTTCCGGCCTTAGCACTCAACAGTGTATATTCTTTATGCGAGGCAGGCGGTGTCGCAATATAAATCGCATCAACATCTGGATCATGGATGAGGGCCTCGGCAGTATCGTACCATTTGGGCACGCCATGACGATGCGCATAATCTCTGGCCAGATCGCCATTACGCCGCATAACAGCAATTAAGCTTGAGTTATTGGCCTTCTGAAATCCAGGGCCGCTTTTCACTTCGGTGACATTGCCGCATCCAATAATGCCCCAGCGAATAGTTTGCATAGATGACTCCTGCTGTGCTGGTACTCTTTTCGCGGGAACCGTTCCGTCAACGCCCAGAGGGCACCCGACCCGTAATAGAAGTGATTGGCCCACCAACGCCCGTTGACCATGGCTCAGCTGCGAACGATCAGCCACCAATTCAACAATGTATCATATCATCGCACACAATGAACGTAGGGGCGAATACGAGATTCGCCCACATCGCCGTCGTATTGGCTGGCCTGCGTTACACCTGCACCGCTGCTACACTGGGTGGCGAATCAGACGCTATCGTAGCGTCCCCCTGCACCAGTTTGGCCGACACGATCCACCACCAGCCGCCGACCACAACCGCATAATACAGCAGCAACATCCACAAGGGAAATGGCGGCAATTGCGTCGCTGCTCCGGGCATCTGCGAAAACATGCGCGCCCCTTCGGTCAGCCAGGTGAGCGGCCCCCAGGCAACCAGCGCAGCAATCTGGCCGAACGGCTGCCAGATCAACCCACATACTAGCGCCAGCGTCACCAGCAGCATGATGTAGGGCACGACTGGCACTAGCAGAATGTTGGCGAGCGGAGCGATCAACGATAGGTTCCCAAAGTTGTAAAGAATAATTGGCAGTGCCAGAATCTGGGCAGCCAGCGTCGCTGTCAGCGCCTCGTTTGCCCATGCGAGCCAGGCATGGTTGATGATCGGAATGCGTGCCAGCAATGATTCAACCGGCTTGCCATACGCAAACAGGCTGGCCGTTGCCAATGCCGAAAGCTGGAACCCAAGATCCCATAGTACATATGGATCATAGACCGAAAGGCCCCAACACGCCGCCATCAGCAGCGTCCAGGCATCCCCCTGACGATTAGTGGCGCGGGCGATGACTGCCAGGCTGGACATCACGGCGGCGCGTAGTACGGTACCAGTGGCTCCAACAAAGAGCGCATAGATCCACAGGATTGCCAGCGAGATACCAAGTGTCACAGCCTGCCCAAAGCGCAATCGGGTTGTCAGGCCAGCCAGCATTGTTGCGACAATTGTGAAATTCCAGCCCGAAACCACTAAAATATGCGATGTTCCGGTGACAGAAAAGGTCGCATACACATCATCGGGAATCGATGCTTGCAGCCCAAGTAGCACACCAATCGCAATCGATGCCTGCGGCTCAGGCAACTGGCGCATCAAAACATCCTTGCAGCGATCACGGAATGCCAGTAACACCCGCAGTGGCGCGATCCCCGCTTCGCCAGGAGCCGCACGTACCAGTGGATCGCGCATCATCACCAGAATACCCTTGCGTCGCAGATAGGCCCGATAATCAAAACTCCCTGGTCTGTCGGGGCCACGCGGAATCAATAATTTGCCCGTCAACACAACCCGATCCCCATAGCGGCGCTCTGGGTATGATGCAATCGTGACGATCACCATGCCCTCAGCAGCCTGAGTGTGCTTGCCAACCTGCGCCGATTCGACACGCACAACCAGTTGCTGGCCAGCTTCCGTCCGCTTCGGGTCGGTCGTCACCCAGCCACTCAGACTTATTTCCCCGCGATCAGCAAGCTTCCAGACACTCAATGGCGTTTCGGGAATCTGCACGGCACACAATCGTGCTGCGGCAAGGAATGCAATTGCAGCGCAGAGCAATGCATGAATAGCAAGAGTAGCAAGGCGTAAACTCGGCTGCGGTGCTAGTTGGGCATTTGGCGGAGGCAGGCGTGCCTGTTTATATTCACGCCAGCGTAGCAACAGGCCAATCATTGCAAAAATAAGGCCACTAGCCGTCAGCGGCAGAGTCCAGACAGCCTTTGCCCCAGCCAGATCGGCAACAACAACCCCAACCATCCAGGCAATAGCAAGAGCGATCAGATTCATACAAAACCAGCATACGCTGGTCCTGCACGAGGAAGTGCTGCCAGCATGGCGTATGTGTGTATACCGCAATCGTTAAGAAATAGTTACTGGCAGTCTGTTCGAGCTATACTGATACATTCAGGTGAGACCTGTCCGGTCTTTGGCGAATATGGCATGCGGTACTAAACTCATCGCAAGGTGCAATCTCCATGGTTTGTCTCGCAATACACCTGACTGCGTACGGACGCGATATATCGCGTCCCTGTGGGTTTCATTGTGCGATGAGTCTAGGGCCATGTCACTTCAAATGTCCGAACGTTTGTTTTTTATTCTCTTGAACGAATAACGGCAAAGTGCTATAATTGATACGGTTTCGTGTGGAAGGAAATAGTACTTATGAATTGCATTGAGATTTGTGCCGGTGCTGGCGGGCAGGCGCTTGGTCTTGAGAAAGCCGGTTTTGAGGCACAAGCACTAGTCGAGATTGACACACATGCATGTGCAACGCTGCGTTTGAACCGCCCACTATGGAATGTCATCGAAGCAGATGTGAAGTCATTCAGTGCGGCACCATATTATGGGATAGAGCTTGTTGCAGGAGGTGTTCCCTGCCCTCCTTTTTCGGTTGCTGGAAAGCAACTTGGCGCTGATGATGAACGTGACTTATTTCCTGAGGCACTGAGGCTGGTGGACGAAGCCCGACCGCAAGCGGTCATGCTCGAAAATGTCAGAGGCTTTCTTGATGCTGGATTTATCGACTACCGAAATAATTTACAACGGAGCCTGAAAAAATTAGGGTATTTCTCGGATATTCGGCTTATTCAAGCCTCCGACTATGGCGTATCACAACTCAGGCCCCGTGTTATTATTGTTGCTCTGAAGCATCAATTTGCTGAATATTTCGAATGGCCAAAATTAAACTTGTCGATGCCCAAGACAGTTGGGGAGTTGCTTTATGATTTGATGAGTGTCAATAATTGGTCACTTGCACAACAGTGGCGAGAAAAAGCAAATACGATTGCACCGACCATTGTTGGTGGATCAAAAAAGCATGGTGGGCCAGATCTCGGGCCAACTCGTGCGAAAAAAGCGTGGATGCAGTTAGGCGTAGATGGGCATGGCATTGCGGATGAAGCGCCACAAGAAAGCTTCTTCGGGTTGCCTCGTCTGACCACCAGAATGGTAGCGCGTATTCAAGGGTTCCCTGACAGTTGGAGGTTTTCTGGCAAAAAAACCGCATCATATCGGCAGATTGGAAACGCATTTCCTCCGCCTGTTGCCAAAGCTGTCGCACAACAATTAGCTCATTGTTTACGCATGGGTAATCGCGTATTTTCTTCGATTGAGGTGCCAGTATGAGTGATACACCAAAACGAAAAGGAAAGGGCGCCCGATCCAAACTTCGTGAATATATCCTCAGCCATGTTGGTAAGGTTATGAATTCAGAAGAGCTACGGCTTGCTGCTGACAATACCAGTGAATGGGCTAGAAGGATTCGAGAACTACGAACAGAAGAAGGTTTTCAGATATTGACCCACAATGATCGTAGTGAGCTGAAACCAGGCCAATATCTCTTGCTTAATCCAATCCCAATCCCCGCCTTTGAGCGAGATATTTCAAAAGAAACACGCGCATATGTACTCGACAGAAATGGCTTTACGTGCCAGATGTGTGGAGCAGTAGCAGGAGAACAACATCCCTACGATCCAACACGAAAAACGCGGCTTCATATTGGCCATATTATTGATAAGTCTATGGGTGGTACAGATGAGCCAACCAATCTACGAGCGATTTGTTCAGTATGTAATGAGGGTGCATCAAACCTAACACTTGATCGGCCAACCGCCCAGAAGCTACTCATCCAAATACGACGGGCTCCAGGTCATGAACAACTAGCGGTTCTAGCGTGGTTAAGAAGTAAGTTTCCAGATCAGGCAAAAAAACTGTTTGGATGATATCTGGGCGTGCCGATTGCGACACTCGGAACCGGCTACCCCGGCTTACGTGCCCACGCTCCGGACGAGAACCTGCGCATTGATGATTTTGTTCGCGGTGCCAAACACATGGCGCGAGTATTGGTCGGATTCGGCAACTAATCACGCTTGATCACGCCTGTCATGCAATGCACCGCGCCACCACCCTTCTTGAGTTCGGAGACATCGACGGGATGACATTCGATTCCATGCTGTTCAAGCGCACGCCGGGTGTTGGGGTTGCCTGCTGGCAGCACAACAACGCCCGGTGCAACTGGCACAAGGTTGATCGCCATGCCAGCCGCCGTTTCCGCTTCATCGGGTACTTCGATCAACTGATAGCCAAGCCGATTGAGTTGCTCGATTGCGCCATATGGGCAATGGTATGGCCGAACAATTGCCTTGCGCCTGTCGATTACCGAGAGCCCGCCATCAATATGGCCCGTGCCATATGGCATCTCAACGATCACCGGTTCTAGGCCAATTTCCCGTAACATGCTGCTGACTTGCCGACAGCCATCGCGGTTGGATCGAAACCCAAAGGCAACCAGCACAACACCATCATCCAGATAGACAATATCGGCACCCTCGAATGTGCCAGTTCCGTGGACACTCATCAGGATCGGGACACCTGCCGCCGCCAGAGCTGCCGCCGCAATTCGTTCCTCGCCAGCGCGGGCCGCCGAGGCCATCCGCGAAATAATCGCACCCTGGGGCGTCATAAAGAACAGATCGCGAGCAAAATACAGATTAGGAGTGGCGCGTTCGCCAGGCTGCATATACAGCACCTCGACCCCCAGGCTCCGATATGTTTCCGCCAGCGTATCGTGTTGATGCGTGGCAAGTTCCGCTTCGAGCAGCGCATCCCATAATACTGGAGCTGGATCAGCAATCCCTGCAATCTCAGGGCCAGGGCGATGCAACAGGACTCTCCGCAACCGCCCAACTTCCGTTCGGACACCAGCATCGGCCCACACAGAGCCAATTTCGGCGGCCAAACTCCCTGCGCGTGGCTGCCATGCTTCGCCGCCATGGGCCGAATTGAGGATACTCATCGGGAAGGAACCTTTCCTCTTAATCAAGAAGTTAGCAGCGACGTGATGCATCGCGTCGGTACGGAGTCATAATTGATAGCACGAGACAAAATAGATCTTTACCATTATATCGGGGAGATTGCACCGCGATGGATCACGCCCTCGGAATCCGCAGGCTGATGGATTTTGAGGAAATAATCGGGAAACAAGGGATGCCTCTCCATCCGCAGGCTGATGAACATTGACCAAATAATCGGGAAGATTGCGCCTGATACCACTCATGCTCATGTGGAGTGCGCAAGCCATGCGTGCGCGGCGGCAGCATGGCGGCCGCACTCCATACACATAGCCAAACAATACCCAATTAAAATGTAAAAATCCATCAGCCTGCGGCCAAGGGACGATGCACCCATAGCCGCACGGCTTCAGCCCGCGGTGGGTAGGGATAGCAATATCCGATTCATTTGTAAAAGATCATCAGCCATCACAGGTGCGCCACCAACGATGGTATGCATCATTCTTATCCTAAGAATCCTAACCATCGTGGCTGGCATCGCTTGCCTGAGGTCGCAACGAAATCCCCAAACTATCGGCCAGGGCGATGATGCGGGCCAGGAATTGGGCCAACCCATCATAGGCACCATCCCCGCCACCAGTTTGCAGCACTTTGAGTTCATGGA
>Ga0163149_10007538_pt1 | contig 10950 bp, 6 predicted proteins | sample OliLakLV19MP5G1_FD_148604 | JGI IMG/M metagenome (GOLD analysis project Ga0163149, IMG submission 148604) | Freshwater microbial mat bacterial communities from Lake Vanda, McMurdo Dry Valleys, Antarctica - Oligotrophic Lake LV.19.MP5.G1 | ecosystem: Environmental > Aquatic > Freshwater > Lake >...
GGCATGGACGATAGTTCTGATAGCAGATCAAATGAGCACACTGATGACCTAACACCAACTCAGTGGCAGCGCGTTGGCACTTTTTCGAATGCGATTCTGAACTCACGGAGATGTACATGAGATATCTTCGGGTGGAAGCACTTAACCTCTCGAACACCCTTTTTGACACCGACAAAATGAATGTCATCCGGACTCAGAGACCGCTAATTTTTGTCATACAACAGAATTCAAGCTTAATCTCATCAAACGCAATTTCGTCATTTAAATTCCACGCGACATTGTAAACTGATTTGGTATGGAGCGGGACCGACTGGACCTTTGTAAGCTGTTCGGTGCGGGCGGCGGCATTCAGTAAACAACAGAAACAAGGTTGGCCACTTGCCAACCTGTATTCAAGCGACTAGATTCGCCACTTGCCACACGATTCTGTTCCTTGCATTTCTACTTGGAGCCGTCTATGAGCTCAATCTATCTGCGCATTGAAGCGCAGAATCTCGCTAATACCTTATTTGATACTGACAAACTTAATGTCATCCGTGGTGGCAGTTTTATGCTGCGCGATGCCATTCTAACCGTTGGTGCTGCGCTGGAGACTAGGGCGACGCCAGTTCGGGTAGGCGCTGAAGCGGCGGTCTTCAAGCTGGAATCAGAAGTTGACTCGGCAGCGTGTATTCGCGATGTCCGCCAATCGTTGGCAGACGAGGCGCCCGCATTTACCTTTGCGGTGGCATCAGCGCGTGCCAATAACGATGCGGAAGGAATTGACCGTACCGCTGCAGTTGTGCGCTGGATGCAGCCGCGACAGGTACGTTTAGTGATGCCGCCAGCGACCTCGCAAACCTCAGAAATATGTGATCTCACCAAGGTGCGGCCTGCCGAAACGAAAAATGATGAGGGCATGTTCTTCTCACGTACCGCCGTCTGCCGTCAGAAGTTTGGGCAAGGAGCCAAGCGCGCAGCATTCTACGCGCGCGAAGCGGGCTCAACGGTTGCCCAAGGCTTGCATTTTACCAACGACTTGGAACGCCTAGCTGAGCACGGGCCGTGCCGCACATCCAGCGGGAAGATGGCAGTTCTGTCGATGGACGGTAACAGCTTCGGCAAGATTGCGGCGAAACTCGAAGCCACGGAAGCCCAGCAACTGGACGCTCATCTACGGAAGTTGCGTGGCCAACTACTGACTCGGGTTGTCAATTTCATGAAGGCGCCAGAATTGGCGCCGCGAGAACGTAAAAACGGCGGTGACGTGCGCATGGAAGTGCTGCTTTGGGCGGGCGACGAGTTCCAACTCATCGTGCCAGCTTGGTTGGGTTTTGCCTTGTTGCAGGAGGTATTCGACGAGACGCGTGCTTGGCGGGCGAGCAAAAGCGCCAACGCCGAACCTTTAACGCTTTCTGCGGGCTTGCTGATTTGCTCGCGCAAAATGCCGATCTATCGCGCGCTGAAATTGGCCGAGGATCTGCAGTGTCGCGCCAAACAGAAGGTGAAAACGTTACCAGAGCTGCACAATGCTTGGGATTACCTAGTGTTGGAGTCGCTCGATTATTCGGCAACCATGGATCTAGATACCTATTGGCAACGTCGTTTACCGGGCGCAAAGGCCCCAGTGCCACTTTTGGCCTGCAAGGATTACGGCCAGAACTTACATGTACTTGCCAAAGCCCTGGACGACGCCGACTCTCGGCGCAAAGTGTATGCGTCAGCGCAGCTGATCGCAGATCCACAATCGCCGCACGCAAAAGAAACCGAAAAATGGCAAAAAACGCAGCAGGGACTTGCCGTTCTCGATGCAGTGCGCGCATTGCTGCCGCCGTTGGCAGAGGAAAATCGCGCGCTTGGCTGGCTCCATCTCCGGGAAATCTGGGACTACATCTTGCCGCCTGAACTCGCAAGAAACCTCCAACTGGAGGAGCCCCGGACATGAGCGCAGTTCGCTTCGAAATCTCGTTGGAGCTGCTCGCGCCCTTTCTCTTTAAATCAGGCGCCGCTTTGCCATTGGGACTGGATGCAGCCACGCTCACCAATAACGAGGGCGCCGCCGTGATCCCTGGCAGTCATTTGCGTGGGCACTTATCGCATGCATGGCGGGAGTTTGCCGCGCTTGGCGGCCTTAAACAGGCGTTCATAGATGAGTGGCTGGGTTCGGAGAGCATAAAAAACACCAGTGATGAACCTAAGCGTGGACGTTTGGATTTTGATGGCAGTTGGCGTGCCGCGCCCCAAAATGGCATGGGTACATTGGGCAAGGGCCTTTGGTTATCCATGCCTACTGTTCGCGCGATGCAGAGTGCTGATGTACCCATCAGATTTCGCGTAAAGATCGACGATGACAGTGGTGTTGCCGATCCAGGCGCCCTTCAGTTAATCGGCCAAACGCATGTTGCTGGAAGCAAAGTGAAATTTGTAGGCCATATATTCGCCGGCTCCATGAAAAAATCCGAAGAAATAGAACTGCAACGGTGGATTGAGCGTGCCTTGCAGTGGATCCCCGCACTGGGCGCGCTGAAAGGGATCGGATTTGGTCAGCTCGACAGTTTCAGCGTAAAGGCCAGCCCAATCGCTACGCAGAGCTTGTCACTGGAGGCAAATGACACCAGCGTACGGCGCAACTTAAGCTTTACGCTTGATCGCCCGTTTTGTTTTGGCTCCAGAAAGATTGCCGATAATCGCTTTGAGAGCATGGCCTTCGTGCCGGGTGGTGCATTGCGCGGCGCACTTTTTGGATGGTGCCAGCGAGAAAAACTGGTCAACGGTGCGCTAGCCAATGATGCGTGTGAAATTTTGAATGCCGCACACAGTATTCAGATTCGTCACGGCTGGGCCTGCAAATCAGGGATCCGCATTCCCGCGGTTATTCCACAATCCGCCGTTGCGATTGGCGATGACCTGTTTGTGGACGCCAGTGAACCTTGTAATTCTCAGCCTTTTCTGGTTGCAAGCGAGACTGGCCTAAGCACCATCCCCGCATTTCCCTCCGATTGGAAGGCCCAAACTGAGTGTTTCAATAAGCTGCACGAGTTCCTAGTTCCAGTCGGTTTAGTCGAAGTGCGAACCGCAATTGATCCAAAGACCGGTTCTGCGTTGGAAAATAATTTATTCAGCCTAGATTGCCGAGCGCCAGCGGATGAGAACGGCGCCTACCCATTTCGCAGCGAAATTGTGCTGCTGGGCGGTAACAATCAAGTGCTCTTGTCATGTTTGTCCCGCGTGTTGCCGTTAGCCTTAAATCACTTGGGTAAAACTGAAGCGCGCGCTGAGCAGCTGAGCTGGGCGCCAAATGCGCAATCCACAGATTTTCCAAAAGGTGATCGATTGGTACTCACGCTGTTATCGGATGCCTTGCTCAGCCAATTGCCGCAGGTGCAATCTGGCCGAGCGCATGCCACTTTGCCGGATTATCAGTCCCATTTCGAGCAATTGAGTGGCGGCGCATTGGAATTGATCGATCTTTACGCGGACCAGCGTTTGGTGGGCGGCTATTATTTTAAGAAGCGCTATTGGAGCCAAGAACCCCATTACTGCGCCCGTGTATTAACCCTTGCGGGTAGCGTATTTGTATTTCAAATCCGCGATCGCGAAAAAGCCGCGCAATTCGTTAATGAATGGCTGCAATCGGGGTTGCCATCGGCCGACGGCGATCACTACGAGAATAATCCTTATCTGCCAGCCAATGGCTACGGTGAAATTCGCATTGGCACGGGCACGAAAGAAAGCACAATGGCCGCTGAAAAAATGGTTAGAATCGAATTGGGGAACGCGATGGAGCTGCCGCGATGAACTATGTCCGGGTGTTCATTCGCGCCACCGTGCGATTTACGTCAGCGCTCCGTGTTGAATCGGGTGAAGAGGCAGCGGTCGCCGATCGACTACTAAAAACCATCAACAATACTCGTGACCCCAAATTTGCTGATTGGGAGCAGTGTCAGCAAGTCCTGAAGATTGATCGGCCGATTAACCGTTATCGACGCGTGTATTTACGCAACGGACGCGCGGCCATTCCGGCGTCTAGTTTTCGTGGGCTTTGGCGGCGTGCTGCAACCGAGACCCCTATTGTCGACTCCTATTTCGGTAAGTCCGCGGAGGATGAGCAGCATCTAAGCGCAGGTTGGCTGCGCATTAGTGATCTGCAACTTCAAGACCGGGGCTTGTTAGGTGCAATGCGTAATCTGCCAATGCAGGAGCGAATTGCGGGCACCGGGGTGACACAGGGAATTCGGATTGATCCGATTACCGGCACCGCAGCGGAAGGCGCGTTTTGGGCCTATGAGTACGTACCAGCAGGGGCTCAGTTTGAACTTGATGCGCAGATTGTTCCTCCGCATGGTCACTTAATTACCACGGCACACTTGGAATATCTTGTCGGCGCCTTGAGCAAAGTGGGAAGCTGCCCAGCACTTGCGATTGGCCACGCCACATCTAAGGGTTTCGGCCTCGCCGAAGTCAAGATAAACCAAATTAGGGCCCTGGACGCGGCCAGCTTGAAATCCTGGCTGAGCTCTGGCGGCCCGCTGCGCAGAGCCCAGAAGGATATTTTAATCAAGCCGAAAATGGCTACTGCCAGCAAACCAATTGTGCTTGATCTGCACTTTCCGTTCGGCTTACTCGCTGGCGAACCCATGTTGTCGCGCCCGAAACAGAAAAGCAACGAACCCGCAATACAAGGTGGCAGCAAAGAAAACGCCAAACAACAATACACGCGCGACGCCAACGGCATGCCAATGGTCCGTGGCAGCACTTTGAAGGGTTTGCTCAGGGGCCATGCAACTCGAATTATGGCCACCGCCATCGCCGCTGCCCCACCAAATATCAACGCACTTTCGGCCACTGATGCCGCCAAGTTAGCGCTAAGTTCGTTATTTGGCGACACCAAGAAGCGTTCCAGGTTGAGCATCACTGATGCGACTTGGCCGACATCAGACGTCCGCGATGTGGCCTTCTTGCGGACTTTTGTAGCGGTTGATCGGTTCACTGGCGGCGCGGCGCACAAAAAGCTCTATGACGCCTTACAAGCACGCGCCTGCAGCCTTAGATGTTCGATTTCCATCGATCGCGAATTGCAAGACTGGGAGAAAGGACTGTTGTTACATGTGCTCAAAGACGCCTTTGACGGTGATTTGGCCCTGGGGTGGGGCAAAAGCAAAGGTCTGGGCACGTTTCGAATAACAAATTTGACTGCAGGCCGTGTTGCGGCGCAAGACACACGGGCCTTGTGTGACCTTGTGGGCGCTCATCCAGAAGGCAGGCTTTGCCTAGACGCTTTTGATCTTCATGTTGCGCAACTTGCCCAAACTGCAATCGACGCCAGGCCGTCAGTCCAAGCACCATCGGGGAGTCGCTAATGCCACGCTTTTACGCGCCGTACAATTTCGTTCCGGCAACCGGCCAGTGCAACGGGTCCGCCACAGCCACAGTCAGCAGTGATGAATTGGCCAAAGGCACCAGCGATCATCCTGCCCGCCACGATTTGTGGCAGGGTGGCAAACTCAGTGGGCGAATCTTATGTGGGCTGACTACCACATCGCCGCTCGTGGTCGGCGGCCAGCAATCGCGCTCGGAGCCAAATCGAGGGAACGCCTCGCCCACCAAGGTAGACAATTACCTTGCGGATGACGGCCGGCCGGCATTGCCTGCAAGTAGCCTGCGCGGTTTGATTGCCAACGTGGCGGAAACACTCAGCCAGTCTAGCTTGCGTGTTTTAGTAGACAAGTCCTACTCCGTGCGCAAAGCAGCTAGACCAGGAAAAACACTGTCCGCAGTTGGACGTTTGCACCGCACCGAGCAAGGCGAATACAAAATTGAGCCTTTGTCTTTTCCTTTTTTTATATCCGGCTCGCGGATTCCTCAGAAATGGCTTAAGGCATTTAAAATTGATCCCGACGAACCCGATATTGCCGAATGGATTAGCCCGTATTTGCCCGCCTACGTAGACGGTTACGCGGTCCATAATCTGGTTGTTTCGGTGAAACCTGGGTCATTCCTGGCTGATCCTTCGGCTCGGGTTTCGTCTAAGTGCGCAGAAGATGCCCGTTGGTATGCTAGGCCGTTGGAGGAGGGGTTAGTTTGGAATTCCAATGAAAGGACCCTTAGGTATCAAAATGAGCAACTCCACAATAACCAAAAGGTGATGCGGGCTCGTTTACAAGCATCCCCTAGTCTCATTCAAGACCCTGCAGGTTATTCGGGTTTTATCAAGGTGCTTGGATTTGCCGGGCACGAGTCAGAAATACCTCACGGTAAAAAGCACGAACTGTTTATCTTCGAGCCAGAAAATGCGCTTCCGTTATTGCCCATTACACCCACCGCGTTGGAGAATTTTCGACAATTGGTGGCTGACGCTGAGCAGCGCGAGGCATACTTACCTTTTCGCAACGCCGGGGCACCGCGTAGTTTGCAAGCCGCAGCACAAGAGGGACAGCTCTTCTACTTCGATGTGGAAGAAACGGGTGAGAACGTCCTTGAGTTTTCCTATTCGGGAATCTGGCGTATGCAAACTCCCGGTTCGCTCTACGGCTCAATCAAAAAATCCAATGAAATCCTGTTGCCTTTAGATAATAATCGTGACTGCCTTACCCCGGCCGAGCTCCTATTTGGCGTCGTGCGCGAGGAAAAACGCACCGACAATCCCGATACACCTGCGCCAATTCCAGCCTTTCAGGCGCTGGCCTCCAGAGTTCGATTCTCAGATGCCCAAGCAGCCCCGGGCACGGTGCGAGTGGCGCAGCCAATTAAACTGCAAATTCTTTCTTCACCCAAACCGCCTTCGCCGTCCATGTATTTTGGGCAGCGCAATAGTCCAGTTCCCAGCAAGGCGAGTTTGACGCTTGCTCAACATCAGTCCAATGGGCGCAAGTTCTACCTGCCTTTCCCGCAGAATCAGCGAAATACCGGCAATGCTAGAAGCTCCGCAAACGATCCAAACCTAGACAAACAGAAGTTGGTGGTCAGCCCAATAGAGTCGGGACAAACCTTCTATTTCGAAGTGATTTATGAGAACTTGAGTTCAGATGAACTCGGTCTGTTACTAACCTCGCTACGACCTGATCCAGGTTTTGAACATCGACTAGGCCTTGCCAAAGCTCTAGGCTTTGGGCATACGCGTATCTACGTTTTGGCGCTGATGGATCGTAATCGGCCTGGCCGCTATACTTGCGTTGGCTTTTTTGGCGCCGCAACACTGGCTTGGGCTGATCGGCAGAGTTTACCTAATGCACTGCCCCACACCTTGCAGTCTTGGGGTGCACTAATTAAGTGTGCGGATAGCGTACAAACCTGGGCGGCACAAGCGCCGTGGAAATCCGTAGGCGGGCGAGCATTGGTGGATGACGATAGCCTAGCCGTATTGGTGAAACTCGGTTCAGTTGCGAGTCTTGAAAGTGATGTGCCGGTGTATTACCCACGTAGTAATGAACAGTTGCGACAGAACGGTGTGCCAATCGGGGAAGAAAAATTGTTCGCTTGGTTTGTGGCTAACGACCGTGCCCAACAACCACAGGTGCTAGCGGCGGTGAGTCCAAATCAAGGCGTCAAATTACCAACACTGAGTTCTAATGGCAGCGATCATTAGCGAATGGTTGCAGAAACCTCCTCGGCGGAGAACAAATTAATAAGCAGGGGAGGTAGGATGTGGTGAGCGTAGCCAACCGCATCGATTGTATTTGATGTGAATTCTTACCGATTGATGCGGTTCGCTAGGCTCACCACATCCTACTCACTAAGTTCCAATGATGACTGTCATTAGCGAATAGTCCCTTTATTGTTGGAATGATTAGCATGATGTCGTTGCCAAGCGCCTTAATCCCACAAGCCTGGACGATTACCCTGCAGGCTTGTGAATCCATTTCACTTGGTTTATTTCCAGAAGCCCGTTGGGCCGGCTTGTTTAAACACCTGCTCAGCGAGCATGACGACGACGGGCGGCCGGCTCTGTGGTGGTTCAGCTGGCCGCGGCTGGCGGAAACTACGGCGCAGGCGGGGGACGAGTTGACCCTGACGCTGTACGCCTTGCCGGCGGCTCACGCAAGCATGGAGCGGCTGATCCGCGCATTGAAAGGTCTACCAGGGTCAGCGCCGCACGGTGCGGGGCGCTTTCAGATTGGCCGCAATCTCAGTTTTGTTTCGGCGCAAATGCTGGCCGATAAAAACTCGTTGCGTGAGCAAGTTGCCACGGAGGCGGTTTTGCTGAGGGCGCACCGCCAGCTGCGCCTGTGTCTGCGCTCGCCGGCGCGATGTTTGCATTCAGACCACCGGCAGCGGCGCGACGAAGACCGCTATTTGCACCACGAACGCGAATTAACAGCGGAGGTCCTTGATCAACGTCTACGGGAAACGTGGCTGAGCTTGCGCCGTGACCTGGCTATCGATCGCATTGATCCGCCCGCGCTCGGAGCCGAACTGCTCGCCGCCGAATTGTTTTGGACCGAACTGCGCTATCGCAATGCTGACGGTCGCGACAAAATTTCTGGCGGTTTGCTGGGTGAGTTGATTTTAAACTGGCCCAAGGGCATCTCGGAAATCCAAGCCGATTGGTTCGCGCTGGCCCAACATTTAGGCGTGGGCCAGCGCCGCGCCTTCGGTTATGGCCAGTTTGCGTGGGAGAGCCTAGATGGCCAGTCGCTCAAAGGAGAATCACTGCCCAAGTTGCGCGCTTTGCAGCGGATGGCCGACCCCGATCGCCTAAACGCAGCGTTTGACCGCGCTAGCGCAGATCAAGATGAAGATCGCGAACGGCCCGATGATCGCCCACGCGAGCTAGCCCGCGAGGAATGGATTGCCCGCTGCGTGCGGCGTTGGCAACAGGGACCGATCGAACCGCAGCCGCTGCGCCCAGTGCGTATTCCCATGCCAAACGGTGGCGTGCGTAGCCTCAGCATTCCGCCGTTTCTCGATCGGGTGCTACAACGCGCGCTGCTTGATCAGCTGGCGCTGGCGCTAGACGCCCACATGAGTGATCGCAGCTACGGCTTTCGGCCCGGCCGCTCGCGCATGCAAGCGCGCGACCGCATCTTGCGTTTGTTTGATGCCGGCAATCGTTATGTCGTGGAATCCGACGTGGCCGATTTCTTCGACAGCGTGGATTTCTGGCGCATTGCCGTGCGTCTACGCGCTTTCCTCGGCAAGGATCCGGTGATTGATCAGGTGCTGGCCTTCGTGTCGGCTCCGGCAGACGTGGACGGTCAAATTAAGGAGCGTACGCGCGGCTTGCCGCAAGGTGCGCCATTATCGCCGCTATTATCCAATCTAATGTTGGACGATTTGGATCACGATCTGGATCACGCCGGTTATCAAATGGTGCGTTACGCCGATGATTTTGTGATTCTCGCCAAAGATGCGGAAAGTGCCCGCGCCGCGCTGAATCTGGCACAACAATCACTGGCTGAAAAAGGTCTGCGTCTGCAAGGCGAAAAAACGCGCATCAGCAGTTTCGATGAGGGTTTTAGTTTTCTGGGCTATCGCTTTGCGCCGGGCATTGCGATTGATCGCCGTCACGACAGCCCGCTGATCCCCGATCACACGTTAGCCGAAGAATTGGCCGATGCGCCCATTGAGGCCGCCGATGCCTTTGCCCTGCCGCCCGCTGATTTGCCCGCCGCCGACGAATTTGGCACGCTGGTGGTGGTGGCAAGCGACGGTGGCACCTTGGCGGTGGATAGCGGCCAACTGATCGGTCGCTGGAAAGACCAAGCCGAGCAACGCTGGCCCATCGCACCCATGGCGGCGCTGCTGCTGCTCGGCCGTCAGCGCCTCACCAGCGGCGCTTTGCAAGCGCTGATGGCCGCCGGCACGCCCATCCATGTAGCCGATGGCCGTGGTCAGTGGTTGGGCGCCACCACGCCGTGGCCCGCGCCAGACACCATTGATCTATGGATCGCGCAGCGCCAGCAGTGCCAAAACCCGGCGTTTGCGCTGGATTGCGCCAAAGCCATGGTGCTTGCGCGCGTACGCCACCAGCGCGAAGCGCTGCGCCGGCGGCTTTCCGGTACAGACGGGGCCGTTCAAGCCCTAGACAAATCGCAAGCACAGATTGAGCGCGCGGCCGATTTAGATCAGCTGCGCGGCGTAGAGGGCGCGGCGGCGCGGCGCTATTTCGAGGCATTGCGGGCCTTTGTTCCGGCCGAATTCAAATTTGACGGTCGCGACAAACGCCCGCCGCGCGATCCGTACAACGCGTTGCTCAGTCTGGGCGCCGTCATTTTGCACAGCCATGTGGATCTGGTGCTGCGTGCGCGTGGCCTGCTGCCCACCGTCGGTTTTTATCATCAGCCGCATGGCCGTCATGCCACGCTGGCCAGTGATCTGATTGAGCCCGTGCGCCATCGGGTTGAGCGCGTGGCGCTTTCTATGCTGCGCCGCGGGCAATTACGCCTAAGCGACTTTCAAGCCGAGCCCTCCGGCGCCGTGCGTCTGAGCGTATCGGCCAAACGGGCCTATATCACCGTGTTAGAACATGAATTTGCCACGCCATCCAAACTGATGGGCAGCGAGCAGGCCGGCACCCTGCACGAGCACCTCTGGCAGCAGGCCACCGGCTTTGCCCTGGCCTGCCGCGGCAAAGGCCAATTTGTAGCCATAAGGTATCGCTAATGCTTTGTTATTTATTCTGTTACGATTTAGACGACGATCGCCTGCGTGATCGCACTGCGCAGCGCTTATTGAAACACGGTCAGCGCGTACAAGAATCGGTCTTTGAGTTATGGTTTCGCACACCGGCGCAGTTTCGCCAATTACAGATCGATTTGCGCAAATTGCTGACGGCCAATAACAATCTACGTTGGTATCGTCTAAGTGACACCGCGTTGGGCGATTCTGGCGCTCTAAACGCGAATCCACCACGCAAGCCACCAGCCGTGCAAATCTGGTAGTTGGCGCAGCGTTGGCGGCAAGTTGCATGGATTTGTTGATTTTGCAAATTTTCGATTGAAAATAGCTGTTTGGCGCGTATAGTTCAGGGAA
>Ga0163149_10007539_pt1 | contig 10950 bp, 14 predicted proteins | sample OliLakLV19MP5G1_FD_148604 | JGI IMG/M metagenome (GOLD analysis project Ga0163149, IMG submission 148604) | Freshwater microbial mat bacterial communities from Lake Vanda, McMurdo Dry Valleys, Antarctica - Oligotrophic Lake LV.19.MP5.G1 | ecosystem: Environmental > Aquatic > Freshwater > Lake >...
AAAACGCCCGGATAAAGGTGGTCTTCCTGGCCACATACCGGAGCCAAAGTTCTTGGCAGACCCCAATCATCGCAAACGCACATTGAACACTGAAATGTATAGGCTTGTAAACAAGAAAGTCAATGATAGACATACGTTTACACGCTGTGATGTCTTGAGACTATCAACGAATTTTGCGTACATGGCAAGGACTCTTACAGAAGATATGACGGATGAACAACTGACTACCAGAGCAAAAGCTGTGCTTGAGCATCACTTCGACAACCATGAACACTGTGGAGATTGGTGTCGACGCAAGCCACAGTATGTCGGTCCTATTACAAAAGCAGAGCACAAAGCTCAAAAGAAAAAGTTCTACAGGCACAAGGAGCGTGACACGAAATTGTATACGACACTGCAACAAAAATTGGCTCGGTTTATAAGCATAGACGCCTTGCGCGAGGTGTGTCATGATATGGATACAAACGTCAACGAATCACTCAACAACACAATCGCATGGCTTGCTCCAAAGAACAAAGTTTACTCGGGAACATTGTCCCTTTCCAATCGAATTTGTATTGCCCTATGCATCAGTTCCTTGGGAACCATGGTATTTTTCCAGCGTGTCTTTGATTCATTCGGCATCAACATGACAACCAACGTTCGTCATTACCTAGAGCTCACAAGTGTCAGAAGAGCAAAGCGCATCGCAAGAACAAAGACAGCAGAAGGTAAGAAAAAGCGTGCACGTAAATTTCACGACAAATTGATTGAACACACGTTGATTGCCAAGAAAGAAAGGAAGAAGCGCGCCGCTACACACAAGAGTGGTATCGGAATGGATGGTGGATATAACAGCTCCGATGACAGCAGTGAGGATGATGCCAACAATCGGAAGCCTAAGGCAAGGGCCGCATCCAAAAACGGGGCAGACACAGATGCCCGGGATATGACCAAATTCTGTAAACGCTGTGAAGAGTACGGACACTGTCGCTCTTCTAGCAGGTTGTGCAAGCACTTTGTTCCGCGGAAGGCTAGGAATCAATTCCAATCACGACAAGGTGATGCCACTCCTCAGCAAATTCAACAAGAAAGAAAAGCTCAAACTGAAAGAGATGCAGATGAATGCGACGTGTTGGATGCCTTGCCGTTTGATGATGACAATGCCAGCTCTGCTTTCTTTAGTGCTGAGGAGTACTCAGCTAGTAGTGGAAGCGATTCCAATGCAGGCGAGGAGGAGGGCAGGACTGGCATTCTTGTGTTTCAGTAGTGTAACATGAGCAATAGATGTTGCCGTTGGTTTTTTTTGATATTTGAATTACGCACCTAGGAAATAGGGGTGTTGTCTTTCGCAACCAGCAACGGCATAGTTTTTCTGGCCTCACATTTTCGGAATTCAAAAAACCTGACGGGCGCGTTTGCTAGAAAATTGTACAGTTTCTGGGTGTGTGCCCCGCGTTTGGAGATTTGTTGAAAAATCCAGCCGTTGATGTTCAATCATCACAAAAAAGCTAGACATGTCGATTCAAACAACTAACCTAATTGTTGTCATAACAGTTGTTTGTGACCTATCTAACTACACAGACATGTTTATCAGACATACTGACACTAGGCTGAAGCTTGCTTATGTGGTTTGTTGCTTGCCCTATTTAATATATCGGTCGTTAACTGAAGCATGCCGATTTTTCGATGAATTTTGAGTGATAACTACATGCACTCTAAGTCTCGCCGCACCGGACAACAACACAACTCCAGCAGTCAGACTACTTTAGTTTAATGTCTTAGCTACAGGCTTGGCTGTTCAAGAATAAGCAAACACCTAACATCTAGCAAGCTAGGAGGTTAACAATAGGCCGATCGATGATGATATGTAGCGTCGATATTACACGTGTTTGTGACTGTTTTATGGAAAAGACGCACAGCGTCCCACCTAGGTATTACACATCCTTAATCCCGTTGTTAAGTGAATTCGCGACTGAAATTGCTCAACGACCGTTGGATCTCGCGTCATACAGTGCAACGACACAGTTCATAGCATGGTATGTGTTGCATTTCCTTTTTTAAGTTGCATTTCCTCACTCGCCTGACCACTTGCAATCATCAGGTTTCAAAAGGAATTTTCTGCTACGCGGTATCCAGGTAAGTAAGGCACTGGTCGATGGCGTCGACCGTAAGCTGGAGGTGAAAATCTTAGGGCACCTCAACATGCAATTACGTTTTGGCCTAATTCACAAGTTGTGATGTGTAGTTGTCGAATGCAGTTGGGTTGGCCATGTTTTTGTCAATTTCCCTCCTGGCCCTCTACAATTTTACGTAGAACGCTGTCGTTTACCCGTTTCAGACAAGAGAAGGGGTCTGGCTTCAAGACCACGAAGACGCTTTCAGCTGACGCGAAAACAGCCTCATCTTGTTTGTCTACCTTCTCGTGTTCCTTCCGAAGGACATTTGAGTGATTGTTAAATACTAACGGCGGCTCTTTTCCTGTATGAGAAAAAGCGCATCGCATGTCTTGCCATTTATTGTTGATATATTGTTATTTTCCTTGATTCAATTCCAATCACTACTGTACTAGAAGTACAATTGTAGCAGCTTAATCGCGACATCTCACTCTATGCGCGCATCTGCCCGTGTCACTCTCACACCCTAGCTAGTGCCTGCCTCGTCCTCTTTTTTCAGTCAAAGTAGTTTAGCATAAGCAGATTACATTTTTATCGCTTTGCACAAAGAAAAGGGAAATAAGCGTCTCTAGACAAGTGCGTCCTCAAATCATATCATGAGGGAGTTGCGCGTCGAGGACGCCCTCCTATACCTTGACCAGGTAAAGGTTGAGTTCGGAGACCGTCCTCACATATACAATGAGTTTCTCGATATCATGAAGACTTTTAAGACCCAACAACTTGACACCCCTGGTGTTATTCGCCGCGTTTCAAATTTATTTCAAGGGAATAAAAAGCTCGTGCTTGGATTCAACACTTTTCTGCCAGAAGGATACAAAATTGAGTTGCCCATGGACGGAGAAGGCCCACCTATTGCCGTTTATCAGGGGCCTGGGCGCACAATCACTCAAATCCTTGGTGGACCTCAACAGCCAGCAACACGAGCCGAAGGCGCTGCCGTAGCTCCAGGGGCTGGACTCACGGGCCAGGGTGTCGCAGCCCGCCCTGACGGACCCCAGCAAATGCATCTCGGGCAGCCAATGCGGCATGGGGGCCCTCACCAACAACCTGGCGGTCCCTGTTTGCCTGGTCAACAGCCTGGGTCGATGCTAGGTCAACCAAAAATACCTTCTGGCGAGCAGCAGCCTTCGGCAGCTGGCGGGCCTGGTTTCGGACGAGCTCAAATGACTCACACTCAGCAACGTGTGCCGATGCAAACGGGCCCTCGAGGGCAACAGCCCATGTCGCAGCAGCGAGCAGGGGCAGGTGGACCAAGCCGTGGTGCTTGCCCAGGGCAGGTTCCAGGAGGAGCAGGGGCTGTAAGAGGCATCGGTGCGCGGTCACCAGGTACTTTGGCAGGCGCCGTTGTGGGGTCGCCTGTTGGACTGGACTGCACGCTCCCAGGAGGGCCGACAAGAATGGGGCCTGGAGGTCCACATCACCTCCCCCTTGTTGTAGGTGGTCTCGCTCCTCCTGGAATGCAAGCTCCATCTTTGGCTCATCAACCGATTCAACAGCAGCAAGCACCACCACAAGCAGAGCAGCAGGCTCTGCAGCAGCAAGCTGGGCAACAGCAATCCGCAGGTCAGCCGCCGCTCGAGTTCGACCATGCCATCAACTACGTCACAACCATCAAAAGGCGTTTTTCTAGCGAGCCTGAAACTTACAAAAAGTTTCTGGAGATACTGCATACTTATCAGAAGGAGCAAAGAGGCATAAAGGAAGTTCTCGATGAAGTATCAGTCCTTTTCGCTGATCACCCCGATTTGTTGAAGGAGTTTACATACTTTTTGCCTGATGCAGTCCAAGCGCAAGCCAAAGCACAACTTGACGAGGCTGCCAAAGCATCGGAAGCACGAAAGGCCGCAAGGGAGTCTAAACAGGCTATCACCAAGATAGCGAAAAAAATGCACCCAGAGCCTGGCGCCCGTGCTGCGCCAATGCAACCAAGAGGTCCCTCATTTGGATCACCTCAGCCAATACCGACGCCGTTTGGAGCTTCGCAGGGAAGGGAAGAAGAGCGAGAAAGGGAAATCGCGAGAAGCGCACACTATGGAATTGTCTCCTTTGCTCCAGTTCCACCTCCACGTAGAGATGAGTTGACGCCAAGCCAAGCTGCTGCCAAAAAGGGAAGGCCGACCAGTATTCCCGAGTTGCCAAAACAGCCCATTACTTCAGAAAGTGCCTTCTTTGACCGCGCGAAAGAGCATCTCAAGCGGAGGGAACTTGCACCGGACAAGCCGGCTGGTTCTCGACGTCACACACCGCACGCAGAGTTTCTGAAGTGTTTACATCTGTTTGGCGCCGGCATCGTAACGAAAGAGGAGCTCGTTGTTCTTTTCCGGGGGCTTTTCATGCAGGGACACGCACCCAAGAGCGGCGCCAACGCAGGGGGAGGTGTAGCTCATTCAAAGGTTGCGACCGATGCGCAAACTTTGATAAAGGAATTCGAGCAAGTAAGTATCCCACTTCGGTCTCAAAGCTAATCTTCTCTTGCCTATGCATTTTTGGGCTAACTTCTGTTTTCAAAATCACTGGGCACGCAGATTCTTGTTGGTAGAGGGCCTTACGCTGATCAGGAAACAAATTTCAAGGACAAGTCAAAATATGGCGCCTTGCGACCCGGCGACTTTGACTTTTCCACTTGCGAGAAACCGACTCCTTCTTATCGCACATACCCCACAGATTACCCTCAGAGTCTCTTTATTTCAAATCCTGGGGAGACTGAGCAGGATGCAGCTGTGTTGAACAATGAGGCAGTTTGTGTTGGCGTCGAACGGGGTTCTCGGAAGCACATGACAAGCTCACCAGAAGATTACGACGGAGTCAGGCTTCGGCGAAACGCGTACGAAGAAGTAATGTTTCGGATTGAGGACGAGCGATTCGAAGTTGATATGGCAATTGAACGAAATGCTCAAGCCATGAGGCAAATTGAGCCTTATGCTGAAGAGGTTTCCGCCTTGCGCCAGAATGAAGAGAAGGATGGTCAGCCCATCGGCCGATTGCAGTACCAGTTGAAGAGATACGCAATGAATAGTATTCCTATCAATGCGATTGGTCGACTGTACGGCGAAAATGGAGATGAAGTCCTACAGCACTTGGCTCGAAATCCGCTTGTTGTTTTGCCGACTGTTTACCAGCGTTTGAGACAAAAGGACAACGAGTGGCGCAAAGCCAAGCAGGAGCTTAGGGAACGCTGGAACACCCTATATGAGGAAAATTACGAAGGAAGTATGGATTATCTGTGCTATTTCTATCGAAAGGAAATTGAACGAAGCTGGGCTCCTCACCACCTTCTTGAAGTAAGCATGGCCGTTGGTTACTAGGCGTTGTTGGTTTTATGTGATCTATTAATCATGCGTCCTGATTTTTCGCTATTCCACCTCAGGAATGCAAACGCGCCAAGCATTTCAGTAAACATCCAAGCAAAGTCATGGACCATCCTGCAACCAAGGACTTCGTTCCTGAATTTTCTCGGAAGTGTTCTGATGCAGACGCTCTACTATTCCAACCTCACATAGGCGTCAAATTGGGTAACGCTGCGATGCCATCCCACCATGTGGCTTTCAAAGTGATTGCTGCAAAGATTAAGTCGAGCTCCTTGTATACCAAAGCGGAACGTGAGGCAGTGGGAAGAATATGGGCTGAATTCATGGTTCCATGGTTTGAGTACCCTATTCATTGGGTACTTGACGAATTGCGAGATAGCTTCAAAGGGAAGTTGAGCCCGGGTGTTGTCAAATGTAAGTTTGCTCCGTTTTCAAGGTTGGAATTGAGATCTTAAGTGTTGGCATCTCATTGTGATTATTGGTATATTGCGAATCACTGGTAAACTGGGAGTAGATGCCCCTGGACAGAGAGTTCGCACATCTTTCGGAGATGGAGGCATTCTATCGTTCATGGAAGGAAACCCATCGATGGGCTGCCGCTATCGTGTCAAGCTTCCTTTTGGAGTCGCCTCTGTTCGTCCTTCAGCCATTTTACACTCTCTGCCACAGCCAGATGGGGCGATTATGGTCCGGCGAGATGGGGCGATGGCGAAGGACGAAAGCCCCGCCGGTGCTGGAGAGGGCCTTTTCGCTGAGAAGCTGAACAAAAAGTTTCAGCTCTTGTTTGCTACTGAGAGTGTTTATGTCTTTATGCGCATGTACTGCCTTCTTGTATCACTGTTAACGGAGACCCGAGAGTACCTCAAAGCGCCCCCCCCCGGCCACGACCCTGCTGATTCGTATACCATCCCCAAACCTATGAGGGAGGAGAGGCAAAAGCCCGAGCAGCCGCCTGCGGACTTCGCCGGTGTCATTTCAATGCTTGAAAAGATTGTCGTGCGGAGTGTGGAGCCGAAAGATTATGAGGCATACTGCCGGCGCGTGTCCTTGGCAAAGGTGCACCAGATGGCGGTTCTGCCAAAGCTGATCGACAAGTGTGCGGACGCACTAATCAGCGTGGTCAAGGAGGACATTCTTCTCCATTTGTTTGATTACTGCCTGTACCGTGAGATGGTACGTAGACTGTGCGTTTTGTTATAATGGTTTTGACGTGGACCTTCAAGCTAATCTGGTTTTGCTTGCCTTTTCTGACTCACAAGGACCCTGTCCAATTGCGGTCGCTGTGTTTGACAGTTACACCAGAAGCAAGTTACAGAATCCAGTACGATTCGCTGAAAGCTAGAATATTCTTCTCGTACCTTCCTGAAGGCGAAACACTGCTGACAGTGCCTCAAGAAGAGGATGCTATTGAAGAGGATGATGAACATGTTGATGATAATGAAACAATGCAAGAAGCTGAGGATAAGCATGGCCGAGGAGATTCGAAACTAACTGCACAGAAACGAGCCGGTGACGGTGAAAAGACTGGGTCTGATCCTCCTTCGAAGAGGCCAAAGCTGAAGTACTACTAGTATAGTAGACGCTGTATCCCATGGTGAGATCTAATCTACAGAGTAATAAAGAGTGAATGTGAATTATGACTATAGTAAATTAGAACACTGCATTCACTACCAGCGAGTCATGCGTCATCTAGGACGCACACTGTCCCCTCGGTTGACACTGCCTCTGAGTCGTAGAGCCGATCAGTTCAAATGGCATAGAATTGCGTAGTTGAACCAGACGAAGCAGTGCGGCCAGAGGTTCGAGTCTTGGTCAGAATGACCGTGCACGAGGAGAGACCTGGCAGCGCAGTGAAGTCAACATGAAACAAAGCAAACAAGAATGCGTAAGAACTCGATGAAGGTTAAGCTCAGAGACTCACCAGCTGATGATCTTCTTTCTGAGACATCGGAACGGCTCTTCAGGAAGTGGCTTAGTGAAGATGTCAGCGAGCTGTTCCTTGGTGTCGATCCTCTTGACATGAATGTCCTTAGAGAGGTGTGAGCGGAACCAATGAACCTTCACATCATAGAACTTGGACCTGGGTGTGCTCCGGCCAGGGTCCAGGTGGTGAGCGGAACCAATGAACCTTCACATCATAGAACTTGGACCTGGGTGTGCTCTGGCCAGGGTCCAGGTTCACAAGGGTTTTGGCCGCAGTCTTGTCTTCCCACTATGTCACTTTGAAAGTTGACAAGTGTTCATTTGGGATTCCAACAGCCTTGGCTACTGTCATGGTCAAATTCCTTAAGGGCAAGACATAGCGCATAGCAGTGGATAAGGCATGGCATTCAGCCATCAGCATGCTAAGGGAGATTGAATCCTGCAGCTTGGAAGACCAGACAATGGGGCAATGGTTGATGCTGATGATGAAGCCGGTCCTGGACTTGGCAGACACAGGATCATTCCGAGGTTCCTTTCAGTTCCATGTACGGATATAAAGTCAGCATCAACATGGCAGTCCATGAAGAGCGTGTCAAACTTGGCCGGCTTCAGGATCATTCCTTCTTTGCGTGTCCCTTTTAGATACAGGCATATTTGGATAAGGGCTAGTTCGTGAGAATGACAAGGAGAGTGGGTGAAGAGACTGACATGTGACAACGCAAACCCAAGCTCACTTCCGCTGTGACCATAGAGATACCAAATCATTACAATCACACTGGCATGGTTGAAGTCACCAGTGGCCTGCTCTCCATCTTTATCCTCATGCAGAATTGTGTCAGCAGGAGTGGTGACCAATGGAAGATGGTCACAACCTAGGGCCTTGATAATCCGATCAGTAAGACCAGTTTGAGTCAGAGTGATCGTGCCAGCTTCTTTGTCATGCTTGATGTCAACGGCCAGAAAATCTTCAGCAGAACCTTCCTCTTTGAGCTGCATGTTCTGTGCATGCAACTGCCTAATGACTTCTTGAATATCTTCAGGATCCTTAGCATAGAGGAGACAGTCATCCACATAGCAAAGCAGAATGACCTTCTCAGAGACGAACAGGCACTGGTCAACATCAACACACTGAACAAACCCTAGAAGTTTGAGCTTGTCATTGAGGTGATTGAACCAGATTTTTGGAGCCTGTTTGAGCCCATGGAGGCTTTTCTTGAGCTTAAGGACCTTTCCTGGATTCGGGAAGCCTCGTGGCATTTCAATAAAAACGCCTTGACATTGCTGCTCTTGAGGGGTCATTTGATCGAAGTTAGGGGGCTTATCAATGTCGGCATAAACGAAGGCCGAGGTGAAGTTTATTTGTCGAGTTGAGAGATTTAGGATGATTGAGAGAATGAGGAGAAGTCTGACGGTGCTCCAGGAAATGACTGGCAAGAAAACTCTCTGGTGATAGTTGCAATTCCTTGTCTGGCAGTGTCCTCCGGCACAAAGTCTGTTTTTTAGCTTCTTGATTGTTCCATCTGGATACAGCTTGCGCTTGAGGGCCCAGATACACGGCAAGACGTTCATCCATGGTTCTCTCTTGACAATCTCCCAGACACCCATTCCTTCCAGGGTGTCACACTCCTTTTTGCATGCTTCTATGTTACCTTCTGAATTGGGGCCATTCATTGGCTGTTCAAAAGAGGGGTTGTCTTCATCATAACACTTGGCTTTGAAGGCAAGAGGTGACCAGTCATCCTGAGTGCCAGCATCCTCATCATAGAAGTTAGAGAGACGGGCAAAGAGAGCTCTGGTGTCGGAGGAGCGGAGCTGTGAAAGAGTCATAGACCAGTTAAGACCTTGCTCGAAAGCATCTTGGAGCTGGTGTTGACGGATTTTTCCCTGGGATTGTCGCCCGTCACACAAGAGTCATGTTGGACTTGATGATAATGGTGGCCGGATCATGTGGTGCTTGGCCTAGAAGGAGGTTCAAGTGGGGCTTCCTCAGAGACTGGCGTTTCATTTCTTGTTGTAGGGACAGAAGCAGGAAGTTGAAGAGTCTGAAGAAGCCACATCTGAACTTCCGTCCGACTTGGCCCATTTGTCAAACCAACCAACAAACGGAACAGTGTCTCCGTCCATGTCTTCAGGATCTAGAACCTTTTCAAGACCAGTCTGGACAATCTTGTTCCAGGTAGGCGCATCAAAAGAGTCCATGGTCGAATCAACTGGACATGGCAGTGAAGAAGTGTTCATCCACAACGACGTGATACTGAGGGCTGATGTGGCCAGTTTGGGGATTCAGCATCCTGCCCACGGTGGTAGAATGACGTGGAGAGGATCCAAGATAGATGCATTGGTGGCTTCATGGCTGAAATTTTGGTAGCTTGTGCGAGTCTTGGAGCTAAGGGGACAACACAAAAGTTGGTGCGCCCCAAACTCGAGCACGACTGAGGGCATCATAAGAGTGCAACTTGGTGCTAGTGAACAGTTCAACAGGTGTAAGCCTGTTACGTTCATTGGGCATGTGATTCCAGAGAAACACGGCTTGTTCCATAGCAAAGGGCCACATGGCTAGATCAAAGACAGCAGGCCAATGAAGCAGTTGGTGTAACAACATAGACTGACATAGATAGGAGATGGTCTTGATGCAGCGTTCGATGGCTGCATTCTGATGATCATGACTGGAAGTCTGTGGCTGATCTTGAACATGAGCCTTGAATTCATCAGAATCAAATGGAAAGTTGTCCGCGTGGAGCTTCTTGAACTTGACTCCAGATTGAAGGGCTTCTTTCTCGAACTCCCTCATTGACCTGACTGTGTTGCCTGATTGAAGAGAGACTTGATTGCGGAGAAAGCCATAACCAGAAGAGCGGTCAATGCCCAAGAGTCCAGCGACATAACGCATGCTGGAGGACTCCTTCCCAAAAGTGTGGGGAAGTCGACCACGAGCAGAAGATTCAAACTGATCTAGAGAGATACAGTCACCCGGCACGAGGTTGTCCCGGCGAATGGCCATCTCCATCTCAGGTTTGGCCTTAACAGTCACTGAACCAGGAGTTTGTTGGTGCTGTTTGCCAAGAAGGCAGGCCTCACAGCAAGGCTTGTCACTAGACTTGGCCTTGTCATGTTTGGTAGGTAGGATTGGTGGAGATGCTTTGGTCCCATATCAGTTCAGCCTTGCGATTGCGCATCAAGGTCTGAACCCAGCCCATTCCAACATGTCCAAGACGGAAGTGCCACAGAAGGAGCTCCTTCTGTGCTGCCATGAGGGTGACATTTTCTTCAGCAATGATGTCAAAGACAGTGCCATAGACCTCAAGCTTATCAAGAGTGGGCATCTCACTGGCAGCCATTCTAACTTGATCACACTGGTCGGTGAACATGAGTGGAAGGTTGTTGCTCGGACAGTAGTGGAATTCAAGAGTGCCACCATCATGTAGTTCCACAGAAGGCTTGAGATGATCAATAACACTTCTACCAGACGGTTGCTCTTGGATGAGTGGTTGAGGGCTGAACAAGCGGATGTCTGCATCATGCACATGGAAGGCTTGAGTGGTGACAGTCCGGGTTCAGACCAG
>Ga0163149_10007540_pt1 | contig 10950 bp, 11 predicted proteins | sample OliLakLV19MP5G1_FD_148604 | JGI IMG/M metagenome (GOLD analysis project Ga0163149, IMG submission 148604) | Freshwater microbial mat bacterial communities from Lake Vanda, McMurdo Dry Valleys, Antarctica - Oligotrophic Lake LV.19.MP5.G1 | ecosystem: Environmental > Aquatic > Freshwater > Lake >...
CAGTAAAACAGGCGTCTTGCAAACGCAAATCCCCGATAGAGAGCGATAATCTCTCCATCGGGGATTGTTCTGTTCTCTCGAATTTAGTGGCGCGATTCGTCGGGGATAACCCACAGATTGCGCTTCTCCGCACGGCGCAGGATCGCTATAGAGGACGACACTCCCGCCCGGGTTTCGGTCAGGAGACGGTGCAGGTCATCAATTCCGGCAACGGAAATCGCACAGCAACAATTCATCTCGCTGTGTCTGCGTCATTCAATTTTGTCTGGAGTAGTTCGATGCCGTGTTGGAGTTGAGCGTCGTTTTTGTGGTCACTCCACCCTCCCCAGTTCGGTGGCTGCGTCACTGCAACATCTGGCAGAACGCCCCCTGTGTCGGCGATACGGCGTCCTGCCGCATCGTGTCTGTAATTGATGTCCGTATGTTTGGGCGAATAGTAGAGTCCCGTTGTCAGGCGCAGGGCAGACGTATCATCGAGTGGAAACAACGTCTGCACTTTCCCTTTCCCATACGTTCGCTCGCCGACAATCGTCCCCGCGCCGTAATCTTGAATCGCCGCCGTGACAATCTCCGCCGCTGATGCACTGCCGCCGTTGACCAATACCGTGAGCGGCATTTTATCCATGCGGTAATAATCGGAACGCAGAACGCGCTTGGCTTCGTCGCCTGATCCTTCTTTGACAAAAACAACGGCGTTTTGGAATTCAGGGCGCGAGTCGCGGCGAATGAACACGCTTGCCACGTCTATCGAAACGTCCAGCAGCCCGCCCGGATTACCGCGCAGGTCGAAAATAATCGCCCGCGCCCCTTGCTTTTTGACGGCATCGAACGCCGCGAAGAGTTGTTCTATACTGCGCTCATTGAACTCGGTCAGGGCGATACGGGCGATACGCGCTTGGGCGTCTACGATCTCATATTTGACAATCGGCGGCACAACATTTGTCCGAAGCAGAGAAAATTCGAGCGGAGTCGCCCCACGCCATATCCCTACTTTGACCTTTGTACCGGGATTGCCCTTGATTCGCCGAACAATCTCATTCATGCTCTGCCCTGTAACCGCCTGCCCATTGACTTTCGCAATGGTATCGCCGGATTTGACGCCTGCCTTTTCCGCCGGGCTGGTTTCGACGACTTCTGCAACACGCACGCGCCCGTTGTCGGATTGCAAAATGATCCCGACCCCTTCGAAGTCGCCGCGTGTTGTCGCCTGCATTTGCGTCCAGTCGTCGGGATCGAGGAAACTGCTGAATGGGTCGTCGAGACTCGCCACCATGCCGCGAATCGCCTCATACGTCAGCAAGCGAATCTGCGCGGGGTCGAGTGTGGCAGTATAGTGGTGGGCTTTGAGCAGACGGATCGCGTCCCGATAATCGGCGGGCGGGTCTATCGTGCGTTTGGCATTGTCCGGCGCATTCGGCAGCGACTTGAGTGCGGCATCTTCGACAGGATACTGCTTGCGCTGCGAGTGCGCGGACGACAGCACGTCGGGGCTGGCAAACCCGACAAGCCACGATGCCCCGCACAGCGCACAGATCGCCGGAAACAGCAAATACCGCGTTTTTAATCCAAGGGTTTTCACTCGGCAGATTTCCTCTCTTTGAACTCTTTGGCAAGCAGTTTGATCGCCAGTTCGAGGGCGTTTTCGGGAGCGACAGAAATATCGGGCGCAATGCCCTTGTCCATCGGTTTGCCGTTTGCTGTGAGCAGGTGCGCGGTGGCGATCTCCAACGCCCCGCCCGATTTGAGTTCGGTATAGTGCCGTAAAATCGCGTCGCCGAATGTGGGCGTGCCGAGCAGTTTCGCCCTGCCGAGATCACGCAGTCCCGAAGCCGCCACTTCCGCGAGGTTCGCCGTGCCTTTGTCAATCAGAACTGCGAGGGAATAGTTCGGCTTGCCTTTGCTCTCGATTTGCAGCGGTTCGCGCTGGCGTTTGTGCCTTTCCCAAATCGCGGCAGTTCCGCCCGGTGTTAACTTGCCGAGCAAGTGAGTAAGCGCGAGAACGCCGTTCCCTTCGGGATAAAAAGTTCCCGATTGAACGCCGCCGGAACACTGCCGCAAATCCACAATCAGCCCGTGCAGTTTTGACGTATGCTCCGTCAGGGCTTTTTCCACCAAATCGTGAGTGAAAAGATTGAAGCGGCGAATCGTCAGAAGCCCGATGCCTTCTTCCTGCCATTGAAACGACGCGGCGGGCGATTGAGTTTGTGCGGTACGGACTTCGATTTCGAGCGGCGCAGGTTCGCCTGTTCGCTCGACGCTGAGTTTATAGATTTTATCTTTGCCCATTGAAAGCAGATCGCGTGCCGCCGCAAGCGTAACCCCTTTGGGAAACTTCGACTGCTCATCAGGCTTGGCTGCGCCTGTTTCGTCATCATTGGGGACGTTGCGGGCAATATCAGGTTCCAGCGTGCCAATGATCCAGCGTCCGTTGATCTCGCGAATGCGGTCTCCGGTTTTTAATCCGGCGGACGCGGCGGGGCTGCCGGCAACAACGCTCTGAATGGTCAGAACAGGACGGGCAACGTCGCCTTGTTTGGTGTGGAGGAGAGCGAAATTCGCGCCGATGCCGTCATAGCAGTCGAGCAAGGCAGCGCGGCGCGTGCGGTTTTGTTTGGCGGTATAGGCACGGGAAGCGGAATCACGGGTTCCGGCAATGAGGCGAGCGAGCATCAATTCGGTCAGGTATTCGGCTTCCATCGAATCGAGAACGAAATCATGCTGAATACGCTCCCATGCTTCATCGAAAATTTCGGAGGGATCGGTGTTGGCGTCTGCGAAATCGGCGCGTTCCGGGTCGGCAAGGGAACTGCCGGCGTTGGCAAACAGGCGGGCGCGTTTGGAAGCGTTCGCGGAATGGACGCTGCCGCGCATTGCCTGACCCAAGACGAAGCATACGCCGATTGCTCCCAAAATTGTGATTGCGGCGACGGTCTGTCGCAGTTTTTCGTTCACGCGCTCACCCTCCAATACTATAAGACGTTTCGGGAGAGACAAAAAGAGCGGGCGCGATGAAAAATTTCATCGTCCCACCCAAAAGTGTGGTGCCGTTGATCCGCCATTGAATCAGGATAGGGGCATTATACCAGAGGCTTTCCTCAGCGTCAAACAGATTTTCGGCGGAGAGGGTTTTGGGCATGATTCGTAAATCGCACAGGTTTTTTGTGCCGACCCGTACATTTTCAACGAAAAATCGGGGAAAATAGAGAGGAACCGCGATACGGGAACCATAACTGAATTTTCTTCCGTAACCCAAAGCAAGGAGGCATCCGCCGATGGACATAGCCCGACTGTTCACCAGTGCGGTCAAAAACGACAGACGCGAGTTTGATCGCCTCGTGGCACGCTGCCACCGACAGGCGTACAATATCGCCTTTCGGATGACTGGCAATCGCCCTGATGCCGAAGATTTGACGCAGGAGACGTTTCTGCGTGCCTACCGATTTTTTGATCGCTATAATCGATCCATGCCGTTTGAGAACTGGCTGTATCGGATCATGTCGCGGGTGTTTATCGACGAATTGCGGAAGCGTCCTAAACTCAAGACGCAGTCCTTCGACCAACCGTTTCAGGCGGGAGGCGATGGCAACGCCGATGTGACACTGGAGATACCCGATTTCGAGGCGAACCCTGAGCAGATGCTCCTCTGCGATACATTGGACGAAAAACTCCAAACGGCTCTGAACACTCTACCCACCGACTTTCGGATGGCGGTGATCCTGTCCGATGTGGAAGGACTTTGCTACGAAGAAATTTCCGAAATTATGAATTGTTCGTTGGGAACTGTGAGGTCGCGGTTGCATCGAGGACGCAAACTGATGCGGAACCGCTTGACCGCCTAACTCGAAAATTTGGTTTGCCTTTTGTTGGGATGTCTCGCGCCAGTTGCGTGAGACAGCAAAAATTAGCAGAAAGGAGGAGACGGCGTTGTGTTGTTACTAAAGCAGAATGTGTCGCGCCGTCCTTATCGCCCGTGAACTGTCGTCGTACTATCAATCTGTTATCCGCCTATATCGATGGAGAATTGCCGGGTATCGAACATCGTCAGGTGCATAATCATCTCCCGCAGTGCTGTGAGTGTGAACGCGAGTATTTGTCCTTGCTCCAAATGAAGCGGATGCTCGGCAGTCTGCGTGTTCAAGAGCCGAGCATCGAGCTGCCGCAGGTGATCTTGCACCGCGTTCATCTTGCCGAACGTGAGGCGGAAGGTCACCAAAATACGGGGTGGCACGGAGTTTTCTCTGTTCTTCTCAGAACGCATCTGGTGTCTTTGCGCTCGTTAGCGTTGGGTTCGGGAATGGCGTGCGTGGCAGTGTTGCTGACCGCGCATCTCGCCAAGCCAGAAGATGAGGCGGATTTCTTTTCAGGAACTGCTCTGAACGCCTCGATGGTTCCGGCGTCCGCGTCACAGGCGTTCATTCAGGTCAGCAGTTATCCGCAAGTGCCGTCCTATCAGCAAACGGAAACCAGAATGCCGCTGAACAATTGGAATGACAATTATCCCCCTGTTCTCGAAATCTCCGAGAAGCAGAGCGGCGTGCAGTTTACCCCTGTCAGTTACAGTGGAACTTGGACTCGATAGAGCCTATCATTCCGCTTGCGTTTGTTCAAGAGAATACAGAAGTAATGCGAAAGACACGGGTTTCAGTGCGAACCCGTGTCTTTTGTGATTGGGTTGGTGGGTCGTTGGGTTATTAGATAATCCGACGAATAGTGATTCACCCGTTTTGAGGCAGGCTACCGCGAAGGGGAAGCAGACAGACTCCCCCCGCAACAATGCCCGGTTCCAGAAGCCTGTTTTGACCACCTAAACACAAGGAGGTTGTTCGGGTTTCCAAGAGGGTTCCTTCTTAGGGTTCGTAAATTTTTAACTTCCCGCACCTTGTGACAGCGTGGTATTGGGAGTGAAGGAGATTATATATTTACGAACCCTTAGTCCAGCGTTTCTCTGCCTCCCATCGGTTGGCGGGACAGACCTCCTTGAGAACCCCGATAATCTCATGGAAGGTGTTCTCGGCGACATCGGCACTGACCCCAAACATCAGTCCGACGACACAGAAGGCGACGTTATGGCGCAGGGAGATTAAGGTCAGGAGGATTTCTTGATAAGGTTTGAGGAGGCGTTTACGTCCCCCTCCGACCTTGCGTTTGCGTCCCGGCTTGTGGGCGTGTTCGTGTTCTCGTCGTTGCTGGACTGCGGGAGAGGCGACGCAGAAGAGTTCGCCGAGCGCGGCGGGTGGGAGTCCGACGAGCGCACGGACTTTATCGTCGGGAAAGGTCATCAGGGCTTTGAGGTTCATGTCTCATTCTACCCAATGGTTGCCTGTCAAGGGATTATTCGTCGGATCATCTACTATGTTACGCATTCAAAGATTACGTATTTACTGTCTGGCTTTTCTGATTTTACTGGCTGTGGGACAAAATTGTCAGCAGGCATCTACCTCGATCCCTTTCTCGTCTCAGATCAGGACGAAGCGACTCTCAAATCCAGGGCGAACTTTGGTCTACGACACCAAGGAGCAATGGCTGGCGACCTTTACGGATAATGCGTACACGGTAACAATGAAAGGACCGCGACGCGACTTTGCCACCTCCTCGAATAAGACCCAAGTCTCACATGATATCTGGGTGCGTGTTTTGCCCGCTCCATTCCGTGGAGAGATAGGTTTAAACTGGCTACAACGTGCCTTGAAAGACAAAAGTCCGGATATACTCCAAATTTCGATGCAGTATGTGAAAGGGGCAATAACCACCACGACTAAGCAGGGAGTACGCATTGCGGGAAAAGCACAGTACGGACCTGAATCTTCCGCAACGGAACGTGAGGAGGGAGCCGATTTCAATGATTACCTCGGTATCTCATGGAAGTACGCAGGCAGAGTAGACAGACCAGAACGCAGACAGCATGGCTGTCTTGACTGCTCTGGCTATATGCGAATGATCTGGGGGTATCGCAGCGGCCTAGTCCTGTCCTTTAGCCCAGCGAAAGCTGCCCTGCCGCGCCGTTCGTATCAGATGCTCGACTCAGGACCGGGCATTGTGATCATTCCTGATCGAGGCGTGCAGAAGACCAAATTTTCGCTGCTGGCTCCTGGCGATCTGGTCTTCTTCGATGCTGATCCCAAGGACGGCACTCAGATAGACCATGTCGGGATGTACTTTGGTCTCGACAATACCAAGCACCATCGGTTTATTTCAAGCCGCAAAAGGATCAATGGACCGACGCTCGGAGATTTCCATGGGAAATCCGTCTTAGACGGAACTGGTTTGTACGCCCGCTCTTTTCGTGCCGCTCGTCGGCTCTAAAACATAGTTTGAAACGCTCTGGGTATGTATCAACAAGTTATCTTATAGCGGCATCACGATTCAGATACGCAATCGGACAGAAATAGATGACCCTCAAAGAGCCATGAGAAAACAGCACACGTCCGCATTCAATGCCTAAATCGTCCATGAGCCAATCAGAGCCGATCAAGGAAGTTCAGACTATTGCTCAGATCGCTTCAGAAAACGGCATCCATCCCAACCAGATCAGCCAATGGAAATCGCTGGCATTGGCGGGACTACCCACTCTGCTTGAACGGCAAATGGTGACACGCAACGGTGAGCGATGTTATCAGTTTGCATGACGCTAATGCTGTTCTCACAAACGGAGAGATTGGGCGCAGGGATTTTCCCTGCGCCCCGTTTTCGCTTTCTGCCCGCTCTCAGCACGATGCAATGAATAGCTTCGCTGAGTGGTGTTCCGCCAAGTGTCCACCTTCGCGGACACAAACCTCATGGCGAACCAAATCACGTTGCAATGGGGGTGTCCGCGACGGCAGACGTTGCGTATTCACGAGCGGGGAATTCATTCCACCGCATGGGTTTCGCCTCACAGCAGCGAGATTTGGACAGCAACAACAAATTTTTTGTATTCGAGCCAATCAGGCATTGACAATGGAGCATTTGTTTGACATAATGCCAATGTGAACGTTAATATGCCCTTCACACTCAAGCATCGTGTCGGCATTTCTGTGCCAATGCACACGTTTGGAAATGCGATGTTAATGGTGTTTAAGTATCAAATAACTGTCTACTTAAAGCCCGAAATCCGGCTGAATCACCCGATTTTCGCGTCAAATCCGATTTTCGCGAAGGTATTGTTTGATCTATTCTAATACTGCTACTGCCAATCACTTTATGCGCCTTCTTTGGCTTTAGAATTGTCGTGTTTGACGCAAATGGGAAACAAGATAAGAATGAATACAACAGAGTATCTATGGTATATCCCACTTCTCAGAGCCGGTTTAGGATTTATTACTTTGCAGATCGCTGTTTTAGCCGCTTGGTGGCAATTTATCTTGTTGAGGAAAAAACATGCGCCCTTTGATTCCGGTATGGACTAAGCAACATACCTACCTTGCTATCTTACTCACCCATGCTGCTGTCGGAATAGCTATCTTAACTCACGCACAGGATGCTTGGTCAGCTATTATAATTGCCATTCTCTTCCTTCTTACGGCGATATTGGGATTAGCCTTCGATGTTGCCATCGGACTTGTGGCGGGTATCACCAGTGCCGCACTCTCGCTCGCTCTCCACCACAGCGGCGTGCTGAGTAACAACGGCGTGCTGAGTAGTGTCTCTTTCTTAACGGGCTTCATCCACGCTTTCTTCTTTACGACCACTGCGATTGCTGCGTCACGGATTGCAACACAATATCGCCCCGTTAAGAAAGAGACCGCACTCCATTCGCTCGCTCCCCCATTTCTCATTGATCGAGAAACTGGTCTTATCCTACTGGAAGCGGAATTTGACCGTTTTAAACGCCACCACCGTCCTTTTAGCCTGATACGACTATCCGTGAATATTCCGCAGCCAAACGAATTCTCACAAGAACAGCAGACCGCCATGCTACAGGCGGTAGCCCGAACGATCAGCAGCATTCTTAGAGTAAATGATGTCCCTTTTGTGTACTGTGCAAACAGCATTGTCGCTATTCTTCTGGAAACCGATGCAGAAGGTGCATTTCACCTTCTGCATCGGTTCAACCGAGGCGTTTCTCAGGCAAAATTTAAGTCATCAACAGACGCCTTATGGATAAGTCTACATGACCATGCCCACGTACTGAGTCAGGTCGTATTGCTGCGCGAGGGGAATGCGAGGGTTTCTGATTTTTTACAGGAGTTAGAGAATGCGCCCTTCTATTGTAGCGAACAGCTCGAAGAGATTGAGTGGAAGGTTAACGCACAGTCTGATCGCCATTTAGTTGAAGCGAGATTACAATGAATGCCCGCCTTCCCGTGATCCGAAATCAAAGGAATGTGTCTTATGTTAGCGATACTTCGCGAAGCAGGTGCGGCTGGATTAATTGCTCTTGTTGCGGTATCTGCTTGCATCATCATCTACTGGCGTTGGGTATTGATTGAGCATCAAATGCGGCTCAGGCAATTGCAGGTTCGAGTGCATGTCAATGGCATTCGCGGTAAATCCACCGTGACACGCCTCGTTGCTTCTGTGCTGCGTGAAGGAGGTTTTATCACGGTAGCGAAAACAACGGGCAGTGCCGCACGCGTGATCGGACCCGCTGGAGAAGAAGACCGGATCTTTCGCCGGGGAGCGGCGACGATTAACGAGCAGATCGATATTGTCCGCGAGTATGTCACTCCCGATGTAGAAGCATTGGTGATAGAGTGCATGGCGGTGAAACCCCTCTACCAGCAATACTCGCAGGAACTTATGGTCAAATCAGATATCACGATTATTACGAACGTACGCGAAGACCATCAAGAGGAGATGGGGGAGACCCTGGAGCAAATTGCAGATTCCCTCTCAGTAACCATTCCTCCGGGTGGTATTTTGATTACTGCGGAAGAACGCCCCGACCTGCAAGAGAGATTGCGACGTAATGCGGAGGCGCGTGGTTGTTCGTTCGTCTATGCCGATGCCGCCTCTGTGACCGATGATGAGATGAGGGGATTTCATTATCTACAGTTCAAATCGAATGTGGCGACTGGCTTGGCTGTTGCGGAAATTTTGGGTATTGACCGGACCGTTGCCCTTCGTGGTATGTGGAAATGTCTGCCGGATGTGGGCGTTGTCACTCTGGAGCATTATGATATCGAGGGCAAAGACGTTCTGTGGGTTCCGCTATTCGCGGCGAATGACCGGGAAAGCGTTGTCATGACACTCGACCTACTGCGATCCTATTACAAGTCGGAGGTGACGGTGATTGGTATCTTGAACAATCGGTGGGATCGGGGACGGCGTGCTGAGCTGTTCGCTCGGATGGTTCCGGTGGATTTGTCGGATTACCTCGATCATGTGATTACTTTCGGGGCGTTTGAGAGGCAGGTGTCTGCTAAGATGTTGGAGTTGGGTTATCCGCCAGATCGCGTGACTAATCTGGGTGAGACGGTCTCGCCTTCGCTGGATACGATTCTGGAGACTGTCGCGTCTCTCATTCCGGGTCGGCATGGCGTTCTCATCGGTTTGGTGAATATTCATACCGAGCAAGCGGAAATGCTCCTTGAACACTTCCGGCAGCTACGTGGCGGTTGCGATGATTCTGATTTGGCTCTTTCGCGTGACCCGCGTCATATGCCCATTGCGGCACAGCGGTTGCGGCTCGTTCAAGCTCTGGTTGCCCATCGTGCGACAAAAAGCAATCGGTCGGGGGAAGTTGAGGCGTGATTCTCTCACCCTTTGAGACCCACGGAGGACACGGAGAAGACCAAGAGAAATACAAGTGAACCACAACGACACGACGAACACAACGAACACGGACAGGACAATCGAAAAGGTGGTTGTGGTTCTTAATCGAGTACGACTATGCATGATTATCCATTTGATGTAACGACGGTGCGACTTGCTGTAATTATCGGTGTGCTGCTGACGACAATCTTCTATGAACGCAGTCAGCTTACGACCGGGGGTTCGATTGTGCCGGGCTACTTGGCTCTTTTTTTGCCGTCTCCTCTGTTCATTGTTGTTACGCTAATAACGGCTTATCTTACTTTTTTTATTGTAAATCGAATTCTGTCGAAGCGGTTCATTCTTTACGGTCGTCGGAAATTTGAGATTGTGATGCTGACGGGTCTGGGTATTCACAGTGTGTTCGTGATTCTGGCGAACGCTTTGGTGGGCATAAATCCGCTGTTCATGGTGCTGTACGGGATCGGTTTTCTGGTTCCGGCGATTATCGCGCATGATATGTTCCGGCAGGGTGCGTGCAAGACTTCGGTTGCTATTGTTATGAGTACCGCAATTGTGGGTGTTTTTGTCTACGTGATTGCGTTCATTGTTCGGACTTCTTTCTTGTACTCCCATGTTGCTGTGACTCCGATGGGCGTGGGTGATGTGGGTTATGCGCGTGATTTGCTGCTTGCGGGGATCGTTGTGAGCGTGCTTGCGGGGATGCTGGTTTTTCACTTTTTGGAACTACGGACGGGTGGTTTTGTGACGGGGGCGTATCTTGCGTTGATGCTGTTGAGACCGCTGGATGTGGCTTTTGCGCTGGGTACGGCGACTCTTACGTATCTTTTTGTGACCCATGTTCTGATGAAGTATGTGCTGGCTTTCGGACGGCGAAAGGTTGCGCTGATGGTTGTGACAGCGGCTGGGTTTGCGTGGGGTGGTGAAATTCTGCTGGGTGTGGTGACGGAGAGGGTCTACATTCCTTGGCGGGGCTTCCATGTGATTACCTTGATGGTTCCGGCACTGATTGCCAATGATGCGGAACGTCAGGGATTGTATAAGACCTTCTGGGGCGTGGGACTAACGACGCTTACGGTCTTTACGACCCTCAATTTGATGGATGCGGTGCGGATTTATTTTCAAGTGTGATCGGACAATGGCATTTTCAGCAAGCGGCTCGTTATGGAACCGACTCAAGCGGAGAAGGATTGTTTTGCATATTAGATAATCCGACGAATAGTGATTCACCCGTTTTGAGGCAGGCTACCGCGAAGG
>Ga0163149_10007542_pt1 | contig 10949 bp, 7 predicted proteins | sample OliLakLV19MP5G1_FD_148604 | JGI IMG/M metagenome (GOLD analysis project Ga0163149, IMG submission 148604) | Freshwater microbial mat bacterial communities from Lake Vanda, McMurdo Dry Valleys, Antarctica - Oligotrophic Lake LV.19.MP5.G1 | ecosystem: Environmental > Aquatic > Freshwater > Lake >...
TAACTCACTGCGCGATTCAGACTTATCATGAAATTTATTGATCGAATCATCTTTTTTAAGAGTAGCGTCGTCCTGGCCACTAACTGTAGGTGTTTTTTCTTTCCTGTCTTTCTTGGCCTTTAGAAAACCGAACATCTAGTGGTGCTCCTCTCGCATGAAAACTTTCTTGATCTTGAATTGGCGTCGAGTGATACTCTTGATAATCATGAGCTGTTTCAGCTGTACTGTTTTTATTTGAGAAAACAATCTCTATTATTTTTCGTGTTTCTGCAACATCGTGCTGAGCGCTCTTTAGTTCCATCTCAAGATGACTTAGAGCATTAGCATACCGATTACGCATATCAGCTAGACTTAACTCAACTTTATCAAGTCTGGCTTGTAACGCATCATTGTTTGAAAATCCATTGTTTAGATGACTTGTCCCAGCTCTACCAAATGCTACAAGAGCAACAATCAATGAGAAAATTGAGACTAAAAATGTATAGTCATTTGGACTTAGATTCAGAGAAACTATATATCTTTGAAAATCTTGAAGCGGAATACTACTGATAATTGAAGCGAACTTTTCCATTTAAAACCTCTTAGACTAATTTTTCGTTGCGAAAACTACCCTATACAACCCATCAGCACGAACCAGCCACACTTACGGCACAAGCTAACTATGCGATCTAACCATTTACTGCCTAACCATTTACTGCGTGACTGTAAGCTTCCTCTAAAGAGACAGTTACAATCTTTGAAGCGCCTGGTTGCTCCATCGTGACACCAACTAGGTGATCACAAACAGACATAGTTTGCTTATTATGTGTTATGAGCAGGAATTGTGTTTTGGTGCTCATTTCTTTTACAAAAGATAGAAATCTAACCACGTTAGCTTCATCAAGCGGGGCATCAACTTCGTCTAAAACGCAGATAGGACTTGGACGCTCTAAAAACATAGCTATTATCAAGGAGATAGCGCAAAGTGTTTTTTCACCTCCGGATAACAATTCTATACTTTTTAATTTTTTACCAGGTGGGCGAGCTATAATTTCCACACCTGATTCTAATGGGTTAGCTGGATCGGTTAATTCAAGCCTTGCACTACCTCCACCAAATATCTTAGGTACCAACTCAGAAAAATTCTTATTTACTGCTTCAAACGTACTAATAAACCGCTCTTGAGAGATTTCGATTAATCGCTCTACTGTCCGTCTAAGAGTACGATAAGCAGCCTCTAGATCTATCTTTTGAATCTCAAGATCCTCTAACCGCTTTGTTTCCTCTTCACATCTCTCAATAGATGTTGGATCGACCTCGCCCTCTCTGATCATCCGGCTCTTTAATTTACCTACTTCATCTTGATACTCTGCCACCTGTTCATCACTCACCATGCATTGCTGGCGATCTTCATTTGAGAGGCCCACAATTCTTTGAAGCTCTTCAGCACCAAGATGCTCAGTAATAAGCTCTTTTAAATGGGCAGTTTCTAGCTCTACTTTTTGTAAGCCAAGAGTTGCTTGAGAAACTGTGGAGCGTGCCGCGTCAAGCTCTTTACGAACCTCAATAACCTTATCTGTAAAGGTGGAGAGCTCTGCCCTACCCTCACGTCTCTTAGCTTCGATCCCAGAGGATTGTTGGACTATTAGGCTAAGCTCGTCTTGTAATGCTCTCTCTTCATCAGAGATCTCATTATTAATCTGAGCTTTAAGGATCTCTTGATCTTCTTTAAATTTTGAAATCTTTGCGTAAACCTCTCTAGTTTGGTGAACAGTTTTTGCGATATCTTGATCTATCTGCTCATTTAATCTCTGCTCTGATTGAAGCCGCCCTCTGGCACTTCCTAATTTTTGACTAAGCTCTTTGACTAATTTAGCTCGCTCCTGACTCTCTTTAAGGATCTGCTGATGTAATGCATGGGCAGTTTGAATCTTGCCTTGTCGTAATTCTTTCTCAGTATTGAGTTCTTCAAGTTTTACTCGGTGATTCTTCGTTGATTCTTCAAGGTTAATAATTTGGTTTTTAAGCTGAACAAGTCCGCCTTCGTTACGACAGCTAAAAAAGCTATATCTTGTTAAGATATCACCATCAGCAGTAACAACTAACGGCTCAGAGGTAAGGTCCAAAGTAGCGATTTTCTCTAAGAATGATTCTGCGTCAGTAATACTTTGCGCACAGTAAACATCACAGAGTAAATTGCTACCAGCTAACTCAAAACCGGCTGAAAGCTCAACTACATCTAGTGCAGGAATTATGGCGTCAGTGCAGTAACCTTTGAGGGTTGAACTTTGCAGAGTTGAACCTAGCAGAGTCGGTTCACCAGAAGGTGTAGCTTGACCAGCTTTAAATATCCCGATGGCCAGTCCCTTTTTGCTTGTGGAGTTATCATTGAGAGCTTTTAAAGCGAAAGAGCGGGTTAGATTTTTAAGATCATCTGATACTAAAAATGAGGCTCGCTCAGCTAACACTGACTGAATAGCTTTAGCATATTTTTCAGGTACTTTAATTCCATCTACAAAAAGCCCCTTGGATCGAGAGAGATACTCTCTCCCCTCATCGCTTAAAGTTTCCTTAAGCTTAGTTGCAGGAGAAGCTGCTTTGATCTGCTCATTAAGCGCGCCTAACCTGCTCTCATCCCCTACTAACTTTTCTCTTATACTACGGATCTCTTGATCAATTAAACGTAAAGATTCCCGAGCAGCCTCAAGCTCCTCAGCAGCCTTTTTAAGATCTTCGTTAGAGCCAGTCTCAATTCCTAAGATCTCTTTAGATACCTGCTCTTCAGATTCAGATAATGTGCTTATGGTTTGAGCGGAAACTCCTTTTCGCTCAGATAAAATAGTTTCTCGTTCCTTTAATCTTTTTATCTCAGTTTCTGCAGCTGCACCAAGAATTACCAATTCCTGTAATCTTGATTTTTGAGCTTGGCGTTCACGCTCTCGGTTATTAAGATCTTCTCTAATTGAATCTATCTTAGCTCTGATCGTATCACTCTCTACATCGATACCCATCAACTTGCTTCGAACATCATTCTCTTCAGCTTGTACTTTATCTAAAGCGGCTTCTAAGACGCCTTCTGAGCTTCTTGCCTGCTCTAGATCTTTTGAAAGAGAGTCTACCGATCCATCTAATCGGACATATCGATCAGTATAAATTAGTCCCTCTAGCTCAACGATCCTAGTACGAAGCGATTCTCTATTTTTAGCTTTAGCAGCTTGTCTTTTAAGAGATCCAACATTTCTTGAGACCTCTTTTACAATATCATCAATTCTAGAGATACTTGTCTCAGTCTCTTTAAGCCTTCTGTTAGTGGCAGCGATGCGGTCTCTAAAGCCCAAAACTCCGGCTGCTTCCTCAATGATTGTTCTTTTTTCATCTGGCTTTGCAGTTACGATTCTGGAGATCTCGCCTTGAGCAACAACATTGTAAGCTCTTGCTCCCATGCTAACTGCACGAAATAGATCAACCATATCTTTTAAACGACATGGAACGCGGTTAATAAAATATTCTGACTCCCCACTTCTATATAATCGTCTGGTAACCTGAACTTCGTTGGTAGCCCTTAACCATGAAAATTTATCGGCTAAGGAGTTGGCACGAGTATCTCTCTCTTTGCTATTATCTTTGCTATCATCCTTACTCCCTTGACCATTAGAGCTTTCTGCCCCGCCATCAAGAACGGTCAAACGAGGTCGAGAATTTTTTCCCTCCGTTTTATTAATTTCTGCATTAGCTTCTGCATCAACTTGTTTTTTATCAGAGTCATCAATAACAGCACCTTCTGTTGATACGGACGCCATTACATCATCAATGATTTTATCATTATCTGTGTCTAATTCCGAATCAAACTCAACAGATTGGATAAGGCTATCTGCTTCAAGACCAGGAGAAAGGATATCTTCAAAAAAGTTCTGATTCTGAGCAGTGAGGGTTAAAGAAACCTCCGCTAACCCCAAAGGCCTAAGCTTTTCAGTGCCATTAAAGATAACATCCTCAGCGATAGCTCCACGGAGATTGCGCGCTCTAGTCTCACCTAGTACCCACCTAAGAGCATCAACAATATTTGATTTGCCACAACCATTTGGACCAACAACACCTGTGATACCGGCATTAACTGGGAGGACCATACGGTCCATAAATGATTTAAATCCGAAAACTTCTAAACGTGTAACTCGCATGAACTACTTAATCCACGAAATGACAACAGCCAATGTTTTAGGAACTCCTGTACCTATGAGAATTGATAGTAACAATGATCCTAACTATGGGAGATTCCCATAAAAATAAGTTTGCTTCAAGTTAGTTAAAATAAGGCTTCTCAATCACCCTATTGACGTAACCTTACTACATCGCAGAGATAAATAAAACAGTGGTATGGCGATTCATATAATACCCTACCTGCCTCTATTGATTCAGAATTTAAGTCCAGATTTTAAATAATTACATAAATAATGCTACACTTTACCAAAGAAATTTTAGTAGCAAAAAAATGATACCAAATGTCACCGCTTCAGAACTAAAAGGAATCAACAAGCCGTCTCAATACCTTGGCGGAGAAGTTGGCGAGGTAATCAAATCTGATGACGATGTTGATATACATTTCTGTCTCGCATTTCCTGATGTTTATGAAGTTGGAATGAGTCATCTCGGAATGCAAATTCTTTATAGCTTAATTAATTCAGATCCTAAATCTTGGGCTGAAAGAGCTTACGTTCCATATCATGATATGGAAAAACTCATTAGGGCAAAAAAGATCTCGCTTACCTCCCTTGAAGCTAAGCGTCCTCTCTCTGAGTTTGATGTTGTTGGCTTTAGTCTTCAGTATGAACTATGCGCTACCGGAATTTTAACAATCCTTGATCTGGCAAATATTCCATTTAGAGCAAAAGATCGGGACGAAGGGTTCCCTCTAATAATTGGTGGTGGTCCAGTAGCCTACCATCCAGAGCCTTTTGCTGATTTCTTTGATGCTTTTTTAGTTGGAGATGGAGAAGAGGCACTCCCAGAGTTTATCTCCGTACTTCGACGCGCAAAGAATTCAAAGTTATCAAAAATTGAAACCTTGAAATTACTAGCTAAACTTAAGGGAGTTTATGTCCCTGCTTTTTTTGAACCTCAGTACGATCCATTAGGAAAGTATCTCAGTGTTACTCCAAAGTATGATTGGTACACAAAGGTAGATAGAGCAGTGTTGGCTTCACTTGAGAATGCTCACTATCCTAAAAAGCCATTAGTGCCGAGTATTAAGGCAGTACATGATCGTTTAGCTGTTGAAGTAATGCGTGGTTGTGTCAGAGGGTGTCGGTTTTGCCAAGCTGGATATCTCTATAGACCTCAAAGAGAGCGAAAACCTGAGGAGATCTTAAAAATTGTGGAGGATGCCCTTCCTAATACTGGATTTGAGGAGCTATCCCTCCTCTCACTCAGCACAGCAGATTACTGTAGTATCCTCCCTCTTTTAAGCACGCTAAAAGAGAAGCATTGTACTGATGATAATCTAGTCATCTCTTTTCCATCAACAAGAGTGGACGCACTAAAGCCAGAGCTTCTCGCTGAAGTACAAACAATTCGACGTTCAGGATTTACAATTGCACCTGAAGCAGGCACTCAGAGACTCCGTGATGTTATAAATAAAGGTGTTAGCGATGAAGAGATCTTAGAAACCTGTAAAAATGTATTTGACATGGGCTGGTCTCATATAAAGATGTACTTTATGATCGGACTACCTACCGAAACAGATGATGACATCCTCGGTATTGTTGATATTGCAAAAAGGGTCAAAGCATTAACAACTCGTGGCCAATCTTTAATAGTAAGTGTCTCTACTCATGTCCCTAAACCACATACCCCATTTCAATGGGCCGAGCAGATCACTGAGGGAGAAACTTTAAGAAAACAGAGAACACTTTTCGGAGCACTAAAAAGAGTTGGGGTCCAGTTTAGATACCATAAAGCTTATTCCACATATTTAGAGGGTGTTTTTGCTCGTGGAGATCGGAGACTTTCACATACATTGGAATATGCTTACAACCTTGGCTGTAGATTAGATGGTTGGGTAGAGGAGATTAAAAGAGAGCATTGGGATGAGGCTTTTGAGAAAACCAATATCGATCCGTTACATTATCTACATGCTAGAGATGAGCGGGATGCTCTTTCATGGGATCATATAAGTTGTGACATAACAAAAAAATATTTCCTCAAAGAATGGAAACGGGCAACGGCAGCAAGAACTACCCCTGATTGCCTGACTGAAAGTTGTTCGATCTGTGGGGCATGTAATTATGACTCAAGACGAAATGTACTATTTGATAGAGTACGAACTGAGTCGAGACTTAATATTGTAAATCCTCCTTGGAATAAAATCATTGCAGAAAGAGAAGATCGTAAAACCATCTCTCCTACTCTGCCAACTTCTAAACAGGAGATTTTAATTGAGGATCTCCCAGAACTTCCTGCTCCTGGGCCAGAGTTTGGTTCAGGTTCCCTTGACTATATTCCTGAAGACTATATCTCTGAAAAGGATCAGGTTGATTTTCCCTTTAAAGATCCACTTAATCCAGTCACTATTCACGAAAATGTTGAACATCCTGCTATTGGATCTGCTACTGAATCTACAGTGGCTGAATCTACAAAAACGAATAAATTTCATAGAAACAATCCGCTAAATAGACCGATTAATCCCCCTGTTCAAAGGGTCAGGATTCGCTACTCGAAAACTGATAATTTTAAATTTGTTGGGCATCTTGAGCTATCTAGTATTTTTTTTAGATCTGCAAGACGTTGTAATATCCCACTTGCTTTTAGTCGTGGATTTTCACCAAAACCTAAAATTATCTTTGGCCCGCCACTTCAACTAGGAATAGATAGCCACTGTGAATACGTTGATCTCTTTTTAATTACCTCTGTTGATCTTAAACAGTTAATCAAAGAGATGAATAAAGCTTTACCGCGCGGGTTATCTCTTATCGATGCTCAGGAGGTTGCCTTAAAAACAAAATCCCTTCAGGAGTTAATTGAAGTACAGAGCTATCGAGTAAAGCCAAGCAGCTCTATCTTTGAGGATCAATCAAAACCTCTCCCTGACATCTTTGGATCGATCAATGGCTGGAAAGATAAGTTTGTTGAGAGAGACGGTAAATCTGGTCAAAAAAGACAGATCCCTCTTTCTGATGTTGTAACAGAAATTACAGTTAAAGATGGGCATTTTGAGTTTAATATCCTCAATCATCAAACTAAGACCTCTCTTAAGCCCTCAGAAATTATGGAAGCTGTTACAGGTCTTGATCCAAATAATTTTGATTATGAAAAAACTGAAAGCATCATTAGTAACAGAGAATAACTATTGTGAATTTCAAAAGTCCTTGCCGGAATTGGCAGAGGGAGAGGGAGAGAGAGAGGCTCCGGCACGAAGACATTATAGTGCCCTCTCAGTTGAAGGAGTATCATCCCTGGGCTGATTTTGATGAGCAGCAGCCTTAAGACGATTGATAAGCCCTGATTTCTCCTCACGACTGAGGTCGGAGCTAATAATTCGCTTATAAATTCCGCGTAGAGTTTTATCTGCAGGTTCTGCGCTGTCTTTATCCCCTTGTGGAACAGCATCAGTTTGTGTAGGTGCCGTATTTACAGTCTTAGGCCCCTCAGTTGTAGGCTTACGACGCGTTCCATGGGTATTAGGATTTGGCGCGTGAATGCGAAATGTTGCTGCTTCAATTGTCATAACTCTCTCCTTTGAGTGACTCATCCCCCGTAAATTCGAGGTTGAGTTTTGTACATCCGTGTTTTTACTAGTCCCTAGAGGACTCTCCATTATATCGACCTAATCTCGTTAAACTTGAGCCTGAGCTTCAGTTAATTTAGTTAAGGAAAGTTAAGTTAGAAGGTTGGTGTTTGGCGTTATAGTAAGTGCTGCAGTTTAGACTTGGCGCTCTCCCAAGCAATGCAGCGGTACGCCTAGACTAATCGCTGAATTTAAGGGGAAGTTGCCGCGGTTTTAGATCTGAGTGATGTTAAATAGCTCGTTATCAGGTCGGTAAAAACATCCAAAGACTGAGAGCGTAATCAGTAACAGAGAATAACCGGACTCTAGTCAGTCTTTACTAATGCAGCCTTTCCTAATACAGCAGTGGTGTATTCCCCAGCAGACCAAAGTGAGAAGCCGATTGAAACGATCAATATATTAACCCCGATAATTTCAAGGTTGAATACAAAATCATTAATTCGAATTGGATAATGAAGTAGCAAACAGGAGATCGCAACTATCTGCAAAGCACTTTTCCATTTACCACCCGTTCCAGCAGCTATCACTGTTCCTCGTGTTGCTGCGATCCCACGCAGTCCAGTAATCCAAAGTTCTCGGGCTAAAATAATCACCACCATCCAGGCCGGCACCCACGGAGCACCATCAATGTCGGCCCTCTGTCCAACTAACATTACAAGTGCTGCCATTACCAAAATTTTATCAGCTAATGGATCAAGTAGTTTTCCAGTATCACTAACAGCTTTTAAGCGTCTGGCTATAAAACCATCAAAAAAATCAGTCACTGAAGCTATTATAAAAAAGAATGCCGCCCAATGTACTGATTCCGGTGTCGGATCAATAAGCAAGGCAACTAATACTGGGACTAAAAATAATCGAAGATAGGTCAAGAAATTGGGGATGCTTTTTACAATACTAGCCACGGCTTACCTTGTAAGCACTTCTAAGCTCAACAACCTTTCGTACATAATTGATCGTCTCATTAAAAGGAGGAATGCCACCATACTTCTTTACAGCCATCTCCCCTGCATTATAAGCCGCTAAGCTTAATCCAAGATTGCCGTTATACTTATTTAATAACCGGGCTAAAAATTTCACTCCGCCCTGAATATTGTCCTGAGGATGGTACGGGTTTTTAACACCAAGCATTCGCGCGGTGTCAGGCATAAGCTGCATCAGACCCATAGCACCTTTATGCGAACGTGCTCTAGGATTAAAAGCAGATTCAACATGGATAACTGCTTTAACTAAGCTAATATCCACCCCTGCTCTTTTCGCTTCATACTCTATTAAGCTATGAAACTTATCTTTTTGGATATATGATCTGGAGGATGACTTTGCTGACTTTACTCCTCGATAGGAGAATGCTGCGGTAGGTTTTTGAGTATTTAAGATCTTATATGAACCAGTCTGAGGTTTTTTACTGGTAAAGGTAACGGAGCCATCATGTCGCTCAACCACATAGATAGAACCTGCCCAGGAGGTTTGCGTAACCATAAGCGCAAACATTACTGTTATGCTCAAGGCTAAAAGAGAATTTAAAGCTGCCTTCCTCATTAAATATTCAGTCAAAACTAAGTTAAAGAGTCGCTCTAAGAGCTATAAATATAAAACCTCATGTGACATACTATATAGATGCCATTATAACCCCTTTACTATTACTTTAAGTAACTTGAAATGGAAAGATACGACTTTCTCGTAATTGGCGGCGGAATCGCAGGGTTAACCTATGCCCTAAAGGTCGCTAATTATGGCACTGTGGCAGTACTTTTTAAGAAAAGCGTGGAAGATTCAAATACTTCCTGGGCTCAGGGGGGGATCGCCGCTGTATCTACCTCAGATGATAATTCAGCACTTCATGCTTCAGATACCGAGATTGCTGGGGTCGGATTGTGTAACAAAAGTATCGTCGATCTCGTTGTAACTGAAGGACCAGATCGTATCCGTGAGCTACTTAGCATCGGAGTTAAGTTCGATACAGTTCAAAATAAAACAGGTGAAACTACGTTTGACCTCCATAAAGAGGGCGGCCATTCAAAGCGAAGAATCTATCATGCTGCTGATGCGACTGGTAGTGAGATTCAAAAAAGATTGCTTCAGGCCGTTAGGGATCACAAAAATATAGAATTATTTTCTGATACAAGTGCGGTTGATTTAATTACTACACAAAAGATCGGGGTTGAAAAATCTCAACCTAATCGAGTCTTAGGTGCTTATGTTCTATTACCTGATGGTGGAATTACACCATTTATTGCCCGCACAGTAATGGTTGCTACTGGAGGTGCTGGTAAAATTTACCTCTACACATCAAATCCTGATATTGCAACTGGTGATGGGATTGCAATGTGTTTTCGTGCTGGTACTCCAATCGCAAATATGGAGTTCTTTCAATTTCATCCAACCTGTCTTTTTCATCCACAAGCTAAATCATTTTTGATTACAGAAGCCATGCGTGGAGAGGGGGCAATACTAAAGCGAACAAACGGCGAAGAGTTCATGCACAAATATCATGAGCTTAAAGAGCTAGCCCCCAGAGACATTGTAGCTCGGGCAATCGATCATGAGATGAAAATTCATGGTGAAGAGCATGTCTTGCTCGATATAAGTCACCTGGCAAAAGATAAGATCTTAGAGCACTTTCCTATGATCCATCAACGGTGCTTAAAATTTGGTTTTGATATTACAACTGGACCGATCCCTGTAGTGCCAGCCGCTCATTATTGCTGTGGCGGAGTCGTAGTAGATCAGCACGCCAGAACTAGTATTAAAAATCTCTATGTTGCAGGGGAAGCTGCTCATACAGGACTTCACGGAGCAAACCGCCTAGCATCAAATTCTTTACTTGAAGCATTAGTTTTCTCACATAGAGCTGCTGAGCTTCGAATCTCTGAGTTAAAGACAAAAGATAAAGCCAATGAAACGTTGAAATTTAATATTCCTCAGTGGGATCCGGGCCAAGCTGCTACTAGTGATGAACAGGTTGTAGTTACCCAAAATTGGGATGAGATCCGTCGAGCAATGTGGAACTATGTTGGAATCGTTAGAACAAATAAACGGTTAGCTCGTGCGCTAAGAAGAATAAAGAATATTCAAAGTGAAATTAATGAATACTATTGGAATTTCATTGTAACATCTGATCTATTAGAGCTTAGAAATCTAGCTCTAATTGCTGAACTAGTAGTACGTTGCTCTATCGCACGAAAAGAGAGTC
>Ga0163149_10007543_pt1 | contig 10946 bp, 16 predicted proteins | sample OliLakLV19MP5G1_FD_148604 | JGI IMG/M metagenome (GOLD analysis project Ga0163149, IMG submission 148604) | Freshwater microbial mat bacterial communities from Lake Vanda, McMurdo Dry Valleys, Antarctica - Oligotrophic Lake LV.19.MP5.G1 | ecosystem: Environmental > Aquatic > Freshwater > Lake >...
AGAAGGGTTGGGCGGGATACTGGTTGCTCACGGCTAAGTCCAACTCGGCGCCGAAGTTGCGCGACACGCGCAATGTGCCACTCGATCCGAAGGTGCGCGTGTTTGGCGGTGACGAGATTATCGCGGCGATTGCGCTGGGTCCGTACAAGGAAGCCGTGCAAGGCAAGGCGGGCGCCGGCGTCTATTTGAACGCCGTAATGCTGGTCAAGAAGAATGCGCCGGGCGATGTCGATGCGATGTTCGACGAGGAAGAAATTGAGGGCGGCTTTATCAACGAGACGGACGCCCCCGAACTAGAGGCCCTCATCGGCCTGGGCAATGCGCCCGACAAAACTGGCGGGTTAAATGGCGACTTCGAGTAACAGCCAAACAATCGCGGGACTAGTTGCGGCGGTGGCGGCGGCGGCTAAGGCCGCTTCCGTTTCCTTTGTACTTACGACCGCTCCGACGCCGGCCGCTAGGCCCCGCGTAGGACGATGGGGAACATACTACCCGAAGTCATATACGACGTGGCGGAAGGAAGCCGAGCCGCAAGTTACGCGCGGCGCTGAGTTCTACGCCAAGGGCACCCCCCTGATTGTGATTGTCGAAACGATCGCGCGTCGGCCCCGCACTAGCGTCCGGGAATGGCCGCGCGGGGATGTAGACAACTTCGCGAAGGGGCCTTTGGACATTATCACGAAAAGCGCTAAGCGGTGGGAAGACGACGATCAGGTTATCGCTCTTCTTGCCACGAAGCGCTTTGCCGAATCCGGCGAAGAGCCGCGGAGTATAGTCCACATAATTCCAACCTAGGAGAAGATCATGGCCTATTCCGATACGCGTACGTTTAAGTTCGACGGCAACGAGCACCACGCCGGCGGTATGACGCCCCAGGCTGAGCTGGTCCTCGATGTACTTTTGCGCGACGGCCGCATCACGCGGCTGAATGCCATGCACTACGGCATCTCCAACTTGACGGCCCGTATCGCTGAACTTCGCGATGTATTCTACGACGGCCCACTCGACGTGTTCTGTAGCGAGAAATACGATCTAGACAAGCGACGTTATGGTACCTGGACGATCGGATACAAAGGCACCGCCCTTCTACACAACGTCCAGCGCGCACGTGCTTGAGGTAGAGGGAAACACAGAGGCCGCCCTGGAGGCAATATTTCGGGGCGGCCTCTCCACGGCAGCCCGATACTCTCGCGATCCCGGGTTTGCCCCGCGCGCATATTGTGACGCGCTGTGTCCCTGGGCGGCCAATACCCCCGCTGGTGCCATCCGCGCCCGCGTGTGGAGGGCCGGGTTCTTGTGGGCGCCCACTAAGCCCACTTTGTAGTCCTTTTTTCATTGGAGAAAATCATGTGTACCGCGATGGTGGCCGCACGCCCGCGCCTTGGAATCACGCTCCGCTTTGGCGGGGGGCACAACAAGCTTGAAACAGTGGACGGCGCCACGTTCGACATGAGCGACATGCCCGAGGCGGACGTGTCCAAGCTGCGCAAGATCACGGTGGCGCTCTACGCCGCGCACCTCGCCAAGGATCGGGTTCGCCCGTGACGCCGGCGGCCGCCGTCTGCGTCGGCAAGGAACCGTGCCCCAAGTGCCGATCGCGCGACAACCTAGCCCGGTACACCGACGGCCACGGCTACTGCTTCGGATGCGGGCACTATGAAACCGGCGGCTCAAGAGAAGCAACCTCAAGAATAATGGAGGCGCGTGTGGCTGGCTTGCTCATTACCGACGTGGAGGTCTCGGCGCTTCCAACGCGCAAACTTCGAGAAGATACGTGCCGGAAATACGGCTATGGAATTGGAACCTACAACGGCGCTCCCGCCCAGGTGGCGCCTTACTACAACGCCCGCGGCTCGCTGGTTGCGCAAAAGGTGCGCATGCCCAACAAGAAGTTTGTCACGTTGGGCGACTTCACGAGCGCCGCCTTGTTCGGTCAAAACTTGTGGCGCAACGACGGTGGCAAGCGTCTAGTTGTAACGGAGGGCGAGATAGACGCCATGTCCGTGGCGCAAGCGCTGAACCTCACGTGGCCGGTGGTTAGTGTGCCGAGCGGGGCGATGGGCGCCGCGAAGGCCATAGCTGCTAACTTGGAGTTTGTGAACGGCTTTGAGGAAGTCGTTTTCATGTTTGACATGGACGCTCCAGGACAGGAAGCCGCCACCGCGTGCGCGGCGCTTCTATCTCCGGGGCGCGCGAAGATCGCGACGTTGCCTCTGAAAGACGCGAACGAGATGCTAAAGGCCGACCGCATCAAAGAGATAAACACCGCCGTCTGGGAGGCCCGCGTAGTGCGACCCGACGGAATCGTGAGCGGCGCTGAACTCTGGGAAGCCGTTAGTAAGAATCTGGAAGTTGGCATTCCTTATCCGTGGTCCGCGCTCAACGAAAAGCTCTATGGCCTTCGACGCGGCGAACTTGTAACCCTTTCGGCAGGGACCGGGGTTGGAAAGAGCGCCGTCTGCGCCGAGCTGGCCTATCACTTGGCCATGACGCACGGGCTGAAGGTGGGCTATATCGCGCTTGAAGAAAGCGTGGCAAGCGCCGCGCTCCGGTTCATGTCGATCCACGTGGACAAGCCACTCCACCTCCCGGCTCACGGCGTTAGCGATGCCGATAAACAAAAGGCATTCGCGGACACTCTGGGAACGGGGCGGGTTTTCTTCTACGACCATTTCGGATCGATAGACAGCCCGAACCTGCTCAACAAGATGCGCTATATGGTCCGCGCGCTTGGTTGCGACTTCCTTGTTCTGGATCACCTGTCTATCGTCGTGTCCGGGATGGAGTTGGACGGCGACGAACGGCGCATGCTTGATTTTACAATGACTGCGCTTGTGTCCCTGGTCCAAGAGGTCAATTGCGGGATGCTACTTGTGTCGCACTTGAGCCGACCCAAAGGCACCGCCCACGAAGAGGGCGGGCAAACCTCCCTATCCCAATTGCGCGGCTCTGCTGCAATTGGACAATTGTCGCATGCGGTGATCGGACTGGAGCGTAATCAACAGGCCGAAACAGAAGAAGCGCGCAACACGACATTCTTGCGCGTTCTCAAGAATAGGTATGCGGGCATCACCGGAATCGGTGCGGCCCTACGCTACAGCAGGAATACCGGGCGCCTCGCGGAAGTGCAGTTCGCGGAGAGTGAGGATGGCCTAGTGGCTCAAATAGGAGAAGTTAATGTTGACATATGAAGCGACCCAGAAGACCGAAGCGAAGCGGGAGAAAGAACGCGCGCGCAGCGCCAAGTACAGAGCCGAGAACCCAGAGAAGTACCACGCGTATGCTGCCAAGTATAGAGCCAAGAACACAGAGAAAGTCCGCGCGCGCCGCGTCAAGTACAGAGCCGAGAACCTAGAGAAAGAACGCGCGCGCCACGCCAAGTATAAAGCCCAGAACCCAGAGAAAATCCGCGCGTACCTCGCCAAGTACAGAGCCGAGAACCCCGAGAAGCACCGCGCGGCTGGCGCCAAGTACAGAGCCGAGATGCAAGAAGCCTCCCCACGACTTTGGGCGTACACGCAAAAAAAGGCGGGCGCGAAGAAGCTCGGAATCGCGTTTACTATTGGGCCGGATGATTTTTCTTGGCCGTCGCACTGCCCGGCTCTTGGAATACAACTGAATTCCGGTGGGTCTCGGGATAACACGCCGTCTTTCGACCGCATCGACCCCCGATACGGATACGTCCCTGGAAATGTGGTTGTGGTTTCAATGCGCGCAAACCGAATGAAGTCGGATGCGTCGGCCGCCGAACTACAAGCCCTTGCCCTTTTTTACAAACGGATGGAGGAAGCCCATGTCAAAACGTGATGCAGCCCTGAAGGCCGACGCCCAACTGGAGACGCTCCGCGCGGATCTAACCAAGTCGAATGGAACCCGCGAGGCGCTGCAAGCACTCGCGAACTTTTACGACAGGTGGCGAAAGATGTCATCCATTGCGGCCGACGACCCCGTGGTTGCGGCCGAACGCCTCTGGATGTTCGCCCGCAAGAAACATAGCGCTCTGGCGGCTGGCGTGGAGTTCACCCTCCAATTGTACGACTTTGATTTCCCGGCGAGATGCCCGGTGTTTGATACACCGATGCGGCTGGGCGGGCCTATAAACGACGCGCCGACCTTGAGCCGCCTTAACTCCAGCCTCGGCTACGTGCCCGGAAATGTAGTTGTAGTGTCGCGCCGCGCCGCCCGAATGAAGGGGGATGCCGGCTGGTGGGAACTGCGAGAGGTCTCGGAGTTCTATCGCCGTCTGGCGCAGGCACGCCGCTAATTCACACCCTACCGAAGGAGACACGGCATGCGCATCGTAGCCTATGATCTGGAAACGAATGGCCTTCTTCCGGCCCTGGACCGCATACACTTGCTTGTTGCGAAGGTTCTGGGCGAGGATGCGGATGTCCGTGTATATTCTGACAACCCCGAGTTTGGGCCGGCCGGCACCATCCGCGCCGGCCACGAGCTGTTGCTCAGTGCCGACTTGCTGGTGGCACACAACGCCATCAATTTTGATATCTTCGCTCTCGCCAAGCTGGGCATGGCGCTGGACCCGGCCCGGCATTTCGATACCCTAGTCGCCGCGCGGCTGTTGGACCCCGAGCGCCGCGAGAACTCTCTAGAGGCCTGGGGTGCTACGCTCGGGTGCCCCAAGGGCGCCTATGCCGGCGACTTCCAGACCCTTGACGCCCCCATGCGGGACTACGCTATCCAAGATGTCGTCGTCCTGGAGCGCTTGTACACACATCTCCGCGCGGCTTTTGCCGTCTGGAAAAACCACGGCAAGGCCGCGCTCGCGGTGGAACACAGCTTCGCCTGGGTGATCGCCTTGACGATGCGCAATGGTTTCGGCCTGGACGTCGCACGCGCACGCGACGCGCTTGGAACCTATACGCAGGAGCGCCACGAAGTAGCCGAGGCCCTCATCGCGGCATTCGGTCCGCTGTATGTTCCTGGCGGCGCCTTAGTGCCTAAACGCAGCGACCCGAAAAAGAACCGCACGGCCGGCGCGGCGCTGTCGAAGGTCAAGCTTGTGGAGTTCAATCCGGCTTCCCGCGAGCATATCGCGACAAAGTTGAAGGCTAAGTATGGCTGGAAGCCGCTTCAGTTCACCGAGCACGGCTCTGCTAAGATCGACGAGGCCGTCATCTCTACTCTCACCTTCCCCGAGGCGGCCCTACTGTCTCGATACTTCCGCTTGGCTAAGCTGATAGGGCAACTCGACGGCGAACCTCGCGCCGGCGGCGGCGGCGGCTGGCTAAGGCACGTCGATTCTAATAACGTTGTGCGTGGCTACATCAACTCGTGCGGCGCCGTTACGGGACGTTGCACGCACTCCCGCCCGAATGTTGCGCAGGCGGACAAGGCCGTAGCGATGCGCGCTTGCTGGGTCCCGACGCGGCCCGGCTGGGTCCTGGTGGGGATCGACGCCGAGGGCCTAGAACTGCGCATGCTCGGGCACTACCTGGGCCGGTACGACGGCGGCGCCTTCGCCCGCGCGATCGTGGAGGGGAAGCAAGCGGACGGCACTGATGCGCACTCCGTGACACGCAAGCTCACCAGCTTGCACCTGCGCAACAGCGCGAAGACGTTGATCTACGCGCTCATCTACGGGGCCGGCGACGAAAAGCTCGGGAAGATCATCCGCAACGACGCGGCCGACGCCAAGCAGCCCCCGCCCCCGGGAACCCTAGGCGCCCTTGGGAAAGCCGCGCGCTCCCGCGTGGAGGCCGGTATCGCCGGCTTCCGCAATTTGAAGCTCGCCCTTCTAAACAAAGTGCAGCTTGACGGGTGGGTGTCGGGGGTGGACGGCCGGCGCTTGCATATCCGTGCGGCCTATTCCGCGCTTAACACCCTGCTCCAGAGCGGCGGCGCGGTGTTGATGAAGCTGGCCGCGGCGGAATTCTACGCGATCAATCGGGAAACGTACGGCGTCGACTGGGCGTTCTGCGCGAATGTCCATGACGAGGTGCAAATTGAGGCGCGCACTCTCGAGATTGCCCGGCGGGTCGGGGCGGAGTTTGCAGTATGCATAAAGACGGCCGGAGAGCGCTTAGAGTTGCGGTGCACCTTCTCCGGGAAGTTTGATACAGGGGCCAACTGGTCCGAAACCCATTAACAAAGAGGATTTCGAAATGAACACTTCTGTAAAAATTCTGAGTGACCACGCATGTCTTGGAAACATTGCGCCCGTCATCCGGGACGTCGAGGAAGCCGTGGCGTATGTGCGCCTTGTCTTGGGCGACTTGGCTCCCGAGGCGTTTGTCCAGATTATGGCGACCGTCCGCCCGGAGGTTCTCGACGCCGTGAAGACGATTATCAAGGCGTGCTTCGGGGTGGGTGTCTAATGTACTGGACCCTTCGCCACCTCTGGCTGGCCGTCCCCGTCCTTGCACACGATGCCCACGCCGCATTCTGGCGCGGCGTGGGGGGCGCCGCCCACCGCCTCCACAAGTTCGCAGCCGGCGTTGCCCACCGCGCCCGATGGGCCGGAAACGCGGCGCACCGCCGACGCTTTCCATGAGGACCGCCCTGATCGATGCCGATATCATTGTGTTCCGCGCGGCATCCACACGCGGCGCTAACATTGACTGGGAAGCTCCGGGATTCGAGGCCCCGGAGGCCCCATGTACTCTCGACGAGGCTGTAGATGCCGCGCAGCTCCTAATTGCCGATTGGGTCAAGGGCGCGCGTTGCGACAAGGTGATCCTGTGCTTCTCGGATCCAGCGCCCCGATCGTCCTTCAGGTACTCCATATTCGGCGCGTACAAGAGCAACCGCAAAGTAGACGCCACCACCGGGCTTAGTGCCAAGCCCCCTACATACTGGCCCCTAGTGGCCGCGCTTCAGCAGGACTACGAGTGTCTGACGCTGCCTCGTTTAGAAGCCGACGACGTAATGGGCATCTACGCATCTCGCGCCCCCGCCGAGTTCGTCATTGTGTCTATGGACAAGGACATGTTGACCATTCCGGCCCGGGTGTTCCTGCCGCATAAGATGCAGCGCCCCGCGTTGATCTCGCAGTTCGCTGCGTTCGTTTCCTGGATGACGCAGACGTTACAGGGGGATCCCACGGACGGCTACCCCGGTTGTCCCGGAGTTGGCCCTAAAGGCGCGGCCGCTCTGATCGAGGGGGCGGCTGGAGACGTTGCCCACATCTGGGAGGCTGTTGCGGCAAAGTACATCGAGAAGGGTAGGACTATAGAGGACGCTATCACAAATGCGCGCTGTGCTAGAATTCTGCGCGCTACCGACTTCAACCCAGTAACGGGAGAATTAAGATTATGGCACCCTACATCTCCGGTATGGATACACCCTACGAAGCTCCCCGTTTAGTCGCGCTGTGCGCAAGCTCCATGGGAAGCGGCAAATCTGAAGTAGCTTCAATTCTACGCGATCATGGATACCATAGCGTAAAGCTGGCGGCGCCTGTCAAGGCCCTAACGCGCGCCTTCTTCAAGGCGTGCGGCGTCGCGGGCCACAAGCTCGACGACATGGTGGACGGCGACTTGAAGGAAACCCCCTGCGCCATCACCCCCTACCGGGCCATCTCGCCCCGCGTAGTCATGCAAACTCTAGGAACGGAATGGGGGCGCGGCATCATTCACCCGGACATCTGGGCGGATCTATGCGCGGAACATATTGACCGCATCTTGGATAGCGGTTACCGCGTTGTAGTGGACGACCTACGCTATCCAAACGAATGGCGCATGCTCAAGACATTCGGGGCGTTTGTCATGAACCTCCACCGCCCAGGCGCCCAGCCACTGAACGATCACCCAAGCGAGGGGGCGCTCACCGCCGAACATTTTGATTGCACCCTTGAAAACGACTCTAATCTCGTGATGCTCCGGTGGCGCGTTTGCGCCACCTTGCGACTGGAGGGATAGTAGATGCTCAGTGAGCGCGAACTGCCGTTGGCCCAACTCGTAACGCACGCGGTGCCCGAGAGGGTGACTATCGGGTGCGTGCCGTATCGCATTGTACTCGTCACCGCCGCGGTTGCCGCGAGCGACGGATATCGCGCCCGGATCGACCACGATAGTCAGGTCATATGGCTCAAGGAAAGCATGCGGCCGGCCTTCGCGGCTGACTGCCTTGTGCACGAAATCCTGCACGGCTGCTACCAGCACTTCGGGATCGCCGAACGCCGGCGCGAAGAGTACACGGTTAACGCCCTTGCCGCGTGCCTTTGTGCCGTCCTGTCCAACAACCCCGAGATCCTCGCCTGGATTGCGTGGGCGCTGGACAGCTCGCACAATCACCGCTCCTATTGACCGAAGGAATTTCCATGCCCAAGCGCATCATCCCCGTAAGCTACGTCACGCTGGCCGTCTCATCCGACAGTGGCGGCCCACCGCCCATGTCTTTCGACCTTATCAAAGAGCTTGATATAGCTTACCCGCCGCTCTGCATCCTGCCAGGACAGAGCGTTGAGGAAGCGCACCGCTACGCGGGAAAGCGCGAAATGGTGGACGAGCTACTCGCGTGGTTCGCCTCGGATAAGGAGGCCGAGTGATCCATTTCGAGACCGAGCTGGACGCGCTCGAAGTGCAGAAGTACATCGAGCGCGAGCCGGGCTTTCCCTACGCGTGGAGTGTTGCAGGCCTGAGGGCTTGCACGCTTCTCCGCGTGCTCAACGATCAACAGCGCATTGGCTACTGCTGGTTCAACCAGCTCCCCGAGCCGGGCGATACAGTTCAGTTCCACGCGTGCATTTCCTTTGACTGGTGCGGGCGGTGGATGACCCGCCGTTCCCTGCGCCAGCTTCTCGACATCGGGAAGAAGCGCGGCATACGCGCGGTAGTTTCCAGTGCTCATGAGGCATGGGTGGCCAATATTTGGCAACGGATGGGCGCCAGAATAGTGGGGCCGTTCGCAATCTTTACGATAGACGAGGCCAAACATGGTATTTCTAGGCGGCGCTCCGAAGATGAAGCAGCCCACCACGGATCCAGTTGAGCCGACCATTCACAAGGACGAAGAGGCTGAGGCCCGCCTGAAGGCTGGGCAAGAGGCCAAGAAAGAGAAGAAGCGGCTCATGAGGCATGGGTGGCCAATATTTGGCAACGGATGGGCGCCATAATAGTGGGGCCGTTCGCAATCTTTACGATAGACGAGGACAAACATGGGATTTCTAGTATCCCCTCCGAAGATGAAGCAGCAGCCCACCCCGGCTCCAGTTGAGCCGACCATTCACAAGGACGAAGAGGCTGAGGCCCGCCTTAAGGCTGGGCAAGAGGCCGAGAAAGAGAAGAAGCGGCGGGGCCGCACGTCGACGCGAAGTGACCTAGGCGGCATCGCCGGCGTCGGCTCTGGAATCGCTATCTCGTAATGGCGATGACCGCGCGCTCCCGCTACGAACAACTAAAGCCGCGCCGCGAGCCGTTCCTATTGCGCGCGCGCGAGTTCTCCAAGCTCACGCTTCCGTCGCTCTACCCTTCGGAGGGCATGCGCAACGGCGAATATCAGTTCGAGGCATACCAGGGACTGGGCGCGCGGGGCGTAATCAACCTGTCAAGCCGCCTGTTATTGGCGCTTCTCCCCGCCGGCCAATCGCTATTCCGCTTTACCGTCCCCCCCGAGGTTCTGGTCAAGACGGAAGATATGTCCATTCCAAAGGACATCGAGCTGGGTTTCACGAAGGCCGAGCGACTGGTGTCGTCCGAGATCGAGCGCAGCGGGTGGCGCCAGCCAACTAACTTGCTCTTGCAGCTCCTGATGGTAGGTGGCAGTGCCGCCGAGTATCTGACCCCCGAGAACACGCTCCGCATCTTCCGGCTGGACCAATTCGTTGTGGTGCGCGATACCGCCGGCAACCTGACAGAGGCCGTGCTAGAGGAAAAAGTTTCCCCGCTCGCGCTCCCCCCAGAGCTACAAAAGTCCATCCCCCCGAAGCTATTGGAAGACCCTACCGCCCAGGTCGAGGTTTATACGTGGCTCACGCTGGGACCATCGGGCGTCTGGAAGCGGCACCAAGAGATCCTGGACAAGCGCATCGCCGGGACCGAGGGCACGTACAAAGTCAACCCCTACAATTTCTATCGCTGGTCCTGGATTCCGGAAGAGGACTACGGGCGCGGGAAGATCGAAGAGCATTACGCCGACCTTCGTTCCCTAGAGGGCCTGGAAAAGGCCGTCCTAGAAGGCAGCGCTATGGCCGCCCGCAATATCATCACGGTGCGCCCGAACGCCACGGGGGGCAACCTGAAGCAACGCATTACGAAGGCCCGTAACGGCGACGTCATCATTGCGAACCCCGAAGACCTCTCCATGCTCCGTTTCGATAACGTGGCAGGCATGCAGATTGTCTCACAGCACCTCACCGTTAAGACGCAAGAGGTTGCCGCCGCGTTCCTGCTGAACAGCGCCATGCGCCGCGACGCCGAGCGCGTCACAGCGTACGAGCTACAGCTCATGGCCGAGGAACTAGAGGGCACTCTAGGGGGCGTCTACTCCATGCTCTCGCAGGACATGCAGCGCTCGCGCATCCAGCGGCTGCTTATGCAGATGCAGGACAGCGGGAAGCTTCCGGAGTGGCCGGAGGGCACCGTCGAGCCTGTCATCACAACCGGCCTTGAGGCGCTTGGCCGCCAGCGCGACCTAGTTAGGGTCAAGACCGCCGGGGAGTTTGTCGCATCGCTCGGCCCCGAGGCGCAAGAATACGTCAAGCTCCCCGTACTTCTGGCCCGCGCCTTTGCGGCGCTGGAAATGCCGGACGCGATACGCACGGACGAAGAAGTGTCCGCGCGGCACCAGCAGCGCGAAATGGCCGCCGCCGCCGCCACATCGGCCGGCAATGTGGCCACCGCCGCCGGGGAAGCTGCGCTAGCCACCCCGCAAGAGTCGCCCTCGCCCAGCCCCGTTTAACGCGGGCCGCGTTATGGCCGTCTTGCCGCCCCGCCCCGCCGCGTTAGAGCGGGGCACCTTTCGCTTAGGAGGCGACCCACCATGAACAC
>Ga0163149_10007544_pt1 | contig 10944 bp, 12 predicted proteins | sample OliLakLV19MP5G1_FD_148604 | JGI IMG/M metagenome (GOLD analysis project Ga0163149, IMG submission 148604) | Freshwater microbial mat bacterial communities from Lake Vanda, McMurdo Dry Valleys, Antarctica - Oligotrophic Lake LV.19.MP5.G1 | ecosystem: Environmental > Aquatic > Freshwater > Lake >...
TGTCTAACTTATTTATAACGTAAATATAATCATAATTATTTGATTATCAATTAGTTATATCGTTATTTATTAACAATTTGATTTTTAGAACTCCCCTTAATATTTTATTGATGTATTTGTTAGCAGCAGAAAAATTTCCAACCCCGAAATAAGTATGTGCAACATTATAATACAAGGCCGTCTCGTATTGTTTATCTAACGAAGCCTTATTTAACTCCTTTTCCAGTAGCGGTACTATTTTAATGGCTTTACTGTAATTACCCTGTACAATATTAGATTCCATTTCCATATTATAAGAAATGTAAAATACCTCGTTTTTCAAATTTGCCTGATGAACCTCAAGAGCTCTTAACTTTTTAATTGTTGAATGAACTTCTTCCTCAAGATATAAATTCATCTGGCAAACAATAATATTTTGCAAAGTATAAATATATGTTCTTAAACGTTCCTTTAACTGTATAGGATTTTGCTCAAGAAGTATCGCCATTTTAAGATTATAGGAATATGCCTTTTCATAATCTGAACTCATGAAATGGAAAGCATTATGGCATTGGTAAAAACACAGTTTAGCCTGAAAGGTAGCGGCTTCATTTTCATTGGCTAAAGCAGGTTGATCGATTAATTTTCTAAATGGCATTAGATCACTTTTATTTCTAACTATACCTCCATGAGTAATGCGCATAAATAGTTGGGCGGTGAGCAGCCTGTATTCATTTGTATTTTTTACAAGTTCATTTACTTTGAATGATTCCTCAAATATTTTCTTCACATCTTTTTCATCTAAGTCTCTATATCCAGTTGATCTTGCCACTTCATATTCTAAACTCAGTATATCCAACCATTCGGAATATTTTTCCAACTGACTTGCCACATCTTTTGCCTTCTTAATAAGTACAGAACATTGGCCGAATAATCGCTTATTAAATAACAGTTCAATTTGTACAACCATTTTTTTTAACCTGAACGAACCCGAAGAATTCAGATGAAACATCTGCAACGCGTCCAACACCTGATTGTATAGATAGTTTTTATTGAACGAAATATTTTTAATTAAATTCTTGTCTGTTAAATCATTTTTTAATTTCTCTTCATTGTATTTCTCCTGCTCCTCAATACCATTAAACAATTGAACAGAATTTACTGTATCGTTATCTATATGTCTGGAAGCATATAACTTAAAGTACCTTTTTTCAGGTCCACTCAATGATTTAATAATACTAAATAAATATTCAGACATAAATTATAATAGATTGATTATTAAGATATTATATATACAAATCAGATTTATAAATATACATATTTTTTGAATTGATTCAAGGGGGTAAAAAATGGAAATTTGTATCACAATAAGGAAATAACCAATTAATTAATACTAAATTTAAAACTATGAAAGCTAAATTTTACACAACGACTGGAATGCTGATAGGAGCAATACTGCTTTTGCTGGCATCAACAATGAACGCCCAAACTTGGTCATATTATACACCACAAAATTCAGGCATACCAGATAGTAATATTACAAGTGTTGCGATTGAGAGTAATGGAACTAAATGGCTGGGCACTCCAAAAGGCCTGGTAAAATTTGATGGCACCACCTGGACCGTTTATGATTCAACAAATTCAGGTTTACCATCAAATAGTATTGTACAGGTAATAATAGACTCTGCCGACAACAAATGGATATCTTTTAATGAATATGGTTGGTTGGCTAGCTTTGGATCAGGACAAAATAAAGATTTAGGTTTAGCAAAATACGATGGCACCACCTGGACAATATACAACAAAGCCAATTCCGGCATATTGAATGATACAGTAGGTGTAATTGCAAATAGAAAGAACAGTACCGATATTTATGTATCCTATTATTCCGCTATTGATGGACAAACAATTAGTAAATTCGACGGCACAAGCTGGACTCATATCACCAATACAACTCAAGCCTATAGTTTTATCAGTGATATGGAAATTGCAAATAGCGGAACTATTTGGATAACTCATTTTAATGGTGTTTCTAAATATAAAAACAGTACTTGGACTAACTATTCTGGAAATTTTTCGGGAAACGCCGTTACCCAATCTGTATCTGTTGTAATAGATGCGACTGGTGATACTTCATGGGTGAGCTCTTGGAGTCCAGTGGTATTAAAAATTTATGATTCAACAGCGGTGTCTATAAAAGGTGGTGCTTGTTGCCATCCTGATATTGCAATTGATGCGGCAAACAATAAATGGTACTGTAACGGCCAAGGGTCAAGCCTGTCTAAATTGGTGAACGATTCTCTTATTGCTTATGGAAATCCGACAACAGGAATGATGCATCCAAATTGCATTTTATTTGATAACGGCTATGCTTTTATTGCTTCATCTAGTGGATTAGGTATGCTTGCCATTAGTCCTACCGCTTCCGTTCTTGAAAATAAAATCAACAACAATGAAAATCTTATAGCGCTTCCAAATCCATTTAATAATACAACTAATATAAAATATCACTTGGATAAAAATGCAATTGTTAATCTGAGTGTATATAATTTATTAGGTGAATGCGTTTTAAAACTTGAAAACAACCGACAACAATTAGCGGGAGATTATTTACAAACGATCGAGCTCTCCCAATCAGGTATTTATTTTGTGAGACTAAATATAGATGGAAAAGAATTATGCAATCGAATTGTAAATGCAAACTAATTGTCCTAAAAAAATTAGTGTAGTATTGAACAAAACAAATCCCGCCAGAAGCGGGATTTGTTTTTTTTTGAAACATTACCCTATAAACTCATTCTATCTTTATTCCTAACTCAGTAAATTTATCAATTACCTTATTGAACTCAAGAACAGGATCTTTTCTTTTCCATAGTGCGCTATATAAAGCGATACCTTCAAAACCGATTGTATTCACCCTTTCAACAACATTTGCATCTATACCACCGCGAGCTATTATTTTGTGATGAGTTTTTGAAACTGCAGAACGCAAACTATGTTCAGTAAAGCCTGATTGATATTTACTCGTGAGGCTATCGAAAACCGGGCTAAGAAAAACATAATCGTGCACCTTTTCATCTTCAAACAAACCAATTAATCTTCGGTGTGATACAGAAACAGTTGCAGAAGGCCGTTTATATTTTATCAATCGCGCCATAAACCATGTCCTAAAATTTCTGCTGCGATGTGTTTTTGTTAAATGAATTCCCTTTAAATTAAACTTAAACATTAAATTATGATGGGAATGAATTACAATTCTATCATGATAAACAGACGGAATTTTTTTAATGTAATTTGCAAGCTGCTTTGTTGAATATCGCGGTTTTCTTAGATGGAGTGTTTCAAGACCACCTTCAAATAGTTTCGTAATGATCTCCGTTTCATTTTCATGCTGTCCGGAGGGAGAGATAACAATGATCCTCATTTGCTTTTTTGATGAATTTGTTTTGATATCGCTTTGATTACATTCGCATCTTTCTCCGCTGCTGTTCCAATAACAATTATATCAGCACCGGCCTCGCATGCTTCAGCAGCTTTCTTTTCATCCGTAATTCCTCCGCCAACAAATAAAGGAATATCAATTGCTTTCCTAACTTTTTTTATCATTTGAACAGGAACAGGATTAATGGCCCCGCTTCCTGCCTCCAAGTATATCATTTTCAATCCCAACATTTCTCCTGCTATTGCAGTACATACTGCAATTTCAGGTTTATCGGCAGGTATGGGCAATGTATTACTTATGTATGAAACCGTAGTTTGCCTTCCACCATCAATGAGCATATACCCTGTTGGTATTATTTCCAGCTTACTCTCCTTTAACAAAGGCGCAGCCTGGACATGATTTCCAATAAGCATATCTGCGTTTCTGCCCGAGATAAGCGAAAGAAGCAAAATCGCATCGGCCCTTTCATTCACTTGTACGATACTTCCCGGGAAAAGCAAAATTGGTATAGTTGATTTGGCTTTAATGTACGAAATGCATTCTTCCATATTTCCCTTTGTGATCAAACTTCCGCCAACAAGAAAAATATCAACCCCACAATCATTTGCTACATCAATAACCTCAGTAGAATCAAATTTATCGGGGTCAATAAGCAACGCGAGCATTTTTTTTCCTCTCTCGCGATTGGATAAAATGAGCGAATAAATATTTGCAGTTAATACATTACTCATTTATGCTGTATACAATTTTATGATCTTCAATATTTTCGTAATACAATTTATAAAACTTATCCGTAATATCATTAATTAAATGCACATTGATATTTCCATTTTGTCCATACTCAAATGGCTGCACCTTTATATGCTCTTTGAATAACAGTTCTTTTTTGCCATGCAATTTATAAACGGCTTCTTTTGCACACCAAAATAAGGTAAGGTGAGAAAGCTTATCCTGATCTGAAATACTATTCATCTCCTCACTGCTCATAAATTTTCCGGATATATTAACTACCTTATCCGAAACTTTTTCTATGTCAATGCCTGCCGGATTTTCTGAATCAATCAACACCGCAGCATAACGATTGGTGTGGGATATTGAAATATGATTGGCTGATCTATCCAGCAATGGCCTATTATAATTATCGTAACTGATGCTTGCATCTTTATCCAGTAACTCCATCAATACTCTTACTGCAAGCCATTGTTGCTTTTTAGCGGTTGTGATGATTGATTGATATTTTTTTAATTCCGCACTCTTGGGTGCATACATTTTTTCTAATATGCTTACACTTTCCCGTATATCCCAAACACCTAGCATACCGGTAGGTGTATTTTTAGTGTATAATAGAGGCATGAATTATGTCTTGTGTTTCAAAATCCCATTACCTGGTCATCATCAATGGATTTTGTATCGAGCGCGTCACGCAAACCATTGCCAAGCAATACAAAGGCAAGTACCATGATCATAATCGCTAGGCCGGGTAAAAAAGCGAGATATGCCGCATCTACTATAATATATCCGCGATGGGCATTGATCATTGCACCCCATGATGCAGTAGGTGGCTGCGCTCCAATACCTAAAAAACTAAGACCGGCCTCAATTAAGATCGCTGAAGCAAAGTTTGCCGCGGAAATAACAATTACTGGACCCATTACATTTGGAACCACATGCTTCATTATTAATCTGAGATTTGTAAAACCAAGAGCTCTGCCTGCTTCAATATATTCTTTTTCACGTATACTTAATATTTGTCCGCGAATAACACGCGCCACCTCTACCCACATGGTTAATCCAACAGCTACAAATACCTGCCAGAAACCTTTTCCCAATATAAGTGTAATTGCTATTACGAGTAACAATGTTGGTATTGACCAAATAACGTTGATGAACCACATGATAATATCATCAACTGCACCTCTGTAATATCCGGAAATAGCCCCAAGAAAGATGCCAATGAGAATAGAAATAACGACCGAAATAAAACCAACCGCCAATGATATTCTAGTTCCTATTATCAAACGACTTAACATATCTCTTCCCAATTTATCAGTACCAAGCCAATATTTTCTGGTGTAAATATTATTTTTCTCGACCTCCTCACGAATTTTAGCAATTGGCTTTTTAACTTTTTCACTGGTGTTGATCTCATAAAACTCCACATATTTACCATCACTCGATATTACCGGGTCACTGGTATTTACCTGGTATAATACGTCAGCAATATTTAATTTTATCTCCGAACCATTGTTAGGGTCCGACCCTGTATATTCTTCGTAAATGATAAACTCATCCTGAAAACGGTATTTGTAAATTGGAATACACTTATAATCGCTTACTTCACCATACCACATTTTTTCAAAAAAATTAACATGCTCCACATTTTCATTCTTTCGCATTTTTAATATTTGCACTTTAAACCCAGGAGGTTTAATAGAGAGTTCCAGCAATTGATCGTTCGCATGAGGTGTAGAATCGGGAGTAATAAGAAAACCTAATAATGCAACAAGCACCGATAAACAAATAGTAATAAGACCGGCCAGAGCTAATTTGTTTTTTTTCAAACGCTGCCAGGCGTAGTAAGACAGGGGCTTAGAATATATTTTATCGTCTCTCAAATCTTTCAGTATCTGTCAAACAAGCTTTCTTCCCTTCCAGGTATATTTTTTATTAAAAATGCTAATAAGTCCAACCCAAACCACATAAAGAATATAAAGGGGCTGTTCGGGCAAAATTATCCACCAATACCTTCTTATCCCAAAGAAGGATAACCCTAAAAATAGCAACAAAAAGTTAATTATGAACGCAGAAAATAGCGGAGGCATAAAAAGTCCGAAAAATTGGGCGTTAAAGGGTAGAATCAGCATGGAAATAAGAGCGAAAAAATTGAAAAAATAAACTACAGCAGCTACCAGTATATTTATCCTGTTTCCTCCCGAAACTGTTTTAGAGGACCAACGAACACGCTGATTAATAAACCCCCTTAGAGATGACAAGGAGTTTGTATAAACTATTGCTTCATTTGATTTAATAAATTTTACTGCTCCGGGAAAACAACCATTTATTTTATTCATCAGCATCACATCATCCCCGGATGCTTTTTGATCAATTGCTTCAAAACCTTTTACTTTTTCGAAAGACTCCCTTGTATAAGCTAAATTTGCACCATTGCACATGATCGGCTTTTTCAAATTTGCCATAGCACCGGCTGCAACCATAAGTCCAGTAAATTCCACGGCCTGAAACTTTCCAAAAATACTGCGCGATGAATCAATACAAACAGTACCTATAATCATTGAGGGTTTGTTACTTTCATAAAATCCAACCAACTCATTAATCCAAAGAGGACCCATTGTGCAATCTGCATCCGTGGTAACGATCAACTCTCCTTTACTAACAGTAATCGCCTGACCAATTCCATGTTTTTTAAATGCCTTTGATTCTGGAGGCGCATCGCTCTTTATCATTTTTATGAAAGATGCCGAACTACAAACTTCATTGACAATCTCGAAGGTTCGATCGGTTGAATGATCATCAACAACTATGACTTCGAGTAATGACCTGTCGTATTTCTGAGCAATGATCGCGCTGAGACATCTTTCAATATTATTTTCTTCATTACGGGCGACGATTATTACAGTCACCGAAGTGGAATGTATTTTTCCGTCATCATGCTCTTTTTCTGGAATCAATATCCATGAAATAATAATCGTCGCGATAACTACAACATACAATATAGTTATGGAAGCCAAAATATATGTGAACAGAGTCATCATTCACTCTTTCTGAAAAACGTGAGATTAAAAATAAAAGGCAAACCTATAAGCGCAGGAACAACAATATTAATAAGCCAGAGAGTGAATGATGCCATTATAATGCCGGATACGTTATCCGAAAACTGTCCGAAAAACAAAAGTGCGGCTGAACCCCTGACGCCTATCTCAGTAATTGTTATGGTTGGAACAAGTGTGATTCCTAAAAAGGTCGCAGCTATTGATATAAAAACGTATCCGGGATCAACGTTAACTAAAAATAATTTCAACAGGATAAAAAATTGAATAGAAAACACCATGTATCTCAGTACAGAAAGTTGTAAAATAATCAGCAACGTTCGCCTGGAATACGAAGAAAAAACTTCAACATATTCTCTCCATCTGACAAACAAAGTTGTTATCCTTTTTAATTTATTGGGCCATAAATAAAAAACAATAATTCCTAATACAATTATAAAAAAAACAATTGATGCGATAGTTCTATAACCATCTCCATAGGGGCTTAAAAGAAAAAAAAGACATAAGGCTATTGATCCAAAAAAAAGCGTGACACAAAGTTGGGCAAAACTCCCAATGATACTTGATGACAAAGCTTTAATACGATCAGCTTTTTGCAGAAAAAATATTTTTCCGGCAAACTCCCCTACCCTGTTTGGAGTAAATATACTCATTGTGACACCTGCCAATACGGCCTTGCTACCCTGCGCAAAAGAGATGGGCTCATGAGGCTTTATCAATATCTTCCATTTAAATACCTCGAGAGCCCAGTTGATCAACATCAGCAAAACAACTATAAAAAAAAGCCAAAATGATGATTGATTAATTACGGAAAAATTTTTTAAGGCATTTAATTGCCCGGAATCTATTAGCTTTATATAGAGATAAACGACACTTGAAACTGCAATAAACAGTTTCAATACCAGGCTTATCGTCTTATATTTGTTTTGACTTGTGATCAAGCAATAATAATGAATGACATAACTAAAGATAAGACAAAAGAAGCGACTGTAAATGACAGAATAATACTTGGCATTGACCCTGGCACAAATATTATGGGTTATGGGATTATTCATGTTCAACAAAAAAAAATGAAATTAATATCGGTTGGTATAGTTAAACTGGACAAACTTGAGAACCACGCATTAAAACTTAAAAAAATATTTGAACGCACACTTGGCATAATTGAGCAATATAAACCTGATGAATTGGCTGTTGAGGCGCCCTTTTTTGGAAAAAATGTTCAATCGATGCTAAAGCTTGGAAGAGCCCAGGGAGTAGCAATTGCGGCGGCTTTATATAAAGACATTCCTATTTTCGAGTACTCTCCAAAAAAAATAAAACAATCTATTACCGGCAACGGAAACGCCTCAAAAGAACAAGTGGCTTCTATGCTTCAAACATTGTTAAGTTTTACTGAAATGCCCAAACACCTTGATGCCACGGATGGTTTGGCTGCAGCAGTTTGCCATCATTTCCAGGGAGGAAAAAGTAATACAGGGAAAAGCTATACGGGATGGAAAGCTTTTTTAACAGAAAATCCGGGAAGGAAGGGGTGAAAAAAATGGTTATCAGTTAACGGTAATCGGTGTTATAAATACGCGTTACTTATTTTCTTCGCAATTGTTTCCAATTCTTCTTTAGTTAGCGACAGTTTCGGTCTTGAGAAATTTATATCGCTTACATTATTGATGGGAACTAAATGGATATGTGCATGAGGCACTTCTAATCCTATTACTGCAACACCAACCTTTATACAGGGAACTACTTTTTTTATTGCAACCGCCACCTGTTTTGAAAATAGCATAAGAGAAGAAAAAGCAGGATCAGCAATATCAAAAATATAATCAGTTTCCTTTTTCGGGATAACTAATGTATGACCTTTTGCTAACGGCGATATATCAAGGAAAGCAAGGTGATCCGCTGTTTCAGCGACTTTGTAACAAGGGATTTCGCCTGCAATTATCTTCGAGAAGATGCTTGACATATTACCTTGAAATATTTACGATCTCGAAAGTAACTTTACCGGAAGGAACTGCTATATCAACTTTATCGCCAATTTTTTTTCCAAGCAATCCTTTTGCTATTGGTGATGAAATAGATATTTTCCCCAATTTAAGATCGGCTTCATTCTCAGCAACAAGTGTATACTCCATCTGTGCCTTATTGATGAGATTTTTGATCTTAACCTTTGACAGTATATATACTTTTGAATTATCTATTTGCGATTCATCTACAAGGCGAGCATACCTTAATGTTTCTTCTAACTTCGAGATTTTAAGTTCAAGAAGGCCCTGCGCCTCTTTAGCAGCATCGTATTCTGCATTTTCAGATAGATCCCCTTTATCTCTGGCTTCTGCAATTTGGCGGGAAATAGAAGGTCTTTCATGAAACTTCAACTGGTTTAATTCTTCGTTTAGTTTAGCTAAACCTTCTTCGGTAAAATAAGTATACTGTGACATTTTTTAAAACTTTAGTCTATAATATAAAACACAAGAGAACCCGCCATACGACGGGTTCTCTTACACAAATATAATCTTTTTATGCCTAATTACAAAGTAATGCGTGCTCCTAAAGAATGTGTCCCATTAAACGAACTGGTTGCGCGATAAGAATAATCCAAACCAAAGGAAGACTTTTTGCTTGTGCCAAAAGGCATCTCTACAGTAAAGCCTGCACTAGGACCGGTAAATACTGTTGTTCTTTCTTCATCTTTAAACAATCCTTTCTCTAATTCATAGCCTGCTCTAACCATTATATAACCTTTAAGACTATATTCCAACCCTAATTTATATTGGTCTTTATTAAACGAATTAGATGTAAAATTTCCAGCTAAAGTAAGCTTGTGATTTTTAATCGCTACACTGTCTTTAGAAAAATAAAAATCGTAAGAACCGCCTATGTTAACAAGCGAAGGCAATTCGAATTGTGCTGAACGTTGCTCTGCGGTAAGCGAAGCGCCAGTTGCCAATACTGTGCTACTGAAAGATAATCCATCACCGTGGTATTGCATTCTAGGTCCAACATTTTTCAATGAGATCCCGAATTTAACTCTGTTCATTTCACCTGTTTGATATTGTATCCCCGCATCTATAGCAGCGCCTTTAGCAACAACATTGGCAATAGATTCAGAGATCACTTTAAAATTCATACCTCCGTAAATATTGTCTGAAAATGCTCTTGCATATGACAAGTTAAGGTTCATGAACTGAGGTGAAAATGTACCAATGCCTCCTTCAGGAAGATCTGTAGTTGTAATTGGTATATCACCAAGATCAACGGACATAATACTCAATCCAATAACACTTGTTTCACCCATACGCTGGGTTAAACCAAATGAATTGATGGATATGTCGGTACCAGATAACCAGTTGGTATGAGCAAACAATATTTCTGTTCTTTGAGTAAACGCTATACCTGCAACATTAAGGTACATGGCCTCCAGGCCTCTTGCACCGGCGCTATTGGCACCAGCCCATCCGGAACTTCTTGCCCAGGGATTAACAAGAAGCTGTGTGGCTCCCGCCTGCCCGGCACGATCTTCGTTTCCGGCATTCACCTTTACAGGATTTGCAAGAACCAGTCCTCCGACTGTCAGAAGAGCTAATATTTTATTTGATATTTTCATAGTCTCAAAATTTAAATTAAACACCAGCAATTTTTAATACGATTCCAGATCTATTGGACGCATAACACCAAACCATTTCAACGTTTTCTCACCTACGCCCGGAACATCAACATGTATAATGTAAAGTC
>Ga0163149_10007547_pt1 | contig 10943 bp, 10 predicted proteins | sample OliLakLV19MP5G1_FD_148604 | JGI IMG/M metagenome (GOLD analysis project Ga0163149, IMG submission 148604) | Freshwater microbial mat bacterial communities from Lake Vanda, McMurdo Dry Valleys, Antarctica - Oligotrophic Lake LV.19.MP5.G1 | ecosystem: Environmental > Aquatic > Freshwater > Lake >...
CTTAAAGACACTATCTGCTATCATACTCTTATTCTTGATTTGCGTGCCTTTTTAGCCGAAAAACATTTTGCTATGCTCGAAAAGCTGTCTTCAGATATTTTTGAGTTCCTCTCTCAGAAACTTGATATCAATGCAAAGCTTCACTTGTCGATTACCAAAACTCAACCCCCAGTTGACGGACTACTTGGGGGAGTAAAGTACAGTAAATGGTCATTTTAGGTCTTGGTTCTAATATTGGAAATCGAAAAAAAAATATTTCTAGGGCCATTTGGGAGATTGAGTTTCAAGGTCTATTAGCAAATATTAAGGTATCGACGGCCTTTGAGTCGGACGCTCTTTTGCCAAAAGACTCACCGGACAGTTGGAATATTCCATTTCTAAATTTAGCAATATCTGGAGACACTACCTTTAGTCCATTTGAACTTCTTGATCTTTTAAAAGAAATCGAAAAAAAAATAGGTCGAGAGAAGTGCGAGCGCTGGGCGCCGCGAGAAATTGACATTGATATTTTATCTTGGGGAACGACAAACATTGAATCTGAAAAGTTGAAAGTACCTCACCCAGAAATTTTAAAGAGACCCTTTGCCCTTCTGCCACTACTAGAACTAGCGCCATTGGGCTTAGAAACCAATCAAGTTCTTAAAGAATGGCAGAAAAAAACCCCTTTTAATACGAAGCCCATATCTTGGCAGGCAGGCATGCCACAATTAGTGGGAATACTTAATCTTACTCCGGATTCTTTTAGTGATGGCGAAGCCCGTATGGAATCCGCAGTCTTTGTTAAAAAACTTCACGACTTGGTAGCCAGCGGTGCTCAAGTCATAGATATTGGCGCAGAAAGTACGCGCCCTGGGGCTAGCCCGTTATCAGCGGAGAAGGAGATCGAACGACTCAAGTGCCTATTCCCAGAAATTTTAAAAATTGTCAGTCAGAATAATTTAGAAGTTGAAATCAGCATCGACACTTATCATCATGAAACAGCAAAAAAACTCTTGGAATTAAAAGTCGACTGGATCAATGACGTCAGTGGTGTGAGTGACGAAAAAATGATTTCGGTGCTTAAGGACTTTCAAGGTGATATTGTGTTTATGCACAATCTAGGAATTCCGGCCAATAAAAATGTCACACTGGACACTAATTGTGATGCTACTGAAGAAATTATGACTTGGGCCAATGAGAAAACCACCTACCTCGAGAAAATGGGAATTCAAAAGGACCGTTTGATATTTGACCCCGGAATTGGTTTTGGTAAGACTTCTCAGCAGAGTCTTGAAATATTAAAAAGAATTGAAGAATTTAAGATTCTGGGAGTGAGATTAATGGTTGGCCACTCTCGGAAGTCATTTCTGAGTCAATTTACTTTGAGAGAATTTGGGGAACGAGACATTGAAACAGTAGGCGCCTCCACGTTCTTGGCTACAAAAAGGATTCACTATTTACGAGTTCATGATATTGAATTGCACAAAAGAGTTTTTAATGTTTTGGGGCCGATAAACAGGTGAGCGCCAATTCTTGGCGCGAAAAATTTAAAAATGCAGTTATCGAGCTAGAAGCCCGGGTTATTATGCCCGATCGGCCGCCTTCGCTTTTGCCCACGCTCGAAGGTCTTAAGCTCTTAGATCTAAAGTATGATCCTAAAAAAGTGATAATGGTAGCGGGAACAAACGGCAAAGGTTCAACTGCGGCCACACTTGAGGCGCTACTCGTGGGTGCTGGAAGGAGAGTAGGGTTATATACTTCACCACATTTAATCGAGACTACCGAACGCATTCGTATTCAGAGTAAGAATGTGGATTACGAAAAATTTTGTCTGGCACATGACAGAATAAAAAAGGCGTTGCCCCATAAAGTTTTAAGTCATTTTGAAATGTTAACACTAATGGCGCTGGAGATTTTTTTAAACGAATCACCTGTATTGGACACAATGATTTTTGAAGTGGGATTGGGTGGCACGTGGGATGCCACTAATGCCATTGAACACAAAACGTCTGTTATTACAACCTTGGGACTCGACCACCAAGATATTTTGGGCGAGAGCCTGTGGGAAATCGCGAAGAATAAGATGGGAATTGTGCGCGAAGGCGATGCCGAGCACAAAGTAATTCATGCGCCATGGCCGTCTGAAATTGCAAAACTCTTGGATGGCTATAAGAATAGGTCTAAAGCTCGATTTATAGAGCGAGAAAGCTTTAAATACGAAGTTTTGAAAAGTGCGGAGGGCCCCAGTTATTTTATCGATACCAAGTGGGGCAGAGCAGAGATTCGACTGCCGGGTTTGCGGGGAGCTCAAAACATTGCTTTGGCGCTGACAGTTTTTAGTGAACTGGGCTTTGATCCATCGAGATACCTTCAATTGTTACATAATTTAAATTGGCCGGGGCGCATGGACTCAGTCAATTATAATTCAAAAAAAATATATTTTTCAGGCGATCATAATCCACAAGGCGTACAAAGTTTAAAAGAGATTCTTGAACATCATGAGTATGAGAATATTTACCTATTGATAGGTGTTGGTAAGAGTAAAGACTATAGTAAAATGCTCGAAGGTTTTTTTAGCATTCCACGGGCTCGAGTGGTTTTAACAGAAACGCCTTTTCGTGGTCTTGAACTCAAAAAATACGGAGCTTGGTCAGAGCGGGCTTTTTTTAATGATAAAGACCCAATGAAAGCACTTAGTCAAATATTAGAAGTGGCAAGTCCTAAGGATATGATTTTGGTTTCAGGCTCACTTTATTTAGTTGGGGCGGTGCTAGCTAAACTTAAAAACTAAGTCGGCCTAGAGATTAATAACTCGGTATTTTCCGCCTGAAACATAAATCATAAATCGGTTGGGTTCTAATCTGATCAATAAGCCCTCTTGTTTTTCTTTATCAGTCAAAGCAATCCGACTAACTATCTCACCATCACCTTTATAAATGATGAGTTCGTCTTCAGCCTTGAATATTAAGCGATTATCAGAGGCCAATAAAACCTGTCTTTCTCTGTTCGAGCGTCTCTGTTGGAGGGGTAAGTCAATGATTTGCATCGAGCCTTCTTTATCATAAACAATTATCTGAGGCTTTACCAAATCCAAACCCAATAAATTGGCAGCGCGATTGCCCAAGACATCGGATTTATGATTCGCTAAAAATTCATGAAGATGATAGGCATCTATTTCAAACTTCGCATTAAGAAATGAAACGCCATGATCGCCCACAATAGTATAGCCACTTTCAGTTTTATTAACTGCTTGGACATTTCCAACAAAAGAGTAATCTATCTTTGGCTGAGCGCTGGACAGTAAATCAACCGCTTGAAATAAGTTGAATTCCGAATTAAAAATAAACGCGTTTTGGCCATTTTGTATGACGCTCAAATCTGATCTTCCAAGTGTTAGGTGTTCTGAAATATCAATTTTTTTAAAAGACAATTTGTTGTTTTTATTAAGTACAGCGATTGACAGGTATTTGGCCTTCGGTGAAATTCTAAAGCCAGGTTTCAAGTGAGTGACCATTTGTTTTTCGTCTTTTTTACCTTCTACAATCAGAAAATCAGCAGCTCGAAATGCAACTGTATCATTTAACTCAATCGTTAAACTCCTTAAGACAAAACTTTTCTTTACTAAGCTGTATATGCTAATCCAATTAAATTGAGGTGTGGAATCGGTAAAAAGAATTTTGTTGGGGTCGCTTCCTCTTAGGGCTTGTGCAAATTCAGTGCTTCCTGTTGGTGAAATAATTTCCAGTTCGACTTTATTGCCTTTAACCGATATAAAGCGATCTCTCTGTTGTAATGCCCGCAATCCGGGGTAAAATTCTACTCCGTCCCAACTGTCAGCAAAGATATCTTCGCCTTTAGGAATCGGGTTTGCTAACTTTAAACCACTGATTTTAACTTCATTAGAACCTACAAAACTCTGAGGGCAGCTGAGGTCAGCTTGGGCACTATTAAAGCTGAGACCGGCAAAAAAGAAAACAATCTTTCTAAGATTAAGAAGGTGGTTCACTAACATTCTCCCACGAATATGGTTTGAGTTTCAGAGTAAACTTTGCAACGGGTATGCCAATGTGAAAGGCAACAAGAGTGAGGGGGCATATATCTATAATGCATAAAGTTGGCAGGCTGCCGACAATTGTCACAGATGAAGCCTTAAAAAAAACGCCACTATTTTAAAGTGGCGTTTTTATGCATATCGCTCCCATTGAGGGGGCAATTTACAATATTACTTCTTGAAAGAAACTAGCTCAGCAGCGACTTCTAAACCTTGTTGCCTAAGAATTGCTTTTAGCATTCCGTTGATCGGAATCAACTTGGGGTTAATCCAAACTTCAGAGATGTTTTCAGTTGCAACATCTTTTACTTTCACAAAAAGACAATCATATGTTCCAGCAGGAACTGTGATGTTCGCTTCTTTTTGCTCTAGGATTTCTACCTCGGGAGTTGCGGGTGGAGTTTGTTTTTGTCCATTCACGATCATTTCTAAAATTGTTCCGTCTTCTTTGCTAATTAACATTTGCACTTTTTGTTCTTGTCCGGCAATAGAGACATCTTGATTTAACCAATAGCCAACTTCAGTTTCTTTCTTAACTTCCGTGGCCATACTGCCTTCTAGATTCATAACAGAAATTTTATGTTCCATCTTTTGTCCGACTTCCCAAAATATTAATTGAGTTGTAAAAGATGGCAGCAGCGCTTGTTGAATTGCCAAAGCGTTTACGACATTTGCTTGGCTGAAGTTGGCACCTAAGACTAGGGCTAAAATTGACATTATTTTTATCACTAAGAACCTCCTTGTATTAATCTGATGTTAATCATCGCTATCGAAGATAGCCCCGTCAAGCCCAGAAAAGTTGCATAAACGGCACAAGGCACAGAAAGACGCTGCGTCGAAAGTGACAATTGCCGGCCTAGTGAAAACTATTTTTACAGTGTATATTTAATGCGTAGTCACTTAATAGTCACTTAATAAAGCTCCTGGGGTAAATGTCATTTATTTGCAAGGTATACGTCTTGCACAACAGTACTAAGGATTATAGTCGGAGGCCAAATGACGGTTAAATTTTTTAAAGCTTTTTTGGGTTTATTGGTTGTGGCAACTATAGTTTCGGCATGTGGGAGCAACGCACGGAATCGTAAGGCTAGGGGTGTGACACCACAAGGCGGACCTAGTGGTAGTAACCAAAAGGCCGCTGCTGGCTTAGATAGGTGGCTGGAGCTCGAAAAGAAAAAACCCGATTCCGATTTTAATAAATCGGCACCTGACCAATCCACATTTGATATGAGCCGAGCAGCTATTGATGGGTACAAGAATTCTGTTAAAAGTAAAGATGATAAAATTGAACAGAAAAATCAGGCCCTGCAGGCGCTGATGGGACACGTTGAAATTAGCACTCAAAAGAAGGACGATACACACCTTGCAGTTTCCGTAAAAGTTTTTAGTGATAGGTCTGAAACTAAACGCAGACACTTAGTGAATTTTACGGGCGATATTACCCCCAAAACTGGTATCGGACAGCTAAAAGCAGAAATATTAGACGACGACCTGAAGCAACTTTTAGACAAGCAAAAGAAGCAACTTCCGGTGGCTCCGAAACCTAAAAAATCCGATTTGAATGCGCTAAAAGGGGAGCGTTTCACAGGCGATGCAAAATGTTTTGATCCTTCTTGTTATAATATTCTGATTCGAATTTTCGATAATAAAGAAAGAGGTTTTTTAGCTTACTTATATCGTGTAGTAAACTTGGTCGATCAAAAAACTGTCACTATGGCCAAAATTTTATCTCCGCTACAAAAATCAATGGCGGAACATCTGAAAGAGGGCGACTTTAAAAAAGATGGATACCATTTTAAATTAGATGTCGTCGACGCCAAATTTAGCTTCAAGTCAGAATATACTTTGTCGTTGGTCAAAGGTGAATTTTATATGGAAATTCAGATCAGCCAACAATCTAGTAATGAGACACCAAAAATTATTACAGGTTCAGGATATGGCACTATTGCCGACCAACATTTAGAAGAGTACACAGTTTTACTTCACCTTTAATCTAATCAACCGATAAGTTAGATGGAGAGGGTTATGGTCATAAACGAAAAACAGCTTCTTGAAAACTTTGAAAATGACTGGGTTCTTATTAATGAACTGACCTCAATTTGCATATTAAAACTACCTGAATATTTAAATAATGTAATGGTGGCTGTTGCTAATAAGGACTTTGCAAAATTAGAACTTCACGCTCATACATTAAAAGGTAGCGTCAGTTATTTTGGTTATGAGCCCCTACGCGAGGCAAGTCATCAACTGGAAATCGCTGGACGCGAGAAAAAAACTGGTGGTTTGGACATTCAGCTCTCAACTTTACAGCAAGAATTTAAAGTTTTTTATAAGGATCTCGAGGAATTGGCACAGAAAGCGTATGCCAACGCCGCTTGAGAATTCCGGAAACTATTCCTAAATAAAGAATTAAAGTCAAAGCGTAGCCCAAACAGAAAAAGGTTATTAGTAAAAGGTCACTCATCTGTGACGATCTCTTTATTTATAAGGCTCAATAGGTCTCTAAATTTTTGTAGCAAAAGTGATTTAGTCCTTAAGTCGAGGGGCCTGCGCAGGCTCTCTAGGATCAACTCTAGTTCTTCACACTGACTCTTAACTCTTAAAACATCCATGTTTCCAACCCTCCATGGCTGGCCTTATATATATGACCACGCGATAGTTGAATTGGGTTAGGTGTCTTTGCGATTTAGTACGATTGGCAGAGTCTGTTTTCTTGTACCTTTAAATTTAAGTTATTAACTAATTCATTGGCGGTAGTAGCATCGGTCGGATTGATGTTATCAAAAGAGCTTTGAGTCATTTTAGCAAACGTCTGTTTGTCTCTCGAGTTACAGCCGTATAGCGCAGCTAATGTGAATAATTTCTCACCCCCACCTTGGGCCATTTCCTTGGTAAGTTCGGAATGATTGATCTCAGCAAAATGCCGGATTTCTCTTTCGTTTTGTACTAAACCAGAGGCGTTACAATTCGATGTGCCAAACGTTATCCCCAAAGTTTGACTGCCAAAAGAGTGGTTCGTGGTAACAGCAAAAAGTTGAAACAGTTTGGTGTTTCTGCTAATTATTAGGCTGCCTAAACCACATCCCGCATCACCGGCCGACGCCAAAACATCATTTGCAAAAAACACTATCATTAAGGCTAAGGCTTTTTTCTTCATTTGAGTCCCCTTTGGTGAACTGCAGACTTTTATAAATATTGTGTCCTTGGGTAGGTATTTGTCCATTGCTGTCGGGTCGAGGCCAGTAAGGGTTTAGTTGCATTGACTTTAGACAATCCAAATTATTATTTGAAATTAAATACTTGTATGTTTATATTAAGATTCTCAATTAAGGTCTAAAATGTGCGCCAGTGGCGAAATTGGCAGACGCACCAGCTTGAGGGGCTGGCGCCCGCAAGGGCATGGTGGTTCAAGTCCACTCTGGCGCACCACTTGTTAATCTAGCGAAATGGACTTCGTAGCAAGATAACTGGTGTTCTTACCGTATTCAGGTTGGTTTACCAAATTACGTGGGCGGAAAGAAATCACAAATCAGCACGGCAGCATCATCGGCCAATGGCGTTTTATCTCGGTACTGGGTAAAGAAACTATGAAGTCTTGAAATCGAACTTTTGGGATTTTGGTAGTGAGAAATTGACTTGGCGAGTAAGTTAAGAAAACCACGCTCTCTCAGATTTTTCTTTTCGGCATTACTAATGTCCATCACTCCGTCCGTAAACAGCACCAAGACCGAATCCTTATTTAAGGTTATGTTAGACTCCTTATATTCAGACTTTAGAGATTCGCCCAAACGAGGACTATTGGGTCCTTCCAAAACTTCAAACTGATCTCTCTTAACGAGTCCTTTGGGACTCGTGATAATAAATGGTGATTCGTGGCTGGCATTGGCATAGGTCATTTGACCTGTTTTTTTATTAATTGCCGCTACAAAAAAAGTCATCATAATTTCGCCGCGTGAGAATTCATAAATGGATCGATTGAGGTATGCCAAAATCTTGGCCGGAGAGATATTAGGAATTACTTCGATGACAGAGGCCGCCGAGCGGGCCGCTGCTGTAATAAAAGCGGGTCCCATTCCATGTCCGGTGGCATCGCCAATCCAAAGATACACCAGATCTCCTATTTCACTATAATACCACCAGTCTCCCCCACACTCGACGGCGGTTTCATAAAATCCAGCAATTCGCAGGCTTCCAAAACTAGTATCGAATTTGGGAAACAGGACTTTTTGTACATATTGTACAGTCTCGAGTTCTTTGTCCACGCGTGCTTTTTCTTTTTCTAATTTAATACGGATCAAAACTTCTTGTGCCATTTGATTAAAGCTTTCCGACAGCCTCTGTAGTTCGTCACCCGTATTGATGTGTAAACGTAAATCGAAGTTACCCTTAACAATTTCTTTGGCTGCTTGATCCATAATTTTTATAGGATAAGTTAGCTGGTGCCCAGTAAGAACCCCAATAATTACACAAATTGCCAGGATCGCCGCAATGTAGACCCATGACTTTTGATAGAGGATACTTGCGCCCGCCATGACCCGATTTTTTTCAACTAGAGATAAAGTAATGAGTTGACTCATTTCATCACGAAAAAAAGAGACTATGAAAGGTTCACCACTGGGCGAGCTGGCCTCCATTACTCCTTCAGGAGTCAAATTAAAATCTATTTTAGAAAAAAAAGGCCAATCGACAAATTTTAAAGAACCTGTCTCTAAGTTCCCCAAAAGAGTCAGTCCCGAATTACTAACTAAGTAAGTACTAAAAAAAGAATTTTTTCTGAAAATTTTTAGAAAATTCTGGCTTGGAAATCCCAATACTATAATTTGTTGATTGGCGCTGTCGTCGGGCACGTCTTGTTTTACGAGATGAGTTCTAGTGATCTCCAAAAAAAGAAGATCGGATCTCGTTGTTGACAAGTACAGGGTAACAGGGTCTTTGGCTGAGGGGGCTTGATCACTACCAATTGTTTTTAAAACCTCTTCTTTGAGGTTATTTGACTTTGTTATTGTGAAAAGAGCTTTGATCTGTTGTGGTTTTGACTGCGACTTTTCGTAAATACTAAAGAACTGAATATCAGGATTTTGTTGGAATAATGAATGCCCCAAGCTAGACAAGGTCATTTTTTCTGAATGAGATTCCAAAAAAAGTTTTCGTAAGTTTTCTTGGGCCCCTTCAAGTTCCGACTGGATTTGCATTTGGGTGGATCTGACATGGGTCAAGCTGCTGTCGAAAATATAGGCCAATTTGTCGTCGACAAATAGCTTTGAAACAAAAAACATATAAAGCAATATTGCAACTGTCGGCACGGCAGTAAACAGCAGCAAAAATTTGATGCGAATAGAAAGTTTCATCTGACCTTTATCTTATCAAGAGGTTGTGAGAATAGGTATCTCTTGTTTTTGGTTTGAATTAAAATTAAGCTCAAGAGATATATGAAAAAAAAAGTGGTTATTTTGTTGGTATTAGGTATTGTTCTGGTGGGCTTTTTATTCGTGTATTTTCAAAAGCGATCGGGCCATAGGCTAGCTCCTGCATTAGCCTATTCGGCTCTCATGCAGGAATTGTCTAATGCGACCCCAAGAGCCCCTAAAGCGACTGCAAGTTTTCACCCAGACACTGTGAGTGATTTCACTTGGAAGGTGAGTGGTAAAAACTTTACTTTTCACAGAGATAATGTTCGTAAACCTTGGTTGCCAGATGTCAATCCCTGGCAAATTCAAGAACGTCTTTTAATGCTGGCTTTTGTAGATAGGGAAAAAATTGCAGCTACGGATCGGCCAATTGTCGAAATTCAACTGACCTTTACTGATGGTAAGCAGTGGATTGGCGCTTGGGATGGACATTTCTTTCGCTGGGAAGATGGATCAAGGTTAGGTCGGGGGGCCATTCTGACCAGAGAAGAATTTTTGTTTTTTATCGAAGGCCAGTTCGCCTTTGAAAAACATCAGCTGGCCATTTGTAAAGAGAGGCTTGAGAGCCTTAGTTTCGTGAACTTTGAAAAGGCGTTAACTTTTAGGTCTCTGGAGCAGGGATGGGTCATGAATGACAGCCCTGCCAGCAATGCATTTTCTAATGCGATTGAAGAGTGGCTGGGGGCTTATTGCACAGTTGAAATTGACCACTTCTTGGATCCTGAAGTCGTAGATCTAGACTCACCTAATAGCGGGCTGGAGCTCGGCATGGCTTCGGGTAAAAAAAACCGAATTGGCTATCACGAGCAATACTTTAAATTAGATGGTCTTTGGTTTGAATCGCAGGTCCTCCGTTTAGGTATTGCTAAACTTTGGAATTTTCAAAAAGTTAATTGATCTTAAGCCTTTAGCTTTTATTTTTATATTCCGAAAAAACGTCTATGGAAGTGGGAAGTCCCAAGACCCTAGTAATACTAATAATCATGTTGTTTAGCCAGGGCTGTGCTTCGGGTAGATTGTCGATGCAGAGTTCACCGAGCGAGGCCGAAGTATTTATTAGGGCAGTGAACGAGACACAAGGGGAGCCTCTTGGAAAAACCCCAATTGATCTCTCTGAGGCCGAACTGACCCGAAGGATGCCGAAACTTAAAGGCCCCTTTATTGTCGAGATGAAGAAGCTAGGTTACAATGACGAAAAAATATATGTCACCGAATGGACCGCGGCCACAGATTTAAGAATGAATATCAAATTGGCGCCTTTTGGTGAAAAACAAAGCGACAGCAGCAATCAGTCTGCTTTGAATCGCACCATAGATCTTCTATTTGAAAGTCAGCGTTTGGCAAGGGTAAAAAGATTTGAAGAGGCATTAGTGCTCCTTCAAGAATTGCAACTACTGGAGCCCCACTTAGCCGCCATTTATGAGCTTCAAGGCGGCATTTTTTATCTCCAGAAAAAATATGACAAGGCCCCAGCCCCGGGACCACCTAAGCTATCCATAATAACC
>Ga0163149_10007550_pt1 | contig 10941 bp, 7 predicted proteins | sample OliLakLV19MP5G1_FD_148604 | JGI IMG/M metagenome (GOLD analysis project Ga0163149, IMG submission 148604) | Freshwater microbial mat bacterial communities from Lake Vanda, McMurdo Dry Valleys, Antarctica - Oligotrophic Lake LV.19.MP5.G1 | ecosystem: Environmental > Aquatic > Freshwater > Lake >...
GAACCGGAAGGTGTGACCCTAGTTTGATCAAGTCTTTTACAGGACAAGGAACAGTTTTATGTGACATGTAGAAACGTGTTCCCCAACGAGTGCAAACAGCTGCCATTGATGCACCTACAACTGCATCTACATTGTTTGCAAATGCACCCCTAACAATTCTCTGTTGCGCCTCTTTTCTGTCATCTTCAGGTTCTGGGTGCTTTCTTGTGTCGCCCATCTTTTTAATAGACACTTCCACGCTGTGGTGTTCTGCCTTGTCATCTTTCTGAGTCCCCTTTGAAATGTGTTTGACGACGTAAATTACAATCGGACCGTCCATGCACACGCTGAGGTTCAAATTGCAAGACATTTTGGATTCCGTGATGGGTTTGCAAGACGTGTTTTGAAAGCAATCAAAGCGTCTAGGCTTCGGGCAAATTTCAATGATTCTTTGTTCTTTCGGTTGACCACAAACTGAAAGTCGTACCAATCATTAGTCTCCAAAAGAGCACATGTTTCAGAATGAAGCCTTGCCAAATCGGGTAATCGCACACACCATTCACAAGTTTCATCGTGTTTGTGAGCTTGTCTCTTAGGTCCAGGCAACTTCTTGCACTTAAAACAAGTGTTCGCCCTGTGCATGGATCGGTGTGCATTGCATGAAGCATCAAGTTGACAATGAGATTGGGACACTCTTCTAGTGACCCATCCGGATGCTTTTGATGCTCTAAAACTTTGGCTTGCATCCGAGCGGTTGGGATTGGTGGGCCTTTCTTGTCGTCTTCTGGCACTTCTTCCTGGACTGGTGCATGCGTTTTATCCACCATTTGCCCCTGAATCATAAGGCACTTTGTGAGCAACTGCTCATAAGTCCATTTCTGAGAGCAGTGTGGACAGTAGGCAAAAACACCTTCTTCGTGTTTGTGCCCGTTGATGTGACGCAGATTGCGTAAATTCTGGGGCCCTACCACAAGTGGAAGGCTTTGCTGGCGACAATTCTCAATGCTGCACTCGTGATCAAATGCCCTATCATTGTCAAATAGCTTGGTGGTAACCAATCGGTCGCAGAAAGTCACAACTTCCCGTTTTGTCTTATCTTTTTCTTCTTGTAATCGAGCAAAGAACATCTTCTTTCTGAGCGCCCAAAAGTTCTTAATCCAGATCGTCACATGCCCGTGAAGTGTTTTCCTTCCTTGTTCTTCAAGGGCAAGACAGACAGCTTCGCACATTCCGAATAGGACTTCTTTTCCATTGGCCGATCTTCACGTTTGTCCCACCCAATTGCTTCTTCAAGTAGGACATTTAAAAGCATCTCGTAGTTACCTGCACAAAAACCGGGAAATTGAATTCAAATCTCCCGCCTTTTTGTTGCCCTCTCTGTGCATTCAAGGTCAGATAAGTCTTCAACAAGTGCATCGTCATCTATTTCTTCGTTGCTAAGTGCTTGCAATAAAAAACTGCATTCGTCATCAAAGTTAACAGTCAAAAAGACAGAAGGGATTCCGAACTCGTGCACCATTGCTTCAAGTTTTGCTCGTTCTTTCTTTGCAGTTGCGTCAGCATGCGGCAAAGCTGACGCCGTGGCATCAACCTGTCTAAGGAAAACGTTGCTAGCGAATGTTCCCCCAAATCGGTCACCACGTCTTCTAGCATTCATAGTGTCCGATAAGTCTTCTGGATTCAAAGCATTCGCAATTGCATCCACTGTGCGTTCTGCTTTCATCTTAAGGCGGGAACTTCTCAAAAGTCTCCACTTTGAAACTTGACTGTGCAAGATTAGTTGAAACATTTGAGTTTGACAACACCGCTGGGCTACTAAAGAAAGATGCCTCATAAATCCTTCATGTTCACAGTCTGACGTCAAACTGCCATCTTTCAGCTGTCGGTCCTCAAACATGCCGCAGCGACCATAGGGAAACACCAGTAAATTTGTTGCAACAAGAAAGTCATCTTCCTTTGTGTCTCCTAGGAATTCTCGTGCCATCGGCATGTGCAAAGTGACTTTAAAGTTCTTTTGGTGCATTTGATCCACGCACTGTTTAAATGCTTCCGGGTCTTCGAAACCACCGAATTGTTCGTCAAGTGTTCCATCGGGAACATAGCATACAAATTGTTCTTCTGTTTCTACGTTCGCATTCTCGGATTCAACTTCTTTGGAATTGTCTGCTACGACCGGAGTTTGCCCAGCAAAGTCATCGCGAAGTTTCTCCAAGTCAACGTTCTTCCACTTTGGATGATTTGCGACTAACCATTCCAAAGCGGCAACACATTTTGCCGTTCTAATGCCACTTCCTTTTGCGGTGGCTCTTTGTCGTTGTTCCCTCTTCATTTCACCTGTTAATAGGATTACAATGTTATCGTTAAGCCCCATTTGTTCAACTTGAACTAAACCAGAAGCTGCTTTTCTCTCTTCAACCCGAAAAAATGACATTGCTCCCTTTAAATTCGTAACCTGGCCACCACTATGAGTGAAGCAACACCCGTGTTTCAAAACTGGTTGAACAAGGGCAAGCTCCACTTCCGTCAATTCTGTCAGAACAGAAGGAGCACAACCAACAAAATTGTTATTCACGATAGCGTAAAAAAGCGTGGTTGGTTCTTTTGCTTTCAAGTGATTGTGACACATAAGACAACACGAAAATGAGATTTTTGAGTTCCCATGGTGTGACGGCTTTCCAACGACACCACGAGGCGAAAGTGCCTACCCCGCAAGAGCAATTTTAAGATGATTCGGAATCAAATCATCTGGATTGCTATATGTGCATTCCACTTCTACTTCGGGTATTCTATTTGCTTCATTTTTTACAATCGAAGACCAATCAAGACACTGCCTGCATTTGGGCTTTGCAATGCTTTTGATAGGTAACCATTTAACGTCATCTTGATGCATTAGAAGCTTGTCACAAAACGCACAAACGTGAGCTCTTGCATTTCCATTTTTGTCCCAATGAAATAAACCATCGTAGCGTGCATTGATTCGATCTTGTGCTGTCGTGACTTTCGCGCAAAGCCCCACCGTCGGAAGATCATCGCAATCATCGCAATCGTTATCCAATTCGGCCATGCCGCATTGTTAAATGATGCCCTTGTTATCCATAAAGCAAAAAAATGAAAGCAATGAAAGAAAAACGTGCGAAAGAAAATGTTGAAAAAGTCGGGTTTTCACGTTCTGTCATGCTTAGTAATCTAGTCTGCGCCATTTTTGACATTATTTTGAAAAATCGATGACACAAAATTTTCTCATTACGACATTCCTAGTCTTAAGGAAACTACATTGTCTTCACTAACAGTTAGCACACTTGTTCATACATGACATATCGTCAGAGGAACTTAACGTCCAAAGCAATGAAGTTTTTTATCAACTGCATTCGTAGCTTCCCCATGCACGCCGGCAGCGTTTGGAGTGCAGACGGAGTGTCATCGGCAATGCACAGTTCGCATTTGTAACAAAAGCATATTCACGAATGCTCTCAACCGTCTTTTGTCACACATGTCGCTGTGTTATGTAATGCTGATGTAAAACACGTTTTCGATGCACGAAGTAATTCAAACATATTTCGAGACACATGCTCCCAAACTTTCATGGATTCAAGCATCGTGGAAAATTATGCTCTCTCGCACATGCTGAAGCAAACCAATTTCGAACTGCGCAAGCTAGTTTTGAACCTCATAGACTTGCCCAATTTAAACCTCATTCAAATCGTACGTAAACTGGCATAGACCCAGCAAGAGAATTGCAAACCGTTCGAGGTTGTGGCTAAAAAAAAAACATTTCTTCCTTCACTCGAAAGCTTACAATTTCCTTTCGGGAAAATCCAAAAGCGCATTGGTACCCAACCACACTAAAATGTATTGCCCAAGACGTTACAGCAGATTTATCATGGAATTCACTGCTTTTGTAAAGTTCGGGTTGCAAGTCGCGGCGCCACTTAAAACTCAACGATCAATGCATTCATTGCACACACGCCCAGCCGTTAACAACTGCCCCAACTTTGCTTCAGGGAACACCAAAAATAAAAAAGGCAACAGTCACAACAACTGCCCTCAACTTTAGCATGCAACATCAAAAACAACAATTGCCCTCAACTTATCTGGGTTTCTGAAAGTTTCATTTGCTTGCACACAGATGTCTGCCACTTTTAAAACGATGATGTTGAATTAAGTTTGTTTCACAATGTTGAGTTGTGGAAGAATGTCACAGCGGCAGGTTTTGGTGAAGAAACCCCAAAATGTGATTTCACTGCAGACAGAACAGATTGTGTACAAAATGTGTGAGCCTGGCATTGGTTTCAACAAATCTTCCACATCTTGCTTGTTGAATTTTCCCTTGGAGTCTATAAAAAATCTTCCCAATGCATCACAAAAATGCACTAAAAAAAAAACATCACAAATGTCAACAAAAATTTGTTTTTGATCTGGACTTTGAATTGTTTCATGACAAGCAGCAACACAAGGGTGTTGCTTTTTGTTCAGATGTGTCAATGTGCTGTTCATGAGAGCTTGCTTTCACTGGTTGTTGCCACTTCTTGTTGAATGCTGAATTTGTCATTGCACCGACTGCTGCACAAGACAGAACAGCTTGTGAATCAGTTCAAACATGTTTCAAGAGCATTTCAAGAGACAGCAAGAGTTTCAAGAGTTTCAAGAGCTGTGTCAAGAGCATGTTTTAAGAGGGAACGGAACTCAAAATTCGTTTCGGCACCCGCGCGCGCAGATCGCATTTTAAAACGATTTTGGGTTTCCAGCATTTCAAGAGTTTCAAGAGCATCAAGAGCATCAAGAGTTTCAAGCACATTTCAAGAGCAAATCAAGAGATAGCAAGAGTTATCAAGAGTTCAAGAGCATGTTTCAAGAGGGACTATCGAACCACGACTGAATTTTAGTTTGTCGTACCTTGCAGTTATTTTAAGGATGGCTATAGTTAAATTTTCTTTTTTTGAGCATGTCTTTAGCATTTTCATTGCCCGATGTGCAGCATCGCTTTCTCCAGCAGTCAGCTGTTTTTGGAATGTCGACAAGTGATGTGATGCTTTTGAATGGACTAAGGTACACTGCAAGTCAGCACAAACATTTCAAATGTTCCTCAACCATTGACCCAAGCAATTTCTAAGGAGGCAGAAGTGTTCAATGACTAAAACCCAAAAAATCAGGACAGCGTCAATCTGTGCAAGTTGCGAAGAGCGGCCTTTACTAATACCCTGCTTGATGAGCTAATAAGTCAACCGACAATCCAGTACAAAGAGGTTAAATTGGAAAAGCTTCAAAAATTCCAATCGTTGTTACCTCGAGAGAGATATTCGCCGCTATGGCTCCATCAACCCAACGCAACCAACATACCAAGGTTTTGCTCGGAAATTATCCCTACACGTGTGCTATGGAAGGTTGGGCCAGCCAGGAACGGGAAATTTTGTTACAACCTTTGTAGAAAGGTGGAGGGCAGAGGAATGCCGTCCGCAAATCTTTAGACAGGGGTGGATAGTCTCCGAGAAAGGGTAGTGGTCAAGTCCTGAACGCCGACCAGGCTTGAGATTTTTCAAGGCACTGCGTCCTCTGGATGTTGATTGTAGGTTTTGCTGAAGAAAACGTTCAATTTAAAACCCGTCACATAATTATGACCATTCCCAATGGTAGCTCATGATTGGCTCGGTTTCAAAAATTGGAAGCTTGCATTTATTGGAACTTACAAGCAATGACTGTGTACCTGTCATGCATTATGGTTTCAACGCGTCGAAGGACAATGGGCAACTTAATACTCGAAGCCCCGTCAAAAGTGACGGTAACCTCCACCACAAGAGTGGACGATTCATTCAGTCATCATCCACTCCTTCAGCGAGCCTGCTGTAAGTTCCCGGCGCTTCGAAAATCGTGGCATTTTAGTTCAGCTTGATCCTTTTCCCTTTTCACCAACATCTTCTTCACCATCAAAGCTGCTCCAACAAATCTAATGCTGCTACTTGTCCAACTACCAGTATCGCTGGACTCACGGTAGTCGCTTCCTCTCCCAAATCTTCTTGGATATTGTCCACCAGTGTCCCTAGTGTCCCTCGAAATACTTGTTGGTGTTCCTTTCTTCCTGCATTCTGCACCACCGCACACGGTGTAGTACTCGTCCATCGAGTGCCTCCACCCTCCACGAGACGATCACACAAAGCCCTCAGTTTGGGCAGCTGCCCGATCATGAGAAAGACCAAGGCATCGACTTGCATATTCTTCCAATCTCGTTCTCCTTTTTGTCCCTCACCGATACCCCCCTTGTCCGTTCCGGTAAAGACGGCGAAACTTTGACTGTCCAAGATGGGATCGGTCAAGGGAATACCGGCAAAATGAGGGCCGGCCACGCAAGAGGACAACCCGGGAGTAATGGTATAACGGGCGCCTGCTTTCCGGAGTGCATCCACTTCGGTTCGGGCACGTCCAAACAAAAGTGGGTCGCCTCCCTTGAGTCGAACAATGGCGGATCCCAAAGGGAGTTTTTCAACATAGTCCACGAGCAGAGAATCGATTTCCGATTGCAAAACACTATTGGTTCGATCGCCTCCCCTCTTTCCAACACTTTGAATAATACAGTCGGAGGAAACAATGGATTGAATGTCCATTTGATCCAAGGAGAGTGAATCGTACAAAACCACATCGGCTTGTGCCAATAAAGAAAGGGAAGAGAGAGGCAAATCCAACAGGGACCCTGTAATGCCTGTGCCAAGGAGGTGGACAGTGGTGACTGTGTTGTCTTTATTGGTGGAAGGGCTGCCAAGCGAGATCAACAGGGATTGGAGGTTTGTTCGAATACTTGTAGCACTGGATGTACTGCCACTAGGTTCACTGTTCCTGTCTTGACTCATGACATGGCAGGATGGTGTTGGCGAGGGTATGCCAAAAGAAGGAGGTGAAACAAATCCATAGACAGTGCGTGCGTCGAGCATAATAATTAGCACTAGCATCAGCCACAACAACTGTGGGCGTGTCGACCTTTGGCATACCATTTTTGCTGGCAAGGAATGACTTTGCTCCACACGCACGTTTTGTATGGTAAGGCGAATGTTGGTTTGTTGACAAGGACTGTGAATCAATAATGAAGTCAGCAGGAAGCACAGCAACAGCACCACCGTACCATTTGATTCTCGCCGGAAGAGGTTGGTGAATTCATTCGGCTCTGGCGATTTTTGGTAACAAGTGAAGGGAGGAAGGGTCAAAAGATACATGCACAACCCGGCCCTGATCTTTTTGGTCACGAGTAAACTTGATCGCGTGACTGAATCCCTACCAAAACCGTTGTGTGGGTAGATGCAAGCTGAGTGCAAAATGACATGTTTGCTTGCAGCCTTCCTCCACTGTGCAAAATCCTTCAACTTGGAGATTGCACTCAGCCTGTGTTTTTATGTGGTTGCCTACTAGTGTGTGGAGCAATCTTGACTTGACCCGAGTGTCAAAATCACAACAGCACAGTGCATGTGAAAAAATGCAACGCAAAACACAAAATGACAACTTGTCATGAAGTCTCATTTTCAAAGAGCAAATCTTGCTTGAAACACACCCTGAATAAGAGCAGTCTCACTCGGTAAACACAAATTAATTTATAATTTATACATGTCGGCACTTAGCAAAACAACACGTTTCGTTAAGCAGGCAGATTGTGCATGACTGGTTAAATTTGGGATCCCGTTTGTCAAACGGCACACATTTGGTGCATCAAAACCCGAATTTAAAGAAATGTTGAATGAAGAGTCCTAAGTAATTCTATTCATTGTCTCAAAAATGTCTTATCATCTTTAGAAGATGGATTTGGCAAGCCATCCCGGTTTCTTTCAAATGACGCACCAAATGTCAATTAGGCAAATCTGCAAGCCAGCCCAGTTTTAGCACCAGCAAGACCATTGGCCACTAAATTCTACGTGCTGATGCCATTCAAAATAATTTGTGTTTGCCGAGTGAGACTGCTCTAACTCTCAGTGTGATTTCTTACCAAAATTGATAACTTTCTTGACATCACCAAAGTTGTGTGCTTGGGATCACAACTTTCCCTGTGTTGTTGACTTTTGAATGCCACATTTGAGTCCTTGCTGAAATCTTCTGCTGCTGTAGCCACAGCTACTCCACCCAACCAGTTTTTTCAGGGTTATTGTTCAAAGTCCAGTGAAGTGATGTCCATCATTATTATGAGGTTCCTGGAAGAAAGCTACTAGTAGTAGTAGCATCCAAAGAAACTCCTCGCTCCATCCAGCAAAAAGCAGCAACAGTTTACATAATGCTGACGTTTCATTCGCGCGCGACGTTCCAAACCAAACTACGGATGACGTGTCGGTGGTGATACTCCGATTTTCAAAAAGGGCGCGCGCATCGCGGAAGCAATGGAAGCATGACTGACTCACTGATGGTTGTTGGCTATTCGTTGGTTGTGCACGTAGCATTGCAATTGCGATGATGTATGATGGGAGACAGAATCAAGAAGCTGTAACCGAAAAGGTGGCTCCAACGTCCATCTTGAGTTGTGATGGCTCCTCGTCCATACATAAACCATCATCACATCTAAAGAAGACGCTAGCTCTCAGTATCATATGTTATTAGTAGCATGCCTTATCAACCCGGAGGAAGCGGAAAGGTGGCGCTGATGGCTGTTGCAGTCCTTCTAGTACATACTATTACTCCAACAACAGACGCCTTTTTGGTTCCTGGTTGTCACCGACATCCGAGTGGTCTTCATTCCATCATTAGCCGATCGACACGAACCAAGCGTAGCAAACGGACTCGATCTCATAACAACTTGCACCCCCACCACACATTCTCTTTCGCTCGTATCAAGACTCATACCAAGCCCATGACACGACAACAACGCAGCGAAGGAGAAGAAGACTTCTATGGCAACGGCTCTTTGTTTCAAGAAGACCATAATTATGGGATTGTTTCCGTGCTGGAAAGATACAAGGAGATGGAATACAAAGTCATACAAGATCCTCCACCAGAAAGCAAGAACAGCAGCAGTAAAACCAAAAAGAACAAGAGCCACTCCAAACCCAAAAAGGAACCACACCAGTTACTCTTAGCACCAGAAAACCAACCACAGCAACAACAACCCGCATGGATGTTGCAATTCAGTACGGCACAAGAACAACTCGGAAAACAAAAACGACGCGTCCAACAATTCATTGAAGAACCCGTGATTGAATTTGCCAGTGCGGCTCTGATTTTGTTGAGCAGTATTTTGGTCGCGGTCGACACTCTGCCAAATTTGCCCATACGGTTTATCCAACCTCTGGAAACCATTCAAGAGATACTCGCGTATTTATTCTTTGTCGAATTTCTCACGAGATGGTGGTCCTGCACCGAGGATCCCAAATCCTTTACACCCTCGAGCAAAAAAAGCAATGGAGGTCGTCGCTACAAGTATTATATTACCCAACCATTGGTCTTGGTCGATGTTATTGTCGTCGTATTGCCTATACTTTTAACGACCTTGCCTTTACTATCCACGACCTTTCCCTTGTTGGATACGGCCTTTCCCGATTGGTTGAGTGGTCAATCCGGATTGATCAATTTGCGATTGTTGCGCGTTTTGAGATTGCAACGCGTCTTGCAAGATGAATTGATTTTCAGCAAATTTGTCTATGCCATTAATCCCTACAACAACAATAACGGCATGATGAAGGGCAGTGGTGCCGCCATTGTCCAACCTTGGGAACTTCAATTGGCACGCGTGGTTTTGAGTTTGTTTACGTTGCTGTCCGTGGCGGCCGGTTTGATCTATACCACCGAACATTTGGTCAATCCGGATATCGAGGATTACTTTACCGCCTTGTATTTTACATTGACGACGCTTACGACCGTCGGCTTCGGTGATATCTCCCCTGTAACATGGCAAGGCAAAGTGGTCGTGTCGGGCAGTATTTTGGCGGGTATTACCATCATTCCAGCCCAAGCAGCATCCCTGGTCGATTCGTTGTTGCAACGAAATGAAGAACGCCAACGACTTGAACGAGAAGAACGTGAAACATCGGCCATGTTGTCGGCCAAGAGAAACGCCAGCAACAACAACCGAGATGCCATGCAAGCGACTTCCAGTAGCATGGCCAGCAGTACTACCAGTACAAGTTTGAGTACTGGTTCCAGTACCAGTTCATCTTCTCGTGGTGGAGATGTCACTTTGCTACATGCTGCCAAATGTCCCAACTGCAAGACTGGCTTGCATTGGTCTCATGCTAAATTCTGCTACAATTGTGCCACGGCATTGAATACAGGAGAGTCCTCTTTGGTCCTACCAGAATCCTACAAACAGTGAAGGAATCGCAGTGACAAATCAATCAATCAATTCACTGCAAGCTATCCTTGCATCAACAAACCCAGTATCGGCGCGCAGCCTTTTTTGCTACCAAAGTGTATCGGAGACCCGTCGAAACAAAGAATGAATTGCAACGAAAGCCGGAAACCACAAACTGCACTAGGCATCCTGCAAATCTAGCCTTGTCTTAAAAAAAACTTGCCCCTCAGCTGTGAACGCCCCGGAAACAAAATACAATGTTCCGTGCATGTCAGGCACAACCTCATCGGGGTTGAAAATTCATATGAAAGCAACACCTCTCCTAGATCCATTCTCTCCCTTAGTCTTCTTGCTTTTGTGAAACGAATTTGCTTCCCACACAACCAACGTGCTCCATCCATCGCACATCGAACCCAAGCGGTAGTGTCAAACATGTCAGATAGTCATTTTCTTTCGGCCCAGCTACTTTAGACTACTACTAGCTAGATTAGCAACAGAGCTCTACTAGCTAGCTGGTAGCAGCACATGTTAGATCGATACTGTGGGTAGACTATAGCTAGCTAGTAGGCACAATAATATGGAGTATTCTCATGAGCCACTGTGCATCATTCAATTCATAGAGTCATTACCAGTCACGCATTGAATCACGCATCGAACCACAGTAAATGTTTGAGTACTTTTTATCTACTGCGTCTTCGTTTTGTATTTAGTGG
>Ga0163149_10007552_pt1 | contig 10940 bp, 9 predicted proteins | sample OliLakLV19MP5G1_FD_148604 | JGI IMG/M metagenome (GOLD analysis project Ga0163149, IMG submission 148604) | Freshwater microbial mat bacterial communities from Lake Vanda, McMurdo Dry Valleys, Antarctica - Oligotrophic Lake LV.19.MP5.G1 | ecosystem: Environmental > Aquatic > Freshwater > Lake >...
TTTAGCCAGCGCGCGCCCGGATCATCGGTAGCGCATTGTTCGCCTCGCCGATGATCTCGGCAACCTTAATTGATCGAAAATAGGCTGATCGCTTCCCGTTGACGCATAGTCTGGCCAAAACCATACGCGGCATCAGTTAACCGCTTCCCATCACCCATAACGCGATGATTCTTTTGACTTTTCAGCACTTTGATCCGTTCACCCATTGGCTGAGTACGCTAGCGGGCAGATGGCACGGGTCTGGCTGCGCATGGCTGCGTTGCAACTGGTTGGAATGGATCAACCATTCACCCCGGCCTGCGATGATCGACGTGCGCGAATTGGCCACCGGCCGTCACCCATTGCAGATTGCCAAGCCGTAACGTGCTGGTGACGATGAGCCTGCTGAGCCGACGATCCTCACCTTCTGGCGTTGATTCACAAAGCCAAAACCTGCTCACGCCAGCCGCGCAGATCGTCTGGCAAAACTTGGCTGCGTGCCCAGCTGTCGATCGCGCGCCTGGGCAGTAGCACATCCGCGCTAATGCCCAGGCGCAGCGCCACACTCACCACGTGCTCGCGTAAATCGCGCGCACGGTTTTTTTCCGGCTCATCTGGCACACGCACCAGCACGATGGCCAGTTCTTCTGGGCTAGGCGGCAGCTGCAGCAAAGTTTCCAGCTTTTGTGCCAGACGCGTGCTGGGTTTGCCGTCGGCTGCCAGCGCAGCTTCCAACTCGGCGCGGCTAGGTTTGTCGAGCAGCGCGGCGCGAATCGCCACCGGATTATCGAGAATCCAGCGTTTGGGCCGATTGCGTTGCAGGGCTTCGTGGTCGCGCCAAGTCAACAATCGCCAAAGGCGCTGTTGCTGCGCAGCGCTCATCCGCTCGATTGAGCGCACCCGCAAGTGCGGGTTGCCATCGTGCGATTGGCGCGCCTTGGCGACCGCGCGCGCGCAATCTTCGCTGAGCCAGTCACTGCGCCCCAAGTCTTCTAGCTGTTTCTGCAGACGTGCATACAAAGCATGCAAATGTTCGACGTCCTCGGCGGCGTAACGCAGTTGCTCCGCATCCAGTGGCCGTTTCAACCAGTCGGTGCGCGTGGCTTGTTTGTCCAGGGCAATGCCCAGCTCCGCTTGCACCAGTTTTTGGTAGCTCGGCGGTAGCTCATAGCCGCATAGCACGGCGGCGATCTGGGTATCAAACAGGGGCTCTGGAACATGGCCAAGCGTGTGTCCCAACACTTCCAAATCTTCACTGGCGCTGTGTACGATCTTAATCGTCTGCGCCTGAAACAAGGGGTTCAGTTCGGCGGCAACGCCAGCGATCAGCGGATCAACCCACACAATTTGACCGACGATCGCCAGCTGAACCAATCCCAGTTCGGCAAAATAGGTCTGCGTGCGAATAAACTCAGTATCGAGTGCGACTGTCGTATGGTTAAGCGCCTCGCGGCAAAACGCCGCGGCGCTGTCCCGACTGGCAATCCAAGCGGGCGTTACTGCCGATTCGATGGCTGACACTCGGGCTAACCTCGTCAAATGGTGGTGGCAAAGGCGTTTAGACTTTATGGCCTCGGATAATCGATCCAAGCTCAGCTTTGTGATCGCGTTGACCATCATACTGGGCAGCGCATGGAGGTTGGTGGCGTGGTCAGCGACAAGACTCGCAGGTGGTCGCTCGGGGCGCACCGTTGCTGGCGCGTGAATCGTCTATGCAGCCATTGGAGCTGGATGTCGAAGAACCGGAGCCCGCGATTGAGGCAGATGGAATCGAGCCATCCGAAGGCGAGGTGGCCTTAGAGGATAGCCCGCCAATAGACGTCAGCGCGGAGGAATTGGCCGCTTTGATTGCCGCAATGCGCTCCGAGCTGAGCGAAGGCCGCCTGTTGGAACCCATAGACCGTGGCGCTTTTGCCATAGCCGCGCGCATTCTGGCGGTCGATCCGGAAAATATCGAAGCAAAGGAGGTGCTGCAGCGCGCACTGGTGGAACTGCGCGACGCCGGTAGCCCGATATTGCCAAATGATTTACTCAAGGTGGCAGAACAAGCCTTGAAGCTATTGCCCGCCGAGATTTCCGACGAAAAGGTGGCGCTCGCCGTGCGCTCCAGCGTCGAGCGCAGCCGCGAATTGCGCAAACAAGTGACTCGTGCGGGTCGGTTGGCCGCGCGTGAGGGTGCCGGACCCAAAGCCTTTGCGGGCGCCATCGACGCATTTCGCGTCGCCTTACAGATTGACCCAACCAATGCCGATGCGCTGCGTGGACTCGACGACTTGCAGCGTAGGATGATTGAGCGCGGACTGGCGATGGCCTACGATTTGCGTTTTGTGACAGCCAGAAAGCTGCTCGACCAAGCGGAAGACATTCAAACGGGCACATCGCGGGTACTCGACGCGCGTTCGCAAATCATGGCGTTTCGCGCGCAGACCGAAGGCGAGAGACTGACCTCATTCAAAGACGCAGTTGCGGTAAAGGACTTAAGTTCAGCAGAAGCGGCGCTCAGTGTGTTGCGCAAAGTCATCGAAGACAGCGGCCAGATTCGCGACTTAGAAGATAAAATCGTCAACGTTCGCCTATATGGCGGATTTGCGCCCGGCGAGCGCTTCGCTGACGCGACGCAGGACGGCAATCGCGGACCCCGCATGGTGGTGATACCGGTAGGTTCACTGCTGATGGGCTCGCCTGATTCCGAGCCGGGTCGCGGCAAGAGTGAGGGGCCGCAGCGCAATTTGCAGTTCGCGCGCGGCTTCGCGATGGCACGCAACGAGATTAGTTTGGCCGAATTTCGTGTTTTCGCGGAAGCAAGCGCGTACTCCACTGACGCCGATCGCCTGGGTGTTTCGGCGATCTACGATGAAAAGACCGGCCGCATGAGCAAAGTGCGCCGCGTCAATTGGCAGCGCAGCTATAACGGTAGCCGTGCGCGCGACAATGATCCGGTCGTGCACGTGTCTTGGAACGACGCTAACGCCTATGTGATGTGGTTAGCCAAACAAACCGGAAAACCCTATCGCTTGCCCAGTGAAGCCGAGTTCGAATACGCGCTGCGAGCAGGTCGCAACAGTCTCTATCCGTGGGGCGACGCTGATCCCGACCGCGTGCTTGCCAATGTTGCCGGCGCGGGCGAAATCTCCAAACAAGGACGGCGCTGGACGCAGGGTTTCCCAAGTTACGACGACGGCTTTTGGGGATTGGCGCCGGTGCGCAGTTTTGACGCCAACGCGTTCCGCCTGCACGACGTCGAGGGCAATGTCTCCGAGTGGGTCGAAGATTGCTGGCACGACAACTATTTACGCGCGCCCGACAGCAGCGTGGCCTGGGTCAATCCCGGCTGCGAACTGCGGGTGATTCGCGGCGGTTCCTGGGGTAGCTCGCGTGAGCAAGTGCGCAGCGCGTGGCGCGGCAGCGCCTTGGGCGATTCTAGCGGTGCACGAGTGGGATTTCGCGTGGTGCGGGAACTCTAACCCTGGTGGTTTGCTGAGCGCTTGAGCGGTTTTCGGTTTTGACCCAGGGCCCACAAAAAAGCCCCGATTAGCGGGGCTTTTTGCAACAACGATCACTTAAATGTTCGACTTTTGCTGACGCCAAAATCAGTGACTACACAATTTGGTCGGGGTGACAGGATTCGAACCTGCGACTTCTACCTCCCGAAAGTAGCGCTCTACCAGGCTGAGCTACACCCCGATGGGAGTCTCGCCGAAGCGAGAGCCGTGCAATATAGCCAAGCTTGCCTGTGAAAGGCAAGCTTGTTTCCACCCATCAACCGGTCGATTCATCCCGATAGCGGCGCAAATACACCGCACCAGCCAAAAAGCCCAAGCCGATGAGCACGCCTAACCACAAATCGGCGCTCGTCATTCTGCCCAGCACATCGCCAAAGCTCGATGCGAAGCGCGTGCCCGAAAAACCGGCTTGCATGGATTGCTCGCCAAAATCTGCGGAGAAGGTGATCGGTGCAAAGCCTGATGCCAAACGGCGCAGGATGAACTCCCAAATGACTTTGCTAAGCGAGAAGTTGGTGGTAAATCCAACAAAAGATTCCATGATCGCAAAGATCACCGGTGGCAACGTCGCCCATAAAAAGGGTTTGCCGCGCGCAAAACTGCTAGCCAGCATCAACCAGCCATACAGCGGCAGCAAAAACAGTGCTTGTATGCCCTGGGCGACCAATATTTGACCCCAAATCGGGAATGGATTGGTGTGCGCCCAAATCAGCTGCCATGCGCTGCCGCCATGCGCAAGCACCAGCAATCCGGCACCTAAAATTAATACAATCTGTCCGACTATCAATCCAACCATCATAAATAGCGGTGCGACCAGAATAGCAAACACTACTTTACTGATCACCGTTTCTAAATCTGAAACCGGCATCGATTTCCAAAATAGAATACTGCGATCGCGACGGTCGTCATACAAACTGCCGATGCAATAGAAGAACAAGGTGATGAATAACACCGATTGCCACACCATTGATGTGCCCCAGAAAAAGGCGTCGACACCCATACGCATTTGTTCGGCGGACACATTGGTTTCGGCTAACTTCAGCGCACCTTTGGTCATTGCCTCGGCACCATCCACGTTCAGCTGCCAAAAGAAGCTGCTGCCGGCGCCAAGTAGCAGAAAAACAACTAACACCGCACCAATAATCAATGGTGTATAGATAAAACCACCGCGATGTTCCCAGATTTCGCGTTTGATCAAGGTTGCGAAGGTTTTTGCAGAACTGATCACGTCACACCTCCACCCATGACTGCCACAAAGAGATCGGCGACGCCGACCTGATGAACTTCACCCAATTGCTGAGCGCGTTCTGCTGTTAATCCGTCGTAAAGAAACGCGCTCTTGCCCAACATTTTGCGTTCGGCAATGGGATTTAGGCTGCGCGCCAGTTCTAATTTTTCGCTGCCCACTAACACTTGGCAATAACGCTCAGCGACATTTTCCATGGTGGCGGACAACGCAATGCGCCCATCCTTAATGAACAGCAAATCGGTGAGGATATGCTCAACTTCTTCAACCTGATGGGTGGTAATCAGAATGGTGCGAGACTCGTCAAAATAATCATTGAGCAATTGTTCATAGAAACGTCGACGATAAAGAATGTCCAGACCCAAGGTCGGTTCGTCTAGGATCAACAAGCGCGCGTCTATCGACATCACCAACGCTAAATGTAATTGGGCAATCATGCCCTTGCTCAATTCGCGAACGCGGCTCTGCATTTTAATCTGTGTCGCAGACAAAAAACGCTCGCACTTGGCGCGATCAAATCGTGGGTGCACGCCTTCAACATAAAGAATTGCCTCGCGCACGCGAATCCAGCGCGGTAAAATGGCCACGTCAGCGATGAAGCACACATCTTGCATTAATTTATGGCGTTGCGTGAACGGGTCCAGTCCCAACACCGAAAGTCGGCCATCGTACGACGTCAATCCTAGAATGGCTTTCAGCGCGGTGGTTTTTCCGGCGCCATTGGGGCCGATCAACCCGACGATGCGTCCGGTTTCCACTCGGAAGTCGCAATTATCCAGAGCTAATCGATCTTTGTAGCGCTTAGTCAATCCGCTCGACTCAATGACCGCGTTCATACGTCCCCCGTTGTTAACAAGCTACTCAAATTCAGATTCAGTCGGATCAAGCGCGCTTTCAGAGTGGGCCACTCTTCGCGCAGAAAGCGTTGACGTTCGAGTTCGAGTAAACGCTTGGGGGCACCCAGACCAACAAATAATCCGAGGCCGCGCCGCTTTTCCAGTAAATCCTCGTCAACTAATTCTTGGTAAGCCTTCGAAACGGTCAGTGGATTGATCTGATAATCCACCGCAACCTGGCGCACCGAAGGTACCGCGTCGCCCTCTTTCAGTTCGCCATCCAGGATCATCGCCACTACACGATCACGCAATTGGCGATAGATCGGCACGGAGTCGTTCCATGCGTAACCCATGTCAATTACTCCGCAGCGGCGTTGCCGCCAAAGGAAAAGAACGGCATTTCAAACTCACTGGCTACCTGACCGGCGACCTGCGCGGCTTCGCCAATGGCATTCTCCTGAAGAGTACTGCCGGTCGCCAAGTCGCTTTGATCTTTGACTTCGAGCTTGCTTTGCGGCGCAGGCCTACTCTCCAATAAAACTGCGGCGACTAGCGCCTGTGCCTCGTCGGCCACATTTTGATGGGCCGGCGCGTTAGCTGCGCTGGCAGGATTGCGCACGCCTTTCGACTCCACTGCCACGTTGACACACAGTGCGATCATTGCTGCCAAGACCACATCCGACCAGTTTCGAACTCGCATGACGCTCTCCTTCTCTAGTTGCCAGTTAATGCACTGGTGTTGTAGTCAACTATAACACCACCGTACCCAGACGCAACGGGGCCGAAAGTCATGTGTGAGAGTCCCGGTCGCTCCTGTCGGTGCAGCAATCGCGCGACAAAGTGCTGAGGCCGCGTGGCCTACGCGACGGCGACACGCTGCCCGCAACCGTGCTTTCGGTGGATCAACGCGCGATACGTAATCCGGTTGCTGAGCCCTTGCTGGGGGCAGACAATGCCGCACATGGACTGGAAACTGATCATCGAGAACTGGCGCAAGCTATCGTCGGCGGAGAAAGCACGTAGGCGCTGGGAGAGCATTCCGCAACGGGTGGCCCGCAGCATGGCATTCGCGGGCGAGCCAGTGAGCCTGGAGATTCTGGAGGCGGAACACGCGCTGCGCACCATGCCACCCGTTACCTCGATACCACCCGCGGCCGACTGAGCTGCACCGACATCGCGCCCTTGCTGGCGCAGGAAATCACCGCCGCCGAAGCCGCCATCGCAAAGTGGCGCAGACAGCCAGTGCCCAATCCGCGCAACAAACTCACTTCTGCTGGGGGAAGCCTTGCTGGCGATCAGCAGCTTGTCCGCGCGGGGGCGAGTCAAAGGAGCTTTAGCTGCTGCGCTATATGGCGCTCAACACCTGATTGGCGCGGGTACGAGTCAAAGTGATGTGGTGATCCAAGCGCAGGTCAGGGCTCCGACAGGCTGCTCTTCTCCATGAACGGATATCGTAAATCGTTAATTCGTCATTGCGAGGCACGCGCCGCGAGCAGCGGCAATGATCCTCGAACGGTGCGCGCGTGCCGTGGCAATCCAGGCGCGGCGCTGGATCGCCGTGGCCCACCCATGAACCCATCCGAGTGCGTCCGGCTAGCGCCGCGCATGCCTCGCAATGACGTCGCTTGGCCGCCCACGTCTTTGACCCGTACCCTCTTGTGGGAGCGCGCTTGCGCGCAGCGCAGATGAAATACAAAAAGCAAGGGATCGCGAGCAAGCGCGCTGCCACAGGCTGGTCCTCTCGTGAGCAAAATCCCAATACGAGCACCGCAGCGCGCAGACGCGAACCCCGCACCAGCCCAAACGCGAACAAAAGCAAAACAACGCCAAAACAGGTGCGAGAACCGGCGCCCCAAGCAGACAGTGCCTCTGAACCTAATCGATGCGACAGCCACACTAGGCCAGCTGCGCTGGTTGCCACGCAAATCACCCTGCGGCCCAATCTGAGAAAACCATGCAAGACATCGCCCCAGCGGATTTGAAATCGGTACTGCACTCCAAACGCGCCAATATCTACTTCCTGGAACACTGCCGCGTACTGGTCAAAGGCGGGCGTGTTGAATACGTGACCGATCAGGGCGGTTCTTAAGATGGCGGCGGACGGCAAAGCCAATCAAAGTGAACCTAAATGAAGGAGATCCTGCCGTTGAAGCTGAATTCGCCATATCACACAGGTGCAGCCTGTCCAAAACGGCTGTTTACCTACTGGGGCAAGGCGCTCAATGCCGATGCAGAGCCCCAATTCCATCCCTTGGTGTTCCACTCGCTGGACGTGGCTGCCGTTGCTGTCAGCTACCTGCGGCGGCACGATGCTCTTCGAAAGCAATTTGCCGCTTGGCTCGGTACCAGCGAAAACAGCACGAGCAGCTTAATTGCGTTTCTTGCTGCGATTCATGACCTCGGTAAGTTCGCTGACAACTTTCAATGGAAGCGCGCGGACTTGGTCGAAGGCTTCGGTGTCACCGGTTCCTCGAACTGCAACGATCATCACGACAGTGTGTCTCGGAGCTTCTGGTTTTGGGCGGAGTCACGAATTCAGCCCATCCTGGCCGCTCATGTGAATGGTATGGAGCGCGAACACTGGGAGACGCTTGCCCACGCAGTAATTGGGCATCACGGCAAGCCTCCTGCGAGTGCGCGGGACTTCAGCGGCGCCATGTTTGACCCTAGTCGTGCCGATGCAATCGAGTTCGTCAAAGTCTGCGCCCAGTTGTTCCTGCCCGAGCTGATCTCCGTCCACGCGAGCGGTAAAGCAATTGCCAGATTTAGCTGGTCGCTATCTGGACTTGCGGTGTTGTGCGACTGGATCGGATCTAACACCGACTGGTTTAAATACCGCGAGGCAGCGGAGTTCGATCACGACCTGGGTCGTTATTGGGTCCATGCCCAGAAACAAGCCGAGGTTGCGATCGCCGCGGCCGGCGTCTGCGCGCAGCCCGCGTTGCCATTCACCGGAGCGGTCAATCTCTTAGAAAGTCTGAAGGGCCGGGAATTGCGCCCGGCGCAGCAATTGGTCGAGTCGCTCAGTCTCGAATCCGGCCCGCAGCTTTTCGTGCTCGAAGATGCGACTGGCTCGGGCAAAACCGAGGCCGCGCTGGCGCTTTGCGCGCGCCTGATGGGTGCTGGCATGGCGGACGGTTTCTACTTCGCGCTGCCCACGCAGGCGACTGCTGATCAAATGTTCGAGCGTATCGCGATATCGATGGGGCGCTTGTTTGCCGAACCCCGCCGCGTCACCTGTGTGCTCAGCCACTCGGCGCGCGAGCAGCATTCGTGGTTCAGCGCGATGCGCAATCGTGCCGACGATGCCGATGCCGTGCCGAACGAAGAAGACACCGCCAGTTTTTGGGTCAGCGAGTGGTTGGGGCAATCGAACAAGCGCGCATTGATCGCGCAGCTCGGTGCCGGCACCATCGACCAGTGCATGCTTGGCGTTCTGCGCGTGAAACATCAGTCACTGCGTTTGCTGGGCTTGCAGCGCAAGGTGCTGATCATCGATGAGGTGCACTCCTACGATGCCTACATTGCCAGCATCCTCGGCGAACTGATCCAGACGCAGGCTGCGCTCGGCGGTTCGGTGATCTTGCTCTCGGCCACATTGAGTGCCGATACCCGCGGTCGAGTGATCAACCGCTTCCTCGCGGGTCTGGGGCCGAAGGGAGCTACCTACACCGAGAACCCGCATGCACCTTACCCATTGCTGACGCGCACCACCTCGGTGGGCGCGGTACAGGCTCACAAGATCGACGAGTCGCTGGGCAGCCAGCGCCGCATCGAAGTGGACTATCTGGATTCGCCCGACGCTGTGCTGGCTCAAATCCACGTCTGGCTGGCTGCCGGCAAAGCGGTGGTATGGATTCGCAACGCGGTAGGCGACGCCATCGACGCCTATCGCCAACTGCGGCCCACCTACGGCGAGCGCTGCACGCTGTTTCACTCGCGCTTCGCGCTGATTGATCGCCAGCGTGTCCAGTGCTCGGTACTGAGTGATCTCGGCAAGGAATCGAACGCTTCGAGCCGCCGCGGCAGACTGGTGATCGCGACCCAGGTGTTGTCGCAATCGCTGGACCTGGATGCCGATGAGATGGTTTGCGATCTGGCGCCTATCGACGAGATGTTGCAGCGCCAGGGAAGACTGCGGCGCCACGTTCGCGACACCGATGGTCGTGCGATCGCCAGCGAGTTGGTCGCAGACGATGTTCGTGGGCCGATTCGCCTTACGGTTTTCGGACCGACACCCAGCGACTCGCCCGAAGCTAACTGGTATCGCCAATTTTCTCCGCGCGCGGCCCGTGTGTACGAGGATCATGGTCGCCTATGGCTGGCCACGCGATGCATACGCCAGGGTCTCAATCTGCCGCAGGATTTCCGGTCATTGGTCGATCTGGTCTACGACCCCGATGCTGAGATTCCTACTGCGCTCAGTCGCGCTTCGGACCGCGCCGATGGTCGAGCTGCGGGTGAGGGGCAAAGCGGTCGAATGGGTTGCATCAAGTTCTCCGATGGCTTCACCGACAACGGCGACTGGTGCGACGAGGAGCGCATTGTCACCCGACTCGGGCAGAGCATCGAAGCCGTGCTGGCGCACATGCAAGGCGCAAAACTCTTGCCATGGGCGGCGGACAAAAACGGCGATGGCTGGTCGTTGTCTGCGGTCCGAATACCGATTTGGTGGCTGTCTGCTGATGGGGAGAGCGTAGGCGAGCGCTGGATGCCGGTTGACCAGCAGGTGGCGGAACTGGTGCAGGTAACTCAACAGTCACACGCCCGGCTCAAGTACCGCGTGATCGTGGTGCTTGAGCAAGGCGCGAATGGTCAGTGGACGGCACGGACACGCGGCGGAGTAACGCTGACCTACGATCGCGAGCTTGGACTAGGGTATGAGCGGCACAAAATCTAATCCCCGCAAAGGCGGGGAACGTTCCTTCACATCAACAGCTTAGGACTGAGGTTCATCCCTGCGATTGGGCAGGGAACACCTGATGAACACGGAATTGCGCGGTCGCACTTGACAGGTCTGTTGATAAGGCGAACAATGAGTCAACGTCAAAATCTTACACATCAACGCTTATGACTGCTTCTTTTTTCTATCATTGCTTCAAGGTTCCGATAATAGTGGCGGCGCGTAGCTGATGTGACACAGCTACGCGCCTACAAAACCCGCTCCCGGCTGTCTCGGTTTCGATGCTCAGCAGCCGGGGGCAGTCACACCGCTTACACGGCGCGACTAAATCTACTGTGTCGCGCTCCAGATCACAATGAATGGAGTGTCAAATGAACCTGATCCTTGACCCCTGGGTCCCCATCCGAGATAACGTCGGCACGGTGCGCGACATCTCGCCCCTTGAACTCGCATCGACTGAACCCGTTGCGCTC
>Ga0163149_10007553_pt1 | contig 10939 bp, 8 predicted proteins | sample OliLakLV19MP5G1_FD_148604 | JGI IMG/M metagenome (GOLD analysis project Ga0163149, IMG submission 148604) | Freshwater microbial mat bacterial communities from Lake Vanda, McMurdo Dry Valleys, Antarctica - Oligotrophic Lake LV.19.MP5.G1 | ecosystem: Environmental > Aquatic > Freshwater > Lake >...
GATGGCGACAAAGATCGAGATGAAGTTTGCCATGTTCCTTTTCTTGATGTTTCTGTTGAAGTGCTACTACTTGAGTATCAACAAGTTGAAAGGTTGTTAGTGCATGATTGTGGAGCCCAAGCAACAGTATCGTCGGGATAAAGCATTGCTCCTACTAGTAGTAGGAAACTACAGTACTGTGAAAAAGAAAAAAGACGTGGTGCCAAATTCAGATCGCGAATTTGTGAGGAGGCTGATGTCATACAATGCTTGGATTTGATTGGGTGAATGGAACGTAGGGGGAGATGAGAACACTCACACGAATAAGTTTTGATCCAAAGCCGGAAATAGTGTGCGACTGGGTTTATTGTCTTGTTCACGACTAAAATCCGACCACTATCAACCACTGACTTGAAACAACACATCACAAGCCGAAGAAACTTGTACTCTATCTATTTAATTATAGCTACTTAACTACCAGGTACGTCGTAGCTATATAGTAGTTGCAACAAGAACAACAATAGTATTGTATTTCGAATGTGCAGTACCGGTATTGGTAGACAACCTAAGAACGCGAGGTGCTGTGCAAAAATTGGCTACTGTCTTTCTCCTTCTTATCGATCAAGGCCCGCCGGCAACACCCAAACAATAAGCGCTCATGACCATCAAGGAAGAATCTTTTCTCGCCCTTCGTCGTGATGGTGGCGCTTCTTCGACCCCAGTACCCGAAGAAACGGCTCTGTCTCCTTCCAGTTCCCATCACCCAACGGTGAGCTTCCATGGTGATGATCGTGGTACCGCTCTCGCAGACGAGGATCCACTTGCGCCAATTGCTTCCAGTGACACCCATCCAGACGAACAGGCTCCCATGCTGACGAGTAGAACGGCACCAGATGAAACGAATGATATTGGGGATGGCAAGAAGAAGATGGTTTGGACGGCCATCGTGATTGTTGGTCTATTGGTTGTAGTGGCAGCCATGACGGCAACAACGATTGTTTGTGGCCTTGGACTTTGCTTTGCCGACAACAACAACGATGACTCCTCCAAAGTAGAAAGAGACAGCAGTAACAGTAATGTTTTTGTTCGAGGCACGGCTGCCCCAACAACAAATCCCATTAGCAATGTTACAACAGCCACAGCAGCAGAAGAGCCTGCTTTGGAGGAGTATGATATCCACACTCAATTTTTGGTTTCCAATTCGGAGAATATTACAGACCCTGCACTGATCAATACCAGTGGTCTGGCTCTGGCATGGCCCATTTTCGTCCAACAAGTTTTCTGGATACTTTGGAAAGTGGCAACACCAATCGTCGTCGGCGTCGCCTCCAAGTGGAACTGAAAGCCGACTCGGCCTACATTGATGACATTGTCCAAACGAATTGTACCACCACAACAATAGCCTTGGTCCATAATGCAACTACGGATGATGATCTGGAAGAAAATGGTGTCAACCCCAACAGCAATAAGAATCTGAGCTGTCACACTGTGTATGGTACCTTTGTCCTTCTGATGACACAAGACGAAAGTACCACTGTTGTTGGGACCTTTGGGGCGGAGGTTGTCCAAGCTAGTAATGACGGCATGTTGCAAAGCATTTTACAAAGAGAAGTTTCCAATAATTCATCTGTGGTACTACTGGTAGTGGGAGATATGGAACTGTTGTTCACGTCTGCTAGCAATGCGCCTGCCACGACGCTGGCTCCTACCACAGATGCATCGTCACTGGCTTTGACAACGACGAACAATCCGTCTATGGATCCGGCAACAGAGGATGAAACGATGGACTCAAGCACGGGAGAGACAATAATTACGACGACAAGTCCATCTTCAATGGACGCAAGCATTTCCAACCCAACGGTAATCACATCGAGTCCCACGGAGAGTCCAGCAATAATAACTGACCCAACTATGTCTAATCCGACGACAGAAAGTCTAATAACGACGTCTCTACCCTCGACCGGCAATCCGACAATTCATCCCACACCCCTTCCTTCTGCGGTTTCCGGACAGTGTTCTCTTTGTTTTGGCGGCGGAGAAGCAGCCAATTTGGCAAACACGGTCGGTGGTGGTACAGCCAACGGAGTTCCTTGCAGTGAACTGGTTAACAATGTGGAACTAGCAGATAGTGACGGCTGCCGTGATTTGCAACTACTCGGTTACCGCTACTGTGATTGCCCAAGCTACCCTACCGACTATTTTTGTGCCATGTGCGACGATGCCTCTATGGACATTCCCGATCGCTTTCGGGTTATTCCAGGAACCGAGGATACCTGTGAGGATTTATTATTTGTCAAAAAGGATTCCGCTGGGGACTCATGTGACGACATCCAAATGCTTTCCGTTTTCTGCGAATGTCCCGGTACAGAAGGATGGATATCCGTCACAGAAGACAACGTGTTGGTGATTGGGCTTTCGTTTCTGGTGTCCTCGACGTCTACATCTCGCACGGACCACTCAGTCGACAGCTCACTTCTAGTAAGAGCGTTAGAAGAATTTGCTACAACGCTAGTACAGGAATGGATATTCCGAGATGGCATGCATCGGAATTTGAAGGACCATCGCCGCCAGCAAAGGCGTCGCTTGGAAATTACTCTTGTGGATGGTTCTGTTACTGTCTTTGACAACTCGATTGCCAGCAACAGCTGTCGCAGCGCTGGTGGTAGCACTGGTGGTGAGGATGATCCATATCAACATTGCCACCAAGCGCAGGGGAAGTTTGACGTCCGCATCACTGCCGATGAAAATGAATCTCAAGTGTGCCGGATCATGTATAGCTCTGTAGACAGCCTCATGGAGGACGGATATTTGCAGTTCGCCCTAGTGTCAATTGCTGGTGTGGATAGCAATGTCCGACTAGAACCAGGATCCATGGATTACTGCTTACCCGTTTCGGAATTCAGTTCGCCACCGGTGTCAACTTACGATCCGAATGCACCGCTTGAGTCGACTGATGCCCCGTCCGTTCTCCCTGCGTACAGCACAACCTTGTCGCCAACAGAAGCTATCAGCTCCCCCCAACGCCTCTCCGAAATCAAGACTTTTTTGATCCAGCAGAAAATCTCAAGTGAAGCCAATCTCAACCAAATGGGATCAGCTCAGTACAGGGCATTGGACTTTATGGCGGTGGGAGATGAAATGGCCATGGCCATTCCGTCTGGGAGTCAGAACTCACCTGATGTGTACGAATTCGTAACAAGATATGCCTTGTCCGTCTTGTATTTTTCGACAGCTGGAGAGCGTTGGACATATACTTTGAACTTTCTAGTTCCCACAAGTGTTTGTCAGTGGTACTCAGTTTTGCAGTATGCGGACTTGAGCTCAGAATTTCGTGGTGTGGCTTGTGATGACGAAGGAATTCAAGTTGTGGCTCTTTTCCTGAGTAAGTCATACGTCTGGTTCTGCCGACTTCCAGTACATTGTCTTCCTAACTTGAAAAGCTCCTTTTCTTTGCTTCCCCTTACAGACAACAACAATCTTGCTGGGGCACTTCCAGCAGAAATTGGATTGCTAACCTCACTGGTCAATGTTGATTTCGACTTGAACTCACTGACAGGGACGATTCCTGATAGCTTCAAAGCACTGATCCATTTGGAGAGCTTCGTCGCATCCGGAAACGATATTATGGGGACCATCCCCGCTTGGTTCGATTCTGTCTCAATCATTCGAGCTATAAATTGGAGCCACAATCTCTTGACAGGGTCACTGCCCCGAAATTTGGGCAATTTGATTGATGTGGTAGCTTTGGCCTTGGACAACAACTTATGTACAGGCACCCTTGGTGATGTTTTTGACTCTGACCAGATTACAGGCTTTCGAAGCTTGGAACAACTCGATCTGGAAAAAAACCAATTCTCAGGTACCCTCGGTCAGAACTTTGCCAAAGAAGTGCCCAAGCTAGCCTACCTGGATATTTCTGACAACCAACTCGATGGAAGCATCCCTTCTCATTTGTTTGGTCTCCCTGAATTAATTGTCTTGGACCTGCACGACAATGGCTTTTTCCAATTACCACCACGGTTCCAACCAAATAATATGCTACAGTTCTTGGCATTACAAAAGTGCAAGTTCGAGAAGCAATCCATTCCTTCCTCAATCTACAACTTGGAGAGTCTGATGCATTTGGATCTTTCCCAGAACAAGTTCACCGGAGCGATCCCCGAAATTGGCCTGCTGAAGAATTTGACTTATCTGTTCTTAGCCCAAAATGATTTTGCCCCCGGCGATATACCGTCGTGGCTTCAGGAGTTCACAATGTTGGAGGAACTGTCACTCAAATCTACCCAGCGTGAAGGAGCCATACCAGACTTTTTGGGGAGCAGCCTTTCCAATCTCATATTGTTGGACTTGGATGCCAACAGGTTAACGGGCACCATCCCTGAGAGCCTTGGCACACTGAAAGACCTAGTGATTTTGCTTTTGAACAGAAACAATCTTACCAGTGTCATTCCTACAAGCTTCCGTAATCTACAAAGTCTTGGTGAGTTTGGCTTTCTGCTCGCCTGTTTGCTTTCTCTGAAAACTTTTCCTAACTTTATCGCTTTGTGTGGTCCTCTGAATTATTACTACACCACAGAGTTGCTATATCTAGAAGCCAATACGGCCATTTCTGGTTCGCTAGGTGATCTCTTCTGCAGCAATCCAACTCTCGCTAAGAGGCCTATAATTGTGGCTGATTGTGACATGTGTGATGCTTTTCCTGGGTGTTGCGAGTTGTGCTGTATATACGGACAAGAATGCAATGATGGTGTGCATGTTCCTGATCTTGATCCTATATGGGAGCTCGGCTACCAGCGGAAATTCTTTGTGTTTAAGGGAGAAGATTACTTCGAATGATCACTTTTATCACTGGCGACTCACTTAAGCAGTCTCAACAAACAAAAGCTATCGGCTAGCTAGCTCGACGTTGCTGGTGACCATTTTTGGTCGGATGTGACCTCCATGTTGCTGCTCCAACGCTCGGAATGAGGAGGGACAATAAGTTTAGCTACTAGTAATACAGTAGCTATTTGCTATGTATGCCAAGCTCATAATTATGTGGAAAGAGGCGAAACCCGAAAAATGAAGAACGCGAGCGCGCTAGTGTGCGCCTGTATGTCATAAACCAAGGAGGCGTCTCAACTCTCAAGTGACCGACCGGCAAAACAACAGCACCGTGCTTGTTGGTATGATAACAGCTAGCACGCACGTACTAGTACCTCCTCCCGTTGAAAAATCTGCTGCTTACTGATATTCAACGGTTTTGCTTTGCGTGTGGACGGAATGACGTAAAAATGTGACACCCCATTTTCCACGGCGCGCCTGCGGTGCCAGCGTGGGAACTCCACAATCCAATCGTCGTGTTTCTCGAAATTAAACATTTGAAGTCATAATCTTTTGTTTGCGAAGAAGCGAACGGAAGAAGGTAGCCACGTTCGAGTACCCAGAAACGAAGCAATAATGGCACGTGAAGAGGTCGACGATGACGACGTGTCCCTGTCCTCGAAAGGAGGGGATGATATTGAGATGGAACCCGCCGACGAGGGCGGCAAAGCGAAGACAGTCGAAGAAACGTATCAGAAGAAAACTCCACTAGAGCACATTCTACTTCGCCCCGACACATACAGTAAGTCAAATTCATCGCTGTGCCGCCAAGAACGCGAAACTGAAATCTGTAATATCTCATTGATCTTGCTCGTTTGTTGTTGCTGCATCGCCATTGCGGTGGATATCCAGTTGGATCTACGGAGCATGTTACTCAGCCTATGTATGTCTTGGACAAAGAGAACGGAAAGATCGTGGAAAAGGAAATCACCTTTACCCCTGGACTCTACAAGATCTTTGATGAGTACGTTGATACCGTCTACCTCCATCTCGCGTTGCTCTCGCGTTGCTCTCGCTGCGTCTCATCTCCTGGATTATCCCGTTCCTCTTTGATATAGGATTGTTGTGAATGCTGCCGACAACAAGCAGCGCGATCCCAATATGGATGAATTGCGGATTTGGATTGACAAAGAGAACAACCGTATATCCGTCAAGAATAATGGAAAGGGCATCCCAGTGCATTTTCACGAGGAACATCAGATTTATGTCCCTTCTCTCGTCTTTGGAGAGCTACTCACAGGAAGCAACTTTGATGACAACGAGGCTAAGACGACAGGTAACAGATCATGTCAGCATTTCTTTACGTATCTCATCAAGAATGCCTGAGCTCACATCGCCTCTCTGTTGAACTACAGGCGGACGGAACGGATATGGTGCAAAGCTCGCCAACGTCTTTAGCTTAGTCTTTGAGATCGAATGCCTGGATGCAGAAAAGGGCTTGAAGTTTACACAGACCTTCCGAGACAATATGTATATGAAAGAAGAACCAGTTGTCAAGCCCTGCACCAAGGCTGAAAAGAAGAAGGGGGATTATACGATGGTATCTTTTGTGCCGGACTTAGAGCGTTTCAAAATGAAAGAGGGTCTTGACGATGGAACTGTTGCCCTTTTCGCCAAAAGAGCTTACGACATTGCAGGCTCAATGTCTAGTCGGCACGGTAAGAAACCCGCTGTCTATCTTGACGATGAGAAACTACCGATCAAGAGTTTTCAAGACTACATCAATTTATTCGAAGGCGTAAATGCCCCTGTTGCTTATGAAAAGGTTGGAGAGCGCTGGGAAGTGGGAGTGGCCCCTTCGCTGGACAGTACGTCCCAGCAGATCTCCTTCGTGAACGCCATCAGCACATCCAAAGGGGGCGGGCATGTAACGTACATTATGGACCAGATTGCCAATCATTTGGTCAAAACCGTAAAGAAAAAAAACAAAGGCGGTACCGAAATCAAGCTCGCTCAGATCAAGAATCATCTCTGTGTCTTTGTGAACTGCTTGGTCGAGAACCCGACCTTTGACTCCCAAACAAAGGTATGTACAGTAGTGCCTTACTCCTAGCACGAGCAAACTCTTACCGGCGCATCTAAGGCGATGACACCTAACAAAGAATTTCCACTTGTATCCTTCACCAGGAAAACTGCACCTCTCGACCTAAATCTTTCGGATCAGAGTGTAAACTTTCGGAGAAGTTCTTCAAGCAGGTTGACAAAAGTGAGATTGTTGACAATATTCTCTCATATGCCCAGTTCAAGCAAAACCAAGCCCTAAAGCGCCAAGGAGGCGTCAAACGTGTCAGGCTGTCAGGAATCCCCAAGCTTGACGACGCAAACAAAGCTGGGACTGCCAAGAGTCGTGAATGCACCTTGATTGTAACCGAGGGAGATTCCGCCAAATCCCTGGCTATGAGCGGATTGTCGGTAATCGGCAGAGACTATTACGGTGTCTTCCCGCTTCGGGGAAAACTCTTGAATGTTAGGGATGCCACACATGCTTCGATTATGAAAAACGAGGAGATCAAGTGTTTGATGGATATCATTGGACTGAAGCCGGGTGTGGTATATGATGAAAGCAATATAAAGACGCTCCGATATGGAAGATTGATGATTATGGCTGATCAAGATCATGACGGGTCACACATCAAAGGGCTCGTTATCAACTTCATTCACCACTTCTGGAAAAGCTTACTTGACGTTGATGGCTTTCTCAAGCAATTTATCACGCCAATTGTCAAGGCGACCAAGGGTTCAAATACAAGAACATTCTTCACCTTGCCGGAAGTCGAAGCCTTCAAAGAATCGCCGGAATCCAAAGGGTATTCCTACAAGTATTACAAGGGGTTGGGTACTTCTACATCAGAGGAAGCCAAACAATACTTTGCCAATCTTGATATTCACGAGCTTAAGTTTGGAAGAATCTCACTAGACATCGCTTCCTCCGACAGTAGCGATGGTGAAACCCCACCTGTCCCAGATACGGCACAGTCAGGGACGGATCTTATTGAAATGGTTTTCAGCAAAAAACGGGTAGCAGACCGTAAAGCATGGCTCAACGCCATAAAGGACGACACGTATCTTGACTACAGTCAGGCTCAAACAGCTGGATCCGTTCCCTACTCTGACTTTATCAATCGGGAGTTGATTCTTTTCAGCAAGAGCGACAACATGAGGTCCATTCCTCACTTTGTGGATGGATTCAAGCCGTCGCAACGGAAAGTACTTTTTGCTTGTTTCAAGAGGAAGTTGGTAAAGGAGATCAAGGTAGCGCAACTTGCTGGATATGTCAGCGAGAAATCCGCCTACCACCACGGGGAAGCGTCACTTCAGGGTACAATCATCAATATGGCGCAAACCTTTTGTGGTTCCAACAATGTCAACCTGTTGACTCCAAGCGGGCAGTTCGGTACGCGTCGTATGGGTGGCAAGGATGCTGCAAGTCCTCGTTACATCTTTACCAAATTGGAGACTGTAACTCGTACAATCTTTCATCCGGATGACGATGAGCTACTCGAATATCTTTCGGACGATGGGATGACGATTGAGCCCAAATTCTATATGCCTGTTATCCCTCTTGTACTTGTAAATGGATCCGATGGCATTGGAACAGGGTGGTCCTCAAACGTGCCCAACTATTGCCCACGAGAGATCATTGCAAATGTCCGTCGTATGATCCAAGGGGAGGCAGCGGTAAAGATGCACCCCAAGTATTATGGCTTTACTGGGGAAATCACAGAGAAGGCTGAGAACTCATACTTGATCCGTGGCAAAATTGAGCGTGTCGATGAGAACACCTTGCTTATCTCGGAGCTCCCCATCCGGAAGTGGACTCAAGACTATAAAGAATTTCTCGAGACTTTGCTAACTGGAGACGGAAAGAAGCAAGAAGCAGAGTTGAAAGACTTTGCAGAGAACCACACCGACGCAACGGTTTCATTTACTATCACTGCAGACCCGGCAAAGATCGATGAGTTTGAGCAGCACAAAGACGGACTATATGGAAAGTTCAAGTTGTCGAGTACTCTTTCTACCGCAAATATGAATCTATTTCATACCAATGGAAAGATAACGAAATTCAACAGCGTTGACAGCATCCTATCATCTTTTTTCGATATCCGCTTGGACTATTATTCCCGACGCAAAGCCCTATTGGCCAAGAACTTGGGACGGGAAAAGTCCATTCTACAGAACAAGGCGCGGTTTGTGGAAGAAGTGTGCCGTGGCGAACTCGTCGTGAGCAACCGGAAGCGTAAAGTCCTTTTGGCGGACTTGAAGGAGCGTGGCTTTGACCTGTTCCCCAAGGAGATGAAGGCAGGATCAGATTCCAACGCAGACAACGCCAGCAACGGCGACAATCAGGAAGATCAGGAAGACCAAGGTGACAGCGCTGCGGATGCCGACTTGGCCAAGGGATATGAGTACCTTCTCGGCATGAAGATTTGGTCTTTAACGTTTGAAAAGGCCGAAAAGCTCCGACAAGAACTTGCCGCCAAGACGAAGGATCTCGAGGATCTGGAAGCCACGGAACCGTCTGATATTTGGTTAAAGGACCTTGATGCCATTGAAGCAGCTCTCCAAGATCGTGACGAGACGATGAAGAAGGCTGCTGAGCGCGAGCGACAGGCGCGGGATGCTGCCGCCGAAAAGCGGGGAAAAGCCAATGGGAAGACGGGGACAAAGCGTCGCGCTCGGAAAAAGCCTGCAACCGCCAAAGAAACCTCAAAGCCAGCCCCTCCATCCCCAACCGCCGATGCATCTGAGAAGAACAATGATAAAGATGATGAAAGTCCTATCATTTCTCCTCCCATGGTATTGCCCCCAGCTACGGCTGGAAAGAAACGTAAGCAGAGCCCTGCAGTAGATAAGGACACGGAAGATGGCGATTCGGAGAATGACAGTGACAAGGTCAAGAAGTAAGTTCCTCCAATGTTTGTGCATCAGTGCGCTCAGTTTGCATACTGTTGAGCGTTTCCTTATAGTTTGCAACAAATCTGGATCCTACTTCCGTAATCTGCAGGACCCAGCGCAGCAAACGTGCCAAAAAGCCGGACAAGAAGAAACCAGCTTCCCCCGCCAAGACAAAGAAAAGCACCACGGTCGTGGAGGAGAGTACTGGTACAAGTAACAGCAGTGATGGTAACAGCAGCTCTCCTGCAGCGCCACCCACCCGAGGTCGAGGCCGTGGCCGCGCCAAAAAAGTTGCATCCTATCAGGAGGATAGCGACAGTCCAAGCGAAGAGGAAGAGTAATAACTCATATGCTTTCAAAAACTGTCATTTGGAATACTATGCCAGGAAGTATTTATCGGTGATGGATCAGTAATGGATATTTCTATTGTGCCATTGAAGAAATACATAGTCAATCAAAATTTTATACACCTTCTTTCATTGCTGCTGTTGAGGACCTTGAGAAATACCTGTTTAGCTCTTGTTCTCTGGTACTACTATACTACTAGTAGAACCACTTTCCCTGCTAGTATACTACTATAGCTACCACATCGATTCATTAGTCACGGAATTAAATAAACATTAATTTTCAGCTGAAAAAAATGCAAGCGCTAGCTAGTGTGCGTCCATGTCGACACGAAGTGCATGACCGATGATCGACGGCAAAACGACACCATGACCATCATCATTGATTCACAACAGCGGCAATTCATTCGTTCATCCATTGCTTCACCGATAGTCAGTCAGGTACGATAGACGCTACAACTATCATTCGCGTCGTGGGAGCCCCAAGAGAGTCGTTGCAGTGAATCGCGAGTCTTGAATTGATTGATTGCTTCGACAGGAAGTTCCAGCTGCTCATTTCGTTACTTGTTTTTTCCCCCGTCGAAGCATTGGTTGTTCTCAGCATCATGAATGCCAGTAATCACCGGCATCCAGAACGCTTTCGTCATTACCCTATCCTGAGTGGACTTGGACCGCAACAGTCGCAGCAACAGCAGAAGGCGAAAGTTCAGCACCAACCGCCACTGGAACATGAACATGGCAAAATTTTGGATGACTTGCAATCACAACAACCATTTCTTTCGTTTCCGTTTCCGCCCATCCTTCGACCTCTCCCATCACCACCACAGGCACAAGACGAAATCGTGTCCCTACAAAAT
>Ga0163149_10007560_pt1 | contig 10937 bp, 6 predicted proteins | sample OliLakLV19MP5G1_FD_148604 | JGI IMG/M metagenome (GOLD analysis project Ga0163149, IMG submission 148604) | Freshwater microbial mat bacterial communities from Lake Vanda, McMurdo Dry Valleys, Antarctica - Oligotrophic Lake LV.19.MP5.G1 | ecosystem: Environmental > Aquatic > Freshwater > Lake >...
CCCGATTTGAACCGTGGCACTCTATTGTTGCCTCAACTCACTTCCACACTTCTTTCTTCAGGGGAGCATTTTTCTTCAATAATCGCTTCGGCAAATTTCGCTGAAAATGTCACGGATACCCGGGTGCTCTCGCATGCTCGCACCATTCGCGATCTCCAATATTTAACGAATAGACAAGCCGAAATGAAAAAATTCAAAGCCTCGCTTACTTCTGTCCAACCCGGGTTTGATCCGGGCACGGCGTATAGTGCGCCTCAACCGACCGTGGCCATAGCGGACCTTGAAAAGGTGAGCGATACCGCTCGTTGTTTCCTGTGGGTAAACGCATTCGCTGAAACTTCCTATCTTGAAAACAAGTACGGACAGGATGCAGAAAAGAAGATTACTGATCAGGATATCCGCAGTGCTCGGTTACAAGTGCTTTCGAAGATAAAAAGTTTAACTCAAGCTAACATACCCACGACGATTATTTTATTGTCCTTAGAGCGTGCTGATTCGTTTGCGAGCATACCCTCATTTGCTGGTAAAATGGAAGCGGCCCGGGAGTATCGGCGCGCAGCATTGTTAGGACATATGGCCTGGTTACTTGGAAGTAAACCCGACAAAAAAACGGCTTTTTACATGGCCCTACACTCACCCGAAGCCGCACAAGTCTTGGCCGAGCGCAAGGCACCCAAGCCCCCAGCCATCGTTGCGGCGGTTAAATCTCCCCTTCCGGTATCCACGTCTCCTGTGCAAGTCATAAAAGCGGAAAAACCGGTCATTACCCCTGTAAAATCAACTAATGATCCCCTGCCTGTGGCCGTGCAAGATATCCAGACGCCTGACGCTTCCAAAGCCGAAACTCGCACTCCACCCGTCGCGGAACCGGTGAATTCAAGCCCATCCTCTGATGAACACAACGAACCTAAGCCTTACCTGATTGGACCACCTGTGCCTGCTGAGTTTTCAAAGGGCGCAAATATTTTTGAAGAAGATGTCGACGATGCACGACCAGCTTTATAATATTTGATATATGGTAATACGCGCCCCCCTAGCTGCCTTTTGGCGTCGTTGGAAACGCCTGATTTTTTGGGGCACCGTGACGCCTTTTCTTCTTTTCTCTTTCTGGGCGTCGACCCGGATGATTTATTATTACGAACGCGCTCAGAGCATCGACTTATCTGGGATCGGGGATGTCAACACCACCAACCAGTTCTTTGACCGGTACGGACGAGAAATTGGACGGTTGTTCATCGAAGATCGGCTCTTGCTGACGCACGATGAAATTCCGGACAATTTCCGGCTAGCCCTCATGGCTGCTGAAGATAGACGTTTCTATAAACACGGTGGAATTGATTCTCGCGGCATTTTACGCGCTGCTGTTCAGAACGTGCGTGCGGGCAAAATGGCTCAAGGCGGAAGTACAATCAGTCAACAACTTTCCAAACACGTTCTGGGGAAGTTTGAGCGAACGCTCGATCGCAAAATACTTGAAGCGTTTCTGGCTCTCCGCATTGAAGGCCAATATACCAAGTCGGAGATACTTGATCTGTACGCCAACCGCATTTATTTCGGAAGTGGCTACTTCGGGCTTGGCGCGGCTGCGCGCGGGTATTTTGACAAAAAACCGATGGAATTAACCGTGGATGAATGCGCCCTCCTTGCAGGCGTGATTCGCGCCCCGACCAGCGGATCGCCTAGGCGCAACGCGGAAAAAGCAAAAGTTCGGCGGGACCTTGTACTGGAAGTTTTGGCCACTGAAGGGCACTTGACTGCCCAAGCAAGCAGTCTCCTTAAATCCCGTCCGGTCAAAGTAGTCGCCTCACGTTCATCGGGTATAAACAGTTATTTCATGGCCAAGACCATGGACGAGTTGCAAGAAATCTTATCACTCAACGATGAAGAAGGCCCTCAAGGTTTGCGTGTCACGACCACAATCGATGAGCCGCTCCAACGCATTGCCGAGTTCGAGGTGCGCCGTAATATTGAGAGCATGCGGAAAAATCCGGCCAACCCTATTCCTGACCTGCAAGGTGCGTGTGTGATGCTTGATTCAAAATCAGGTGGAATCCGCGCTTTGGTGGGAGGCAGTGAATTTTCAAAAACTCCTTTTGACCGTGCAACCATGGCATACCGCGACGTTGGAACGGCGTTACATCCTTTATTATATGCCATGGCCTTTGAGCAGATGGGGTTTTCGCCTGCGACACTCATGAACGCAAGCGCCATTGAGCCGGGCACCAAACCTGACCAATGGGGACCGCTTTCGGGGAGCCCTGCTCAAAACCCCGCAGCATTTTTTATCACGATCCAAGACGCTCTCGCCACTGGAAATTTTTCTACAGCGCGGCGTTTATTTAATACTCTTGGACCGGCTCAGGTTTCGGCTGTTCTCACCAAGGTCGGCCTGGAAAATCCGCAGGTTCAAAAAAATGGTACGGTGCCTCTTAACCTCATCACATTATGTTCTTTGTTCCAAACATTCTCCAATGAAGGGCAGTATTTAAAGCCGCATATCATTGAAAAGGTTGTGACTCAGGAGGGCGAGGTTTTGTACAACGCAAAACCTGAAAGTCGGGTAATTTTTCAGCCCATGACTGCGCAACAAGTGAGTTTAACTTTAAAACAAGCGCTCAGTGACGGGACGGCGGGCGGTTCTTTTTTGGCAACGACACTCCCCTCAGCTGTTGTGGGGATGTCTGGGATAAGCGAAGGCATGCGCGATACGTTATTTGTGGGATATTCGCCTGAAGCGTTGGTCACTGCTGTGTGGTTGGGGCGTGACGATGGAGGGGGCTTAGGTACTCGGGCACACATAAGGGATATGGCTGTGCCGCTGTGGGTGTCATTGATGTCGAAAGCTTTGGTGGTTCAACCCGGGTTGATTGAATATCCTGCACCGGAAGGATTGCAGAAATATGAAGTGAATCGGTACTCCGGAAAGGTCCGAGGTTTGGCCTTGTTGGCACCTCAAAGAAATGGCGTGGTGTGTTATCTCACTAAAGACCAGGTGTCCAAAGCACAAAGTCTGGCGACGGATGAAAATGCAGCGCCGGAAGGGTGGTCCGCCCGTTTAACTTCCATGATATTAGAAGGAGAACTTAAAGGCCCGACGGATCAATCAACTTTCACGCGCACGGGCATACCTCCTGTGCTTGAAATGCGTGTCCCGGGTGTTCGCGGGCAAGTGATCACAAGTGACGGAGCTCCTTTGGCTCACACGGTTCAAACGTATGACCTCGTCCTGAGCTGGCCTTCAACCGATGTGGCACCGACCGCTGCGCTGGCGGTGGCCTGGGTTAAAAAACAGGTTCTCGTGATCCCTCCGATTTTGCCCCGAGCTAAACTTCCGCCCGACTCGTTCCTCGAACAACTCTATGTCAATCGACGCTTTGAACCGGTCACGGTAGTTGAAAATTTAACCCGCGGCCAAATCGATTCCTATTATCAAACCAAGCTTAATGCCGTCGGCTTTGGGCTCCGTGGAAAACCTACGCGGGCTTATCCTGGTAATGCGATGTTTGCTCACGGGATCGGTTACCTTCGCCGTACTCAAAAACCAAACGACGGGATCTTTGTCGCCCGAGAAGTCGTGCAAGACAGTTTTGCGGGGGCCACAGGCATCGAACAAATGCTGGACGAAGAACTAGCTGGCCAGGAAGGGACATTCCAAATTGCCACTACCCCCGACGGGTTTACGCGGTCCGCCTCCATTACCAAAACTCCAAAACCTGGGGCGGAAGTGACGTTAACCATTGACTCAAAATTGCAAGCTTCCCTCGAAAAAGCATTAGCCAAACGACAAGCCTCAGCGGGGGTCATTATAGATATTGCGACCGGTGATGTGTTGGCCATGGCTTCACTCCCTTCGTTTAATCCCAATGAGTTTCTACCTGCGTTACCCCCTCAAAAGTGGAAGACCCTTACTTCAGATTCTCAAAAACCACTGTTGAATCGCGCCATGCAATTACATTATCCTCCCGGCTCCATTTTTAAGGTAGTGACTGCACTGGCCGCCATGCGGGCCGGGGTTTTTGATCCCACACGAACAGTCAATTGTCCCGGATACTTTCAAGTGGGTAACGTCACGTATAACCTTCCTAAAGAGCGGGGAGTTGTGTCGTTCAATACAGCTCTGGCGTACTCCTATAACACATATTTTTTCGACCTAGGTTTGAGAACTGGAAAGGAATTTTTATTTGCTACCGCACGCGAAGTGGGTTTAGGCCAGCCAACGGGCATCATTTTACCGGGCGAGGTCGAAGGACGCGTACCCACAGCAGAGTTTGTCCGAAAGACTCATAAAAGGACTCTAGGACCCGGGGACGTGACGAACGCCTCCATCGGACAAGGGGATGTTTTAGTCACGCCCTTACAGATGGCGCGGGTGATGGCGATGCTGGCCAGTAACGGGAAACTTTTTCATCCTCGCTTGGTTAAACAAGTCCGGCGCGCGGACGGGTCTATCCAGGTCACGCCAGTCAAAGTGGATAAAACCGTGACCTTTGCCACATCGGATCTAGCAAGACTCCGCGAGGGCATGGTTTCCGTATCTGAAATGGGCACGGGCTCAGCCGTACGCTTTAAAGGAATCCGAGTTGCCGCCAAAACGGGAACCGCACAGGTCGGTCCGGTTATCTCCCCGCTGATAAACCTAAATACGCCTTTACTGTGATGACCGAGGGTGCTCCGAGCGAAGATATCGGTGGCGGTAAAACTGTGGGCCCGCTCCTACGCGAAACTTTTCTCCCTTGGTATCCTGGAGCGCTGGAGTCTGAAGCTGAAGTAAAACCAGATTCGGAACAGGCGAATCCCGATGCGGGAGAGCGTGGGCCCGATGAATATTTGATCGAATAGCGCCTTACCTAGCCCCTCTTATTCAAGAGAGCTCTGCTTTAAGCTGACTGATTTGATCACGCAGAGCGGCTGCGTTTTCGAAGTCCTCATTCGAAATGCACGTTTTGAGTTCCTTCTGCAATTCTTCTAGCCGAAGTTTGGTGGCCCATACCTTTTTTAGCCTCAATGGGACCTTGCCTTTATGGGTCAACCCCTTGTGCATATTCTTGAGTAATTGAGTAATCCCCGGAAGAAAAGCCTCGTAGCAGGAGGGACATCCTAAGCGTCCCTGTTTTTTAAAATCGTCTTGGATAAAACCGCAAGCAACGCATCGCAGATCCTTTTGGGACCCCAACTCCTCACTTACCTCCAATCCTAAAAGTTGATCCGCGATAGAAAAGCCTATCGGGTCATCAATTTTTTTAGCTTGCGGACATCCTTCGCACATATCCACCTTATGCATCATTTCATCGACAATTTGGGTCAAATGAATAGTGCACGCAGCCTTGCAGTCTTCACAACCATGAGGTCTGTTCTCCATACTTAAGCGCGCCTGCCGGTAGTTCCAGACGACCCACCTAAAGGGTTAATACTTCTGGGCAAACCTATGGATTCAAAAACCCCGGCACTCATTGGCCTTACCACTAACCGAGATTCAGGATGCACGTTGAGCAATGAATTTATTACGCTCTGATGACTTTCGAGCTGGCGGTATAAACAAAAAGGCATGGCCCAAGACTACCTGATCATGGCCAGTTTTCAAAATTGAAAATCGCGGTCACAAGAGGTGATGAGATCGCCCATCTAAAAACCGGATTACATTGCGAGCGGCGTGATCGTCGATGAATTGAGGTCAGTCTCAGTTTCAAGGGCGCGCACTGGAGAAAAGCGCATGGCAAAATATTTGCGCGCCCGTGTTTCGTCTACTACGACCCCAAAAATATCCTGATGACTCCGTACGATGGTGAACCAGTCTTCGAACGTTTTCTTTTTCGGAGCCTTATTATGAAGACTCGGATTTTCGTTTAATAAGAAATGTGAATTGAGCAATGTTTTCTTGCGACGTGCCCTACGTTTGCGCATGTGACCCACCTAATTTGGTGAATTCCTTGTCAGAAACAGAAGGAACAATTTAATAATAACAGACTCAAGCCCTGCGCGAAAGACAAACTTGATTTCCTGGAAGAAATTACGAGTTCTTCTAGGCCTCGATAAGCTTACTTCGTAGATGACTGTTAGAGAAAGGCCGTTATTCCAACAACTTTATGATCCTCGGATCAAGTACCTTCACTTTTTTACCCGATTTTAATGCAGCAACCGCTGATAAAACCATCGATACACTCCGTATGTTATCCAAGCAATCGGTCATTGATTTGCTGCCAGTCTTTACAGCGCTCATAAACTCTTCGAGCACATAGTCTTGTCCGCTTCGTTTAGGGCCCACAGCCTTCACGTCCTCGACTTTTTGGACATGATAAAGTCCTTTGGTTCGGTGCAATTTAATTTGGCCATGAGAATAAGTTACAGTTCCCTTCTCACATTCAATTTGCCAGTTCCCATTCCAATCACAAAACGAACCTTTGGCACACCAACTGGCGGTGTAGAGAACCTTGGCGTTGTTCGACATTGTAAAAACAGTGTTACTGGAACAGTCCCCTTTGTAGTTCGACCAAAGTGGATTCCACGACACTCCTTGAACGTCAATGGCATCCATGCCGGTAATAAACCGGATTAAATCAAAATGATGAATCGCCATGTCAACAATCACCGGATACGGCATTTCATGACGGAACCCACCCCCGAAATCGATGCCCATATAGAAATCAATTTTAATTTGTCCAACTTGCCCAAGTTTCCCGGAGCGAATAAGTTTAGAAAGGGTCCACATGCCGGGATTTGTCCGGTAGTTTTGCGAAACGACGTATGTTTTCCCGGTAGCCTGCGCCGTGCGGACCATTTCCAGGCAGGCAGGAAGCGTGTCGCTCATTGGCTTTTCACTGATCACATGCAAACCAGATTTAAGAGATGTGATGACATCTTTTTTGTGAAACGCGGGGGGTGTCGTAGAAACAACCGCGTCTGCTTTGACATGGGCCATCGCCTCTTTGAGGTTCGAATAGCAAATGTTTTTGGAATATCCACCTATTTCACGAGCCGCTTCTAGCGATTTTTCACTCACATCCACCATCGCAACGACTTCCGCCGCCTTCGACGCTTTTAAAGTCCGCACCCATTGTTGCCCGAACCCGCCCACTCCCACGTGAATAAATTTCATAACGTGTCTTTTAACCCACCGTGCGCTATACGCAATACGATTATAACGGACTCCCCATTCATTTTTGCGGATGCCATCAACGTCATGTGTCCGACTCGGGAAACACGGAAACTCCGTGTCCGCGTTTAATTGGTGTGTCGATGGCCTGGGCGGATTTTGGCTGGCACCCCTGCTGGGGTGCGATTCATGTTAATTTGGTAATCCGGTGGTGTCACTTCGCTCAACCACCGGCTACAGGCTTTCATACCTCCGGCATGAAAAACACGGAAGCTCCGTGTCCACACATCATGGATGTGTCGAAGTTGAAGACCATGACGGCATCCAAGGTCGCAATCAGAGAAGCCGGAGGCTTCCCAGCATGTAGCCGGTGGTTGAGCGAGGTACGAGCGACACCACCGGATCACAGTCCCCAAAGCGATCGCATCCCGGAGGGATGCCAGCACCCGTCATGCCTCCGGCATCGGAAAACACGGAAGCTCCGTGTCCACACATCATGGATGTGAGTGAAACACTTTAGAAAATCGGTTCATGGAGCTTTACCCGCCCCACAAAAGATGACACCATATACAAATGAGCGTAGAAGAGATTTTTGACGAAGCGAATGGGGAATTTGCAATAGGGGAACTCGCGCGCGCGGCTGAATTATTTGAAAAATGCGTCGAACAGGATCCCTCCTTTTTCGACGGGTGGCATGCCCTTGGGATGACCTATATGAAACTCGACAAATTTCCTGAGGCCATCGCTGCGGGAATAAAGGCTACGGAACTCAGCCCCAACGATCAAATTGCTTGGACCAGCCTTTCTTTGGCTTATGTGAGGAATAACCAAATTCCGGAAGCCGAAGCTGCTGGGACAAAAGCCAAAGTTCTTTCTTGGGGTGGTAAAGTGGTCAAGGAAGATGGCGCAAAACCATTCGACCCGACGGAGAAAACTTAAAGCTTTTATTTACATCAGCAGCAAGGTTTGGCCATGTGCCCACGCCTTTGTTAAAGCTTCAAAGCGGATATTAATCACTCTCCTGGCCTCTATTTAATTGCTAATCTGGCACTTTGGTTCGTGGCCCAGCATCTTCTCTACTTTCCCTCTACATAAAAAAAGGCAAGGTCACACAGACCTTGCCTTCGATATTCTAATACAAAAAATTTACTTCACGTGCTTGTTGTAGCGCCAGCTTTTAACGTCAAGGTCAGCGTTGTGTTTGTTGAATCCCATATTTAACCATGCTTGATCCAACGTCCCGCGAACAACGATCGCTTTTCCGACTGGAAGCGCGTGGTGGCTATCTAATTCTATGTCGCCTGTGCCATCATTAAAGAGGTAGGTATCGCCGTTGATCTGCTTTTTAATTTTTCCAATGAGAACAACGTGGCGGTCATCGTCTTTGAGGCGATTGTTTGTACTGCGAATCCATTTTACTGAAGTGATGTTCCACTTGTTGTGGCTAGGGTCACCTTTATGTTTGTCGCTAGCGTATGTGTTCAGAATCAGAGTTGAAGCTACCAATATAAGGAGGATTTTTTTCATGAACGTTAATGATATCAAAAGTTTGGAATAAATCAATTAACTCTTATTAATATTTTTAGGCGGTTTCCTATTCTACCGCTTTTGGAAAGGCCCGCGCAATCGAAGCCCGACCAAACCTAAGGAAAACAAGGGGCGTCACAATAAAGTCAAGGAGCGTCGATGTAAACAATCCGGAAAAAATGACCACCGCAACCGGGTGCAAAATTTCACGGCCGGGTTCCTTACCCGAAAGAATAAGCGGAAGGAGCGCAAGTGATGCCGTCAGTGCCGTCATCAGCACCGGGACAAGGCGTTCTTGGGTTCCGCGCACGATCATTTCGACTCCGAATTTTTGACCTTCATGCTCAATCAGATGAATATAATGCGAGATCATCATGATTCCATTGCGCGCGGCGATTCCGGTGAGCGCGATAAACCCGACCATGGAGGCAATGGAAAAAACACCTCCTGTTAGAAGGACCCCGATAATGGCCCCCATAAACGCCAATGGAATATTGAGCATGATTTGTGTGGCGAACATGGCACTCCCGAAGTGGGAATAAAGAACGAGGAACATACCTGCAAAAGAAAACAAGCTAAGGAGGACGATCAAGCGGGATGCGGACGCTTGGCTTTCAAATTGACCACCGTACTCGAGAAAGTAACCAGCAGGAAGTGTCACCTTTTGCGCGACGCGCTCTTGAACCTCTTTTACTGTGGCCACTAGATCGCGATCGGCGACGTTAGCGGACACAACCATCCGGCGTTGAACGTTCTCTCGGTTAATAACGTTCGGACCTTTTGCCTCCTCAATCCTCGCGACCATCCCGAGGGGAACCACTTTGTTATCCCGCGTATCGATAGGAATCTGCGCCAAGACCTCCCTTGATGCCCGGAAAGATTCTTGAAGACGTAGAACAACATCGAATTGCATTTGTCCGTCCACAACTTGAGTAACGGTACGACCTTGCATGGAAAGCTCAGCGTATTGTGCGACTTCTCCAGCTGAGACATTGAACTGCGCGGCTTTCTTGCGGTCAACGAGCACATGGACCTGTGGGATTAATACCTGACGCTCCACTTGCAGGTCGACAATGCCAGGAACCGTGCCCATCACCGATTGGATCTCTATGCCTTTTGCCCGAAGTACTGCTAAGTCGGCACCAAATATCTTTACCGCGATTTGAGCGCGCACCCCGGAGAGCATGTGATCAATCCGGTGTGAGATCGGCTGACCTATGTTCACAGAAATCCCTGGAATGGTTGCCAGTTTGTCGCGGACGTCTTGAAGTATTGTTTCCCGGTCTCGATCCGACTCTGACAGTTCAAGCTCGATTTCCGAGGAGTGCACCCCTTCGGCATGCTCGTCCTGCTCAGCACGTCCTGTACGACGGGCGGTTTTTTTAATTTCTGGAACTTCTTTGAGCACTCTTTCTGCAATTGATCCAATACGATTCGATTCCTCCAGTGAGGTCCCCGGGCTGGTTAACACGGTGACTGTCAAACTGCCTTCGTTAAAAGTGGGCAAAAATTCTTTACCGAGAAAAGGGACACATATCATTGCCAGAATAAACGCAATCAGCACTGCAAGGAGCACGGGTTTTGTTCGGGGAAAACCCCACGCAAGGAGTGTCGCTACTTTCTGTTTTATCTGACGCACGACCCAACCGTCTTTTTCCTCTTTTAACCGCTTTAGCTTGGGCAGCAAATACTGACATAACGCAGGCGTCACGGTCAGCGAGACCACTAACGAAGCCAAAATAGACGTGATGTAAGCAATTCCTAACGGAGCAAAAATTCGACCTTCCACCCCACCGAGCGCAAACAAGGGAAGAAAGACTAACACCACAATGATCGACGCAAAAACAATTGAGTTCCGCACTTCACTGGAGGCTGTATAAACCACGTCAATCGTTGGAAGCGGCTGGTCCAAGAGTTGATTCTCCCTTAACCGTCGAAACACGTTTTCCACATCCACGATGGCGTCATCAACCAACTCCCCGATGGCTACGGCAAGTCCTCCAAGGGTCATCGTGTTAATCGTCATCCCGAATAGATGAAACACTATAACCGTGATTATAATGGAGAGCGGAATCGCCGTGAGCGTTATAAACGTTGTGCGGAAATTCAGGAGGAACAGAAAGAGAATTATAATGACAAGAATCGACCCGTCACGCAGCGCATCTTCAACGTTGCGAATAGCGCGCTGAATAAAAGTGCTTTGACGAAAAAGATCGGCGTGGAGCGTGATGCCCGATGGCAACGCGCGTTGGATGTCTGCCAATTCGCGATCGACTCGTTTGGTTAGAGCCACCGTATCGGCCGAAGGTTGTTTCTGAAC
>Ga0163149_10007563_pt1 | contig 10932 bp, 9 predicted proteins | sample OliLakLV19MP5G1_FD_148604 | JGI IMG/M metagenome (GOLD analysis project Ga0163149, IMG submission 148604) | Freshwater microbial mat bacterial communities from Lake Vanda, McMurdo Dry Valleys, Antarctica - Oligotrophic Lake LV.19.MP5.G1 | ecosystem: Environmental > Aquatic > Freshwater > Lake >...
GGGTTTATCGAATGATTTTGCGGCACGCATTGTCAAGCATGTCGGTAATTATGCCGAAATCTACGATCGAAACCTTGGGCCAAATACAGTTTTTAACTTGCCTCGTGGGCTTAACCGTCTCTGGCGTGATGGTGGGTTACTTTACTCGCCACCTTTTCGTTAATGATTTGGTAGTGATAAAGCAGCTATATCTCCTAATCCAAATGGAACTGGTAATTAATCCCACCTTCTTCTGTGACTTCAAAAGTTGCATTTAACATCACGGCTTTTCGATCGAGGAAATGTTTTGACTCTTCTAAAGACAACTTTGAGGCAATCGCAAATTTAAGGGCACTAACCTTACCATTGTTAGTGTCAACCAGTTCTAAAAAAGTTCTTTCGATTTTTTGCTGTCGATCGATTCCTTCATCTTTAGTATTTTTTCTCAATCCAAAAACAATCCAGCTTCCTGCCGCAGCCGCAGGTAATCCAATAATTAATCCACCCAATGCGGCATCTCGATCGTCTTTGGTTGGATTTTTGGTGAACATTACAGATACTGTAACGGCTAAAAAGATAAAACCTATAGAGAATAATATTCCAGCAAATACTTTACGCATAAAATAGAAGTTTTCAAAACGCTTGTCGTATGCCAATGATTCTAGAATATTTTATGGGTTTCTTTTGCTTACCTGCTTAATAAGTGTGTCGAAGATTCGATCGAATCTTCGACATAGCGTGAAAGAGTTTATCAACTAGAAGATAAAATCACCTGCAATTAAGGGAACTGTTCCATTTAAATTAATTGCAAAGGTATTTGCAGCATTTGCGATCGTGGTTACACCTGCGATCGTGGTATATCCCAGAATTGAGCCAGCTCCAGCCCCAGCTTGAATGTTAGTGAAGCCTAAGCCAGTAAGAACGATCTTGTCTTGAATTTGAGTGAAGTCAGAGATCGAGTCTCGACCCGAACTAGGGCTATCGCTTAAAGCAGTGTAAACAAACCGATCTAAGCCCGCGCCACCAACCAAAAGGTCAGTGCCTTTGTTCCCTGCGATCGTGTCGTCGCCAGCGCCTCCAATCATAGAGTCGTTACCATTACCACCAGAGAGATAATCATTACCGATACCGCCATCGATGTAATCACTACCTTCCGCGCCAATCACAGTGTCATTTCCAGCATAGCTATAGATCGTATCGTTGAACTCGCTGCCAAGGATAATCTCACTTAAGTTATTACCGAGGAGAAGTCTGCCATTTCCACTTGGGATCGAAGTAGGTGGCTGAGTCGAGACATCTGGCGAAGGAGCTACTTCATAAACAACTGTTGTTTTGCTAACTTCGTGGGAAACAATCAAGAGGGCTTTACCGTTGGGACTATCTGCTGCCGTCACGAAAGTTATGCCTTCGGGGGCAATATCCACATCTTTACCAGCCACTGTGGGTGAAACGAGATGTTGAACGAAAGAAGGAGAGCGAGGATTTGTAACATCGTAAACCATAATCCCGCCAGCTCGCTCTAAACCAATGAAAGCGTAGGTGCGATTGTTGACCTGACCTACTACAACTCCTTCAGGTTCGGGTCCTTTGTTGTCGCTGCGGGTGTCAAAGTTGGAAATTAGACCATTATTTAGGTTGAACCTTGCAGGAGTGAGTGCCGAAGTTATTTGCTCGAAGTCATCACCGCTGTCGTAGACAAGAGTGCCATTTGTCGTCCAAATAGAAAACGACCGCGAGCCGAATACAAATAGCTTTTCATAATCTGGATCTGCATCAGTTCCCAATCGATCGCTACCAGAGTTTGTCCGTCCTGTTTGATTTGTGACTGTCAGTCTTCCGATCTGAGCGTTGGTCTTGAGCGCTGCACCGTTAGGAAACGCCGTAGGATCGAGAGTCGTTGCCGAGACTCTTACTTCTTCGACAAGACCGGGATAATCTCTGGCATCTCCTTCGTTCGCAGTAATCAGATAGGTTACACCGCCCGATTGGTAAGAGGCGATCGCATCGGGTTGATACATGCCAAATACTGGATAATTAGCAATGTTAATGGCAGGTGTATTACCCGCGCCATCGCGATCGCTACCATCAATTCCGTTGCCAAGTATGTTGTGATTTTTAAAACCTAGCGGCGTAACAGCAGTGACCACACCAGTATTGAGATTGACCGTAGCAAGCGCATTCGCCTCTTGCAGGGTCACGTAGGCAGTTGATGAATCAGATGAAACGGTGATATATTCTGGCTCTAAATCTTGAGCGACCGTCGATCCAGGCCCAAAAATTCTCACACCTGAAGTTCTGAGCGCGTCGATTTGACCGTTGAATGCTGTAAAACCTGCTGTCAATGCGGTAGCAGTAGCAACATTCGCAGAGCTAATTACCGCATTCCCAGGTACGGTGAGGATGCTAATTGAACCCTCTGGATCGGTAAATCCCCCACCATAACCGCTCGGTTCGCCTTCGTTGGCTGTTAAAACTTTTTTGCCATCTGGTGAGAAGGTAATCATGTCTGGTAACGCCCCAACTGTTACCGTATGAAGCAAATTCCCATTTGGATCGAAGAATTTAACGAAACCTGGCATTTGCTTGTTAGTATTTTCTACGGCGATTGCCACAACACCGTTTTTTACAGCAACGCCATTAGGTGCTCCACCTAAAGTCGCGCCAGAAATTGTTGTAATAAGTAAAGGACTGGCTGGATTGCTCAGATCGAGGATATCGACATTCGTACCGCCATTTACAACGAACGCTCTATTTGTACTGGGATCGAAAGATGGTATTTCTGACGCACCAGCATGTGTAAATCTCCCAACCTGCTTCAGCAAAGACATTTAGTTGCTCCAATCGCTAATGTATTTTTCGTGTAAATTAGCACTTACATTAACATTTAAAGATTAAAGGTTAATCAGTTTTCAATAAGCTTAAACTGGTTTTCTCCATTTCTTTACCATGCCTTAAACTAGTCCGCTAAGCCTCTCTTGACGATTCCCATAATCATTTTCCTCAGTTGGAGTTCTCAGACCTGTCGCGCAATTCTCAGTCTTTGGTGAACCATACAGGTAATGATCGTGGTCGATCGAGCCATCATGGGGTAGTTTGTCCCATTCTTCGGCGGGAACTTGGGCTTGGATTTCTTTAACGCGCTCTAACAGGTCAAGAATGCCACCTGTGTTCGGAGTCTTTTGAATCATTGCTTTGGCTCGCTGGCGTTGTTTGACAAATAGGCAAAAGTCGAGAATTTCCTCAACTAATGTGTCGGGTATTTACTCTAGTTCTTGGCTGAGTTGCTCTCTAGCAGTCATAGTATTATCCCTTTTTGTTTGCCCAAATTAACCATCCTTTAGCTATTTGGTGGATTTTGCCGCATTATTCAGGTTGGGCGGTGCTCATCAGCCTATCCTCAAGATTTTCATACTCAAGTTAGAAAAGCATCAACTAGTCGAATAAATTTCCCAAGACTCGTAACTCGCTTGCTCAGTTCGATATAAAGGAACTCATAGTCAAGATTGGATATAACCCTGTTCACATGATTTCTCGATTTCTTATAGTTAAGACCAACAAGTTGATAGATGTTAGCCAGATCTTCGGCAGGATGGGGTCTAAGTTCCATATCGTCTACTTTCGGATCGAATCCCAAACCAAGCTGGATCATCTCAGGAGTGAGCGTGGGGTTTAATTTTATGAAATGATTCCATTCAGCCAGAAACCAAGCTTCGACTTCCATGATTGCTAGTATGACTTGATTTGGCATGGTAAGAGACAGTCAGAAAATAATCGATCCTTTATTTACCTTAGAAATCACTGGGATCGCCCACTCCTATAGCAGCAATTTTCTTAAGTAATGGGATCATTTACTTTTTGGTAAACTCTAACTCCTCTCAAAGCAAATTTAGAACCTCTCTCCATCGAAGGGATGTTAGTTGGAGGGTTAGGATAGACATCTCGCAAACCAATTATCATCTCAAATCCATTTACCTGAAGACTAGAATGTTGATAGAGGATGTCCGATACAACTCTCTCGTCGTTGTTGGAATTATAAATCAGCACATGAAATCTTGTGTCTATGGTGATCGGATCTTGAATGGTAACGGATGCAATTCTTGGTGACTGTTTTCCTCCTAATACTTGCCTAACCTCTAAAGATAATAACTTCGTCCCAGCAATTCGTTTCAAAAGATCGCAGACAAATAACTGCTCAGTTTGTCCTTCAACAAAGATTGCCATCTTTTTCATGATTCTAAAACTGCTTCCTCTTGGTCAGAGAATCCTGTGGCATAAAATCCAGTTGAGAAGAAGTCAAAGTTATTTAATCCAGTAAACTTAAACTGTTCAAATATATCTTTGGAGTTTTGAATATTATGGAGCTTGACTAAGCCTGCCTGTCGATCGATCACTGACCAATATTCAAGCGGTACACCATTCATAACGAATCGATCGTTAGTGGTCATAATTATCTGTACTGCGCCTGACTTTGCTTTTTCAATTAGGATTTTAATCAATTCAGAAGATCGCTCAAAATCAAGTCCCTCACCGATATCATCAATCAGGATGCAACTAGGCTTGCCAGCAAGTAGCGAATAGTTCACTTGAATAATTAGAGAGAGCGCGCGAAACATCCCTTGCGACATCATGAATTGTTCTGTCTTAGCTTGAAGATCGCTTTCTTGTACATAAAGCAGTCGCGCCGACTTCATAGACTCATCATGAAGCGCCTGAGTGCCAACATCACTAATGTCATAACCAATAGAATACATATCTGATTTGATGGCATTAGTAAATTTGTCTCCTAATTCTTCCTGCCCGATCCTAAATATTTCTACGACAAAATCTGCGTCTTTATCATTTATGAACTCTTTTAACTCTTCAATTCTGCCTGAAAAAGTGTCAACGCTTCCTTTGCCTAAGTCTGTACCAAACTGGTAAAACCTAAGTGAATCTGCCCACTCATAGAGATCTTCAAGGAATGGATGCTGAATTAAATCCCTGCGATTTGATGCTGCTATTTGATTAAAAGGAGTTTGAAATTTCATGTCTTTTGCTAACTCTTTAGCCCAAATAGTACCTTCGCTTTTCTGATTTCTTTGGAGATATGTTTTAGTCCCAATAGTAAATTCTTCTCGGATTATTTTTAATCGATCAATTTCAAGAATATATACTTTCTGTTCTTTTATATTCGTTGAATCGAAAATTAGCTTCCAGTAAATTTTGCTGGCAAATCCTTTGAGATCGTCACCTGCTAAAAGATTGGCAAGTAGGACGATTCTATTCAAAATCCTTGTCTTGCCACTGGCATTCTTACCAACAATTAAGTTGATATCTCCAAATTCGCACCTTTCGATTTGCCAACTATTTGGTAAGCCTTCATTTTGGTGATATTCAAGTACATCTAGTCTCATGGCAAGTCAAATGCGGAATAGTTATGGTTATTATAGTTCACCGATGTAAGTGCCAAGACCTCTTGCGGTTTTGACTAGAGAGTCATCAATTTGCACGGCGCGGTACTGCGCGATCGACTCTAAAATTGGTACACCAACTACCTGACGATGCCAAAAATCGGCAGTTTATCTTTAGGATCTTGAGGATTAAGATCTATCATGAGCTTATGAGTGATACCGAAAAGTTAGAGATTGGGTTTAATCAACTGGCTGACCAGCTCGTGGCGGCTCTGGTCGATCGAGAGAGTTTAACGATTAGCCTGAATTGTGAGCGCAGTCAGTTCACGCGGTTTAATCGAGCTAAGGTGAGGCAGACTGGTGTAGTGGCGGATGGCAATATCGAGTTGAGCCTGATTTGCGATCGACGCAAGGCTTTTGCGGGGTTTCCGTTTACGGGTGAGATTGCGGTGGATCTTGCCAACGCGATCGAAAGTTTGGCATATCTGCGTCAAGAAGTCGCCCAATTGCCTGAAGACCCCTACGCGATCTTGCCTGAGAACAAAGGTTCTAGTCGATCGGTTTACAAGGGCGAGTTGTTAGCGACCGATCGAGTAGCTGAATCAATTTTGCGATCGCTCAAGGATGTGGACTTTGCGGGATTTTATGCGGCGGGGTCGATCGTGCGTGCCAATGCCAACTCGGCAGGACAAAAGCACTGGTTTGCCACTGATACCTTTTCGATCGACTACTCAATGTTTACGCAGTCAGACCGAGCCGTTAAAGGAGCCTATGCAGGTTCACACTGGCAACAGGAATTATATGAAGCTCAGATCGATCGATCCAAACAGCAATTAGTTGCCCTAAACCGACCTACCAAGACGATCCCACGCGGGCAATATCGCACTTATTTCACGCCTGATGCCGTTGCCGAGATCGTTGGCATGTTGCGTGGTGCACCAAGCGAAGCCGATCTGCAACAGGGGAGTAGTCCGTTCCTGAAACTGCGTCAGGGCGAGCGAAAACTATCGCCACTATTCGATTTAAACGAAAACTTTAAAGGTGGCACTGTACCGAGATTTAATGACTTGGGTGAAATTGCGCCAGAACAGATGTCGATTATCCAAGCAGGAGAATTAGTCAATCCTTTAATCAGTGCGAGGACGGCAAAGGAATACAACAAAACTGCAAATGGAGCTGATAGTGGCGAATATTTGAGAGCACCTGAAGTTAGTTCGGGCAATCTTGGCGCGGACGAGATTTTGGCGAAATTGGGAACAGGTCTGTATCTATCGAATTTGCATTATCTCAACTTTAGCGATCGAACAGGCGGTAGGATTACAGGCATGACTCGCTATGCTTGCTTTTGGGTGGAAGATGGGGAGATGATCGCGCCAATTGAGAACTTGCGGTTTGACGACAGTATCTATGATTTTCTTGGTGAGAACTTAGAAGCCCTGACAAATTTTCAAGAATTCATTCCCGAAATTGGCACTTACGGTGGTCGATCGCTCGGCGGCACACTAGTCCCTGGAATGTTAATCAACAGTTTTACTTTTACTTTATAGATGTTCGAGATATTTTTATGTATGTTCTAATTGGTGGCGCAGGTTTAGTGGGATTGGATTTAGCTAAACGCTTAATCGAACTGAATCATACGGTGGCAATTGTCGATATCAATCCTACGGCTTGTCGATATGCAAGAGAGCAGATTGGCGCGATCGCGTTTGAGGGCAGTGCTGTGAGTACTGAAGTTTTATTGGATGCAGGCATTCGCAAAGCTGATTCGGTGGCGGCGGTACTGCGAAATGATGCCTTGAATTTGGCAATGGTGACTCTAGCAAAGCATTATGGCGTTTCTCATATCATGGCACGGATGCGGCATCGCGATTTTGAACAACCGCTACGACTGGTGGGAGCAAATCACATTATCAGCACCGTCGATCTGGCAGTTTCTACAATGGTGAATTCGATCGAATATCCTCAAGTGGAATCAATGATGCATTTCGAGCAGGGACAAATCGAAGTCGTGAAGATTGCGATTCCTGAAGCTTGTAATGTCGTCGGTCGGAGTGTAGCGGAGATCGCCCAAGATGTCAGATTTCCCCAAGGCTCTCTAATTATTGGCTATCAGTCTCATCCTCATATGGATTTAGAGATTCCCAACGGCAACACTGTATTGGAGCCAGACTCGACTGTGCTAATTGTGAGTAAACCTGGCGCGTTACATCAGATTGTCGATTTTATCCAAGGTAATATTTAAGCTATTCGATCGATCTCAGTTGTTATAAAGATCGGTGGGCTTGAGTTGGTAGGGTGATCGCCAGTACGTCAAACGACCAGACGCTCAAACCATAGTCAGCCAGCACGGTTTCCCGATGTTTTTCCAACAGGCGGGTAATTCGCAACAGACCCCATAACTTAACCGTTACAGCACTTTGTTGATTCAGGCTATTCTGATTTGCCTAGCTTATTTGTTTTTCAATCCTAATTGCTTGCTTCCTCACAACTAAATTTACTTCTATTTTAAGGATTCAACTGACTTCTTTAATTTGTCCGACGAGGCGGCACTGATGAAATCAAGTTTGAACTTTTGCCCTTGACTGAGATACAAAGCATAGGTAGATTGGAGATAAGCGCGGTATTCTGGACGCTGAGCCACAAAAGTGCCAAAAAATGCGATCGACATCCCTTTGCTATAGTTATCAACTAGAGTAGGACTGGGTAAAGTTAGGCTTGCCATCGAGTCAATAGTTTCTCTAATTCCTGCATCTAGCTGCGAAAAATCTACATGCGCTTGTCCCTCAGTCATGGCTAAAAACTTATTGGGAGTAGTTAACCAAGGAAAAGCCCTGATCCCTTCAAACACCGCAGGAGCAGCAGGGTCATAGCTTCCCACCGTTATCAGTACAGGGATTTGGATTTTCCCTAACCCTTTTGCCCCAAAAATACTACTATCGATCGGATTTGCTGCCAAAACTGCCCCTACACGTCGATCTCGAAATGTATAAGCTTGGCGAGATAAATTTAGTGCCCGACACTGGACAAAAAGTGAGAGATTTAAGCCACCAAATTGTCGATCGCAATCTTTTTGCAAGTTATCAAAATCGATCTCGGCTCCAGCCAGTGCCAAAGCTGCATAGCCACCAAGGGAATGCCCCTCAACTCCTACCGATCCTAGATTCAGTTTGCCCTGAAATTCTGATTTATTCCGTCGCTCTAGCTCATCAATTACATAGCTCAGATCTTTGGGACGATTGATAAATTCCTCGGTTTCAAACAATTTGCTAGATAAACCTGTTAGCAATGCTTGAGCTTGCTTGGAGTCACTGCCTGGATGCTGCGGCAACACCACAACATAACCATATGATGCCCAATGCTCAGCTCGATCGCCAAAATCTTCGGGGCGAGATGCTAATCCATGCGAAAACACCAAAACGGGGGTCTTGGTCGTAGTCGATCGCTGTGGTCTGTAAACATCGACATAAAATTTTCGATCGCGACTGACATCATTAAGTAGCCAAGTTTGCTTCTTCTGGACACCAAATGCTCCAGGTAGTCGTAGATCGGGGAGTTTAGAAAAATCTGTGGCAACAGCAGACGCAGCCTCTTGTGATGATAGTTGCTTCAGGTTTTCGGAAAACAGTGTGGTGGCATTGATTAGTTGACCAATACTGTCAGATAAAGCCATCATCTGTTCACCCCGAAACCGAATATTAGTGGGAAACTTCTTGAATAGATTGAGCAGGGTTAGTCCTTCTTTTCGATCGAATGCTGCTTGAATCAATGCACTCCGTATCCCAAGCTTGCCATTCAATCCCCCCTGAAGATTGACGATGCTCCCAATTCTTGTCAAGAGAGCTTCACCTGTGGGAGAGTAGAAAAATCGAGAAAGTTGAACAGGATCGATCTCAAGCTTCTGTAACAGAGCCGCTCGGTACTGCGCCTGCTGTTCTGGAGTAGCTTTACTCAAAAAGAAATCTAAATCCTTGTCGGTTTTGCCTTCTTTGGCAAAATTCTCTAATGAGCTAACTTTAATTGTGACCTCTAGAAGTCCGTAGGTTAAAGCAAAAGAATCTGCGGCTTGGACTGAGCTAGCAGTAAAGAAAACAGATAAAGCTCCTAATACTGCATAAAAGCTCCTATTCTTTAAAGCAGAATGTTTGGTTGAAGAGAGTCTTCTGAATTCTATTCTACGGTTATGCATAACTTTCGTAAATTCCTACAGGGATTCTAGAGCTTAAAAACCATCTATAGCCGCAGATAGTTTAGTTGGGACAAGTGTATATACGATGGCTGAGCGGAGCCGAAGCCAAAATTGTCCTAACTTTTGTGGCGGCAGCTATAGCAGGATTTATGATTTATATTAAAGTTTTACAATAGCTGATACCGCTATAGCATCTATCTTTAGTAAGATATAGCCCTAGACAATTTGATTAGGACAAAGCTATATACGGGCTGAGTGGCTAAGTTCTGCTGAGTGGAGAAAAGTCAGTCCTAAAGACGATACTGGCGATAGACTTGACTGGCAGCGCGATGGAGGAGGGAATGACGGTAGACTAGGGCCTGCATATCGTCAGCATATCCACCACCAATCACACAGGCAACAGGACATCTCTGCGCTAAACAAGTGTTGAGAACTTGCATCTCGCGCCGATATATCCCTGTATCTGTAAGGGCTAATTTTCCCAATCGATCGAGAAAGTGTGGGTCAACGCCAGCATCATACAGCACCAGATCGGGCTTAAACTCGGTCAATAAATCGGGGAGATAGTCTGCCAAGGTACGGAGATATTGATCATCTTCCATGCCTTCAGGTAGGGGTACATCCAAATGACTCTTTTGCTTAGTGCCAGGAAAATTGACCTGACAATGCATTGAAAATGTAAATACGCTTCGATCGCCATCAAAAATAAATGCTGTACCATCGCCTTGATGTACATCCAAATCGACAATCAGGATTTTCTGAGCGAGGTTTAACTTTTGCAATACCCGCGCCGCGATCGCTAGATCGTTAAAAATACAAAATCCCGATCCATAGTTAGGAAAGGCATGATGTGTACCACCTGCGGTATTGCAAGCCAAGCCAAATTGCAAGGCTAATTTTGCCGTGAGAATTGTCCCACCCAGTGCAATTCTCGTTCGATCGACCAGAGCAGGACTCCAAGGTAAGCCAATTCGTCGCATCGCTTTCGGGTCTAATGTGCCGTTACAGTAGGCTTTGACGTAATCGGGTGCATGGACAAATTCGATCGATTCATGGGTTGCCAACTCTGGACGGTGAAACTGAGCGGGAGTCGCTACGCCATCGGCTAGGAGCAGATCGTAAAGCTGGCTGAATTTCACCATGGGGAAACGATGTCCCTCTGGTAAAGGCGCGACGTAGTTGGGATGATAGGCGATCGGTAAATCCATGTTTAGTCGATCGATCCTTGTGTTAGTTCCTTGGCATGGGCGTAGCGTTGTTTGAACAGGCGTTGCTGTACGGCATGATCGACAATTGGGAGCGGGTAGTTGCGGTTTTGACACTGATGCGGTGGGATATTACCACTAAGTAACTCGGCTTGAGTCAGTCCACGCAACT
>Ga0163149_10007571_pt1 | contig 10929 bp, 7 predicted proteins | sample OliLakLV19MP5G1_FD_148604 | JGI IMG/M metagenome (GOLD analysis project Ga0163149, IMG submission 148604) | Freshwater microbial mat bacterial communities from Lake Vanda, McMurdo Dry Valleys, Antarctica - Oligotrophic Lake LV.19.MP5.G1 | ecosystem: Environmental > Aquatic > Freshwater > Lake >...
CAATAATAATAAGGTAGTAGAGATAGATAATTACTTCCCTACTTTACAAATTACGCATTACTAATTAATAATTACACCACTGAGAAATTTCCTTTCAGGTTTATCGTATTTGCTGTCCGATAGTGAAGTTGAATGGTTGCAGCACTTCCCCACTCTCCCTGTCTAGTGCGTACCCGTAATCTACCCCTATCATACCAAAAGCAGGCATGAAAATTCTAGCACCCGCTCCAACGGCTCTCTTTAGTTGAAAAGGGTTGTACTGATCGTAACTACCAAAATTATTTCCCCCTTCTGCAAATGCCAATACATACACCGTTGCCATTTGGCTCAATGAAATTGGGTAACGCAGTTCGAATACAAATTTGTTATACACCACACCTCCACTTGATTTCATTTCTGGATTGTTGGTAAATGGAGATGGCCCTATGGAGTTGTTTTGATAACCACGTAGGCCAATTACATCAGAACCCAATATGAAGTTGAAACCTGACAGGCCGTTTCCGCCTAATAAAAAGCGTTCGAAGGGTGAATAATCTACTGAACTGTTGTACCTGCCAATAAACCCAAAGTGCGCTCTAGAAGCGAAAACAAGTTTGCCTACTACTGGCATGTAAAACGCGGCATCGAACATTAATTTGTAATACTCTACAAACTTAAATTGGTTTGCCCTTCTGCGGTTCAAATCACTGTATTCTAAAGAAGAAATAAGGGAGTAGGGAGGCGTGAATGATGCTGCTAAGCTCAATGACGAACCTTTGCGAGGATACGTAGGGTTATCTACACTATTTCTAGCCAAAGTGTTGGTAAAAACAATACTGTTTGAAACTCCGTTGGGGTACAGTGGAAAAAAGGTATAATTCTCCATTGTGTAATACGAGTACGAAAGGGTGTGAGAGAAAGTGAAATAATCGTCAGGCCATTTTATTCTTCTGCCGAGGCTCAGGGACGTATTGAAGATGGTTAATAAACCTCTATTTGCTGTCTGAAGCTGCCTGGTAGTCGCACTATTTGCCCCAAAACCACCGCCTACGCCAAAGCCTAAGCCCAATCGGTTTAAAGAATACGATGTTGAAAATGTAAGCGACATCGGCTTTCTACCTCCAAGCCATGGCTCTGAGAATGAGGCAGACAAAGATTGATAAGAAGGCCCATTGGCTTGTATTCTTATTGAAAGCTTCTGGCCATCACCAGCAGGCAAAGGCGACCACTTCTTAAAGTTGGTAATGTTTCTTGCCGCAAAATTATTGAAACTTATGCCCGCAGTGCCTATAAAACCATAGAAGCCTCCCCAGCCACCTGACAGCTCTATTTGATCGCTAGGTTTTTCCGCTACAGTATAGTCAATATCTACAGTACCATTGGAAGCATTTGGCTTAGGATTTATGCCAATTTGCTCAGGATCGAAATAGCCAAGGGTAGATATTTCACGCTGAGTTCTTATCAGGTCGGCTCGACTGAATTTTTCGCCTGGTTTTGTACGGATTTCTCTCAAAATCACATGTTCGTTTGTCTTCGTATTGCCACTGATATTAATTTTATTGATGGTGGCTTGCGGCCCTTCGTACATCCGCATTTCAATATCTATGGAGTCTTTTTCAATATTTACTTCCACAGGCTCTACATTGAAAAATAAATAGCCATCGTCCATATACAAAGAGCTTACATCAGCACCTGTAGGGTTGTAATTCAATCTTTTTTCCAGTAAGGCAATATTATAGATGTCGCCCTTTTTTACTCCCAACACTAAATTGAGGTATTTGCCATCATATTTATAATTGCCTACCCAATTGATATTTCTGAAAAAATATTTTTCACCTTCATATAAATTGATTTTCAAGTTCACTAATTTTTTATTGAGCAATGAGGGATAAACGGTATCTCCCACAATTTGAAAATCTCTATAGCCCTTGACATTATAATATTCAATAAGTTTCTTTTTATCTTCTTCGTATTTCGATTTCACAAATTTGCTCCTGATGTGAAATATCCCCAAGTTTAAGTTTCGGGTCTTTTTCAGTTTTAGCCTTAGCTTTTTATCGCTCATTTCGCCTTTGCGCGGCATTACCAAATAGTTAGCATTGTTGAAGGCTGCTGAAAACACATTTGGGAAATCTTTTTTGCGATTTAAATAGCTGGGATTCGCCTCGGTATTGCCAATAAAATCTACTTTATCTACTCTTATTTTCCTGCCTTTATTGATGATAATTCTTAGTGTAACAGTGTTTGAAGATGAATTGGACGAATCTCTTGATTGCTGAATATTTACACGCACATTTCTATAGCCTTTATCGCCAAAATAGGTTTTCACCTTGGTTTGGGCTGCTTTTATCATCACATCAGTTACAATTTTGCCTTTGTTGAGCTTTATTTTTTCCTTCAACTCATCTTGTTCTGTTTTTTTAATACCAAAAAATACAAACTTTGAAAGTCTGGCTCGCTCTTTCAGATATACATCAAAAAAAATATTTTCACCTTCAATTTTAGAAACCCGAAATTGTATATCGCCCAATATGCCCTGATCCCACAATTTTTTGATGGCAGAGGTAATTTGGTCGCCCGGCACTTGCACTTCATCACCAACTTTAAGACCCGTAATGGCAATAATCGCATTTGGGTCGAGGTATTGCGTACCGCTTACAGATATACCGCCAATTTTATACTTGTTTGGTTTTGAATAATTGATAATAGATTCGTCTACTTGTGCTAGAGCTACAAAGGACAAATAGAGTAGGGCAAGGGTATAAAATGCTATTCTTTTCTTCATTAATTCACTTGTTCTGTTAGCACTTGCTCGCTCGTTTTCCCGAATCTGCGTTCGCGTTTTTGGTAATTGAATATTGCTTCGTAAAAATGTTCACGTCTGAAATCGGGCCACAAAGTATCTGTTACATACAATTCGGTGTAGGCCAGTTGCCAAATAAGAAAGTTGCTTATTCTCAATTCGCCACTTGTGCGAATCATTAATTCAGGGTCGGGAATGGGGTAGGAAATGAGGTGTGTGGAAAAACTTTCTTCAGTAATTTCATCTATTTTCAAATTGCCTTCAGCTACTGCTCGGGCTATTTTCTTTACGGCATCTACTATTTCCCAGCGGCCACTATAACTCAATGCCAATGTGAGTACAAGTTGGGTGTTGTTTTTGGTTTCTTCTATGGCTTTTGCGAGCGATTGCTGGCATGAAATTGGCAAATCTATTATATTACCCACTACATGCAATTTGATGTTGTTTTTCATCAATGTAGGTGTTTCGCCTGCAATGGTATTTACAAGCAATTCCATCAGGGCATTTACTTCATCTTTGGGTCTGTGCCAGTTTTCAGTAGAAAAAGCATACAATGTTAAAAACTTTATGCCCAACTCTGCTGCAGCTTCCGAGGCATCTCTTACTGCCTGAATGGCATTGTGATGGCCAAATATTCGCATTGCCCCTTTCTTTTTTGCCCACCGTCCGTTGCCATCCATAATAATCGCAATATGAGTAGGAAGGCTATGTATATCGATTTGGTCTTTGAAATTCATTAGGCAACGCGCTGGTTTTGCAACCTCAACTAGAAAAACGTGGGGAAATTAAGATTGCAAATATGAAATTAAAACCATGATTTTCAAAATTTACCTGAATTGGCGTTGCCAATACTCTGGTGCAGTTTCGCCTTCGAGATGCTTTGGACATTTCAGCTTATAAAGGGTATATGAAACTGTAATTGCCGCATAATGATACCAATCGTTAATGGAATTGTCGTTTCCACTTAGTTTGGCAGAATTTGCATATGGGGAATTGTTGGTAATGTTGTCGAGCTTGTCGTTAAAAGTTTTGCTTGCTGTGTAAATAAAACCCAAATTCCAATAATCGCCCAATTTGTATTTTACTCCTAATCCAAAAGGGATAGCGAAATTGAAAGGGGAAACTCCTCCAGAGCTACTATTGAAAGTAGTAAAATTTGCCAATCCTGCAGTTAGAAACGGACACCATCTGTGTTCATCTTTCGGGAAACGGTAGTTAAGAAAATTAAACTCCATGCTTAAAGATGCTTCAATGGCATTGTTACTGAAACTATAGTTTCGTTTTTTAGAAATCAAATCGGAATAGCTATTGTCGGCAGAGGCAAAGTTTGCATATTTTACCTCTGATCTTGCTACCCAAATATGGCTAAGGTTCATACGGTAAAATAAATTTGCTCCGTAGCGTGTGTTGGCAGGATTTATGCCTCCCATATCGGTACGGACATTAGTAACGCCAACCCCACCTCCGAATTCAGAGAATTGAGCGAATGCCAGATTGGAAGCGACCAACAAACAGAATAGATTTATATAAATAGATTTCAATTATTTGATTTTTGATTATTTTGTATAATTACTCATTACTCATTACTAATTCGTCCTATTATCGAGCCCCCAATTCAATTTTGTACGCAGCGTATTCAAGAAATTGTGATACTCCATTTTTATCAACTTCACCTTGAAATCTTCTTTTCTTACAGCTAATTCCACATTTGCACTTACAGTTTTTGATCTAGAGTCGAGACTTATAAGAAAATTTTTACTTCTGCCTTCAATTTTGAATTTAAGTACACAGTTGTCGGGTACAACGATTGGCCTTACATTTAAATTGTGTGGGCTAATGGGTGTAATTACAAAATTATTGGCAGTGGGCATCAATACTGGGCCTCCACAGCTGAGTGCATAAGCAGTGGAGCCTGTAGGTGTTGCTACAATCAACCCGTCTGACCAATAGGAGTTTAGGAAAACATCATCTATATAGGTATGCACCAATATCATCGAAGATGTATCTTTTTTAAGAATGCCAAATTCATTTAATCCGAAATTCAGGCCTTCAAACACATCTTCATCTGTATCAAGATGAACAAGTGAACGCTCTTCTAATTTATATTCACCAGCTAATAAAGAACTGATGTCTTCCTTTATTTTTTCTTTTGGGGTAATGGCCAAAAAACCCAATCTACCAGCATTGATGCCTAAAATTGGAATTTCCTTGTCTTTTACATGAGTGATTGATTCTAGAAAAGTGCCATCACCACCCACACTAAACATAAAATTTACATTTTCAAGGGGGTGATCAATTGAAAACAATCCTTTTGCATGAGATTTAATCTTTCGTTTAGCTAAAAAATATTCGAAATTTTCGAAAATAACTACTTCTACGCCTCTTATATGCAATTCCTCAAATAATTCTTTGATATACGGAGCGGCATCGTCTTTAAATTGACGGCCAAAAACGGCAATTTTCATTTTAGTTGAAAATGATTGTATGGCGAAATTAAGCTAAAATAGTATTTTAATCACACATTAATTGGATTGATGAAATTAGCAGATTCGAAAATTCACTATTTAACAGCTCAATTTTTTTTATTTTTTGAAATGGTAACCTCCGGCTTATCTATAGTTCCAGTAACGTGCATCGGAATTTTTATTTTTTGAAAAGGGGGAATTCCCAATTTAATAAAATAATTGATTTCATTGTTGAATGAATGAGTGCCTTCAAAATTCGTAATGTAATTGCCCAACTTTACAGTGAAGGGTTTTATGAATACTTTTCCAGCTTTTATTTCAGTCTCGATAGTTGCATCATGTATTTCTTGGTGATGCAAATCATTTTGCTCAGTAGCTTTACTTATTTGGCTCAGTACTTTCAAGCCTTTAATGTTGGCTTTGTCTACACTCATTATGCCACTGCCATTCAATGAATTAAGTATGGGCATTAGTTGGGAATCTAATTCGCCTTTTATTTTGTAATTAACATCTACCAGTGCTCCTGTTTCAGGCCGAACTTGTTTGATGTCAATTTTAGTGTTGTAAAAAAGCTTCATCAGCTTTCGTGTATCAAGTTGGTTAATATCTAAATTCACCGAGAAATGATTAGGCGTGATATTGGCAGTGGAAATGTAAACAGATGCATCAAGGGTGTTGAATGCTGTTTTTTCGAGGTTAATAGTATTCACATTCGCTTTAATGTTTGATACAAGCTTGGAAATTTTGTATTTACCATAGCTCAATTGATTTATATTTAGTGCTAAATCTAAATCAATATTTTCAAAGCTACTGAAATACTTTGCCTGAGGTATTTTTTGCTTAATAGTTGAGGAATCTGGCTTTGCAGTTGGCGAGTTGACATCGGCAAAATAAGTACTGAGGTTTAATGAATCGGCATTTAGCCTTAAAGATGCCTGAATTACCCCTTTTTCATGCATAAAATATGGTATAAAGTTTCTGATTGTTCCATTGAGTAGAAATGCTTGGTTGTGTATGTGGGCATCGAATTTTGAAATCAATATCATTTCAGGTGAAAACACCATATTTCCTTGCTTCACTTTGAAATCTATTTCTGCATCACTATTTATCAAATGCACATCTTTAAGCGATGCTGTGCCGCTTATATATGCTTGTTTGAATTTGTCAGCACTGCCTTTGGCTATTATTTTAGTGTTTACGAAGCCTGTAAGTGTCTGATTGTCAATGCTTAGTAGCTTGCTAAGTTTCGATAAATCAATTTCCGATCGCATGAAAAGGTCAAAATTATAGCGCTTGAAATCTTCCAATTTGCCATACATTTCCAAATATTCATCATCAATATTGAGGTTGAGTTTAGAAAGTTTGAGTGAAGTATTTTGAATAAAGCCAGTTGTATTGGTGAGAATGGTTTCCATTTCTACATTTTTTAAAGAATGGTCGATGCTTGTGCGATTAAAATACCCATTTGAGAGGAGTACTTGCCCTATCATTTTTGGAAATTTGCTAGAATCGGGGTTGTAGATGCCATTTACCGTAAGGTTGGCCAATACATGACCCGCAATATGAATTGAATCAAATTTTAAATATTTATTGATTTCGTGCAGTTCTAATACTGTATTTAATTTCCCCACTATAAATGGTTTTCGAGTGCCAACTATCGTAACCATGCCTGAAATATAATTGCTGTCTAATTGGGCATGAAATTGATTGAGGGTAAATACGGGCTCGGCTTTCGTATTTAATTGCTCGTATCGCATGTCGAGAGAAATATTGGTGATTGGGTTTCCAAGATGATTGTATTTTAAATACCCATTTTTCAAATTGAAATGGGCGAAATACGAAGGTAAAAGCTTTTGCTTGGCATTGATTAGGCCTTTTATTTCTCCGTTTAGTGAAAATTGGCCTCTAGCATCGTAGCTGTTGTAGTCTTTTTTATAGATGCCAGGAATCAAACTCATTAAGTTTTTGAGTTGCGAATCTTCTGTATTGAATTTCAGATCTACATCCAAAGTATCGGTTTTTGGGCTAATGTAACCTACAAATCCAAACTTAAAATCGTCAATTTGAATGGAATGATTATTGAAAGCTAGCCTTTTGTTTTCGGGATTATAATCCAAAATTAAGTCGGCTTTAATAGTGTTTTTATACAAATAAGTTATTTTTCGGTGTTTTATTACCACGTCATCTGTTTGAAATAAGATATTTACATTTTTGGACGTATTGGAAATATCAATCGACCCCTTTAAAAAGAGATTTTGTGCTATGGCTGAAGATTTTTCTGCATAATCTTTGTAAAATAAACTGCCATTTACAATAGAAAAGTAATTGATTTTAAAGTTGAATTTTGAAGTATCAGATTTAAGTGAGGCAGAATCTTCCTGTAACAGAAAACTGAAATTGTCTACTTTATTTCTGTACTGCCTAATATTGACCTTGGGTGAATCGAAGCTTATCTTTTTTACTACATATATATGGTCGAATAGCCAATCATTCAAACTCAGCGAAAAAGAAATTTGGTCGGCCATAAATAATGTATCTGGTTTTTGCCTCACAATGTTGCTCAATACTACAGAATCGAGCGAAATACTCAAATAGGGCAAATCCTTAAACGAACTCAATTTGATGTTTTTGTAAGATGCTTTTCCATTGAAAGAGTCTTCAATAATATTTGCAACTTCTATTTTTATAATATTGTCGAAGAAATTTGGAAGCGACAAATACCCTATTACGCCTACTAAACCTATGGCCCAAATAGAAAATAATATATTTTTTACTTTACGATTACTCACAATGCCGATTTTGACAAATTTAATCAAGTCAAATATTTAGCAGCAGAATAATTGCCAACAGGTGCAAGAAATATTATACTTCAGATTAACGATACCTTTATGTATGCTAATTTTTTGCAATTTTTTCAACAAATAAATGGCAAAATCCCTGTTATCAATCTCAGCATATTTTTTATTTGATTGAATACTTTAAAGCAATTTATTAGGGTTAAATTAAAATAATGTCACAAAAAATTTGAAAATAGTTTTCTATTTTGGTATTTTGGTGAACTTTTGAACCAATAAATACAAACAAATATTACACACTATGGCATTCTTCGACTTCTTCTTATCACCCGAGAAAAAAAAAGGAAAATCGCATCTTAGAAATTTACTATCAATGGCTATGGCTGATGGCAAAATTGACGAAAGCGAGTACGAGTTTTTGGCATTGGTGGCCAAGAAACACAATATTGATACCAACGAACTCGACCAAATGAAGGCTGAAATAGCTCGAAAAGGTGGTTTCGCTATTGAAAAAGGAAACTCAGCCTTCGAGCAGATTTACGAATTAGTGAACATGATGATGATAGACAACAACATCAATCCAAATGAGCTTAAAATGTGTAAAAGCTTTGCCAAACGCATAGGTTTCGCTGTAAATAAGGTTGATGAATTGATTGAATCGGTTGTGCAAAATATTTCTATTGGGCATTCGGTCGAAGAAACTAAAATGCGAGTTTCGTATTTGATAAAAGAGTAGTCAGCATCATTTAGGCCACTATTCAATACTTTTAATAGTAAATTCTACACGTCTATTTAGGGCTTTGCCCTTGGGTGTTTTGTTGCTGGCTACTGGTTTTGTCATGCCATAACCGTTGAATACAACCTTGTCTTTGTTAGCTCCTTTGCTTTCCAAATACTGTTCTACAGATCTGGCTCTCCAGCGTGAAAGTAGCATATTCTTGTCTGCCTTACCTACATTATCGGTATGGCCGCCAATTTCAACTACAATCCCAGGGTTGTCGGTGAGGAATTTAGCCAATTTATCAAGCTCAGGAAATGATTTGGGGTCAAGTACCGCCTTACCAGATTGAAAGAATATATTATTCATTCGAATGGCTATTCCTACCTCTATAGGGGCGATTACCAGATCTTTAAATACTTTGATTTTTGTTTTTTCAAATTTCAAATCTATATTTTCAAATATCGGATAGTAGCCATTTGCCCTGGCATTTATAGTGTAATTATTCGCCAAAGGCAAAAGCATCAAGTAATCACCTGTGGCGCTGGTGATTTCAAAATACGGATAAGGAATTTTATCTGCCTGAATTACATAAGGCAATATATTGGCGAAAGGTTTACCGGTTTTCTTATTGATTACTTTCCCTGTAATTGTTGCTAGCAATACTGATTCTGCATTTTTATCCCCATATAAATCTTGGGTAATTTCCTGATATTCAGATATATCGGCCAAATTTACTGTATCTGCTTTGGTGGTGTATCCAGCAGCTTTGTACTGCAATTTATACTTTCTGCCCCAAGGCAACTTGGCTTCATAGCTTGCTTTTCCTAAGCTAATTTTGGGTTCGTACTTAGTTTGGTCTGCCATAGTATCATTGATGTACAATTTCGTTCCGGCTGTGTATGGCAAATACGATCTGGTAGAAGTAAGCAAGAAATTACCGCCTACTTTGGCATAAGGCAAAGGTGATATATATAAATCTTGTGCTACTTCTATGTATTCTTTGATAGAAGTGGCATCGTAAATTGCGGTATCTGAATTCCAATTTTTTACATTAGGGATTAAGGTATATTTTTTTCCAAAAGGCAATCTTGCGGTATATGTGGCAGAGTCAAAATCTATTTTAATAGAATCAGAGGGCTTTCCATTCAAAAGAATGGAATAGTCTTTTTTAGAAGTAATGGGCAAATTAGTACTCTTATTTACGATTTTTCCTTTCACTAAAACATAAGGATTCAATTCTTTGAGCTTTATTTTGAAAATATCTGTGCCACCTTTGGCTTCGTTTGACGACACATAATAGGCTTCAGTTTGCTTTACATTAACTTTTAAATAGGATTCGTAGCCGGCTGTGTTGGCATTACTTTCTAAAAGTTTTGGGTCTGACCATTCGGAAATATCAGATGAATTTCTTTTGGAGATATAAATATCGTATCCTCCAATCCCATTTTCTCTTTTAGATGAAAAATAGAGTACATTGTTTTCGCCAGCCAAAAATGGGGCTTCTTCACTTGCTGAAAGGCTTGATTTGCCGAATCGAATTTTTCTAACTCTTTTCCAGCCTATATCATCTTTTTCTGTAATGTATAAATCGAGTTTTTTTGTTAATGACGATTTAGACGCAGAAATCACAATAAATTTGCCATCGGGGCTAATGGACGCGTTGAAAGATTTGCCTTTCATCAAGGCATTTAATCCTGAGATATTTAATTTTTCAGGTTTGCTCCAATCTTCGTTTCCTTTATGAAAAATAAGTGAAAGACCTGGAGCATAATAGGTGCCATTTTTTTTGTATTTACCTGATATAAGTATTTGTGAGCCATCGTCATTCATGCCTAATATAGCATTATATCTGCCCATATTTTGCTTAGTTTCAAGCCTTTGAGCTTCGCCCCAAGTACCATCGGCTTGCAATTCTGAAAACCAAATATCTTGAGTAAGGTGGCTTCCAAAAGAATTGTCAGGATGGTTAATTCTTACAAAATACAACATGGCACCATCGGGTGAAATCACTGGGTTTATTTCGCTAAAGGTTGAGTTTACTTTTTCGCCAAGGTTTTGTGGTTTGAAACTTTTTTGGGCATAAGCTGTCGCAATCACCACAAACAAATATAAGCTTACATACAATTTTTTCATTAAAATAAAATTTTGCTTTGCTAATTATAATAC
>Ga0163149_10007572_pt1 | contig 10928 bp, 9 predicted proteins | sample OliLakLV19MP5G1_FD_148604 | JGI IMG/M metagenome (GOLD analysis project Ga0163149, IMG submission 148604) | Freshwater microbial mat bacterial communities from Lake Vanda, McMurdo Dry Valleys, Antarctica - Oligotrophic Lake LV.19.MP5.G1 | ecosystem: Environmental > Aquatic > Freshwater > Lake >...
TGGACGTGCAAAGTAGAATCTCGTCGGTACAAGGCCGGCTGCCAGAAGAAGTGAAACGCACCGGCGTTACCGTGGCGAAAGTCTCCAATGCTTTCGTTCTCGCCATTGGTATTCTCACACCTGATGACCGCTATTCAAGCCAGTTTCTGAGCAATTACTCAGACGTTTATATCAAAGACGCGATTAAGCGCGTCAAGGGTGTGGGCGATGTGCGAATTTTTGGCGAGCGCAAATATTCAATGCGCATCTGGCTCGACCCGGGCAAGCTCGCCAATAAAGGAGTGACGCCACAAGATGTGGTGGCAGCCATTGCCGAGCAGAACGTGCAGGTAGCAGCCGGACAGATAGGCCAGGCGCCGCTGCCACAGGGGCAGATGTTCCAGATGAGCATACGGGCGAAAGGTCGGCTGAAGAATGCCAAAGAATTTGAAAACATCATTATTCGCACAGGTGATGGCGGTCAGCTTATACGTTTAAAAGACGTGGGCCGGGCGGAACTTGGTGCTGAAGATTACGGCAACGTGGTGCGCTTCAGGGGCAAGGATGCTGTGGGCATCGGGGTATTCCAGCGGCCCGGATCAAACGCTTTAGAAATTTCACGTGGCGTGCGCGCAGAGATGGATAAACTTTCCAAGCGTTTTCCACCAGGGATGAAACACGAATTTGCCTTCGATACTACCTTGTCTGTGCGCGAGTCAATCAAGGAAGTTCTAATTACACTGGCTCAAGCTGTGCTTCTAGTGGTTCTGGTGATCTTTGTGTTCTTGCAGAGCTGGCGATCGACTTTAATTCCGGTAATCACTATTCCCGTATCTTTAATCGGCACCTTTGCCGTGATGAAAGTACTCGATTTCTCCATTAATACATTGACGCTCTTTGGTATCACTCTGGCCACCGGTCTTGTAGTTGACGACGCCATTGTTGTGATCGAAAACATCACCAGGTTTATTCACGAGAAGAAGTTGCCCCCTCGCGAAGCGGCTTCACAGGCCATGGCGGAAGTAACAGGCGCCGTAATCGCTATATCGCTGGTGCTCGGGGCGGTATTCGTGCCGGTGGCGTTTTTCCCTGGTACCACCGGGCAACTCTATAAACAGTTTGCCTTGACCATTGCTATCTCGGTGGCCATTTCCACTTTTAACGCCTTGACTCTAACCCCGGCCCTGTCAGCATTGTGGCTGAAGGAAGGGGTTGAAGGGGGCGGTAAATTCTTCAGGCCCATCAACTGGGTGATTGACGGATGCCGCAATTTTTATACCAGCACACTGGCAATGGTGCTCAAATTTAAGCCACTGGTGCTGGTGCTTTTTGCTGCACTTTTGGCTTGTACTTACTGGCTCTCCAAGGCTGTACCCACGGCTTTTATACCTGAAGAAGACGTCGGCTATTTCATTGTTATTGTGCAAGCTCCTGAAGGAGTTTCGCTTAATTACACCCTGGGTGTTCTGCGCAAGCTGGAAACCGAAATCGAGAAATGCCCTGAAGTTGTCAGCTCATTTGGTATCGCCGGATTCAGCTTCAGCGGCACGAACCCCAACAACGGTATTGTCTTCTGCAGCCTCAAGCCCTGGCACGACCGCCATGGCGACGAACATAGCTTGTCTGGCATCATCAACCGTTTGCGCGGGCCCCTCGGCGGCATCACTGAAGCCATGGTGATTCCGGTGAGCCCTCCGGCTATTCAAGGCCTTGGCAACTTTGGCGGTTTTGCTTTCGAATTGCAAGATTTGTATGGCACCGACATTAAAGCGCTGGCGCAGGTGACCATGCAAATGATGATGGCCGGCAATCAAGACAAGCAGTTGAGCGGAGTCTTTTCTACTTTTACAGCTTCGAGCCCCCAGCTCATAGCTGAAGTATTGCGCGACAAGGTACGCTCGCTCAACATTTTGATGAGCGATGTTTTCGGCACTTTGCAAATACTTTTGGGTTCGTCCTATGTCAACGACTTCGATCTGGGCAATCGCATCTACCGCGTTTATGTTCAAGGCGACGCGCTTTTTCGCGCTAATCCGCGCAACATTGATGAATATTATGTGCGCTCCCGATCGGGTGAGATGGTGCGCATGAGCAATCTGATAAAAATCGAGCGCACTACCACAGCCCAGACAATCAACCACTATAATCTTTTCCGCTCGGCTGAAATCAACGGTTCAACCGCCCCGGGAGTAAGCTCGGGAACGGCTCTGCAAGCCATGGAGAACGTCGCCGCTAAAGTGCTGCCGCAGGGCATGAGCTATGAGTGGTCGGGCATATCGGCGGAAGAAAAAGAGAGCGGGCCGCAAGCCACCATGCTCTTCTTACTCGGAATTATTGTGGTGTTTCTCGTTTTAGCGGCGCAGTATGAAAGCTTTGTTGATCCTGTAATCATCTTGCTGTCAGTGCCGCTGGCTATGTTTGGAGCACTGTTGGCCCAATATATGCGCCATCTCGATAACGATGTTTTCTGCCAGATTGGACTGGTAATGTTGGTTGGTCTGGCCAGTAAGAACGCTATTTTGATCGTAGAATTTGCCAATCATTTAAAGAAACAGGGAGTCGAGCCGGAAGGAGCGGTGAAGCAAGCGTGCGCCACGCGATTTAGACCAATTCTGATGACGGCGCTGGCCTTCGTTTCTGGTATTTTGCCCCTGGTTTTTGCCACCGGAGCCGGTGCTGCTAGTCGCCACTCACTGGGTACGGCAGTATGCGGCGGAATGGTATTTTCTACGGTTTTAAGTCTCTATATCGTGCCTGTGATCTATTTGACCGTGGGCGCACTGCGCGACAAAATATCGGGCAAAAAACGCTAAAGTTTTTTGCCTTGCAATAATCGTTTCCATTCAGCGAAAGTGAATCTCATGGCCGAAAGCATAACAATGGGATCGCGCATTTCTAAAAATACGGGCTTGTTTTTCTCGAAAACGTAGTGTCCGATTAGCTGCAAAATCCAGCCGACGATGTTCATTTGTATGGCTCGTCTGGGATGAAAGGGCAGCAATATAATTGAGAGGGCAATCATGGGCACGCCAACCATATGAGTGATTTTGCAGCCAGGTGTACGATGTCTCGACTGATAGTAGACGTAGTTTGCGGCGACGGCGTCTCGAATCATGAGTCTTTTACTGGTCATTTAGAATCTCGATATTGCGGCTTTTTACTAATATGATAAACCAAAGTTTGTGATCGAGGCCGGTTATTGGCTCAGACCAAGCTCCTTGGCCCTTTCAAGATCTTTCGTCGAGGCGCCGACATCGCCCAGCTTTTTGAAATTTTGAGCGCGATTCCAGTAGAAATTTGGATTATTGTCGTCGAGCTTGATGGCCGCATTGAAGTCATGCAAGGCCTGCTTGTAGGCGCCGATATTGGTAAGTGAGCGGCCGCGATTATTCAAGGCGTGCGTGCTTTTAGCATTAAGTTTGAGGGCCAGGGAGAAATCTTCGATAGCCTTTTGATCGTTGCCTAAATGGCGCCAGGAGCGGCCCCTGTTGTTGAAAGCAATACCGTAATCTGGTTTGAGCTCGATGGCGCGATTGAAGTCTTTTACCGCGCGCGCAAATTCGTGAGTTTCGTGAAGGGCGTAGCCCCTGTTATTGAGTGCTTCCCAATTGGCTGGCGATTCGTCAAGAATGAGATTGTACAGTTCTAAAGCTTTTGGCCAATCACCGCTGTCTATGGCTGACTGTGCGCTTATCAGCGTCGCATCAAGAGCGCTTACAGCCGCTGGCGTGGCCGGTGGGATCGGTGGGATCGACTCGCTTATGGGGGCCGGAGTGACAGATTCAGCGCTGGCTGCCGCTTTTGGCGCTAAGAAATTTGCGCTAATCACCAGCGATAGCGATAACGACGAAATGGAGAACAGAGTTACAGGCAGGGGTCTCATGGTGGCAGGTGTCAGTAGAGAGTATTTCTTAGCCATAAATATAGGTTACTGCATACTTTGTTTTGTGGTCAAAGATCACGCGGTTTTAATTGGCCCAGAACAAGGCATAAAAACCATGTTGGCGCCCTGCTGCTCGATTCGAAGATGCACTGTGAGTATCAAACATCCTGTCAACGTATTCTTAGCTTTCTTCTTGCTTGCTTCTTCTATGCAAGCAGGTTGGAGCTCGCCGGACAGTAAAATTGCAAACGAGTCACGGTTCCGCGAAAAGTTGTTGGAGATTGCCGCTGAGTATCAAAATTATGGCAAAGTCGATGACATGGCCCGTTGGGCTCCGTGGCTCTGCTCGTTGCCCTTGCCGCCAAAAGCCAGACTGAGTGCCAGTACTGACGGTGGCACACACGGTAGAAAAGTCTATTATCTATTCGCTAAAAACCGTGATGCATACATGAAAAAAGAGCCTTCACCGACAGGTCAAGTGGTGGTGAAGGAATCATGGATGCCCAACTTAGACAGTGCTGGCAAGGCTATAGCGGGTGGTGCCAAACCCACCGAAAAGCGCGACTTATTTATCATGTATAAGCTTGATGCCAAAACTCCCGGCACAGACCAGGGTTGGGTGTATGGAACGACCACTGCCGACGGCAAGACCGTTACGTCAGTTGGTCGTGTGCAGTCGTGTATGAGTTGTCATATTCAGACTGACAATGATCGATTGTTTGGGCTCAAAAAAGATTGAAAGTTGATTTTAAGGCTGATTTTTTGGAGCGATTTGGGGCTGGTCAGGCAGCACATGTGAGTTGGAAAGCTCCAGCGATATCGCTCAAGCTTTTGCATCGCAGTCATGCTGCCGGTGATACAGGTGCGCTAGATCGGTTATCTTGACTACGTCCTCTTGGAAACGCATTGTGGGTCACGCTACATCAGTGTGTTAACGCCTATCGCAAGTATTAAGCGAGAATCGTCACTAGCTATTCGACGAGCTTGTAAGAACCGCGCCAGCGCTTGACAATGGCGACTAAGGCGCATTTTAGCTTGAAGTTATGTAAAGGGGCGCAAACGGCTGTTTTTAGCTATGCGGAAGTTGTTAGAAAGGCATGTACATCTTTTCTTCTCTTTAAACACACGAATCAAGCAAACAATAAACAACTATAGCTCTTAACTTCAGTCAACCCAACGCAGTCTCTGTGTCGTTGGAGCATGTCGGGCCATTTTTGAAAACTGTGAGCTTTTCGTCTTAACAGCGCTACGGCTTTACCGAGCTTGCGCCAACATCAGGAGACACCTCATGTGGAATCCCTTCAGATTCTTCTTTGTCAAACAAGACCTACCGGTCGATGCCAAAGATACCGATTCTTATTTTGAGAAAGTAATCAAATACATTCCTGCCGACATCGTAGCCGCATGGCTTGCGATCGACGGAATTCTCAAAGACCAGACCAGCAATCCGCTCTGGTTGGTCTGGAGCGTTTTTGCTTTCCTCACCGTTCTTACCCCGCTCTACGTCGTGTACATGAAAACCGACCCGCCGGGCTTTGGGCCAACCAAAACTTTTCATTGGATGGCCTCGACATTCGCTTTCGTGGTTTTTATCTTCGCGCTCGGAGGGCCTTTCGCCCTCACGTTCGACTGGTATCGACCACTTTACGGCACCGTTGTGCTGATTCTTACTACGCTTTTGCTGCCGCTTTTCGAACGCTTCTTCACCCGCCAGTCTTTGCCCCAGCTACCGGGCAAAAAGTAAGGCCAGAAGCGACTAACCAGGAGTATAAAAATATGCGACACGATAACTATCTTGGTTTTGACGACGAATTCACGTTGGATGGCTGTGCCGTTTGCACTGCCTGTCAGTCAAAACCGTTTACCCCACTAAACGTCAGCACCTTATTCGGTATCGACGTTTCACACCACCAGGGCACCATTGACTGGAAGAAGGTCAAAGCTGCCGGCGTCCAGTATGTCTTTCTCAAGGCAACCGAAGGCGCCACTTTCGTCGACAAGATGTACGCCACCAACCGTGCCGCTGCTAAGGCTGTGGGAATCCCCTCCGGCGCTTATCACTTCTTCCGGCCTAAAGTTGCGGTGCAGACACAGATCGACAATTTCTTGAAGACCGTTGGCTCGCTTAAAGAAGGCGAACTCCCTCCGGTCCTCGACATCGAAGTTCCAGAAGACTGGAAGGGCATCGCTATCGAAGCCCGGGTCAAGATGATTTCCGATTGGCTTATTGCCGTGGAAAACAAGCTTGGCGTCAGGCCCATCGTCTACATCAACAATCCCATGACCAGGGATGAACTGGGTGGCGCGCTCATGCTCAAGGGCTACAAGCTCTGGCTGGCGCATTACACCACTCGTCCGGCTCCTAACGTGCCTGCACCGTGGACCAACTGGACATTCTGGCAGTATAGCGAAACCGGTGTGGTCGACGGGGTTCCTTCGGAAGCATGCGACATGAACCGCTTCGCTGGTACAACCGCTGACTTGCAAGCGTTGCTTGTCCCGACCAGCGGCAAACCTGTGCGACGCAAGATCGTCAGCGTTCTTGCACGCATACTCGGCGTCTAACGTACGTACGCTGAGAAATAAAAGGCGCTTCCGATTGGCGGAAGCGCACCAAAGAAAGAATTCGTTGAAATGAAAGTGCGCACCCTGACTGCAGTTTGCCTCGCCGGCATACTTGCAAACACCTTTTCCGGCCCGAGCTTAATGGCCGTTGCCGCCCCTGCTCGGCTTGTTGTCGCTTCGGCGCAACCGGCGCAGCATTCGCAAGCGTCGCAAGCGTCGCAAGCGTCGCAAATGATCGTGGCCAAGCCCGGCTCGCAAGTGATCGCCCATGCCGGCGAGCACGTGATTGCGGTTCATGGGTCCAACGTCACCGCATATGCGGGTTCGCGGGTGGACGCCTACGACGGCACACTGGTCACTGCTGAAGCGGGCTCCACGGTAGTCACCGAGCACATGTCTCTAGTGATCGCCAAGCCCGGCTCCAACGTGATCGTCGAAATCGAATAACGAAAAACTAGCACTAAAAAACTGAAGTTTTTTACTAGCGAAGTCTCAAGGTATCTTGAGACTTCGCTTTTTTCTCTTCTCTTTTAGTACGCTAGCATATAGTACAAGCGGTTAGAGCACCAAACGTGGTGCGTCAAAAAAGCTATATTAAATTGGCAAAAAAATTGAACTTTCTGCCGGCCGCTGACGTTTATAAATATAAACGGAGGATTATCGAATGTTAGAGCGAGATGAAAACGATGAGCGGCTCGTGGCGGCCTGGAACGAAGTTCAAGCCATAGCGCCCACTGACGACGATGCTCTTGACGTTTTTTATAGCAGTTGGCAGGAGCTTGGTTTAATCCGCTGCGGCGATTGTGCAAGCACCAGAATTGACCGGCAGCCTGGAGAGCGTGAAGGCAAATGCGACGATTGTGGTCAAACGTGTTGGGTAACCTCCGGAACAGTTTTACATCGCGCCAGTCTCTTTAAAGGTTATCTCGCTGCTGCCACATTCTTTGAAAAAGGGCTTTCTATAAGCGGTCCCAATTTTTGCAGACTGACGGGCATTCCGCAAACTTCTTCTTACACTATTCTGCGAAAGCTCAGATTTGCGATCAACAATCAAATGCCGGCTGACGCAAGTGAGTTTTCAGGACGGCTTGTAGGGCTCTTGATTGCCAAGCGCACACTGGAAACTCCCGCAAAATGTCATCCATTTGCAGAACAAAAAGCTGTTGAAGAAGCTCTGAGAGCGGATGATTCCCAAAGTAATGTAGACCTGCCTGATGTAGATTTGAATCAAGTGAGTTCTGGTGCTGATGAGGACGATCAGAATTTAAGCGATTACGAACGAGTGAAGAAGGGCGTTGCTAATCTGCTTTCTGATGTAGGAATGACCGCTGACACATTTTCGCTAATCACTGGCTTTGCAATAGGCAAAGTGACCGCCAGTCTAAGTGAACTTGAGCTTTTTGGCGAAGCCCGTGTCGAACCCGGCGGAAAATATTTTAAAATTGCCCAACAAAATAAGCCGAAAGTCGGCGAATCTATTTCGAAAAGTATGATTGAAGCCTTATGCGTATTTGTCGATTTTGTCGATGTATACTTTCATCGTATTGGACGCAAAGGTATTCAGACCTACGTAGCCGCGCTCTGGTGCATAGTTGATCGAGAACGTTGGGGAAAAGGAACCATGCTGCGATTATGCGGCGAACATCCTCCAATACATTATTGTGAAATTCGTGATTACGTTTCGCCACCATTGCTGAAGATTATGGTTAGTTAGGTTGTTTATATTTGCGAATAAATCTTGTGGCGACCTGAAATCTTTATTGAGCGGATTGTTTTTGCAATGCGCTCGTTGACGTGTTTTGCAGTTTTGAAAAATGTTTTTCTCATTTTATGGTTCGAATAACTTGTAGTAGCGCTGGATAATTTAGAGGAGTTGAGTCAAGTAAAAGCTTTGACGATATCGTTCAAGCTTCTACCGGTGACTCTAAGCCACAATCCTCAAGCCGGTCACAGCAGCCAAACTAACAAAAATAGAACAACGATTTGAAGAAATCTTGCTTGAACTTTCATGCATTGTCCGCCATCATTGGTGACTTGTTTCTCCACCGCAGCTCTGACTATTTGAGAGTCTATTTGTGACTGAAAGTGTTGACCCCGCTGAAATGACGCTGCCTTTGCGTTTGAGTAAATTTGTGGCGCTCTCGGGGCGATTGAAAACTTTAAGTGAAAACGATCTGCAGATGCTTGTAAATCAAGCATCTCCTTTTCAGTCTGGTATTGGTGGCAGAACCTTATTGTTGCAGCTTGACGGCAGCGCTATTTTTGTTAAACAAATAGCTCTAAGCGATATTGAGCAAGAGCCGCAGAATGACATGTCTACCGACAATGTCTTTCAACTGCCGCCACATTATCACTATGGAGTAATTTCGCTCGGCTCGGGTGCGCTAACAAATTGGCTGCCCAGGCCACGGCCAGCCAATTTGTTAGCGCGGGCAAATGTCATAGTTTTCCGCTTTTGTATCACTGGTGCGTCCTTCCTGGTGCAATTGCCCGTGAACAATCGGCTGCGGTACAAGAAGAATTAGAGCGCATGAGCTCTTACTGGCGCGGTGAACAGGCGGTGGCGAGGCGCTTGCAAGCAATTCAGAATTCGACCAGTTACGTGGCTCTATTTATCGAATACATTCCTCAAAATTTGCATCAATGGCTCAGTGCGCAGCTTGCAAATGGGTCGCAATCGGCTCTAGCGGCTTGCCTCAGGGTTGAGCAATTATTGAAAAGCGATCTTCAATTTATGAGCATGAACGGTTTGTTTCATTTCGATTTACATCTGAGAAATATTCTCACTGATGGAGAGAGTCTGTATTTCGCTGACTATGGCCTGGCACTGGCTACACAGTTTCACTTGAGCGACGGCGAACTTGCATTTCTAAAGCTAAATACCAGTCATGATGCGGCATACAACATGACCCAACTACACAATTGGATGGTAGCTAATTTGCCTGACGCCGAAGCATTACCCCTGGTGAAGCATTACGCACCGGTAGCCGCTCTCGTCAATGATTTCTATCGCCACTTGCGCAGTGGCAATTTCGACTTTGATTATCCCGCTGCCAAATTAGACTTTCTTTGCGCCGCTAAAGGCCTTAGTCATGGCCCATAGTGCTTTGTTGAATAGACGAGGTGCCGATAGTCCGGCGTTATACATCCGACTTTCTTGTTCGGGAATTTGTCCAATAGTGAGCAATTCGCGATCTAACAGCCAGTAAGATTCGTAGATGTCCGGCATAGAAATAGTATCTTCTTTGCGGTGAAGAGCAGCTGATTTGGCGTAGATCAACACTGAAAGGACTCCGGCTATCAGGCAGTTAAAACCTGACAAGGCAGAGAATCCGGCGGCGGCAGGGCCAAAGTACGCTTTAGAAAACAGCTTTAGATAGATCCAGCGGTGAAATAGACGGTTGCACTCGGCGTCGAGATTTTTAAAAGGGGCCACCATGGCTTTGTCTAAGTTGACGTCGCCGAGGACGGGCAGACCGGCTTTACCGAAAAGGATTGTTTGCATGCCCGAAGCCGCATACTTGCTGAATGTTCTGGCCACCACCATGGCATTATTCCCTTGCAATGCCTTACTCTTTTGCATTTGCCACAGTCTCGAATCGCTGGTGCGTACTGTCGGGTAAACAAAAAATCGATAGAACAACATACGCAGGGTCATTTGTTCGATGCCACTGGGGGTGATATCAACCGGCGTTTTTAATTCAGGGCTAAAATCTTTGATTTCCGCGATATTACCGTTGGTCAGTTTCAGCTTACGGCCTTGCATAAGAATTTCAGAACACATGAGCAGTGTATCGAGAATGCTGCAATCATCGGGCTGTTCGTCGGCTAAATGCATGCGCTGTTGCACCAAAGCAATCATGCGCTCTTCAATCATCAAGTATTCCGCCCATGTTACCTGGCAAGCGGGAGTAAGCGAGACTGTTTCAAACGGATTGGTATAGACTGCAGTGGCACCGGCTGCGATGGCAGCAAGAATTTCATCCTCGGCGGCACGGGCTTCTGGTTTCAACGTGGCTTTTTTGTGCTGCACAGTCAATTTGAAGTGTTCGAGAAGCGCTTCTTTTTGTTCAGTAAGGGGTGCGCCAACATTGCGTACAGCTGCCATTGAGTTGAAGACAACGCCTGTGTAGACTCCGGTTGGCGTTTCGGCAAAAGTGTAAGGAAAGATGCGGCAGGTCAGTGGTTTTTGATCTTCGCCCAAATGACCATGAATGTAGCAAAGGTTATCAATTAGAAACGGACACTTACCTTCCGACGTCGGTGCTGTGTAATGCGGATAAACGGCGCTGCCATCGAGAAATTCTTTTTCGCGGTGAAAGAAGAGGTCTCTTTGGGCGAGATCGGGGTGTAGCGAGGCCCAGTCGGTATCTTTGACGCGACTGTAATCTTCTTCAGTCAGGCCCACCGACCAGCCTGAGCAACAGCGGCCGCAACCCTGACAGCTATATTTGACTTCGTCGGGAATATGCAAGACGATTTGATGTTCGTGATCGCTTGG
>Ga0163149_10007579_pt1 | contig 10920 bp, 11 predicted proteins | sample OliLakLV19MP5G1_FD_148604 | JGI IMG/M metagenome (GOLD analysis project Ga0163149, IMG submission 148604) | Freshwater microbial mat bacterial communities from Lake Vanda, McMurdo Dry Valleys, Antarctica - Oligotrophic Lake LV.19.MP5.G1 | ecosystem: Environmental > Aquatic > Freshwater > Lake >...
ATTTGATGCAGCCTGGAAAATTCCTAGCGGTTGGGAGCCAGATAAAACTGTCGGGATTAAGACAGTGATTGTTGGGGTATTTAGTTCGGGAAGTGTTTTTAGACTTTATTCATTTCAGACAGGATTAACAGTATGAAAAATTTAATTTTTCTTTTCCCCGTAATTTTGATTGGCCAGTCATTCACTCAGTTGGATGTTAAACCCAAGCAAGATGGAGACCAGGGAGTATTTAGGCTTTTTGAGAAAAGAGTCAATGGCGCCAATTTTGTAAGTATTATTGCGCCTGACAGCGTTACGGCAAACACCGTTTGGAAATGGCCCGCCGCAGACACTGCTGGTTGTTTTTCCAGTGACGGCGCTGGAAATATCGATATTGTAACTTGCGCGGGTGGTGGTGGATCGTTTGTAACTACTAATACTGCGCAGTCTGCTGGTATTTTGACAGCGACTAAAAATTGGGGGGCGCTTCAATCTTTCGAGGGCGGGGTTAGAATTTTCCCGAGCACATCTGCACCAATCTGGGTAGATTATACATCGTACCCGGTTTTAAGGCATCGGCGAGGGAATCTTGCCGATAACTCACGGCGAATTGAGTTTGGGTTTAACAAAGGGTTTTTATCTGATCAAGCAGATATTGTAATCTATACCGGAAACGCAGGGTCAGAAGTTGCAGTTTCAACCATGGATTTTTTAGGTTTTGATACAACTGTGGAGTATTCAATTAATGGGGTGACCGCTATTGACTCTGGTCGCAATGGCTACCTCACTTCTCTTACTGCCAGCGACGCATCAGTAATTTCTGGCGTAACGCTGACGAGCGGAAGTATCATCGGGAATAACCTAAATGTAAATTCGAGTATGGTCGCAGCCAGTGGCTTTGTAAATAGCCTCACGATCAACGCTGGAGCCGCTATCGGGCAGTGTTGGACTGCGACGTCTACAGGCGGCGCGGGATCCTGGCAGGCTTGTGGCGGGGGCGCCGGATCTTTCGTGACGACAAATACGATTCAGGCCATCACTGCGCGAAAGGACTTTCAGGGGCCGGTCGTACTTGAGAACACACTCAAACTTTATCCTAATTCTGCAGACCCAATTTGGATTGATGCCAATTTCCCAACATTCTTAATTCGTCGGGGCGCCGCCGCGAACAATTCAAAAAGGCTAGATATCACAACTAACAATGGGTTCTTTGCTGACCAGGTAAACATGAATTTTTATACTGGTGCCTCAGGATTTGAAACAGTTTTTTTGGCTATTGGTGCTTCGGGAATTGCCAACAATGTCGGTTACTTTGCAAACGGTAGCGCGGGAGTTACTCGCTTTTGTGGTGCCACCGACACCATCCGACAACCAACATTTATTTTTGGAATTTTGACTGGGGGTACTTGTGCTTTTTAATCTGTTACTAATGCTTGCATTAGATCCGAAAGATCCGAAACTTGAAAAAGTAGATAAGCTAGAGCTTCAACTTTTGTCTGCGAACCGCCAAATATTGGTGGCCCAGAAAGAGATCGCAGATTTAAAACTGCAAACAATTCAGGCGGCCTGGAATGCCAAGATCGCTGAAATCTGCGATAAGGCTAAAATTCCAGCCTGTGTCATTAAAGACGATGAGACAATTGTTGCCCCTGAGCAACCCAAGGAGAAAAAATAATGTCTTTTGGACCTAATAATCTTAGCTACGGAAATGTTATCGGCGGGGGAGCATCGGCAGCAATTGCTGGTGCTTTGCCAACTCAAGGCACCCAGAACACGACTGGAAGTTCTACCCAGTCGGGAACATTCACAAATTCTGGATCTCAAAACAGCACAAACTCTACGACGCCAAATCTAGATGAATCGACACTAGATTTTCGAAACACTTTAATGAATCGATACCTGTCGTCGATGGCGCCCACGGATTGGAATGGGTATAGGTTAAATGGTTTGCAGGGGATTAACAATAATTCCCAACTTCAAGATCAGGCAACTCAAAATATTCTAACGTCCCGAGGGATGAATTATTCGCCTGTGGCCAGCACTTCGATGGCTGCGAACCAGAATCAACGATTTGGTCAAATCAACCAGTTTGAAAATGACCTGCCGCTAAAACAGGCCGCGTTTGAGCAAAGTAGAATGAATGACGCCGGAGGGTTTTTCAGCAGAATCCCTTACGGGCAGACACAAACTGGGGACCAAAATTTCTCCGGCGGGTCTACAAGCAGCAACACAGGCACAAATACGTCCTCTAGTCGGTCCACTTCTGGGGGCGGCGTCGGCGGGTTTATTGGCGGCTTAGCAGGTGCAGCCGCGAAAATTTTCTTGGGGGGTAAATAATGTCTGAAGCAATTCTTCAAAATATCTTGAATACGTTTGACCAGTATTACGAACGTAAGCAGCAAAACAAGGTCAACAAAGTAAAACAAGAGAACGCTGATCGTGATTTTACTCAGAAACAAACTGAGTTCAATCAACAGCAAAAAAACCAAGACTTGCAATTTCAAGTTATGGCGGCGCAAGCTAAACAAAGCCAAGCATTGCAGAAGATGCAGTTTTTGCAAGAAGAGCAGAAGCATTTTAACACCACGGGTAACCTGTCTGCTAACATGACAAAAGTTAGGGATGGCTATCAACAAAGCGGGCCAAACGTCGATTTTGGTGGTGATTTTGGGGCACAAACAAAAGTCCAAGACCCATCAAACCCAAATAACTCCACAATCGCAGGGGCTGTTATGGATCACTTTAGGCCCATGTCTCCCGACGGATCAATAATTGCGCAAAACAAGGAGCTGGGGGTCGAGGGTAGATTTATTGATCCCGTAGTAAACGCTGAAAATACCGCACAATTGAAAATGATTGCTGACGAACCGATACTTCGGCGTGATGAAGCTCGGCAAGTTGCTATGTTTGATAAGCAGTTTAAATTAAACGAGCAGCAAAACACAGCAAGGCAAGCCAGCGAGGAACAACGACAAAAAGCAGAGGCAGAAAAGTTCGAAAAAGCAAACGATAATAGATTAGCCATAGAAGAACTTAGGCAGCGTCACGCCGATGACCGGGCTTTGCAGCAACAGGAAACTAGCATGGCTCGAATTTCGGCGCAAATTGCAATGTCTCAAAATCGCTCAGATGCATCGGAGAGAGCAAAAGCACTTAAAATTTCTGAGCGGGCCATCTCTCCCAGACTACAGAATGAAATTAGTAAATTTCAAGATATCATGGCCGAAGCCGCAAATTTACAGTCTATCATTGACGATCCAGCAAAGCTGAAAGCTTTAACTCAAGTTTTTCCAAAAGCTGGATTTTTTAACCCTGTCGCACAAGCCGCCCAACAAGCACAACACGGGCTTGGTTGGATTTCAGATTCGGATAATTTAGATATTCGAGCAGCCGCTGGAAAATTTAGCGCAACAGGAATTAAAGAAACCTACGGTGCTGTTTTATCCCGAGAAGAAGCCCCCAGGGCCAAACAATGGGCTGTTAATATCGGGACGGATACTTTTGAAGAGCTGAAAGCAAAAGTTAAGCTGATGAAGGAATTTGGGATGAGAGGTTTAACTAATCGAATGGTACTACTCAGCCCAGCGCAGAGGTCGGCTTTAAGCGATTCAGCTGTGGCGTACCAAGGGGAAAAAGAATCGACAAGAAAAAATAACCCAAGAACTGGTGTTGGATCGATGGAGCCAATAGATTAAAATGGATGAACAACAGCAAGTAACTGAAAACCCAAACCAATACATGATTCGGGGCAAGAAATTTAAATTTGGTGCCGATTTAACCCCCGAAGAAGTTGTTGAAAGTGTTTACAATAATACAAATGAGAGAATTACAGTAAAAGATCTTATACCATTAAACCCTAAGCACCCACAACACATGGTTCCGAAAGAGTCGACTTTTACGGATAAAGCCATTGCGTTTGGTGCGGACGCAGCAAGGCCACTAGTTGGTGCGGCTGTCGGTATCGGGGCAGCCGCTTTAGGCGCTGGGACCATTCCTGCGGCAGTAGTTGGGGGCTTGGGGTCTATTGGTTATGATATGGCTAGGCAAAAAATGAGTGGCCAAGATCCAAGTTTAATGGAGGCGGCAAAAAATACCGGTATCGATTATATTGGTGGAAAGGTTGTTCAGGGCGCAGGAAAAGCATTGGCTTGGGGCGGAAAAGTGCTTTTTGCGGGTAATGGCTCACAAATTGGCGGAGAACTGTTAACGGTTGGTCAATCGCTAGGCGAAACCAACCTCGGCAAGTTTGTTAATGGGGCTGAAAATTTATTTGCCGCAAGTGCTAAAATTGATATTATGCAAAGGCAAGCTACTGCGGGCAAGAAGGCAGCCTACAATATAGTTAAACCCGGCAATGAGAGGTTTGTTGAAGTTCCGGCAGACATTGTTGCAAACACAATTACGGGTATTGTCAAGCAGGGTCTAAAAAGACTTGGGGCATTTAACGAAGAAGCCAGAAATACAATTATTGATGCAGCTAAAGGTATCGAAGTCCGAATCCCTGCTGACCCAAGCAGCTTAACCCCATTCCAGATGGCCATGCAAATGTTAAAACCTGGGGGGCAGGATATTGTCGTAAAACAGCCAATTATGTTAAATGCGACAAAGGTTTGGGCGCAGCGCTTTTTATCTAACGAGCGTGGAAATTCAGGCCTTCCGGAGCTTCAAAAAGAGGCCGAGGAGATTTTAGCTACGAGCCAGAACGGGAGAATCCCAAGAGAGTTTCAGGAGCTTTTTAACAAATACTATGCATCTGATGAAGCGTATAAAAAGCTGGTAGTTAAGTCAGGAAAGCTCGGGTCATCTATAGTGAAGACCGCCCAAGCACATCTTAGGGACTTAAATAAAGCCATCCGAGATGACATCTCCAATGGATTTGAGCAGTGGCAACTCCCAGATAAGGCTAAAATGGTTGTACAAGACGCCTGGATTCGATCTCGGCAAGCCCTTGACCATGTTGCAGAGAACTATCAAGGATTTACTGGCTTACAGAAATTAATCCAGGAGACGCCAGGAAATCAACTTGGAGAGATAAACAATATTTTAACAAGCCCGGATCTTTTAAAGCGGACTATTGCCGCAGGATCCATAAAATTCGGAGGAGAAGTTATTTCCAAAGATGTCAAAGGGGACCTGGGCACCCTTTACATGAAAAATAAACTTGACGCGGCTTGGGACAAAATTGCAAATCGATTTGATGGGAATGCGCTGTTGAGGATTTTTAAAGCTGGCGGGCCAGAGGATTCTGTGCAGCGTCAATTATTTTCAGCTCAACAGCGATCAGACCTAACTCATTTTGTAAACACTTTGGGGCATATGCAAGCTAAAGGGCCGCAAGGAAGCCAAAAATTTATGTTGTCGAGGAGGGGATTATCTATAGGGAATAATGGAAGTTTAATGGCCCTGGTAGCAGGTTCAGCATTTTTTCTGGGCCCAAAAATTGCTGCAATTGAATTAAGTATGGGCGCTTTAATGAATTTAGCAATTAAACACCCGGCAGGAGCAAGAAAAATTGCTGATATAGCTTCTGGTGGGGCAGTTAAAACTGGGGGAGGGATGCAAAAGTGGTCTAACGAACTTGTGGCCATCCTTCAAGGCACATCTGGAGTGCTTAGAATGAAGGATGGCCAACAGGTTAAAGGAGAGTGGAAAAACGGAAAGTTTGTCCCTACAGAATACTAAATTTGAGGGGGGTAATAACTACCCCCCATCAAGCCCATAAGTTGGCCATGGTTTTTCAGCTTTATTGATCGTTCGATCTTCCACTAAACCCCAGAGAATCTGTAAGTAGACAATTGCGTCCAAGATGCGACCTTCAATTGCCTCACTTGAAACTTCTCCATGCGCGCAATAATACTCAATCGAACGAATGTGCTTGTCTAAAAAGACATAAAGCACTTGTTCAGGCGTTATACCCAACTTTAAAGCCGGAGTCTTGAAATTCTCTAGCCGGTCAGCCCCTTTCGCATATTCTTTTCCTTTTGAGAGAGTAATAGCTGTAATTTTCTCTTGGATTCTTTCTTGTAGCTCATTAAAGCCTTGGAATGTCATCGGTTTTCTCCTCTTCTGATTCTTCGTCAGTTTCCTCTTCTTCCTCTTCCTCTTCTTCTTCTATATACGGCTCAAAGTTTTCGCCATAGCCAACTGTAATCTCAAACACTTGATGGTCGTCTCCCGAATCGTCGGCCAATTCTTGCGCGCGTTTATTTGCGTCGACTCTGGATATATAAATCCCATTCTCCACGGAATCCCCAAAGTCATCACAGACTATATACTTATTCTGCATTGTTTTTTCCTTCGTGTGCAGCTAGAATTTCTCCTAGCCGCGTTAGGCCTGCCTCTGAAATATTCTTTGTGTAAAAGAATACACTATCACAATTTTCAACCGTTTGACGTTCTTCAAGGGAGAGTTTAACCCATAATTTCTTGAGTTCGTACAATAGTTCTTGTATTTGAATACTATTCATTTTTTAATCCCATCTTTTCTGCATAATCACTAGCTAAAACATAGCTAAGTTTTAACCCGTTGGCCGACACGTTGATGATGCCGGCCTTTTCCAGCTTAGTTACGGTGTTTTGGAAACTTGCCATGTCAATGTACCCCCAGTTCAAGACAAAGAATTCTTTTTCTTCGACTGGATTGGGATAATTGTCTTTCAACATCTCCAATAACTTGGTTGCAACTTCATTATCACTGGCGCTGCCCGCTCTTTGGGCAAAATGCGTATAATTGAAGCTGATTGCGTTGAATTTTTCAATTGCTGCTCTTACATCGTTTACATTTATCTCCTTTCGCAGCTCGGACGCTGCTAAAATCATCGAAAGTTTAAGAACATTGGCATGAACTCTAGCTTTTACTCCAGTTGGGTCGGGTCGCTCTATCATGGATTGATAGAGTCGTTCGTACCAATGGATATACAGCTTTTCAGCCTCCAATGAAATTGTAAATGCGCCCTTAAGGGAACTAATTTTATTTAGTTGGGCTGTTAAAGCTGCCCGGCGGCGCCCGATAGCAATTAAGTCTGGTCGCATCAGAGCGTTTGGCGGTCGATAATCACCACCTAAAACAACACAAGTTCTAGATAGCAGACCACCAAACACAGCCTGAGACGTGAAAACTGTGTCTAAATAATGCTGATTAGATGCCGCTAGCATCGAAACGCACAAGTTTTTAATTAACGAGTTCCCTGAGCCTTTAAGTCTTTTAGAATATTCGGCCCTAAAGTCTTGAATATCTGTAAGGTTTTGAATTAGCTTTGGATCATCAATAAAAAACGAACTCATTTCTTCAGCTAAAAGAAAAACAGACCCTCCGGTTAGCTTTCGCCGACTTTTCGGGTGCGTTTCATCGTTTGTCATCGTTTCTTGCAGCGCCTGAATTGAGCACTGCCCTCGAAACATTTTAGTGTTCCCCACTAATTCATTGTCAATTAACTCCTCCAGTATTTGGAATGGTGCAGATTTACGCCGCGCCCCTGCCTCTGCTAGCAGGAGCACATAAAGATTTGGGTATATTCTACGGTAACCCATTTCAAAATAGCAGTTATCCCGTAACACTGCCCCAATTAAAGAATAGCAGGACCACTCCCAAAAGGCAGTGGGGGCCTCTAACTCTTTTGTGTGTTCCATAAAATCTGGGATGAATGACAATTGTGGGCCTATTTCTACACTTGGACATCTTCAAGATCATACCAATTTTCTCCCATGCTCAATTCGCAGGGAATTACTAACTCGATATCCCTGGGAAGACTTCCTTTATTCATATCGATCGGTCGTTCATAGACCTTTTTGAACACTTCCAAATATCTCTCCTTCCATTCTGATTTTACTTCAGCTAAAAGCCCATCGTGGGCCTCCACTAAAAACCATAAATAATCGTCTCTGAAATCTTTCCACCTGTTGTGCATTTCAGCCCGAATTAGAAACATACTAAAAGCAGTATGTCGGCTGATTGTGCATTGAGGTAAATAACTGTATGCTTCTTTGAGTGATTTTTTGTTGACTTCAGCAAAGAACGTCCGATAAAATCCGTGTGGGGTTGTAAGGCTCTGAGATTTTTTAAGCTCTGCCTCAATTTCAGCGTGAAAAGTGCCCCTTAATGTGGGATCAACCTGGTGAAACTTGTCAATTAGAATTTTGCACTCTTTAATATCGATGTGGGTCATCTGGGCCAGACGAAACTCGCCGATACCTAGATTCCCAGCATGTCGGATTCTTTTGCCTAGGTCATAATATGCCATCCCAACTCCGGGCATTGTTGGTGTTTTTTTGGTTATAGTTTCAGCGTCGATACCAAAAATTCCTGCCGCTGTCTTTGCGTGGACATTTGGTTTACGGTCGAAATCGGCTAGCAAGGCCCAATTTTTAGACCATACAGCAATTCCACGAGCCTCAGCCTGTGAACCGTCGCCCTCAACAAACGTATAACCTGGACGGGCCACGAACATTTTGCGCATGTCGTCTGCGATGTTCTTGGATTCAAAATCATCCCACAGTTCCGCATCAAGACTAAATCCGTGCTTGGTGATTGTTTGCAGGCTGCGCCCAATTGCAGGCTCGGACATTTTAAGTTTGCCATTTTTAAATGACTCAACTTGAATTATCCGATCAATCGTTTTTGACGCCGACGATCGGTGGGTAGAAGTACCACCCATGGTATACGTGCAATGCCACGCGTTGGTTTCCGGGTGTAAAATTGTCTTCAGGTAATTAATCACGCCCGCGAGTTTTCGGCAGACGATGATACGGCGGAGGATCGACAATCCTGTCTTACCCAACTTGTTTTTCTCTCCGTGATACATGGCAAGATCGTCCAATGTATCTTTGTCAGTTTTGAAACTGACCACACCCTCATCGCTGACCTTGGTTTTTTTCGGGTATTTAAGTTGCTCATATAATAAAACTCCAAGTTGTGCAGGGCTGCGCGGATTTAGCCCCGGATTGCCGCACAGTGTCTGCAAAGTTGCAACAGCCCGTTCATATAGATCGGTATACTTTTCTAGCAGCTTATCTCGACACTCAATATCAATTTGGATGCCCCTAGTATCTATCCGTTTGTATTCTTGCAATGAGGGCATCACAAAGTCTCGAATTAACTCTTGCTGGTTACATTCAGCAACGTCTTTTTGCTGGGAAGCAGTAACCCGCCATGCTGCAATAGCATCTTTGGCGTTGTACATTTGAAGAGCTGCACGTTTTCCTTCAGGGTTGTATTCTTTACCCTCATCCTTGTAATATGGAATAACCGTGTGGATTGACGTTAAAATATCTAGGCCTTTTGGCAGCTCCGGCTGCGTAGAGTTCTGGATAACCATCGTATCCCAGAACACATTTTTAACGTAGAAGCCAAAGCGTTCCAAAATAATTTGGTCGTATTTAATGTTTTGGTTTGTTTTCGGGATGTTCGATGCGAGCAGCTTGTCAATTTCTTTCCAGACAAGCAGCGTTTCTTTAGGGTGCCACTTTTCTCCAAGTAGCCCCACGCTCATTGCCTCAACGCCGTTAAATGAAATTGAAATACACCAAGGCAGCCCGCCCCAAGTTTCAATATCAAAAGCTACAAATGGGGACCCGACAGAAGTGCGCTCAATAAATGCTTTGAGCGAATCAATACCTCGACAAATCCAGAGCTTCCAATTTTCTTCAGTCTCGTTAAATGTATTCTGGGCGCCAATAATCCGGTGTAAGTCAATATTAGCTAAACACTTTCCAGCGGGATCTGCAAACCAACTTACTGGGCCATACGTCGGGATCACACAAACTGGCTGTTTAAACTTGTAGCGCCAATCAGGGCGCAAATTTAAAATAGAGCCGCGATAACAGTGCATCCAAGATTTTCGACCGGGCGGCAACTTGGAACTTTTAATGCCTGGGTACACTGTTTTTAACGCTAAGTCATCTAAGGGCACAATAACAGATGGCTGAAGGTCAATAAGCTCATCAAAAATCTGCTTTTCGTAACCATCAAAGTCTACTAATTTAATTGCAGCTTGCTGCCGGGAAAGTTTTGCGCCACGGTAAGAAAGAAGCTCTTTAATTACCGTGGCACGATAACAATTCCCGAATTTTAGTGGTGTATACCTCATAAATTCGGTCAAAGCCCGAGCAATTGACCCAGACATGGCTTTCCCCGTGTTTACGTCCTCTTCTGTGGCCCAGCCAGTGAGAAAGTAGACTTTTGCGGCCCCTGGGCCATGTGAGTAAGCTAATTTATTTGGGTTCATTTAATTATTCTGGATATTCACTAATAACATCGTGATACTCTTCAATTTCCGCTGGCCCTGTTCGAGTTAACCAAAATAGAATTTGCCGATATTTAAACTCTAGATGTTCGGGCAAATCGCCGCGAAGTTCAATCTCTTTGGCAAATGCTGCCAAAGTTGCAGCTTTGAGCTTGTCTGAACTGCCGGCACCAGAATATTTTAAGCCTTGGCCATCGGCCCTAGCCCTTGGAAGATGCAGTTCTTCGCCTTTCATTTCTGCTACAGAGTCGTAAATCATCTGAAAACAGAAATATAGATGACTTGTATCCATAAAAGCCCATTGGTAGACGATGCCTTTGGATGTTTTCCACTGGCGAGTCGAGTTTGCCGAAACAAAACGACCAACCTTAAGTTTGTTTAGCGGTTCTAGTTCAAATCTTACTGGCATATTATTTCCTTTTAAAAATTCCAGGTAGCAGGCGAGAGATATGTAATGAAAGAGGTTTCACGTATACCCCTCTCCGCCTGCCTTTACTTATGTCGCAACCTGGGTTTTAATTAAGCGTCAATCGCCTTCCATTTCTCGATTTCGTTGCTAACAACACCGTTCCATTCTTTGACCTTCAAAAATACTTGGACGGATTTGCCGGCCATCTCCAAAAGCTGAGGTTCGAGATCGAAAGCGGCACCTTCAGACTTCATTTGCTCGCCGAGCCGCTCTTGATAAGCATCAAGGGAC
>Ga0163149_10007589_pt1 | contig 10910 bp, 5 predicted proteins | sample OliLakLV19MP5G1_FD_148604 | JGI IMG/M metagenome (GOLD analysis project Ga0163149, IMG submission 148604) | Freshwater microbial mat bacterial communities from Lake Vanda, McMurdo Dry Valleys, Antarctica - Oligotrophic Lake LV.19.MP5.G1 | ecosystem: Environmental > Aquatic > Freshwater > Lake >...
CTCATGGGCACTGGGATCATATCTGGGATGCGGCGGATATCGTGGAGTGGGCGAAGTGCCCGGTTTTTTATCACAAGGATGACGAGATGCTTATCACCCATCCTGAGCTGATGCGAAACTTCGGTTTGCCTATCGACCTCAAACCGGTCGAAGCCACAAAATTTCTGGAAGAGGGGGAAGTGTTTGAGATGGCTCCTTTTTGCTTCAAGATTCTGCACATCCCGGGACATTGCCCTGGAAGTATTTGTCTGTATGAGGAGAAAGAAGGATTGATTTTCGGTGGAGACGTTTTGTTTGAAGGCGGTGTAGGCCGTTGGGACCTGCCCGGTGGATCGCAGAAACAACTGATTTCAGGTATTAAAGGAAATCTGTTGGGATTGCCTGAAAAAACGGTGGTTTATCCCGGGCACGGCGGTGTAACTACGATCGGTGAGGAAAAAGCACACAATCCCTATCTTCAGTAGGGTAGCTGCCGACATACCTGCCGGAGGACAGACCGGATTAGATCCAGAGTCAAAAGACATCCATTACTCCAAGCATCATTATTCAAGGCCAATTGTAATAAGGTACAACACAGAAAAATTTGAGTGCTTTTAAAGCGACGCAAATTTGAAACGCGTATGACACATTTTTGACACATGGAGCATTTAGCACTTCACAGTGATCAGAAATAGAATCCTTCTCGCAGGCGTTGTCTTTAGTTGGGCAACACAGCATCTCCCGGCTCAATTTACAGTGTCAGCACCTGATACGGTCGCTAAAACGATAGTAACGGGCATGGGGGTGGTAACGTCGGCAGGAACCCTGACTGTGGGAGGCAACACCAGAACCATTCGTGTCACGGGCACAAGTGCGATTATCAATTCCGGATTGATCCTGCAAAACGGGACGGGGCGTGCGATTGATTTAACAGCAGCTGGAGTGACTTTGACTCTGACCAATAATGCGGGGGCAACTATCCAAGCCGTGGCCCAGGATGCGGTTCGGATTGATGTAGCATCCACGTTAAACATGACAAACGCCGGGACCATTTACAGTGGGCCCAATATCCTGGTCAATCCCAGCATGGGAGTAAACACCGGGCAGGCCTTGGATTTTGCCAGCGGCATTGGGGGTACGCTTTTAAACGAAAGCACAGGTCTCATCCGGGCCGATGGTGCAGATGCTGTACGCCTGGGCTCCAATATGACGCTGACCAACAACGGCACTATTCGCGGCAATAGTGTCATCAACGACAGTTCTGCAAATAACGTCTTCAACATCGCTCCTAACAATAGTGTGTTAGAAACCTTCTCAACATCCGAAGGCGTTTCCTTCGAGAACGGAGCCAACTCCACCCTGATCAACAGCGGAACCATCTCGGGCAGCCGGCACGGTGTCGAGTCTTCGGAAAATGCCGCCAATGTGACCATCACCAACAATGCTACGGGTCAAATCATAGGACGGAACGGGTCGGGTATTGGATTTGATAGCACCAGCACCAGTGCCGCAAATGTTTTGATCACCAACTCGGGTTTAATCCGGGGAGACTATGCAGGGGTGGGCAATGTGATTGACCGCACAGGCACCCCAAGCTTCACCAATGACGGGGATGGAGATGGAATCGACGTGGATGGTGCGGTAACCATCATGAATCTGGCATCCGGCCGGATCCTTTCCACTGGAGCAGGAGGCTTTGATAGTGGGGGCAGGGCCAACAATAGTGAGGCGGTTGCCATTGGGGGCGGATCCATTACCAATAGTGGGCTGATCCGCGGGGCGAACCGGGGAATTTTGGTTAACAACGACGCGAATTTGAACCGCTCAGCATTCGCTGCCACCACGATTACCAACTCCGGGACGATTGAAGGGCAAAATGGCTATGGAATTCGCCTGGAAGGAAGCTTCACTGACACGATTACGAACACAGGGACTATTATTGGGACAGGCTCCATTCCCGATCCCTCGGGCACCGTATTGCGTCAGGATGGAACTACCGATCCGGCTAACGGAACATTGGATGGTCAAACTTTTGCCGCCGGATCGGCCCGCTTCATACGGGGTGATGGGTCCACCATTCAGACGGGTGAGGGAAATGATAGACTAGACAACACGGGAACCATCAGTACGACCAATGGACGTGCCGTCAACCTCGAAGGTGGAAATGACACCATGATCGTCCGCAAAGGTTCCAACATCAACGGGCTCGTGAACGGGGGCACTCACGCGACGGGCGATACCTTGGAGCTGCATATCAATGGATTGACGGCCCAGAAAACTCTCGATCTTCAGGCGGGTATGGTTGTTGTGATCGGTGGGATCAGTTTCCAGAACTTTGAATTGATCAGTGGACTCAGCACCTCGCAAAGCTACGAGCAACTGGCGACCAGCCCCACGGCCAAAGGAGTCGGAGCTGTTCTCGACAATCTTCAAGCCGGGGCGAACACCAATACCATGGCACTCATTGATAAAGTGGACACTTCGACAGACCCCAACAAGTCCCTAGAGGAACTGACGCCAACCTCCCTGGAGGGCCTGACTAACATTGCTTTCAATAATGCCTCGTTCAATGGCCAATTTCTCAACCAGCGTGTGGACAACATCATCAACGATGGTCCCCAGTTCGACGTGGCGGGGTTGCGCGTCTGGGATCGTGCCTTGAGCCGTTCTTTGCAGCAGACGCAATATTGGCTGGCTGATGTCGGACAGGCGCAGGCCATGACGGACACGGGCAAAATCGTGGCTCCTGCCCCCGCTCCGGTGCAGGACAAGCGTTGGGGCTTTTTCCTCAATGGGGGCGTTGAGTTCGGTGATCAGGACGCCACAGGCACCCTGCCTGATTCCGATTACACCACCGCGTCTGTGGTTTTGGGCATAGACTACCGCGTAACAGAAAATTTCGTGTTGGGACTCTTCGGCGGTTACAGCAACACCGACGCCAATCTGGATGCCCTGGGCAGCAGCAGCGAAATCGACACGGGCAGCGGCGGACTTTATGGAACCTATTACAAGAACCAATGGTTCGTCAATGGCACCCTGATGGTTGGCCGTAGCTTTTATGACAACGATCGTATCGCCCTGGGAACTTCCAACACCGGAGACACAGAAGGTGATCAACTGAGCCTACAGACCCGCATTGGACGTGATTTTAAGTCCGGGGGATGGACACTCACTCCGATGTTTGGCACTGCCTACACCTCCGTCTGGGTGGAAGGTTACACTGAATCAGGCCCTGCTGCCCTAACTATTGCGGACGATGATGCGGATTCCTTCCGGACCAATCTGGGTGGACGGATCAATTACGAGTGGGAAACCTCCTGGGGCAAAATTATTCCGGAAGTTCGTGCGGCCTGGCATCATGAGTATCTGAATGACCGCCGTAATATCAATGCCAGCTTTGTTGATATTGCACTGCCCGGGAGTTTTTCCACACCCACGTCCAACCCGGATCGTGATTTCGGCGTGTTTGGTGCGGGTGTCAGTGCCCTCATTGGCGACAGTTGGACGCTGACACTGGATTACGATGTTGAGGCTGGCCGTGAAGAATTTGTGGCCCATCGCATCAACGGCGGCATCCGCTATGCCTTTTGAGCCAGCACCCATGCCTGGGTGCCCGTCCGTTCATCCGGCTTGAGATCAGGGCGTGCGATTGACCGCCATTTGGCTGGGGGCATTGGGTTTTTTGAAGTAAATGTTCAAGGCGTCCAGTGCGACAGGCACGGCGTGGCTGGTGCTGGAAACGTCCAGACCTTCCCTTCCCTCGATCATGAAAACAAATGCGATCTCCGGGTTGTCGTAGGGAAAGAAGCCGGCCGCCCAGGCGATCTGGGCTTTGATACCTCCACCGGCTTGTGACGTTCCTGTTTTCGCGGCCACTATAACCGGTGCTTCCTGGAATTTTTTGGCCGTTCCATCTGTCACCACGGCCCTCAGTCCCTGATGAATGGCAGACCACTGATCCGGGCTCAACTGAATTTTTCCTGTTTCTTTGACAGGATAACTTTGCAGAACAGTCTTGTCCGCAGACTCGAGCTGCCGTATCAGACGCGGTTCCATCATCCGGCCACGATTGGCAACAGACGACATAAATACGGCCATCTGTAGGGGGGTGGCCAAAACGTCGCCCTGCCCGATAGACATATTCGTGACGTCGCCCGGTCCCATCCAGCGTTGATGTTGTAGAAGAACAAACTTGGGATCAGGGATCAACCCCGGAACTTCGGCTGGCAGCGAAAGACCCGTTCGACGTCCAAAGCCCAGATTCTGGGCTGTTTGCACCATCTGATCCCGACCGGTGCGCAGGCCCAGATCAAAGAAATAGGTGTTGTAGGAGTAGGCCATGGCTTCGCGAAAAGCCACCACCCCGACCTCTCGTGGAAGAGCGTAATGCACATTTCCCACGTCATAATAACCCGGACATGTTATGCGCCGTGCCGGATCAAACACACCAGCCTGCATGGACGCAACGGTGGTGACGATTTTAAAAACGGAGCCCGGAGGGTAATGCTGCCGGAAGACGCGGTGAAGAAGAGGCTTTTGACTGTTTTCAACAAGGCCCTGCCACTCGTTAGCCTGGAGGCGTGGGACAAAGCTGTTGGGATTGAATGTGGGGACAGAAGTCATGGCGAGGATGTCCCCGGTTTTGATATTCATGACTACGGCGGCCCCTGGAAGGGCCTGTTTGGCCAAGGCAGTGTCCACCGCCTGTTGCCAGCGATACTCAACGGTCAACCGGGCGTTGGCTCCGGGAGTGGGTTCCTGCTCCATCCTGGCCTGCGTAAGAAAGCCCTCGCGATTGGTGGAGATATCCAGTAAGCCCGGTTTGCCGACCAAGGCATCTTCCAAGGTGGCTTCCAGGCCGGATTCCCCCCGGTAGGTTTCATGGATGATTTCGGAAGCCCGGTATTGTCCCCGGCCTGGTGCCTGTTTGAGGCTCAGGTAACCCAGAGTGTGGGCCAATAACGTTCCAAACGGATAGTGGCGGTAAGGAACACCCTGAAGGGCTAAACCCTTTTTTTCCAGGGAAGATTCTCCGAATTTCCTGATTTCCTCAGAAGTCAGATTTGATTTCAGGATTAGCGGCAGAAAACGGCGGAATGTGTAGGCCTCAATCAAATCCAAACGGCTTATCGGTAACAGGGGCTCTCCGAACAGTTCGCCTACGGCTTTGGTGCGCTCCTCCACCCAGGCAACGAGTTCATCATCAGATCCAGTTTTTTGAATGGCGGGCCAGCGGCAGACCAGCTGCTGGGATTTCCGGTTGGTGGCCAGAATGGTTCCATCACTTGTCAGAATATCACCGCGTTGGCCCGGAACGATGAACTCCGCGTTTTCGGGTATGGTGTGGCTCCCCAGCAAGTCAGGTCCCTGAATGGGCAGCGGCGCCTCTGCTTCTTCCGATGCAAGGATGGTGGAGAACCATGCCGCGAAACTTTCCGGCTGCTGAGCCGGATTCGCCGCGCTGCTTTTGGCCGCCTTGATGGAGGCGAGCTGATCGCTGGTCAGGTAAAGATCAATATTGCCCGTAAGAGGCTGATCGTAGGCAAACCCGTTGATCCGGCCGGTCAGTCTTTCGATTTCAACCTTGGTCAAGCCTTCCGCTATTTTGAATTCGGTGGCCCCGATGGATTGTAGTTCCAGTTGGTCGGCCATACGGGACCAGAGGGGAAGAGATGCGTTCAGCGCTGCACGACGGGTGGGAAAGGCCCGTTGGTCATCCCACCCCACCCAGGCGAGCGAGACGAAGCGCGGGGAAAGGCCCGCGCTCCAGGAGTCCTGATTGCCGGGGGAACTTGAATCAACCACGGCCATGTTGACCGGGCTTTTGAGATAGTCTCTAACCAAACGTGAAGAACCTTCGCGGGTTCTATCCTGCAGCGCCTGCAAAACCTGGAAAGCCCTTGTTTCAGAAAAAAGTCGGGTTTCGGTTGCCGTTTTCCTCTCAAAAAGAATTTCGTTCCGTGCTGTTTCGATACGTCTGATCAAAACAGGTTCAATGGCATTACCTTGATGTGAAAGCGCCCGGTAGAGGGAAGCCATTTGTAACAGGTTGAGTTCCTGGGCTTTTTCCAAGAGGCCGCCCGGATGATCCTCCCAGTTGATTTTTTGCAGCCAGGTCTGGATCTTTGGCCAGCCCAGATTCAAGGTCAACCTACGTTCAGAAAATAAGGAATTAAAAATCAAGGAGTCCTGCCAAATGATTGAGCTGCGGTCGGATTTACCTTTCAGGACATTGACAAGGACGCCTTCAGGCGTTTCCTTAAGATAGGAGGCATCCAGGAGGGTGGCGGGATTCAGATTCCATTCCTTCAGGGCCAGGGCATGAACAAAAGGGGTGAGCAGTCCGCTGCTGTCGCGCTTCATCTGGCGAAGATGATCAAAAGGTTTGCTTTTGAAGTCGCGGCTGCCGACATAGACAAGAATTTCCCCGTTCGCCTCGTCCATGGCCACGTAAGCGGCCTGCATGCCTTCGAAAGGAACGGGCTCTCCCGGATTTTTTTCATATTCCTTCAGGCTCCGTTCCACTTCCGCTTCAGCTTGCTCTTGGAGCGGAAGATCAAGCGTCGTGTAAATACGGAGACCTTGGGGAACCTGTTCACGATGCTGCAATTCAAGCAATAGCTCGACCCGGCTCAGGACCGCATTGACGAAATGGTTCTCCAGCCCGCTGCTTTCGAAAGGCAGAATGTTGATCACTTCTGTCGAAGCGTTCTGGTATTGGGAGCGGTTGATCAACTGTTCCTCCGCCATGATGCGCAGGGTGCGTTTCATGCGCAGTTCTGCCTGGGCGGGATTTCTGCGGGGTGACCCGCTGGAAGGCGCGCGCACCACACTCATCACCATGGCACATTCGGCCAGAGACAGGTCCTTGGAAGGTTTTCCGAAATAGCCCTTGGAAGCTGTTTCCAGACCAAAATAGCCGCTTCCGAAATAAATCCGGTTTAGATACAGCCTGAGAATCTCATCCTTGGAGTAAAGAGCTTCCAAACGGCGGGCCAGAAACGTTTCCAGTAGTTTACGATCCATGGTGCGGCGAAAATCGCCGATGATATGTTTGGCTAATTGTTGGGTGATAGTGCTGGCCCCCTGTTCAATTTTACGGGAACGGACATTGATCCACGCCGCGCGCAGGACTCCCCTCCAATCGGTTCCTCCATGCCGGTAGAAGCGGCGATCCTCGGCGGCCACGATCGCTTTCATGGCAATATCGGGAACCTGGCCTTTGTTCAGGATCACGCGGTTTTCTTCAAAAATTCTGCCCAACGAATTCCCATTCCTGTCATAAATGAGACTGGCGACGGGAAGTTCTTCGATATTGGAGAGATCATATTGCTGGGCCCGGACGAAGTATGGGTTGAGCCAGTGCCAAAGATAGAGGGACGTGGAAAGCGCAAGGAGGAGAAACAAAAGACAAATGTTCTTCAGCTGTCTCTTGAGCAGGATTACAACGGAGTGGGGCTTCATGGGGTCCGGCTGAAGACGGATTCCTGAAGAGGTTGTGTCGGCGAATCTGGAGTGGTTTCCTTCACCGGTTCGGCCACACTTGCGGCAGGGGTGAAGGATAACACCGAAAGAGCATCCGAGATGAGGGTGCATCTCCAGAATTGGCGGAGGGCCTCAATTCTCATTTCTTCCCGGCTGCTCTGCGCCATGACAAAAGCCCGGTAGAAAATGATGGAAGGCACATTGGAATCAATGCCCATTTCCTTAAGATTGGAAATACTACGACGTGCCTGCTCCTGGGCAATTTCCTGAAGACGTAAAAGTTCACCCTGGCCGTCCGTCGCGAAGGCTGAGGAGATCCGGATATCCTTGCCTGATCTCATCTGGTAAGCGGTCTGAATGGACCTGCTGTATTGGTTAAGCAACGTGATCAGCTTGTTTCCCGCTTCGACGCTTTGTTTGGAGTCTTCCTGGATGATATTACTTTGGGGGGCGTAACCGGTTCCCGGAACAAACTGGGACTCAATGAGGTTGCGTTCGCGACGTTCGATCAAATCTTCGGTCAGTCCGCCATACCAGGCCCGGTTGTCCATCTTGTTTTCCCGCGCGTTACGAAGAATGGCAACAAACGAAGCGTTCTGGACAAGTTCCTGACGGAAGGCTTCATCCGAGTGGATTGGCAATCGGTAGAAAAAGGACTCGGTCAGGTCGGCATAGGCCAGGCTGGCCAGATCCAGAAAACCGTTGACTCTCCATTCAGCCTCAAAAATGGTGCTTTCTTCCGCAGAAGCGATGAGAGCAGGCCGACTTTTTGTAAGCGTTTTCAGTTCCTGATCGACCGACCCGATCGCGTAGATCCAACGAAGCAAAGTTCCAGTTGTTTCACCCTCGTCGGCTCCACTCTTGGTGACTTTCATTTTTTTGACGGCATTGGAAGTGCTTTCCACCCAGTCGCCCAAGCCGGAAAGTTCGTCGTCAGTTTCCGAGAACAGGAGAGCTTTGCCGGAGGTCATCGTGACAATATCCGTGTCCGGCTTTGTCTTCATCAGCAGCTGAACATCCTTCAATAGGGCCTCGGAACGGCTCTCATAAAGTGACAATTCGGGAGCCTGGGTGAGTTTGCAAAGAGCGGCGATCGAAACCATCCGGGCATCACATTTTCTGAGCTGCTCAAAGGCGGAAAAAGTCAGACCAGCTTTGTATGCCAGAATACCCAGCCTGTGATGTTCTGCCGCCACGGCCCGGTAACTCTGTATTTCCAGCTCATGTGATTTTAGCCATCCGGGAATCATCAGGGGTTCGGCCAGTTGTTTGTTGTTTGAGCGCAGGAGTTCTTTGAAGTTGAGGTTTAGTTCGGGATCTGCTTCCCCGTTGTTTTCAGGATTCTCTGTAGAGCCTTTTCCGTTTTTGGAAGATTTCAAAAGCAGGACAGTCAAATCCGAAAGCATTTTTGCGCGATAACTTTCTGCTCCCTGGCTTTTGATCCAAGATGCCAGATTGATCATGTCTTCGTCCTCACCAATGACGGTTTGGGAGACGGGCAACACAAAGACGCGAAGACCTTGTTGTAGGCCCGCCGTGATCCGTTCCTTGATGTGATCCACATTCCGCAGGGTGCGGTCGGGATTTATTCTACCAAGAATGAGAATATCTTCGCGGAGTGTTTTCCTTTCAGCGGTAGCAATTAAGGCCAGGGCAAGAGAGGCTTCATGATCGCTCCACTCAGCCTTTGGCAATTCTGTGATCTGCCAGGAGGAAGCCAGCCATGGTCTCCCCCGAGTCACACAGGCAAAATAGGCTGCGGTATAAAGGCCGGAGCCAAAAATCTTTTCCGGAAGCAGGTCTTCCCCATTATTGGAAATGAAGCGGATATTTCCAGGATACCCGTGCTCGCTCATGGAGTCCGCTTCATGGCGCAACGTCACTTGGGTCAGGCTGGCTTTTTGTGAATCTTCGTTCCACGAGCTCAGCCAGATCCTGGCCTGATTGGGAGATGATTCAGTTTTGGCGGCAATAGCCGGTGAAAGAGGCAGAACCGCGCCCAGTAACACTCCGATAAGGGCTTTTCCGAAAGTGTTTTCCATACAATCTTTTCGCATCTTTAATGCCATAGACCCCTGAAATATGGGACATGTTCCACGCGAGGCACTTAAGCACGGTGGCCTGTGGCCAGCACCCATGGGTTCGAGCCGATTGCATGGTTATAAGATAAAAAATCGTGCAAATGGCTTGATCAACCCCAAGCGGATCGGAGGATATCCTCGGGGAAAAAACGTCCGGGACAGAGTGTTTTCTGGATGTCGCGATGAAGCAGAACGTTGGGTTTTCCCAGCAGAAGAGTGTTCTTCAAATAATCCACCAGTTCCGTCGTGGCTTTGATCTGAGCGGAGCTCGGCGGGTATGTTTCAAAATTTCCCACCAGACAGATTCCGATTGAATTGGAATTGTAAAAGGGATCTTTGACATGCCCCCCCTGAATCTGGGACTGCCAACGCCTGGAGATTTCGACTTCGCCATCGCCTGAATTCGTTCCATTACCTATGACAAAATGATAGGCAAGCCCGTTGACCATTTTTCTGATTGTCCGGTGATAAAGGTCAAAAATCGCGGCACTCCCCTGATTGGACGCGCTGTGATGAAGAATGATGTGTTCCCAGCGCCCGGGCTGCAGGTTCGCCATGTCGATCTTATGGAAGAGCGAAGGGGCTTCACTTTCATCTGTTGGCGTTTGGATCGGAACGGGGGAAAGGGGGATTGTTGGAGAGGGAAGTGAAGAAAGGATGTCACCATCGTTTCGCAGAAGTGTTTCACCCAGAATTTTAGGCCTGCTGATGTAGCCCATGGTGGCCCCGGCCGCCAAATAGCAAAAGGACTTGCGCGTTAGTGATGCCAGATTCACAGAGGTTCTACTATCCAGGGGATTTTTTCATGCAGTTTTCTTCCTGGTTGCTGAAAGAGCGCCCGTTAATTTAAACCCAGCTTATTGCATGCCATAAAACCCGGGCGAGAGTGCGGATTTTTAGACAATTACCAGAGAGACGCATTCTGCCGAGTAGGATTTCGTTTTGTTTCTGGAAAGATCAGGCTCGAAAGAATATTTTCAGATTCCGGAAGATAAAAAGACCCTGTTGCCCTCTGCGATTTGCACAAAAGGCAGGGTCTTTTTCGTGCGTTCTGCCTGTGAAAGTTCCATGCATATTACCCAATTTATTTTTGATAAAAAACAGGATGCAGAGATAAAAATATCCCTAAGAACGGACGTTATCAGCAGGTTCTGACTTTTAGGCTGGGTCTGATTCCATGCGATTTTCCAGGAATAAGCCCAATGGCATGGCTTATGCGATTCCTCTATTTGTCCGCTTTTGTCATTAAATCAACAAAGAAACCTTATGCTTAGAAAAACATTCTTTATCAGCCAGACCATCGCACTGTTGCTCATCTTGGTCACCACCGGAATGGCTGTCTACTATTTAACCGCTCAAAACCGG
>Ga0163149_10007597_pt1 | contig 10904 bp, 7 predicted proteins | sample OliLakLV19MP5G1_FD_148604 | JGI IMG/M metagenome (GOLD analysis project Ga0163149, IMG submission 148604) | Freshwater microbial mat bacterial communities from Lake Vanda, McMurdo Dry Valleys, Antarctica - Oligotrophic Lake LV.19.MP5.G1 | ecosystem: Environmental > Aquatic > Freshwater > Lake >...
ATTTTTATGGTGCATGTTAGCTATAAGTTTGATCTTTGTAGAGGGGATAAATATAATATGAATAGCGGGACAAAGAGGACGAATGCGGGCCACATAATACGCCAGTCGCATTTTCCTCCAGACAGGTCAGGTCGCTTTGTACTTTATGCGCTCAAGGCATAAACACGTCGCTGTTGAATGGGGTGGTCCTGAGCTGGTCGGGAGTGAAACTGCTGGAATTCCGACGATGTCTTGGGCTTCCTAAAGAGCATGTCAGAGCCATCACTGCGTTCCATGGCGGCAAGAATCTCATCCAACGAAACACCGTCATAATTGTGGTTGCTGTTGTCGCGGATAATGTTGCTACTTTGTTGCAACATGGCATCCACTTCTTCCAACAACAACAAGCTGCTGTCAATGACACGACTGTCGCTAGTAGCAGCAGTAGGAACGGCAGTGGCTTCTAGCTCTCGAAGGGGCATGTCCCAGTCAAACCAATCCGTGGATCCATCACTGCTGTTACTGCAAACACTGACACTTCCGCTTGCAGAGCGTCCAAGAGGTGGCATGGGTGGTGTCACACTGCGCATGCGCTTGGTGGGCCGGGAAGGAATGGTAATCAAGTCCTCTACTCCCATCCAAGGAGAAGAAGAAGCCTGAGAAAAAGCATGGAATTGCTGCTCTTCTCGTTGTTCTTGACGACGCTTGTTGCGCTTGGCCACATTGCTGGAACGGTAAGCTCCTGCCAAGTTGTCACGAAAGGTCTGACTGACTTTTTCGCGACACAAGAGGGGTTCAGCATAGACCCAAGCATCTTCGCTGGTCGAAGAGCCATCCAACTTGACAAAACCACCGTGTTCATTGACATAGTCCACGACGGAGGAAATGCTATCGGATTTTTCCGCCTTGGTAGTAGCCTCCTTGTACTGATCAATTCTTCCAGCGACCACCTCACGGAGCCATTGGTTACCGGCGTGGTGGTAGAATTTCTATAACATAGCAGATAAAGAAGGCAAGGGCGTGAGAAATTGGGATAATAGAAGAATACTACTTTCATGCAAGTAAGACAGTTCAAGCACAAGATAGATCCGCTGGCTGTTCTTACCTTGCCTTTGCCAATCACAACCGATTGACCATCGGGCTTGAAGTCCTTGGGGAGCATGGTGGTGGTAGTATCGGATGAAGCCATTGTGCTTGTTGAGAAAGATTGATAGACAAATATATTTTTAATGAGAAAAAAGGAAAGGAGTAGTTGGTTTGCGGTTTGCGAGTTTGTGTGGATTCTGTTTTGTCCGATTTCAGTTTCGAGATTTGTGAGAAGAACGCAGATACGCAGAAAAGAAACCAATCAACTTCAAAAAAAAAGAAAGGAAGCGAGCATCAAGTTGGAAAAGAGAAGAAAGTAAGGTCGGCAGATAAACCTTATACTGGTAGTCAGTGACTGGGGATGGGTGAAAATGTGAAAGCATGACATCTTCCGCTTGCCTGTCCAGTAATGCGAAGTGCGAACTATCAAAAACGGCCTCTTCTTTTGTTCATACAACCGAATCAGAGAACTTTGTAGGGAGCAATAGAGAACTACAGTAACACTCTGATTTAGCACATTTACCCATTAGAGCTGCGTACAAAGGGAAGTAGCAGTTAATAAAGACTTCTATGAGGTTCTTGCTGTTTTATCATTAGGCTCTTTGGGTTTTAATTCGTTATCCCAGTATGCAATCTTTGCTGGTTCACAGATTTGATGGGGACGACACTGGTACTTGTACAAAGAATAGCTGCCAACTAAATTGTCAACAAAGTCCTCATATTCCTTCGGAGTCATTCTCAAGAAAAGAACTAAAGAGTTATGTCCCGTTTAAAAGTTTTCAGGGTTAACTTCCCTTTTGAAGTACCAGTACGTGGCCTGCTCACTGGATGTGTTACTATAATTCTTCCCAATGCCAGTTCTTTTACCGTTCCCGCCAGCTAAGCGCGAGCCAAGGAGGCAAGGAGTAACTTTTGTTTTCAATTCTTATGTGTGTTACTCCGATTGTGACATCACGTCTAACATGGCTCGGCAAAAGGGGATCTAGCTAGTTCAGCTGCGTCGTCTGGAGCTTGTAACTTCTTTTTACAATGGTCTCTGGCTCGTATATTAGTAAAGTTGGACTACAAGTAGACTACTCCCACCGTAGAAGAGGCTTGGTAAGTTGGTATGGACTCCGAGTTGTAAGTTGTATTAGAGCAGCAACCAAATAATAAAAGAAGCGTTAACCAGCTCAGCAGGCTATTGGCTGGGGTTCTTTTAATTTGTTCTTTGGACGGTTCCAGGCAAGAATAAGTAAGGAAGAGACAGTGAAGTAGACTTAGTATTTAAAATCCGTTGTGTCTGTGGTGGCTACTTTTACAAAAGAATCGTGTCAAAGGTGTTTGCTAACATCGGGCTCTTACTTTCTCCTTCCACTGACTTCCTGTATGAACACCACTGCCAGTCATCCCGGGTAAATGGGCTTTAGGAGCGACGTTGCATGTGCATTCTTTTTTCTGTTCTTCGATAAAGAATCACAAAGGAATCCAACACGAAAATAATGTGTTGGCCCAAAAGATGCAGCACCAAGAGATGGCTTCGTACTGTAGCACAGAGAACAGCGTGGATCAACGGTGAGCATGTACACACTGCGCATCTGGCGCTGCATAGAAGAGCGAGGTTCTCCTAAGAAATGTCCTATTTTCTCCGAATAAGCTATACAAGAAATGTCCTATTTTCTCCGAATAAGCTATACATGAGCAGAGAAAATCCGAAGGTTCCACATGTCACTAATTCGTTTCTCCCCGTGAACTGAATTCCCATCTTTTTCGTTCCTTTTGCCAACTTCTTCACGAAAAAGAATCGTGGCACGCGCCAAACAGGAAGTGGCAAATGCCAAACAGAAAGAGGTCAGAAAAAAGAATGCCTAATGGTTTTCAAAAGACGGTCCTGCATTCTCGTACTTTTAGCAACGAAGGTAGCAGCATGTCCCTAATTCACGCCTCCCCGACGATCCCTTTTAAAATCTTTTTCGTGCCTCTTACCATGTTCTTCACGAAAAAGATTCTATGCATTTATCGTATGACATTTCTGGTAAGAATGCCTCATGGTATGACATTTCTTGTAAGAATGCCTTATGGTTGCAAGAAGGTCCTGTATTATCGTACTACTAGTATCTACTATACTACTAGCAACCAAAATATCCAGGTAGCACGATTGCTATCTGGCAACCGGGGTGTTACTGGTAGCACAAGCGACATCCAACGTAACGCGAAGGCTCTTGTTCTGGGATGGGACTTCGAGCCTTTTGCGCTATGGAATCTTGCTTGACTAACTCCTGCTGGATCTAGCGCGTCGCCAGTATCTTGTGTCGACAGACACGAACAAGGGATAGTCCGGGCGAAACGCAAGGTAAGTCGTCTCGGTGTAGAAAGACACGAACAAGGGAGATGCAGCGGGATGCGCTAGCTCGTGTAGATAGAAGGACACGAACAAGGGAGCTACAGTGAGAAGGAATCGAACAAAGGAGAAACAACAGCAAAGAAACGAACATGGGCTATAGAAGATAATGGCCGGAACAACTGACCACCGGTAAGGGACCGACTTTGCTGAAGTAGAGCTCCATAGAGCTGTTATGTTTTACTGTATACTCCTTCATCTCATGATTGTCGTTCAAAGTCACGCTTGTCACTCGACGTAGTCTTGCTTTGTCGTTCAACGTCACGGTTGTCACTCGATGTCATGCTTGGACAAGTACTGTTTATCGCTTGACCTCTCCAAATCACCCATGGAATCTTGTGACGTCAAACCCAAGTTTGCCTCTTTGACCGGCCGGCCCGACCAACACCGCGAAGCAAAACCCGTTTGAAAGGCTGTGGCTTGCTTTTTCCTTAGTCTCTTCCTTTTACGTTCAACGCAACGCTGATATGTGCCAAAAACCATTGGCGGGGCTTCTTCGCTCCGTCATATGCCTCCCGCGACAACTGACAAGCATTCGTGGTATCCGTGGTGAGTCATTCCGAGCCGCGTACGTTCGTTCTTCATGTAGCAATAACAGTTTGAAATTCGCCTCCGGCAACTATTCCGTCGCTCCTCTTTTGGGCTTTCAACTTCATCGTTCTTGGCCATGTTCTTGTTGCCGCCGCAGTCACTGTTCGCCGCCTCCACTACAGCAGCACAGTCAGCTCTCGCTTACAAGGGGAGAATTCAGGAAACTCTATGCTTCAACGAGAGAATAAGCATGACAAAAGCAGTCACCTACTGCGTAGCACCAGTAGCAAAAAGTTAGAACAACAGTCACTAGTCATTCATGACTGAGAGAGACCTGTGCGCAAGTGAGCGTGTACATACCTCAAGCGAGCCGCGCCGCTCTGTCAACAAACGTGAAGCCAAATCAAAAGAGGCCGATTTAGTTTGCACCGGTACATCACGAACTCTGCCAGCACTATGAATCTATGATGTCCTATCCATCACCGAGCAGGTTTGTGAGCAATATTCTGGAACGGCAACTGACATTTTTGCCGGTAGGTTGTCAATCTTACGCCCTAATTGTAAAACTTCACCCATTAATATTATGACATTGAATTTCGGCAATTGAAAAAAACGTCTAAAAAAGCAGTCCTACATCTAAATAAAACGGCAAATCCCGGCTATCCGGCCCGGGAGTAATTGCTGAGACGAGAATTTAAAGAACGTACCGTCAAGTGACACCGCTGTAGGCCTTAAATGGAAAACTAATTGCTTCAACACGATTACACGAGCCATTGGTAAAACCATTCGTTCTTTGAATTGCTGAATTTATCATGTATCCAATGGGTTCGTCATTGACTTTACTGTGGAAAATATTGGTGAACGATATCTCATTTCGCGACGATCAGTGATAACGGAATCGTTTATTTATCTATCTCAACGTTATTGATCAAAGCATTTACGAGAATTGTAACCAGTTCACAAAAACTCGGAATACTGCTTCCAAGGGGGCCATTTTATTTAATAGACCGGAATGAATAAAAAACTGCACGCTCCGTAGCCACTTTTCTGTAGAATTCTACGGTCTATCAATCGAAAGTAGTGAGACAAGAGTTTTATATCCCAATATTTCGTCACGAAAATGGTCATAACGGAAATGTAACTTCTGAAACGAGAACCCTGGATGTGAACCGGGATTTTTCCGGTTATTGTAGCGGGTTTACGCATTCTCTCCTCTTTCCTTTCCCTGCAACTTCGGTAGCCAGAAACAAACAGAGTTAAATGCTGAAGTAACAGCCGAAGCACAATACTCGGAATCTCGGATACTAGCTAGCTACTGGAGTAGCTAGTACGGCATACTGTACTAGTCTAGCTACTCTAGCTAGCTAGCTAGTACTAGTACTGGTGTTGTGACAAATAATAGCTACCTAGCTAGCTAGCTAGCTAGTAGTACTACACTACGGGTTAAATAAAGTAGCTGGAGCTTACTCTTCGGTACCAGTACTACTGTAGTAATCACGCGCACTTATGAAGACTACTAATGCCGTATCACACTTCCATAACTGAGGCCGATGCAGTAACTGCATGGCTTCCAATTAGCTAGAGTGTAATATACTATTCTCGGAACCCAAGTACGGCGGCCATCAGTATCTGAACTCTAGTGGCAGCTAAAAGGTATAGAAAGTTGTGTAAGGCAACGATGTCTCTCAAGCGATCTCACAGTAGCAGTCCCAGTGCCAGTAGCGGTGGAGACAGTCACAGCCACAGCGACAACAATAGCAACAGTCATGCTGGTGAAGACGAGCATGAAGAGGAGCAGGTAGCAACCCACAGTGACAACCAAGATATGGTTGAGACATCTGCGGTATCAGAAGCTGGTGATGTCACCACTTCTGCTCGGCGATATTCAAGTAGTCGCAGACCAAAGAAGAAGAGGCCGCTGCCAAAGGAGTATTTGTCTGCCTCACCTTCCAATAGTAGTAGTGCTAGCAGCAGAGCTGGTGATGCCGGCGAGAGCACTGGCGCACCACCAAGAACAAGGGCTCATCACCAGGAAGCGCCACACCAACAACCACTAGCAGCAGCAGCAGAAGAAGAACAAGGGCCATTTCCACACCCACCAAGTGCCAAGAGCAGCAGCAGCAGTAGAAATCCTCAAGCTGGAGCTCTATCATCATCCACCACCACATCATCCTTTGGATCTGACATGATGAGGTCCGATCTTCATCCAAATCTGCCAGGTACCGCAACCAGTAGTAGTACCGGCCCTAACTTTAATAACAGCAGGTTCCCTTACCAGGCTGGGGCTGCCAATGGTGCCCATCATGGTAGCTCTCCTCCGCCTCCTGGAGCTTTTCTTGGGTCTGACCTGGGGCTTGGTCGCTCCCAGGCTGCTACTGCTGCTTCGTTGGGTCTTCCTCAGCATGTTTTGGATGCCAGTGCCTTTGCAGGGGTAGGTTCTAATGGGTCTCTCATGCCAGGAGGAGGAGGACAAAGACTACCCCAGCAACAGCAACATGTACAACAACAAGGGGACGCTTCACCATTCTTGTTGAGACTGATTCAAGCAGAGGCACATGCAAGGGCACGGGTGCAGGCATTCGGAGGAGGAGGAATGCCATCATCATCGACAACATCATCATCACAACCACCTCAAGGCCTGCACCCAACACATCACGATAATCAGCAGCCATCCTTGGGCCCTTCTCATCACAATTACCCCTCCGTGGCATATGCAGCTGCTGCTGCGTATCCGTTTGGTGGAAGGCCTCCCTTTGCCGGTGCTTTTTCTGGTATGTCATTTGGCGCTAATTCTACTGGGAATATGGCCACCAACAACATGATGTCATCCTTTGGTCAACAACAATGGGGCCAGCATCGTCAGCTGCAACAGCAGTATCCATCGGATGATGCTACATCGTCGGCATCTTTAGACTTGTCGTCACAGATCCGAGCCTCCCAATTACGATCGCTTCATATGCACCAGCTCCAGCACCAGGCCAATGGTTGTGGTGGTGGAGAATCACACTCTCCACCGCCAGGGCTTCAGAACTATGGAAATACTTTGTCGTCTGCTTCTTCCTCTGTAGTGGCTGCTGCTACTAATACGAATCACAATGCCCCTGGTGCCGCAACACCTCCTGCGCCAGCGGCAGCTCGACCCACCTCAACGACTGATTCCGTACAAAAATCAGGGCGGCAGCAAGCAGTCGCTCCTCCAACATCCTCCTCATCCACCACAAAGCTACCGCCGACCAAGAAGAGAACAAAAGCAAAAACCACGGCAGCAGTAGCAGCCGTATCATCAAATGGAGCAGCTCGCAAGGAGATTCCTTTGGAAGTGCCAGGAGCACTCCCGCCTTCCATTTCTCCGCCTATTACTGGACCCACACCTCATTTCGATCAACGAGAGATTGTTTCTATGCATACGGATGAAGATCAAAATTGGTTGTCCGATTTTCAGGTACGCAACAGTACAAAACATACCTTGCAATTTCTTTTTTCGTATGATGTCTCTCAGCATCTTATTCTCTTTCTATACACATCATGACTAACAAAAACAACGAATGATGATTCTATACTAAAGTGTTTTATCCGATCCGACATTCTCGAAATATTCCGAGCCAGTCCCGAAGATGTCCGCGTCCGCAACAACAGCAAGGCCCTGACCACGGGACAAATTGGCCTTCGGTGTCGATATTGTGCGCACTTGCCACCATCGAACCGGGCCTCTCGATCATCTGCCTTTCCATCGTCCATACCACAAATCTACCAAAGCTTTACCATGATGTTGCGGGATCATTGGCCATCCTGCAAAAGTATTCCGAGTCCACAACAAGAACTTTTCTTGAAGTACAAGACTCACAATAATCAAGGTATGAAAAAGATTTGTGACGGTATTTGTTGTTGTCAGTCTGCTTGCTGAGTATCGACGATCTTTGTAGCTTGGCTCATCCTGTACCCACAATTGTTGTTGTCGTTGTTGTTACAGGAGCCTCGGACTCGAAGAATTACTGGATGCACGCTGCTCGCCGTAGTGGCATGGTCAATACAGAACAAGGCATTGAGATTAACGACAAATCACGTGCCGCAGCTGCTCGCATACCCCCGTTTGGAACGAACAGCGATACAACACCCAGTTTGCAAAAGGAACGAGAAGATACGACTCCCTTGGTGATACCCGAAGACAAGGAATTGTTTGAAGACTCCAGCCAGTATCTTTACTTTCTCTTTTCCCACGCTCAACGCATTCGCCTAACAGCCTCGGAACAAGTCGGGAACCGCAAAAGCCTCCGTTTGGGTCTTCCTGGATTTGGTTGTCGATATTGCTGCCAGGCGGGCCGCTTGGGTCTCTCCAGGATTTTTCCTGCGCGACGAAGAACTTTGCCCTCCAAGATACCCGATTTGGCGGACCATCTACGAAGATGCACACTTTGTCCCGACAATGTCAAGGAAACACTGCAACAATTGCAGACAGAAAACGCCGACAAGAAGCAAACGTCATCATCCGAGAATCAGGACAATGCAGATGTGTCGCTATTGGCTGCAGCAGCATCCACAGCTAGCCATAAAGAACGGGAGTTTTTTACAAGGATTTGGTCTCGCTTGGGCCATGGAGACCGCCCGGAACCTGCTGACGATTGTTGATGGAATCAATGCATCGAATCTGCAACCAGTGAAGCTGTCGTCTTAACTAGAACTGGTAGAAGCTGGCTTGCTAAAAGCTAGCTACTAGTAGCTGCGTCTGTGTTTTCATTTGTATGCCAGTGCAGGTCATTAGAACAAGTGCATGCCAGCACGATAATCAAAAATAATGTGCAGTTGTCGCGTTGGCTTACAAGGATTTGGAGAAGACCAGATTGAGAAGAGCAACTGTGCAACCCAATTGCATGCATTGTGAGTTTTTGTGCTAAAAGAATCTCTGACCAACTAAAATCCCAGAGTGGGAAAGCAAAATGAGTGAAGCAAGCTTGGAGGCCACAGAATTGATTGACTCTTAGTCAAGCTGATGCTCATTTTTCAAACGCAGTCCCACTGTGGAGATTTCTTTGGAAGTGACAGCATTTTGGCTGCATTGGGGGTTGTCAAAAAGCAAACCAGGACAATTCCCAGGTTGTTTCGCACTTCCGAATCAGTGATGTCAGCGACGCTCTCAGCCAATCAGAATTTAGCACCACTTCCTGGATGCACGAATGGGAACCACACATTGAGCACCCCTCCCGACCAGGAATGTTTCGGGTTTTAATTTTGTTGCTAGCACATGCTGGTCGGCAGCATCGACCATTTTCGGCTCGCAACACAACATAACACAACAAACAGCAGCTCCACTGTGGCACTGTTAGTGACACACTTTTGATCCTAACGTTCGATTTGACCGTTGCGATTGGCGTTCGTTCGCATCTACTAGCTCTGCTGCTAGTCCATCAGTGTGTTCGCAGTGGGTTGTCGCAGTCATTCGCATCGAAAACGGTACCGAAACGGTCAAATGCGACAGCATGCCTCGGTTTTCGAAGCAAGTGATGTTTCTGAGGCATCTGAACGGTCTTATGAACCACCGTTTGAAGCATAGGCTTTACCGTTCCAGTGCAGACGAAGACGACAACAGCATCGAGGAAGCCAAAGACGCAGCGTTGGCTTCCACAATCAGATAGATTGTGACAGTTAATGGTGGTAGCAATTGTTGGAAGAGTCGAAATATCACGGGGCCAGTGAGCGTCCGGGTAAGACCCTGCGTACAAAGAGTACCAGGACCAATGCAAGCAGCAACACTGAGTGAGATCCACTTCAAGTGAATTACTAGCTAGACCAAGCAAGAGCTTAAGCTCATTAATTAGCACAACTTTCAGAGTTAAATGTCAAACCAACATTGTGCTAATTAATCCTATCGATCGACTGGTAGAGACACGAAAGCCTCACAATCGATGACAGTGAACAACAACAACAGAAAAAGAAAATGACACAATTGGAGCCGGTGATCGATTGGCCGGAGCTCCATAGAAGCGAGTAAGATAAACTCAACAAGAGAGAGCCGCGAGTGCTCATCGACAAGGAGATGCGATCGGAGCAAGAGCATCGAATCGCACAGTCGATCATCAAGAAGAGTGAGTGTCGAGTCGATTGCGGATCGGTCTCCACTGCACATCCTCAACAAGAGGAACAGCAAAATCGCTGACAAGATAAGAGGGAACCACAGCAGTCGTCCAACGCCTGTGTCTCTGTGTAGCACCTAACGACCGAAGCAGTCGGTAACCAAGAAGTCGATCCAGTGACAAGTGGCTCTGGACGCGCCGCAAAGAGAGTGCTCCATCATTGTCGATTTGATCTGAATCGACATTTGGTTTACCTCTAACCCTACAGCGTGGAGAACAAGAACTGCAGCACGAAACCGGAAGCACAGTGGCACGAAACAAGAACCCGGAAGCACAGTCGCACGAAACAAGAACACGGACAAGAAGGGCCGCTCAAGAAAAGAAGGGCCTGTCACGCATCGGAAAAGAAGCACACTTCCCCGAAAAGACAAGAACCGGGTTGAAAAGAAGCGCACTTGATCGGTGCAAGATGCGATCCAAGTGTGCAGTGCTACTAGCATCTACTAGCACTGCTACTGCCACTGACTGTTGCCCCTAACCTTAAGGGTACAGTGCAAGAGACGTTCAGTGGATCCAGTGTGGGTCTACAAGCATTGATTAGCTCTATCTCTAAGTGGGATGCAGTGTTGACATCTAGAAGCAAAGTGCAACTTCAAATTGAAGTCGCATTTCGACGAACGCAAACAACAACACAATTGCACAACCACAAGGAGCTTTGACTGCCTTGTGCATGCTAAATTTGAATAACAAACTCGTAATAAGGCTCTTACAGCCACACCTAACAACTACTTTCTTTCCTAAGCCTCGCAATCCAAGTGCAAGTCAAGCATCAAGCCGCTATCCAAGTGCAAGTTAAGCAA
>Ga0163149_10007598_pt1 | contig 10903 bp, 6 predicted proteins | sample OliLakLV19MP5G1_FD_148604 | JGI IMG/M metagenome (GOLD analysis project Ga0163149, IMG submission 148604) | Freshwater microbial mat bacterial communities from Lake Vanda, McMurdo Dry Valleys, Antarctica - Oligotrophic Lake LV.19.MP5.G1 | ecosystem: Environmental > Aquatic > Freshwater > Lake >...
ATCCTGTATATGCAGGAACATGTAATTTAAAAATGTGTGGAGGCATTACTGAAATGGGTAATCCTAATTTATGGCGTTACGATATTTACGATGTGCGACTAAGGACTGCATTTGACGGGTTTTTAGGGGTAAAATACAATTTAACCGGAAATATTGGGGACTACATAAGAACCGTTTACTTTGATGAATACAGCGAGTTGAACATTCAGCTTCAATATGATCCGATTGTTGGGAAAGGAAAAGAAATTTGGAATACCGAAAAAAATATTAAATCGGAGGTGTATGGCAACATGCCGGAGGAGGAAAAAATATTGATTGAAAATTTGCTTCATATTTATGATAACAGTTTCCCACATGGATTGATTACACAGGAATGGTTTTTAAATGATTTGAAGCATAGTTCTCTCAGCAGAGGTTGGCAGAATGGTCTAACCTATGGTAATTACCATAACTATGCCGGTGGAGCCTGGAGCGATATGCTCGTGCAGGCAGATTGTGCTGATAAGGCAAATCACATCCCTCCCATTCCAACTCCTATAAATGGAAATCAATATTATGCACAACGCACAACTTATTGGGTATATAAACTACTCAGCGAAATAAGCAAGAATGATTTAAAATATCTGCCATCAAATATGGAAATGAGCAATTTTAATCCCAACCTCGCACCCACCGTTTTCGTTCATCCTCATGATTATTTGGATTTCTACTTTTCAAATATGAAGCCGGTACCTCAAAAGTATATCATCTTCCCTAATAATATCACTTCATTGTTAGGTGGTGCAGTTCCTTTTGATAAGTTTCTTGGCATGGGGATACATGATGTTGAGGTGGATTTTAATTATATGTCTTCAGGAAAAAACACGTTATGTTTTGATGTTGACCTTAAATCAGTTAATAATTGCTATGGTTGCGAATCGATTGGCACGCCAGGGACTTATCATAGGTTCGATATACAGGGCATTCATGATGGCATTCTAAATATGGTATTGAGTCTTGATTATCCTGGAGCTTATGAGGTAACAGTACCAGCAAACTCTGTCGGTTATTTTCAACTTCAGATAGTTTGGTGGGAACCACTAAAGGAATCTGCAGTTAAGGAGCATGAAAACTCTATCAATATTTACCCAAATCCTACAGCTACTACCTTCAAAGTGCAGAGTAATATTTCCGGATTATTAGAAGGCATCCCTTTAAATATTGAGGTATTTTCTATTACAGGAATTTCTCTTATAAAAACTGTTGCACAGGAAAATCAGGAGATTAATATTACCGGTTGCCCGGCAGGCATTTATCTTATTTCTATTAAAAGCGATGAAGGCATAGACATAACAAAGCAATTAATTAAAACGGAATGATTATGAAACGAAATAAATTTTTAATAAATGAATACTCCGCAGCAGCCGGAGTATTCATTTTGCTTAGTAACATTTCAGATGCGCAAGTGGTTTATGTAGATTTAGAACCTGATGTGGAATACGATACTGGTGAAATGTATTTTGATTTGGATATTAATGGTACAGATGATTTATTTATTCTAAAAGAACACATATTTTACATTAGCTATACCTTCAATCAATATTTTTCAACAATTTTATGGGAGATAGGGACATACAATATAAGCAATTCCATTATTGGAATTAAAAGTGGGATTGCATTCGCTTTAGACAATGGGTCGCAAATCAATGTGTCAGCAAATTTTAATAATGGATTCTTTACGATGGCGGGAAAGGAACGAGGTCTTTCAAATACTTCTAATCATTACCCAATTGAACCTTGGTATTACACCGGTGGTTTATGGAATGAAATCCCCGGTGAGGACCGTTATCTCGGCATAAAATTTATTGATGATGAAGCTTGCATTCATTACGGTTGGATGCGATGCTCATTTACAGATTCGGTAGAAACCATACATATAAAAGATTATGCTTATAACACCGAATGTGGAAAAGGGTTGTATGCAGGAGAACTGATAAGTGGAATAGGCGAAACGAATAATGACATTGGAGTAGTTGTTTATAGCTTTAATAAAACAATTTATCTTCATCTAGATGAAATTACCGGGTTACAACTAATTATTTCAGATATAACCGGAAAGCAATTAATTAAAAAAGAATTACTAATAAAAAACGATAAAATTGATATGCAGAATTATCCGACAGGCATATATTTAGTGACATTGTTAAATGATGGAAATCGTTATGACAAAAAGGTTTTCATTGAGTAAGTCGCTTGAACCACTGGTCATAACAAAAGCTTTGCAAAATGGCGGCGTGAATCGTATCCTTGAAAATTAATCTTTAAATAAAAATTTTAGTAACCATAAACTATATCGTTTAGTTGCCGCCACTTCGCAAAGCTTCGAACCGTTATAACCAATGGTTTACCATATCAATAACCACATTACAACCGGACACATTGGCTATAGACAAATACGTCTCCTTCTTGCCTTGTTGAATAAACGCAGACGACGGCACGCTTTTTTGTATATCCCCATTTTCTAACATAGCATAGACAAATTTTCCCTAACTTTAAAACAATTATCATGAAATATAATAACTCAAATATAAAAATCCTAACCCTTTTCTTGCTATTCGGACTAATAACCACTGCAATTTTTGCGGCAAACATCAATAGTAAGAAAATTTCATTTACAACAAAAAGTATTTATTCGATTTTTGCACCAGATACAATTCCAACTGACACAGTAAGTGCAACAGCAATTTACAATGTTACTGACACGTTTGATATATACTCTGACGGCCTTGACAGTATCGTAATGTTACATGAAGACACTTCAACATATTACGTTCAAGGCGACACCACATTACCATATTATATCGGTTCTCCTGCTGAACAGGTAATTTTCGAGAGGTCGATTGACACGATTGCATATTATTATGCTACAGATTCAGCAGCATATTACATACCGGCAAACGATTCCATAGCGTATTCACTAATTAATGCTGACACCCTCTTTAGTGATCCTCTTTATGAAGCAAATGCGAAATTGAATTTGACTATTTTGGAAAGTAAATCAGCCATTAACATTCACATGGGGAAGGATCCGAAAACTATAAATCAAGGTTTATTCGGAATTAATCTCGAAGGTTTATTCAAGCCGTCAAGTTTACCGAACGATGGTTTAGACGGAGGTACAAGTCAATACGCCTATGATTGGCTTTCGGAACTTAGCCCTGCGGTGCTTCGATTCCCAAGTGGTGAATCCGGCAAATTAATGCACCTTCTAAACAATACGGACGGCACTGACGCTGTAGGTTATGGATATGATATTTATGAAATTGCACGCTACTTTAATTGGACTGACGGATTCATGAACGTAATAGATGATGATGATATTTTTTATGAAAATATTGATCCGGAAATATTGCTATCGACCCTAAGTGTTTGGATGAATGCAGACAGAGTTGATGACTATCTGAAATTCAGAAATAAATATAAAACACAACTCTGTGAAACTCGCCGGTATATAGATGATTTCATTTTTTTAGTACATAAAATAAATGCCGAGAATCCTGGGCGCCCAGCCGTTAAAGTTATTTTATCATTAAATATCATCAGTGAAACAGCGACTGAATGCAAGTCGATTGCAGACTATTTGAGAAGCAACAATGTGAATGTAATCGGGGTAGAAATAGGAAATGAAACGTATGTGCCGTTTTATTGTGAAACAGTTGGATTCAGGTATTGCAAATTGCACACAACAGTGGATGGCGACAACGATGATAATTATAGTGGTAATTATTGGGATTATATTAATGGTTGTAATTATTCCGATAATGCACTGTCCACAGCAAGCAGTGACTTAAACCAAGTATTAAGTGAGGATATGTGGAATGATCATGATTTTATTGGTGCATTTAAAAATGTAGGTGGATACAATTATAAAGTGGGTTTGGTGGGCAGCCAACTCGGCAATCCTTATGCTTTTAAGTTAGATGAAATTAGTGGAATCCATCTCGGTTGTGATCCAAATGGATCTTGGAATTCCGATTTGAATTCTTTATACGGTGAAATGGTAGGCACCGATCATGCTTTTGATGCAGTTATTCTGCATAATTATTATTCGGCTGATAATTGGATGGGCACACCAATCGACCCTTCTAACTTCATCTTGAATCCAAGTTGCAATGAAGCAAATGCCACGGATCTTGACGACAGGTGGCATTTTGATTACGCTGACTCAAGATTGCAAAATGCATTCAAAAAAATTAAAGGTGTTGGTGGTGTTTATGGCAATTTCAGGGATTTTATAATTAATCATCCTACACCCGGTGATTATCCATATTCAATACAAGCATCGTTTGCCGAATTCAACAATCAATTACAATTCGACATGAGTTCAGAAGATCCTGATAAAAAAGAACTTTGGATGACTGAATGGAATTTGAAAGATGTGCTGCAGGGATATGATGCGAGTGATCCGATTGATGTAGAAAATCAAAAAAAAATATTAATTTATGATAATAGCTTTATGCACGGCGTTTTGCTGATGCAGTGGCTGATGAAAAATATCAAACTGAATTTTGAATCACCCTATCGCCAAAACTTTTTCACATATGCAACAATTCAGAATTATGCAGGTGGTGTATGGACCGATTTATTGACACTTTCAGATCATCAGGAAAGGGTTGAACAAAGTATGAATTATTGGCCGTATGATGGCATTTGTCCTGCTCCGTGTCTTGAATGTATTGACGATCCAAAATGGAACAAAAGAAATTATTGGATGCGAAGAACATCCTATTTTGTTACAAGGCTTTACAGCGACATAAACAGGTTTAGTTTAAAATATTTACCCTCCACTATTACAATGACAACAGGTAACTTGAATATTGAGCCGACTGTATTTCTTGACAAAAAGATAAATCCCGAATATGTTTACGTTTATTTTACGAATACCAGTCCATTTGTCCAGAATTATTCGGTAGATCCCACCTTACTTAGATTGTTATTTGCATTATATCCAGACTATGTTGAACTGGGAGCAGCAACGGTCAGCTACATTCAAGCGATGCAATTATATTCCACCTCTGGAAATGCAAAACTTTATAATCCTGATTTGAACGATTGCTATATCGACCTGGATCACCCGACAAATGAATTACAGTCCATTACATGGAATGCGTCGTTTACACCAGGCTGTGCAGCAGGAGTGGATTATTGTTTAACAGCACAACCATACACAATCGGATACTTCAAGATTCCGATTATTCCCGTGTATTTGAAGGAGCAGAATACCGTGGCTATCATCGAACATCCTGAAAACATATTAGTGTATCCAAACCCTGCTTCTAATTCTGTTTACTTTGCAACAGATAAGGAATCAACAAATGAAAATATTGACACCTATTTGCTTGAAATATTTAGCGCACAAGGCAAATTGATGCAACAAGGATATGCTACTCCATTTCAAGAAATAAATGTTAAAGATTTACCTGCAGGTTGCTACATTATTTCAATTACAAACCCTGCTGGCAAAAAATACATTTCACAATTTATCAAAATGCAATGAAAAGGACGATTAATATTGCTCGAATTATTGAATATTCTAAGTTTTCTGCTATTTTCATTTTATTTAAACCGGAAGCTAATGCGCAGGTAATATACACCGATATTGATCCAGATTTTATATTCGATGAAAGTCCTGAAGGGAGTTGGCTGGACATTGATGATAACGGCAGTTTGGATTTTGGACTACAGAATTATTCATTTACGGTTTATTCATTCTCGTTGCAAGAAACCTACACTTTCAAATTCTTGCAGGTGTTTAGATATGATTCAATGAATGGACTAGTTGGTGATGCAAGTAATTATCCATTTGCCCTATTCGGTGGCGATATAATAAATTATGATTTAAATTGGCAAAATTCCTTAATACAACTGTTAGCTACAAATCGATACCATTCAGGCTTTCCATATGACAATTGTACAAATTGCAATTGGTATAATGAATCTATATCGGAAACAATAGATCGTTATTTAGGTATACGATTTATTGACTTCGATAGCAATTTACATTATGGATGGATACGTTGCGATGTAATTGACTCTGGCCGGACATTAATTGTAAAGGATTACGCCTACGAAGTTGAACCTGATTGTCCAATTGTTGCAGGTGCGACATGGCATTATACTGGAATTGACGACGTATCAAGTGCTGGTTCTTATTCAATTTATAGTTGGGGTAAAAATGTTTATATTCATTTGACAGAACAACCATTTAATGAATTTAAAATTGAAAACCTGACGGGAGAATTAATGTTGGCTGGAACAATTAATAATCAATTTCAGATAATCGATTTAAATCATTTACCTGCGGGAGTTTATATTGTAACAATTTATAACAACCAGAAACAATATGCTGAAAAAGTCATCCTCCAGTAGCTTGTAAACCACAGGTTATAACATGGGCTTTGGCAAAATTTGTTTTTGTGGGGCAGGAGGGTTTCATAACCTTCCTGCCCTTTATTAAAGGTTAGGTAAAATATAACCGGAATCGTTAAAACCCCACAAAAACAAACTTCGCAAAGCCCCGGCCGTTATAACCAATGGTTCATCAAAATCACATTCATATTGAAAATCGGATAGGACACTCTCAGCGGACAGTTGATGGGTTAAGTAAACGACGACGAAGACTTTTTCATTAGATGGTCTCTTTATGGGCAACACACTTTCGCAAATATTCTAATATTTCTTAATTTTAAACTCACTCCAATGAAAAAACTGAACAAACTTGATTTTAGGATACATTTTCTTCTTATCGCTACAGCAATATTATTGTGTACGCTTTTTTTTAATCAGCAAGCTTATGCGGATTTACATATAAATGAAAGAGGATACAGTTATTTTGAACCGAATCCCATTCCCCCTGATAGCACAGTTTTAGCAGACACCATTACTGTTACTGCAATATATGTTATAACAGATACGGCTAATTTATATGCTGATGGACTTGACAGTATAATTTTATTGCAGGAAGACACCACTATATATTTTGTTCAGGCAGATTCAGTTGCACTTTATTATATTGGTGAAGCTGATACAGCGGCACACTTTACCAAGCCGGTGGACTCGGTGGCCTATTATTTTGCAACAGATACAATTGCTTATTTTATTCCTAAAGATGATACGATTGCCTACAAACTGATCTTGGTTGCAGAGGATTCAACAGTTAATGGGTATAGCAACTACGAAAAAATTCAGTTGCTATTAGGCTTGACTATAAATTCCATGAAAGTTACACTTAGTGACAATATTTATGACATCAACGAAAATCTTTTTGGTATACATATTCCGGGTATTTTTTCACCTGATCACATTTCTGAAAATGATTTAAATTATCTCCAGGCATGGTTTGCTCTGCGCGATTTAAAGCCGACCTCCCTGCGCTTCCCTGGTGGTGCCGATACCCGGTGGATGCATCCTGTTCCATACGACAAAGATTGGGATGGTGATAAAGACCCTGTTAAAGGTTATGGTTATGATATTTATGAAATTATCCGATTTTTTGATGTAACAGACGATAATCCTGATGTCGATGACGATATAGAAGCCGATGAACCGGTTTTTTTAACCTCGATATTAACCGATATGAATGACCCAACAGATGGAGCAGGTGAAACGGTCGAAAAACCACAATATATTTGCAATGATTGTGACAACTGGATGAATGATGAGTACCAGGATGAATTTGAAAGTTTATATAAAAAATGGATTGATCAGGAAGCACTCCCTATCACAGTAAGACCATACATAGACCAGTTTATCACGCTTGTTGATATGATTGAGGATTACTGGCATACGCCATCTGGAGATGGTCACTTGGTTGACGGAGATTACAAAATTGATGTTATCATTGATTTAAGCATTCCCAAAATGTCGGCTACTGAATGTCGTGATGAGGTGGAATATTTAAGAAATGACGCACCGGTGGCTGAAGGTGGCAACGGAATAACGAGTGTAAATGTTACAGGCGTTGAAATGGGCAATGAAGTGTTTTATGCCTGGGGAATAGACATGATGGGATTTGAAACATTTGCCGACTATTGGAATTACATAGACGGAAATGACCCGGACACCGATTGGACGAGTAAATATTATGATTATGTATACGGCGACCTCAATAATCCGGATTTTCCTGTGGGCGATTATACTACCGAGCAGTTGGAAGACAAGACTTATTTAGATCATAATTACCTTGCGGAAATGAAACTGAATATTACACCTGCTCCCAAAGTGGGTATTCCGGTAATTGTCCAGTCTGATGACGATCCTTTTGGTTTAAACATTCCAACTGGCGGGGGCACTTGCCCAACTTGCAAAATTGCTGATGATTGGGAAACAGTGGGTGATTATTATACAATTAAATTTCCGCATACCAATATTTTTAAATTTGACGCAGTAATTCTCCATCCATATTACCCACCTACCAACGACAACTGGGGCGGTATTCCATTGCATTATCTTTGCACTTCTTATCCTTCATCTGGTTTACCGGACTGCGAAATTGAAACCTGCAATGATTTTGCATCTGACAAGTGGCAGGACGACGAATATGACTCCAGACTTAAAACAGCATTTGATGCCATAATGGGATACCCCGCTTTAGATTTCTGTACGGGAACAGAAATTCCGCAAACGGGAAATATTAATGTCTTTTTGAAAACCCGATTTGTGGCCAATTATATTCATTTGAATGATGTGTTGCATTTTGATTTAACATCTGCGGCAAAAAAAGAATTATGGGAAACCGAAAAAAATTGGAAGAATAATAATAATGCTGAAAACTATTCGAATCCCAATTGTACTGAAATTATCGAACTTAATCCTCTTCTTAAAAATCTCTGGAGTATTTACGACAACACCTTTGTTCAGGGATATCTACTTCAAGAATGGTTTTTAAAGGATGTAAAATTAAATTTCAATCCGAATTTTAGATCTGGTTTTTTTACCTATGCACATTTGCATAGTTTGGGTGCAGGCGGCTGGGAGAAACTATTGGTGGAAACAGATTGCGGGGACGATGATTATTTATCCAGTATCAGCGTTTCTACTGGTGGTGAACCATATTATCTGAAACGCACTACCTATTGGACCTACTATTTATTGAGTATTATTTCTAAGGAACATCTGCAATATTTGAAAAGCACCACTTCAAAAACTGCAAAGAAAAACATAAATCAGCCGCCTACTATGTTTATTACTCCCGACAAACAATTTGTAGTTGGGTTTTACAGCAATGTTGATGAAAGCACCGAAAATATTACGATTGACCCCGCATCGCTAATGAGCCTCTTTCCGGATGCGACGCAAGTAACCCTCGGCAATCCGACGATATCAATGGTAGATGCAACATATCCATATTCCGGTTCCGGAAAAAATGTGTTATATACCAATGCAAGTTCCTCCATTCCAAGAATAAATACATGTTACGGTTGTGAAACTGGCGGTGACCCCGGAGAATTTCATCCTTTTGAAATTCGCGGAATAACAGAAGTGGTGAATGTTCCTGAATGCACCGATCTGCCACCAGGGCACCTCTGTGTAAGTGTGAATGGCTATTCCTATGGATACTTTAAATGCCCAGTGAATGTATCTTATATCCCATTGGAAGAGCGCCGTGCCTATTATCCAAATGCAGAAGTAACAATTTATCCTAATCCTGCCGGTCAATATTGCACAATATCGGTAATTAGTGCTGACCTAACTGATGAAGAATTAGAAATTAGTATTGCCGATATCTCTGGAACAGTAAAAGGCATTTACCGCATTCACAACAATGACCGAGTAGATATTTCCGGTTTACCTGCAGGGTTATACCTCGTTACAACGAGGTTGCCCAATAATCAACATTTTACTACTCAATTCATAAAACTGTAACAATATGAAAAATAGATTTTCATTGAAAGAATATTCTCTACTGGCAAGTGCCATAGCAATAAAATCTGTGGCGCATAGTGAAGTCATATATTTGGATATTCCTGATGTTGTAATTGATGAATCATATGAGGAGTACCATATGGATATTGACGATAATGGTTCAGAAGATTTTAGATTTATTAAATTTTCTGGGAGTTACATATGGTCAACAAGTTCAGGAATTACTGAGTTGCGTTTTTTTCATGATGTTAGGGTTGATTTATTTAATTCTACCAGCGTATTTGAATATAATCAGATTGCAGGAATAGGATTCTCGACATATTTTTCGTATATGAATTATTGGCCATACGCGCTTCTATCAGGGGCATTGGTTAATGATGAATTGCAATTTCAAGATGGTTTCGTTCAGCATATGGCCAGTAGAATTGATATAGGAAATGGAACCAGCTGGGTTCATGATAAAGATGCTGGATATTGGTGGCCGAGCATGGAGGACCGCTATTTGGGTGTGCATTTTGTCGACAGCGAAAGTAATTACCATTATGGATGGATAAGGTGCAGCGTTTTAGACAGTGCGGAGGTATTAATAATAAAAGACTTTGCGTATGAAACTGAAATCGATCATCCTATTGTTGCTGGAGACACAACACATTATGTTGGAATTAATAACATAGAAAATACACTTGATGCAACTGTTTATGGTTTTGGTAAGGATATTTATATCCTTACTGAAACTTATCAAAAAACAGAAGTAATTATTTGTAATTTGAACGGACAAGAAGTTGTTAGAAAATATTTACAAAGTGAAAAGGATTTAATCAATATGAGCAGTTATTCATCAGGTATATATTTATTAACACTGTTGAACGGCGAAAAACGTTATAATAAAAAGGTTTTCATCGAGTGAACAGACAGAACCACAGGTTATAACAAAACCTTTGCAAAATGGCTGGTTAATTACACCTATGACAATTATTACTACACATAAATATTTATACAA
>Ga0163149_10007599_pt1 | contig 10903 bp, 9 predicted proteins | sample OliLakLV19MP5G1_FD_148604 | JGI IMG/M metagenome (GOLD analysis project Ga0163149, IMG submission 148604) | Freshwater microbial mat bacterial communities from Lake Vanda, McMurdo Dry Valleys, Antarctica - Oligotrophic Lake LV.19.MP5.G1 | ecosystem: Environmental > Aquatic > Freshwater > Lake >...
CCCCCATCTGCACCTCTATACCGCCGTCGTCTGGTCTGCCTCATTGAAGCGCAAACTTCGCCTCGCTCTGCTCGTCGATACGCATAACCCAAATAAAACAGGCTATGTCTTGCTGTTTTCTACCGATGTTGACCTCAATGCCCAACAAATCCTCACCTATTACAAGGCTCGGTTTCAGATTGAATTTATTTTTAGGGATGCCAAACAATTTACTGGACTTTGTGATGCCCAAACTCGGGACGCTAAAAAGCTTGATTTTCACTTCAATGCCAGTCTTTCCGCCCTCAATCTTGCCAAATATGATGACCACCAACGCCGTTCTCAACCAGATTCCGACCAGTCCTCCTCATCCTTTTCCATGGCAAGCTACAAACGGGCTGCTTTCAATGACCATCTTATGGAGCGCTTTATTTCCCAGTTAGACTTGGACTCAATCTCCATTAAATCCCATCCCAACTATCAAAACCTCCGCTCCTACGGCATCATAACTTCCTAATTCTGTCCGGACTATTGTTAGAGAACATCAAGACTAGTGAGACTGTGCAAACGATCGACCTAAAAGCTGATTGTGGCATCGCTGGGAAACTGCTTACACTGATTGAGAGTTGTTAGCAGGGTAAGCTAGATGATGATCAAGCAAGTTCTGAAAGTGTTGTTAGCCATATTTATGATCACCGCAGGGGTATTGCACTTTACGATGTCAACCCCCTTTGCCAAGATTGTGCCAGACTACTTGCCCTACCATTTAGAACTGGTGTATGTCAGCGGCTTCTTTGAAGTGTTGGGCGGTGTGGGGCTACTGGTTCCATCCGTGAGCCACGCGGCTGCCTGGGGATTGATTGCCTTGTTCATTGCGGTTTTTCCAGCCAATATCAACATGGCGGTTAATCACATTCATCTCCATGGCGTTCCCGACTCCCCCTGGTTGTATTGGGGAAGATTGCCATTCCAAGCAGTTTTAGTTGCCTGGGCCTGGTGGTACACACGATCGGCTCCCAGCGCTGAATCACGCCCAACTTCACCCAATGCTGTTTAGGAGATTTCCGAGAAAGATGTTACCCCTGTAGTGGCGTTCGCGTAGCGTGTGCTTTGCACTTAGCATCCGGCAGATCAGCCCTTAGATCAACCAGAAGGTCATTGCCCGGATGCTTCGCCCTTCCGGTGCCTGGTATAAACTTTTTTAGAAATCTCCTTAATCCAATCTATGAAATTACGATCGCTCCTAGCCGTGCTACCCCAATTACTCGATACCATTCCTGAGCATCCCGCATTGGAAGCTGAAGTGACTGGGTTGGCGACTAACTCCCACGCCTGTCAACCAGGGGACTTATTTTTGGGAATGCCAGGGACACGGGTGGATGGGGGAGAGTTTTGGCAAAGTGCGATCGGGCAGGGAGCCATTGCCGCCTTGGTTTCACCCCAGGTTTGGCACGGGGATGCCAAGTTGCAGGAGGCTGCTTCTGTGGAGAGCTTGGTGATCCCGATCGCCGATATGGTGCAAGCCTGTGCCACGATCGCCGCCGCATTTTATAGGTATCCCGCCCAAACCATAAAACTGGTGGGCGTGACAGGCACCAATGGCAAAACGACTGTCACCCATCTAATTGAATTTTTGCTCAACCAATCCAACCATCCTTCTGCCTTGATTGGAACACTCTACACCCGCTGGGCAGGCTATCAACGCATCAGTGCCAACACTACTCCCTTTGCCACAGAACTGCACCAGCACCTCGCCGCCGCAGTGACCGCAGGCTGTGAATTTGGAGTGATGGAAGTGAGTTCCCACGCCCTAGCCCAGCGGCGGGTTTTGGGGTGTCCATTTGAGGTTACGGTTTTCACCAATCTCACCCAAGACCACCTGGATTACCACCGCGATATGGAAGATTATTTCGCAGCAAAATCTCTACTATTTAGTCCGGATTATTTGCAAGGTAGGGCAATGATTAATCGGGATGATGTCTACGGTCAGCGCTTAGTCGATCGCCTCTCCCCCGATCGAGTCTGGAGCTACAGCACGAAAACCTCCGCTGACCTATGGACGAGTAACCTAACGTATGGTGCCGCTGGGGTGGAAGGGCACCTGCACACGCCTCTGGGAGATAGTCCATTTCGATCGCCCCTCGTCGGTCAGTTCAATTTGGAAAATCTGCTGGCAGCCGTGGGTGCGGCCTTGCATTTGGGTGTGGATTTGCAGCAAATTGTCGCCGCCCTCCCTAACTTTCCTGGCGTACCAGGGCGCATGGAACGGGTCACAGTAGCTGCTGACCAAGACATCAGTGTGATTGTAGACTATGCCCACACCCCAGATAGTTTGGACAATCTCCTGCGGGCTGCCCGTCCCTTTATTCCTGGACAGATGATTTGTGTGTTTGGGTGTGGCGGCGATCGGGATCGCACGAAACGACCGCAGATGGGACGCATTGTGTCCGAAGGCGCAGATCAAGCGGTCGTCACTTCCGATAACCCCCGCACTGAAGATCCTGAGACAATTTTGCAGGATATTCTGGCAGGCATTCCCGATACTGCAAATTCTATTGTGATTGCCGATCGGGGCATTGCTATTCGTACAGCTATCTTGCACGCCAAGGCTGGAGATGGGGTGTTGATTGCGGGCAAGGGCCACGAAGATTATCAAATCTTAGGCACTGAGAAAATCCACTTCGACGATCGGGAACAGGCACGGGAAGCGCTGTTGCTGAGAGCGAAACCAACGTGAGAACTGAGACCGTGATATGGGGTGGAACGATCGCTTCTGTACTCAGTTAGCGGAAAAGGTGCGATCGTCCTTCACCCTTCTTGATGAGTTTGTAACCACGTTTCCAAGTCAGCGATTCTCTTTCAGAGAGGCTACGCCAACGTCCTGAAGTCCAACAGTGCCTCACCCAATGCTTCTAATTGTTGTAGAGGTAGCATATTGAGGGGCGATCGAAGTGCCTCTGGAATTTCTCCGACTCGTCGGGTTAATTGGCGGAAGACGAGCGATCGTTCTCCCCGCTCAATACCCTGCTCAATGCCTTCTCTCATCCAACTAGTAGTTTGTCAATCATTAATTGATGGGTAGCTGAAAGCCGGGAGGTTAGTTGGAGTTAAATTTTGAGGGGTCGAAGACCCTCAAAATTTTCTTGACAGAACACTAGTGACAATCTCCATAACGCCCTCTCACTTTGCTTTGCCCATCCTACGGGGAACTGTTAGTTGGTGCAAATATACTAACTTTGCCTAATGATTTTGTAACCACGTTTCCAAGTCAGCGATCGTCCTGAAGTCTAACAACGCTTCGCCCAATAACTCCAGTTGTTCTAAGGATAGTAAGTCAAGCTGCGATCGTATGGAGTTGGAGATTTGTCCTACTCGCCGATTTAGAAGTCGTAGGACGAGCGATCGTTCCCCCCGCTCAATACCCTGCTCAATACCCCGCTCAATACCCTGCTCAATGCCTTCTCTCATCCAACTGGTGACAATCTCCATAACACCCTCTCGCTCAGTTGTTTCTATTCTATCCAGTTCATTCTGGAACATTTGTTCCTCGCCAGTGTTTAATTGTAAGTATGTGTCCACAAAGCCTGAAATCAACCGAGTTCTCGCTGGGTTTAACTTTAAGGTCGCCAGTAACCGCAAACATTCAGCTTTCACTTTGGGGCGATCGGTTGGGGCAATTCGCATCTTGGACATCAAAGCTGCTGCCACAGGATTAGCTTGGCTCAAGTAGTCTCGCCAGTTCAAGCGATTGAGTTGGATGGCTTTGAAGTGAAACTCCAGAATTTTACGATCGGGGAACTCGACAGTATATACCGAAGGTGCTTCGCGATCGGGTTCATCAAAGGAGAAGACAACGATGGGACAGATGCGTTGGAGGAATTTTTGATGGAGTCGAGCAAAGTAGAAGAAGATGCGACGGGGGAAGTTGGTTTCTGGGGAGGCTTGAGCTTCGATATGCACGATGAAGCCGATGTCTTCGCCAGCTTGTTTCACTTCGACCAAGAGGTCAACAATTTTATCTTCTCCTGTCGTCAGGTCAGCGAAATGTTCCTGCTGTAAAAATCGCACTGAGTTGCGATCGAGAGTCTGGGCAACTTCGGGTAGAAATAGGTCAAGGAATTCGATGAAGAAGGTGCTGAGGAGTTCTTTGAACAGGCGATCGTGGTCAATCATAGGTGGGGATGAGTGGGGCAACCGAGCTAATTGTAAGCAGTCTAAAAAATAGTTGCCGATCGGGTTAAATCTTTTTCCTCCTGTCCATCAATGCCAGAACATCAATGCCAGAAATTGCCTCACTCTCAGCTAAGATCATCTAGAACATTGGATAGAGTAAAAAGCGGGGAAGCAATGGCAGATTCAGCAGATTCATCGGTCATTCTATTTACCATTGAGGAAGAAATTGCAACCATCCCAGGGGTTGAAGGGGCGCGGGATGGCAGAGACATCGGGGGTGGCTTTGGTGAAAGGACTCGCACGGGCAATAGTCTGGTTGCTCAAGTTCTCAAGCGCACTGTTTCTGTCCCTAGTGCCAGCTTGAAAGCTCAGATCAATGGCTTGCTTCAAGTCATGACGGATCTCGCTCAGTCAGAAAGTCAGATTCATCCCAGCATGGTGTTGGATGAGGTAGAACTATCCATTGAAGTCACCGCCGAAGGACAGCTTTCGATCGCTGGGAATGGGGGTAAACTCAGTGATAAGGGAGCTATTAAACTAAAATTCAAACGTGCCACGCCCTAGGGTGAAGATCGCGTTTGAGTCCTGTCAAGTAGGGTAGCGAACCATAATTTCTCGATCGGATCTTGTTGAGTTTTCGCTTGTTCCAGACACCAGGATTCTGTGGAGATGAGGGGGCGATCGAACTTATTTTGGACATAACCCCAGTTTCTTAAGGTCATGCGATCGTTCCTAGTCCAGAAACCGGGGTTCTGCGTAAATCTGGGGCGATCGAATTTAGTCCTCAACAGAACCCCGGTTTCTCACCCCCTGCATCCCACTAATGGAAACCGGGGGTCTTGCGAAAGGGTAGCGCGATCGTTCTTTCGTAGTAACCTCTTCATCGTGAAGCTAGTCTAACTACACCTCGCCATCTTTAAATAAAGCCTCAATGTTCCTGGCTCCGCTGAGGACTCGGACAACATCCACTCCGTTATCAAGCGGGATGTAGAAAATCGCATAATTGCTATAGGGAAAGCTTCGCAAGTGCATTACCAGTTCATCACGGCGGCGACCCATGCCGGGGCTATTTGCCAACTGCTCCATCTGCTCATACAGCTTTTTGACAAATCCGATCGCGCGATCGAGACTGTCCTCGGCAATGTAATCGAAAATATCATCTAGGTCAGAAAGTGCTTGCGGTCTAACAACAAGTTTGCCCATGCTGATCCAAGCTAGCTAAGAGTTTCTAGGTTCTGGGTGTGGCGCTTTCTACCCCGATCGATGACATCTTCAAGATTGAGGGGTTGGGACTCTCCGCTGTTAATTCCTGTCTGAATCTGCTGCCGCAACTCATTCAGCCGGATTTCTCTCAAAGCATCCTGATCTTTGAGCAATTGCAACCCTTCACGGATCACCTGGCTGGCAGAGTCATATAGCCCACTTGCCACCTTGTCGTTAATGTACTTTTCCAGTTCTGATGTGAGTGAAACGTTCACAGGTCATCCTTCTCAGCAGTCTATCTACAATTGTTGTACCTTGAATAACCAAAAATGGCAATTTCATTTGCTCTAGAAACCAGGTTTTGTAAGGTTGTGGGCGATCGTTCCTAGTCCAGAAACCGGGGTTCTGCGTAAATCTGGGGCGATCGAATTTAATCCTCGACAGAACCCCGGTTTCTCACCCCTGCATCCCATAAATAAAGTTCTGGTTTCTTGCTGCTTGAGTTCCTACAAACCGTCATCATTCTCTCCTCTCTGGCAGGAGATTGTGGAATATAGGAGCAGTACTCTCATTTCACTGTCATGGTGTAAACCCCGTCCCAGCCTTCGGGGGGGGGATTGAGCAAATAGCCCTCAATCCGACCCAGGTGAACTTCAACAGCTTTATCGGTGGGTCGCAGTTGTTGAGCTTGGTCAAAAAAGGCAAAAGCTTTGCGGAAATCTCGATTGGAGTAGGCCGATCGCCCAGCGCTGTAAAGGGCTAAGAACTTATGGGTCTCGCCATCCAATGGCTCTTGTACATGATTGATCAGTTCATAAATAGACACAGATTGAGTCTTGCCCTTGACAATAATCTTGTCCAATTCCCGCACCCAGATCCGATCGCGGCAAAGATTATAGGTAAACTCGCTCAGAATAATGTCACATCCATACTCCTTCGTCGCTCCTTCTAGGCGAGAACTGAGATTAACTCCATCGCCAATAACGGTATATTCCATCTTCTTCTGAGAGCCAATATTGCCCGATACCACTTCCCCCGAACTAATTCCAATCCCAATTCTGATCCGGGGTTGAGCCTTGAGCGCCCGTTTGAGATTGAATTCTGCTAACCGATGGCGCATATCCAATGCCGCCTGCACCGACATCCAGGCATGATTTTCCAAGGGCAAAGGCGCGCCAAATACTGCCATCAATGCATCACCGATAAACTTATCCAATGTGCCTTCATAATTGAAGATCGCTTCCACCATCGTCTCAAAGTATTGGTTCAGCAACTCCACAACCTGCGTGGCTTCCAGGCTTTCAGAGAGGGTTGTGTAGCCGCGAATATCTGAAAATAGCACCGTAACTTCCTTGCGCTCTCCCACCATCAACGCATCTTCGCCCAGGGCCATCACTCGCTCGGCAACACCGGGAGTCATGTAGCGATATAGGGTTGTTTTCATCCGTTTCTGCTGGCTGATATCTTCTAAAACCACCAATCCACCGCGCACATCTCCATCGGGATTAGTCAGTGGATTGACAGTGAGATTAATGCTGCGCTCGATTTCCTTGATCTGGGCTTTGACAAAGGATGAAGCGAGAGTGGGATTATTTGGGGATGTTTCATTCCACGGGACAAAGCGATCGGGGTGCGATCGATCGCGAATCACCAAAATACACAGCACTTCATCACTATCAGGCATGGCGGGAGTTGCTGTTGTCACTTGCAAGTCTGGTTGCAAGTTAGTTTGCGAGAATAATCCAATGTTCAAACTTTGCTCTGGCACATAATGCTTGGCTCCCGACTTGAGGCTATCTTCCACCCGCATCTGTAAATTGTCGATCGGCACCACCTCCCAAACCGATCGCCCGACCAGCTTCTGCTCCCAATACTGCCGTGTAGCTTTACCACTTGTTGGTGGCAAGGGGCATCCCAGCAATTGCAGCGCTGCATCGTTAATGGTGACAATTCTGCCTTGCATATCGGTGGAAATTACGGCATCAGAAAGGCTTTGCAGCATATCTTTCTGATACTGCTTCTCCAGTAGGACATTTTCAAACAGTTGCGCGTTTTCCAACGCGATCCCGGCTTGAATATTGAACGCCCGCATGAACTCCTCATCGGAACTGGTGAAACTGCCCTGGTGCTTGTTGATTAACTGGGTAACCCCGACTAAATCTCCAGCGGAGTTAAAGACGGGCATACACAAAATATTGCGGGTACGATAGCCAGTGCGCCGATCGGCGCTGGGGTCAAATCGGGGATCTTCGTAGGCGTTGGGAATGTTGAGTGTCTCGCCGGTGGAGGCTACATAGCCCGCAATTCCCTTGTTGGCAGGAATCCGAATCTCTAACATTTTGCGGCCGTCGGCACTCGCCACTTTTGTCCACAGTTCGCCCGTGTCGTTGCTCAGCAGAAACAAGGTGCTGCGATCGGCCTGCATCAGGTTTCGGGCTTGCTCCATCACCGATCGCAGGGTGGCTTCCAGGTCTAAACTACAACCCAAAGTTTTCGTCGCTTCGAGGAGCGCCGCCACACCCCGTTGGTTTCGTGCCGCAATATAAAACGTGTTGCAACTTTCCAAAATAATGCCAATGGAGGTAGCAAACTCCCGGAAGCGTTGCTCATCGTGCAGATCAAAGGGATTATTCCCGGCTTTGTTTAATAACTGCACCACGGCCACCACCCGATTCTTCTTATCCAAAATCGGCATACAGAGCAGGTTACGGGTGTGGTAACCCGTCTGCTCATCTATTTCTCGGTTGAATAGAGGATAGTTGCGGACATCGGGCAAATTGAGACACTCTCCGGTTCGGGCCACTTGCCCCTCGATGCCGCTATCCATTGGCACCCGAATCTCTAAGGCTAGCGCTTCCCCCGCCTGGGCTATCTTGGCCCAAAGTTGCCCTTTTTCGTGGTCTACCAAAAAAATAGTGGTGCGATCGGCGTGGAGAATTTGCCCAATTTTGAGGGTAAAAGCTTCTAGGATCTGCTCCAATAGCGTTTCTAGGGCTTCGTTATTGATCAGTTCGATCGCCCGCAAAAAATGCTCAAATTCGCTGGTGATCTGCTCCAATAAGTCAATAAATTTAGGAATGGGTAAGTCTCTGACGCGATTGGTCAGGTCTCCCTTGCTATTTGCCTGGGTCAACCTCGCCAGCATTCCGCCATCAAACATTGGAGTGTCGTCGCTTGCCATTGCTACCATCGCTCTGCTTAGGACACAGAATTACGCCCCAACAGGTCTGTCTTAGAAAGATCAACCAGTGGAAACTCAACCTCCCCCATCATAGCTAGACTCATCAACCTCGGACTGTCGTAACCAGCACTAGTGCAGCGTCACAACTGAGAATTAGGGTTAGCAATTTCTGGAAGCCTTAAACCACACAGTTCTTTTCAGATGCGTCTACCCCAAAATTAAGCGTTGACTCTGCACTGGGTTATGAAGTCGGGAAGTGAGATCAGCTACAGGGTGCGGAGTCAAACCCCCGCAAGCAGAGATGGGTGGACGGAAGATATGGTAATGTATGGGCTGATTTAAGTTGAGTTAGCCCAGTCGAGATGGAACTGGAAGCAAGCCATGAAAGAATCGATTCAGCAACAAACTACTGGTGATGACCCGGCTAGCAGCACTCAAGCCGCTACAGAGTCACCCCAGTCTCCTACCCGAGTTCCCCTCAGTGAAGACATTAGGCGGGGTTGGGAGTGGGTGGTATATGTCGGTCAGATGATTCGCCGTTTGGGTGGGCCGATCGAAATTCTCCGCACAGCTTACTTGATCATCTCGATGATGGTGAAGCGGATGCTGGTGCAGTGGGGCTGCATGAAGCGATAGTGGGATATGAGGACATTTGCAGAAAAGGTCAGACCCAGAAACGTAGGGGCGAAGTATGTCCTTCGGGGAGCAAGCTACGGTGAAAGGACATGATTGAGTTTTAAAGGTTTTCGCCCGAATGCTTCGCCCTTTCCCAGTCTCTAACTTCTGTAAATTATTTAATTCCTGAGCCTAAGGTGAACATCAAGATTTGAACTGCCATAGAATTTATTAGGTGGATGCGGATTCACAGACTTGGCTCATCCGGCTAACATCCAACGATCGCTGTCAATCGGTGAAAAGTCACACTACACTTTGGGTAGGGGACTCTCGCCAATTCAGCCTTGCCCATGCTGCTTTCCTTACGAATCGAAAACTTTGCGCTGATCGACCATCTTGACCTAGAATTTGGGGTTGGTCTACACGTCTTGACCGGGGAAACCGGGGCGGGAAAATCGATCATTTTGGATGCGATCGATGCCGCACTGGGGGGCAAAGTCACCAGTCGTGCGGTGCGAACTGGGGCAGAACGGGCCCTGATCGAGGCCTCCTTTCAAGTCGATGGGCCGATCGTCCAATGGCTGACCGAGCAAGAAATTGAACTAATTGACACTTCCCTCATTTGCAGCCGCGAGATTTCAGCCGGACAGGGCAACCTGCGGAGCCGATCGCGATTGAATGGAGTGTTGGTCAACAAGCAGCAAATGGAGTCGCTGCGAGAGCGGTTGGTGGAAATCACCGCCCAGGGGCAGACCATGCAACTGGGCAATGCCAGCATTCAGCGCGAGTGGCTGGATGGCTTCGGCGGGAGCCAGTTGACCCAGCAACGGGAGCAAGTCGCCCTCGCCTTCATCGCTAGTCAACAGGCTCAGCAAGCCTTGGAGAAACGCCGCCGATCGGAGCAACAACGCCTGCAACAACTGGACTTGTTTGAGTATCAATTGCGGGAACTGGTGGCCGCCAACCTGGGGGATGCCGAGGAACTGAGCCAACTGGAGCAGGAACGGCAACGGCTAAGCCACACGGTTGAATTGCAGAAGCAGAGCTACCAGGTCTACCAAGCCCTGTACGAGAATGACAGCGGCGGTAAAGCCTGTGCCGATTTACTCGGCAAGGCCCAGATGATTTTGCACGATATGCTGCGCTACGACCCAGAAATTCAGCCCATCCTGGAGTTGGTGGTGGATGCCCTGGCCCAAGTGGAAGATGCAGGGCGGCAAATCAATGCCTACGGGGAGGCGGTGGATACAGACCCCGATCGCCTGCAAGTGGTGGAAGACCGGATTATGGAACTGAAGCAGATCTGCCGCAAGTACGGGCCGACATTGGTGGAGGCGATCGTCCTGCGCCAGCATTTGCAATCGGAAATGGAAGCCCTGACAGGAGGCGGGCAATCCTTGGCAGACTTAGAAAAGATCCACGAAGAACGCTATGGGGAGCTACTTGCAGTCTCTGCCCAACTCACCCAACTGCGCCAAGTTGCCGCCCAGGATCTCGAAGCGCGGCTGGTGGCGGAACTCAAGCCTTTGGCGATGGAAAAAGTCCAGTTCCAAGTACAAATTCTGCCTGCCCCGCCCAGCAGCACCGGAGCCGACCAAATCACCTTTGTCTTTAGCCCCAACCCTGGCGAACCCCTGCAACCCCTGACCGAAACCGCCTCTGGCGGAGAAATGAGCCGCTTCTTGCTGGCTCTCAAGGCGTGTTTCTCCCAGGTGGATGCAGTCGGGACTCTGGTGTTTGACGAAATCGATG
>Ga0163149_10007602_pt1 | contig 10901 bp, 9 predicted proteins | sample OliLakLV19MP5G1_FD_148604 | JGI IMG/M metagenome (GOLD analysis project Ga0163149, IMG submission 148604) | Freshwater microbial mat bacterial communities from Lake Vanda, McMurdo Dry Valleys, Antarctica - Oligotrophic Lake LV.19.MP5.G1 | ecosystem: Environmental > Aquatic > Freshwater > Lake >...
AGTCTCCGCTCCGCCACGCCGTGCTTCCGGTAGAACCGCCGGTTGGCCGCACCGATGCAAAGAAAACGGTCCACCCTCGCGAACAGCGCGCGCAGCCGCACGCCCTTCAGCCAGACCTTCAGCACGCCGCCCGCCGGCGCGAGGTCGTTGGTCTCGCCGCGCAGCCAGACCTCGACCCCGGCGCGGTGCGCCTGCGCGACCGCCTGCCAATAGGCGTATTTTTGCCAGCCCTGAATCCACAATGCCGTCACGCGCTTTTCGCGGAAGAGGGGGCCGAGCGCCCCGCGCAGGCGGATGCCGAAAAAATCGGAAGGATGCAGCGACCACTTTCCATTGATCGGCAAAAACCGGTGCGGATAGCCCTCGAGACTCCCCTGCCCCAAATCCCACGCAAACGCCCGGCCGAACTCCGGATCGTGCGTCGCTCGCACAGCATGGTCGCAAAGGAACCACACCTCGAACGGCACGCGCCCGTCGCGCGCCAGCGCCTGCCAGAGCGGCACCTGATACTGGATCGGATGGGTGGTAAGGATGACGAGCATGACGCCTTGAAATTATTTGCCGGCGCGCTGAACGGCGTCGGGCAGTTCGGAGAATCGGGCGTCATGGGCGGCGCCGCCCGACGACAGCTTCAGCAGCAAATGCGTCCAGCGTTCGCCATAGGCATTCCAGGAAAATTCCTCCGCTTTCTTCCTTCCCGCTCCGCCCATCCGGAACGCCAAGGAAGGATCGTCGATGAACCGCTCCATCCGTTCGGCCAGACCCGACTCGTCACCGGGCTCCAAGATGAATCCTTCGACCCCATCCGTGATCAGATCCGGCGCCGCCGTCGCCGTGGTGGAAACAATCGGCAGGCCCGACGCCAGCGCCTCCAGCAACACGAGCGCGAAACCCTCGAAAAAACTGGGGAAAACAAACACGTCGCATTCGGCAAAAATGCGCGGGAGTTCCTGATGGGGCAGGCGACCGACAATCCGGAGTCCGGGCAGTGCCGGGATCAGAACCCGCGTCGCGGCCGAAATCGGACCCACCAGCCAAAGCTCGGCGCCCCGCCCCGCCAAGGCCCGCCAAGCCGCTATGAGCGCGGGCACGCCTTTGCGCGCGTTGACCAATCCGACAAATAGGAAACGCAGGGGGCGTCCGGCCGGCCGAACGCGGGCCGTGCAGTTGAATCGGGCCGCATCGACACCATACGGGTTGATCGCAATTTTTTCAGGCGCGACGCCGGCCTCGATCAGCGTGTTCCGAGAGAAGGTGCTGGCCGCCACGATCAAGGTGGCTTCCGCATGTTCGCGGTCCTCTGCAGCCAACAGTCCGGCCGCTTTCACCACTCCGACATCATCCCACTTGGGATGGCGCTCGCGCAGTTCGGTATAAACGCGCTCCTTCGCTCGCGGGTGCCCGATGCTTTGGTCGAGGATGAAGCGTTTTCCACGCGCCTTCGCCCGCGCCGCCAGCAGCCACGAAGACGTATCAAAACCGATCACATGCGACGCTTCGTCGATCCAGCGATCCGGAATCGCGCGCTGAAACGCCCCGTTCCGATCCGCAAAAACCGTCTCGGAGGCTTCACCTCGGCGCAGACGGCGCAGCGCCGACCACTCGAGTCCTGGAAATGTGCGGAGGCGTGCGGCAGGGACTCCGCCCACGCGCCGGTTGGCCCAGCGGCGGCGCAGACCTGCGGGCATGAGTTTATCCATCGCGCCGAGGAAGCCGTCTTCGGGCATGGCCACGCCCGTGACGAAACGGCCGAGCGCGCCGTGCCGGTGCAACTCCGCCGCAAGGCGCGGCGCGTATTGCGTGCCGGGATGGGCGATCAAAGTCTGGATGATATTTGGGTTCACGGCGACCTCTCCGATATCGTTTCCCGGAGCCGGCCGGGCACGCCCACGATCACGCTGTCGGCCGGGAAGCTTTTCGTGACGACCGCGCCCGCGCCGACCACGCACCGGTCGCCCAGCTCGACGTCTTTCAGGATGACCGCCCTCGCGCCGATCCAACACCCGTCGCCGATTTTTACGCGGCCGATGTCCATGGCCGCGCGTTTGCCCACGACGCCCGGCCCGTGGCGGTGGTTGGAATCGGTGACATACACACCGGGGCCGAACTGGTTTTCGTTGCCGATCTCGATGAGGCCGCAGGCATCGATGAACACGTCGCGATTGAAATAATTGTCATCGCCGATCCGGATGCGCACCCCGGCCTGCGCCGCGTCCATGGGCCAGAGCTGCCAACCGGCGGAAAAGGCGTTGTTGTCGCCGATCACGATCTGTGTGCAGCGGCGGATGCGACCGCGCTCCATGCGGATCGGCCGTCCGGCGCGCAGGCCGAGGAAGCGATACAGAGCAACGCGCAAGCGGCTGGCGAACCCCTGCGGCAGGCGCAGGCAGAGGGCTTCGAGGCGGGCGCTCATGCGCGGACCTCCCGCCAGGCCGGCGCCGCCGTGACCGGGATTTTCCGGCGCGCGAGGAAGGCGCGGACCGCCACCGCCGCGTAGGGTCGGCGCAGGCGGCGAAAGCGCCAAAGCACGCCGGGAATTCCCGCGAGCCCAGCAGGAATCCCGCGCCAGCGCCCGCGCCGTGCCTGATCGACCGCCATGTTGGCGACCTGCAAGAGCGCCCGGCCCGCCAGCAAAAACGGATAACGCAGCCAAGCCAACAGGGCGACGTTCTGGATCGCAGACGCCGTCTGCCGCGGATTACGGTGGTGCGAGAGCGTGGTGTCGTGAAAGACCCGCAGCCGCCCGGTGCGCCGGATGACGAAACCGGCCGCTAGGAACTGCAGGCCCAAGTCCATTTCCTCGATCCCGTAGGCAAACGGACGGTCCACGAAGCCCGGACAGGCCAGATAACGATCCCGCCGCACCGCCCATCCGCATCCGGTGAACTCGACTGCGGCTTCGGAAGCGGCGGACTTCGGCGCCGCAGTTTCCCACGGATGGATGATCGTAGCCGCGAGCAGCGCCGTGTCGGGCTGGGCGGCGAACAGCGCCATGACGTCGGCGAAAAAATCGTCGTCGAGCGGCCGGGAATCGTCGTCGAACGAGACAAACACCGGTTGGGTGGCGGCGAGGAGGCAGCGGTGTCGCCCGCCGCCCGGGCCGACGCGGTGCGGGCTCGTCAGAATCTTCACCGCCGGGAATCGCGTGGCGAGGGCTCGCTCGAGCCGCCCGTCGGGCTCGTCGATGTGCACGATCGCCTCTGCCGGCCGCGGGTCGCAGGCGGAAACGTGTTCGAGCACGGCCAGCACCTTCTCACCCCGCGCCCAAGTCGGGATGCCCACAGTCACCGGGACGGTTTGCTTTTCAACCATGGGCGTTGCGACGGAGAACCTCATTGTAGAACGAGCCGAGTTCTTGATTTACGCAGGACCACGAAAGCGCCTCGGCCCGTCGCCGCGCGGCGGCCCCCATGCGCCGGCGGACGGCTTCGTCGGCCCGCAATTCCCGCAGCGCTAGAGCGAGACCGTCGACGTCGCCCTTGGGCAGCAATCGCGCGGCCACATCGCCCACATACTCGCGAGTGCCGCCGACATCCTCCGCAACGATCGGCAGGCCGGAAGCCAGCGCCTCGATCACCGCGTTGTTCGCCGTGCTGTCCTCCAACGTCATGAGCAGGCACGAAGATTGCCGGTAAAATTCGGCCAGCTCCTCATCGGATAGCTTGGCGGCAAATTTCACATTTTTGAAGCGGCCGAAACGCTCGCGCGCGCCGTCGGGAATCAACAGACGAAACTCCACGCCCGGCTCGCCTTCGAAGCGCGCGATTACCCGTTCGAGCACGCTGAAATCGCGCCGGAAGCTACCGACAAAGCATACAACGAAAGGGCCGTCGGCTCGGTGTTCGGAGTCTGGCCGGAACGCTCGGGTATCGATTCCGTGCAGGATAACCCGGCGCGGCACCGCGGGCGGCAGGAGGTCGGAGAAAAATGGAAGCTGGGACGAGCTGACCAGCACGACGCCCGCAAGCTTCCGCACGGCCGCAGTCCGACGAACGGGATTCGGGTCGCGGTGGTAAGGGGCATGAAAGGTAACCACCAGCGGCACGCCCTGTCGCGCGGCCACCCGGTCGATAATACCTAAATCGCGTTCACCCCACAGCACATGGACCAGATCGAAACGTTCGCGAACCAGACGACGGGCGGCGCGCAGTTCGTTAAAAATTGTGGCGGGCAGCGCCCAGCGCGAGACAGCGAGCGCGCGAGCCAGCGGATTGGCCGGCCGCATCCAGCCGGGGGAGCGTCGGTCGTAACCACAGACAGAGGAGGACGAAAAGCCCGAGACGACACGATCATAGCCGGAGAGGCCCGAGGGATAACCTTGGCTCCCCGTCACAAAGAGCACCCGCAAAGATACCGAAGCAACGGGTGCGCCGGGTTCTCTGGCGGCGGTATCCACCGTGGTTTGTGCAAGAATCATCGCAGGACGCAGGACGAATTCAGGTAAGCCGTGCAGTCCACCTTCGATTCGTGGAGACGGTAGCCTTGGTCCATCAAGAGCGTGTAAACCGATTCGATGTCCCCTTTGGAGAGGTTCAATATTTCAAAGTTGATGATCGTCGGCCGGAGTTTCGGAAACGGGATCATGCGGATGATCTCGGCGTCGAAGCCCTCGGTATCGATCTGGAGCACGTCGAGTCCCGTCATGCCATGTTCGGCGAGCAGTTGCTCAAATGTCACGGCCCGCACTTCGAAGGCCTCCATCACCGCGTCGGGGTCGGGCGTCCGGTCCGCAAGCCATTTTCTGATATTGCCCGGGTCGAGCGAGGTGAGCTGGGGCGCGGCCTCATGCAGGTGCCAGAATTCTCGCTTCACCCGATACATCTTCACCGCCCCGTTGGCCCGCGCCACGGCCAGTTGCACGAGACGCACGCCGGGCCGGTCCCCGCAGTTGGCCTGGAGTTGCGCGAAAGCCGTCGGCTCCGGTTCCACCATCAGGCCCTTCAACAATCCCCGGTGCACAAACGGCGCGAGGACGTCGTTGGCCACACCGTCGAACGCGCCGATCTGCACAAAATCCAGCGGAGATTTTTGCACGAGCAGGTGGGCGATGGGGAACGCCGCGTCGAAATGCAACTCCTCCGCCCAGCGGTCGTGCAGCACGCTGGTCTTGCGCGAGACCCAGAGACCACGGCGGGTGAACTGGCGTTTGATGATAGCGGCCAAGCTCATGGTAGAAGTTCCTGGTTTAGCCGGGCGGCGCCTTCCATGCACTTGTCCATGTTGTGGTATTCCCACTCCGCGAAACGGCCGAGCAGGCGGATGCCGCGGGGGGCCAGCGCCGCGCGCGCGGCCGCGACCGCGCTCTGCGTGGCGAAATCGTGGAGAATGTAGGAGGCGGCCTCGTGGTTATGCGCGAGCGGGCGGAGATTGCCGGGCAACCGGGCCGCTTCGGCCTCCATCTCGGCCCGCTCGACCCTGCCGGAAAACTCGACCACGCAGGTGGCGCGGCCCGCCGGGCTCGCGCCGTTGTTTTCCGCCGAGAGCGAGCCGGTGTGGATGATGCGATGGGCCCGCGTCTCGGCGCCGGGCAGGTAGAGCCAGGTGAGCTCCGTGGTGTCGCATTCGCAGAAGAGATTCGACGTGGCGTTGGCGCGCAGGCCGCCCGCGCCTTTGAGCGAGGAGACGACGGCGGGAGTCGCGTCGGCCACCAGCGCGCCCAGCCGGCGGATATCGCCGCAATACACGACCGCGTCGAACCGCTCGCCGTTGACCTCGACGCCGCCCGCGCCGGGTTTCAGTTGTTCGACCGGAGCGCCGAGGCGCACGTCGAGCCCCTGCGCCAGACGGTCGATGATGAACTGCGAGCCACCGCGGCGCGGATAGAAGAACGTGCTGTGCACCATGCGCTCCTCGCCCCGGCGCAGGATGCCCTGCGTGAAAATCTCGCCCACGTCGGGCATCGGGAGTTTCCCCTCGAGCCAAGCGAGCGGAATCGCAGCAAGATCGGTGCGCCAGATTTTTTCGTTGTAGGGGCGGAAATAAAGTTCGAACAGCGTCGGTCCGAACGACTCGACAAGGAACTCGCGGAAGTCCGTGCACCGACCCCGCGCGGGAGGCCGGCCGACGCGCTCGAGGAGGTCAGCGACGATGCGCTCAACGGCGGCGGCGGGCAATTGGTGCAGGTGGTTCTCGATCGGGTAGCCGACGTGCCGCCCGTCCAGCCAGATGGCGGCCCGCCGGCGCGCCGCGACGAATTCTTTCTCCCGGTCAAAATGGGACCAGAACCACGCGCGGATCGCCTCGTCCTTGGTGTTGAACACGTGGCCGCCCACGCGGTGAAACAGCCGGCCGTCCATCCAGTCGCAGCGGATGAGGCCGCCGATGCGCGGGGCCTGTTCAAACACCACGACTTCGGCACGGGTCGAGGCCATGCGGGCGAAGGAGATGCCGGAGATGCCGGCGCCGATCACGGCAATGCGTTTGCGAGCGGGGGAATTCATGCGGCGAGCTCGGCACGGGACGCGGCGAGCGCGGTGCGAAGCGCGCGGGCCACCTCGGCGGAGGTGTGACCGACGAGAAAAGCATCGAGTCTGGATACGGGCGGCGCGGTATGCCGGCCGTGGTCCACGGCATCGACGAACTCGTCGAATGAATCGACGTGGCGGCAGGCCGAGGCGACGCGGTTGGCCGCAAAATCGGCTCCGTCACGCGGGAAGCGACCGACGAGGTGGCAGCGCGCCGCCGCACTCTCGTAAAAACGCGGGGTCACGGGGTTGAGTCCGCCCGTGCGCGCCTCCCCGCCGTCGATGCCGGGGGCGGAGACGAGCGACACGCGGCTGGAGCGCAGGAGTTCCCAGTAGCTTGAGCGCGAAGTGTCCAATTTGAGCGGGCCGCGATCCGTCGCAGTCCAACGCGGCCATGTGCCGCTCGCATCGGCGTAAAGGTAGCTGGCTCCAGGACGCAGGCCAACGTAGTCCAAAGCCCACCGGTGCAGTTTTGCATTCTGCCGACCGACTTGGATGAGATCGACCGTGCGCGGCGCCGACACCGGCCGCACATGGCGCGCGCTCACGCTCAACGAAAGGTAATGCACGCGCCCGCCGAGCGAGGTGTCGGCGAGGGCGAGCTGGATCTCACGGTTGGTCACAAACACGACGGGCGAACGGGCAAAAACGCGTTCGGCGTGGGCGAGGTGCGGACGCCAAAAATCGACGACGACCGGGACCACATCGGGTTGCACCCAGAAGCTCGACGGATGCGCGGGCGGCCAAAGCAAGAAAGCGAGCGAACGCGCGCCGGCGCGGGCGGGTTGCATCCGGCCGGCGTCGTCGAAAGGCATGAGCCCGCCCGGCAGGCGCCGCCGCAACGCGCCGAAACGGCCGTTGGCGCGTTTTTCCAAGGCACTCATGTCGCGCAGCGGCAAGCCGAGCTCAGTCGCAAAATCGTCTTCCCACTCTTCCACGATTTGCCGGAAAACCTGATGCTCCGCGCCACGGAGCGTCCAGATGGATTCGAAATTCATGGCGGCGGGACCGGAATTCGACGCGCGCCGCGACGGGCGAGCGCCAGGTAGGCGACGAGGCTGCCGGCGTTGCCCGCGATCATCACGGTTATCGCCCCGGACGGCTGTGAGAGGTCGCCCAACGCCACCGCCGCCGCCTGAAAGCCGACCGTCAGCGGCGCTATCCAGAGAATTGCGTCGGCGAAGACCCACCGGCGTGAGAGCGACAGCGTGGAAACCAGCCCGACCGCAGCGCCGAGCGCACCCGCGACCAGCAACAGTCCGACTTCAAGGCGGAGGTGGCCGTAGTTCGGCCCGAGCAACCACAGGAACGGGGCTGGCACGAAAAAACCCATCAAAGGCGCGAGCGCCAAGACCGCGAACCCGGCGACCGTGATCTGCCGGAACCGCCGCCGGACCAGTCCGGGAGCGATCTGGGAAAAATAGGGCTGCACGATCCAACCGAGAAAATACGGGGCCACGGCGAACATCAGGTTGAGGCGGGAAAGCGCGCCGGTCGCGGCGAGCGCGGCGCCGTTGCCGAAGACGGAAATGAGAAACACGAGGATTTGGCCCTGCACGGCGTTGAAAATCATCACCGGCACCTGCGGGCGGACAAATTTCAAAATCTCCCCGCGTGCCGCTACCGCCGCCGCCGCGTCGCCGGGGGGCTCGTCGAAGGTCGGCCGGCCCCGGTGACGCATTGCGGCCGCCAACGCGGCGTTGAGCGCGGTGTTGAGGCCGATCGCGAAGAGACTGCCCAGCCAGCCGAAGGCGTGGGACAGCGCGTAGGCCGAGACGCGGAGCACACCCATGATATTCTGCGCGCCCTGCAGATACCGCAGTTGTTGCCGGATGACGATCGGACCGCCGTAGAGCACGGAGATCGCGTTGCACCAGATCGTGACCGCCACCAGCGCGAACAGGCCAAGAATCATCGCCGCGCCCAGGTTCTGGCGGACACCCAAAATCCAGAACGCCAGCAACCCGCCCGTGAGCACGAAGGGCAGCAGCCACAGCCGCAGGCGCCGCGCGCCGGCCACATATGCCCCGATGACCGCGCGCTCGCCCACGCGCGAACCGACCAGCGGCACGATCGCACCCGTGAACCCGACGTCCACGAAAGCGATCATCGCCGACTGGATGGCGAACGCCAAAGTGAACACCGCATAGTCGGCCACCGGCATCCACCGCAGCAGCAGGAATCCGCCCAGCGCCATCAGCACCTGCAGCACGCCTTGCGCGAGAAAGAACTCGCCCAGCTTCAGGAACCAGTGCTCCGCCCGCGGCCAAAGCGGATGGGCCCGCGCCGCCGCCGGCACGCACCCTGCGAACCACGTGGCCGATGGTTTATCGACGGTCATTTTTTCTAGCGCCCATGGAAGCGTTCCAAGCCCCGGAAAATTCCGACCAACGGCCCCGCCGAAACAAGGAGGCCAAGCACAATGCGTAAAGCCAGGCGAAGTTCAGCGCGTGACGCAGGCGAAGGGGAAGCCGCGCGCGTCCGGTGGCGGCGCTGAACCGCGTCACGTTCTCACCGTGGAGCCGCCGAAGCGCATGGACCATCGGCCAATTCACTCCCCGCACGAAATGGGAATCGACGTCGGCCTCGATCAGAGCCTCGTCCACGAACGCCACGTCGCTCTCCAGCGAAAGGCGCATCCACATGTCCACATCCGCCACGCAGCCGAAGCGCGGGTCGAACGGGAGCAACCGCCGGTAGAGCGAGCGCCGAGCCATCACCGTGCCCCAGACCGGCGAACTGCCGCGCCAAGCGTTGAGCAGGTAACGCCGGTTGAACTCGCGCCCGGCCGTAAGCGGCGCGCAGCCTTGCAGGCGTCCGTCCTGGCTTTTGTTGCGGCCGGAGACGCGGCAAAAGACAAATCCGGCGGTCGGATGTGCGTCGAGGGCGCGAGCCCACTTTTCCAGCAGCGTCGCGTCGTAGATATCCGCGTCGTGAAGATTGGCCACATAATCGCCGCCCGCCAGCGCGAGCACGGCGTTGAGGTTTCCCGGCATGCCGAGATTGCGCTCGTTGCGGTGGTAAACGAACCGCTTGAAATGGAAGCGGAATGCTTGGGCGACGTTCGTCGGATCGCCCGGCGAACAGTCGTCCCAGACAAAAACCTCGTCGGGCGGCCGGGTTTGCGCGGCCAGGGAGCGCAGCGTGGCGCGCAGCTTTTCGGGCCGATCGTAGTGGGTGAGGCAGACGGAGATTCGCGTCATCGCGGAGTGGGATTTGCCTGCTCTTGGAAATTGTCCGAGCTTCGCCCCGTCGCGTCCGGAGAACGGAGCGGCCGGGGTGGAAAAGGCGGCGAAGCGCATGAGAGAAACCCGGCTCGGCTTCGGACTTTTCAGAGCGGGCGCCGGACGAAGCGGCGTTGGACCGGGCCGGGCCCGGGGTTGATTTAACCCCGTGCATCCCTGTTCAATACCGCAACCCACAGTGCGTAGCCGGGGACTTTCGATTCAAGACCTTACTCGGTTACAATACCGCGTCCGAAAGTGTCGAACGTGCGACGGAGAATCCCGCGGCGGCGGCGCTCATTTTTACACCGTCCCGACCGTCTCCGCCTCTCGGTCCCCGCGGCGCCACTCCGGACCTCGCGCACGGTCTCCTCGAAGGCTCCGCAAATTGTGGTTGCCGCCGCCAAGTCCGGACCGGCATTACTCCGCTACCGGCGCGAACCCGCTCGCGACCGGAAACTCAAAACCTCCTCCATGATGACCGGACTCTTCGGCCAGATCGCATCGCGACCGGCACCCTCGTCCACTCCCGCGCACGCGCCGGTTTTCCGTCACTGGAAAACGCTCCGCTCGCGTGAAGACCGTCGCTGATTTCGCCCGCGCGCAACGCGCCGCCCCCCTCGTCGTCGTCACCGCCTACGACGCCCAACTCGCCCGGCTCGCCGCCGCCGCCGGCGTCGACGCCCTCCTCGTCGGCGACAGCGTCGCCATGGTCGTCCACGGCTATGCATCCACCCTTCACGCCACGACTGCGATGATGGCCACCCACGTCGCCGCCGTGCGCCGGGGCGCGCCGGACATCCTCATCGTCGCCGACCTGCCGTTTCTCGCCGTGCGCCGCGGGCTCGTCGCCGCTACCGACGCCGCCGGCGACCTTCTTCGCGCCGGGGCCAACGCGGTGAAGATCGAAGGCGTCGCCGGCCACGAGGATGTCATCGCCCACCTAATCGGCAGCGGCATCCCCGTCATGGGTCACCTCGGCGTCACCCCGCAGGCCGTCCACCAACAGGGCTACCGCGTGCGCGGGCGCACCCGTCCCGAGGCCGCCCGCCTTCGCGCCGAAGCCAAAACCCTCCAACGCATCGGTGCCTTCGCCCTCGTGCTCGAGTGCGTCCCCGCCGCCCTCGCCGCCACCCTCACGCGCGGCCTCGCCATCCCCACCGTCGGTATCGGCGCCGGCCCGCAAACTTCCGGCCAAGTGATCGTCCTTAAC
>Ga0163149_10007604_pt1 | contig 10898 bp, 13 predicted proteins | sample OliLakLV19MP5G1_FD_148604 | JGI IMG/M metagenome (GOLD analysis project Ga0163149, IMG submission 148604) | Freshwater microbial mat bacterial communities from Lake Vanda, McMurdo Dry Valleys, Antarctica - Oligotrophic Lake LV.19.MP5.G1 | ecosystem: Environmental > Aquatic > Freshwater > Lake >...
GAGGTCGTGATCGTCTCGCCTCACACGATCACGACCTCAATAGACGAGGTGCTACACTAAATGCCAACGGCAAGCGTCCCAAACTCATTGACACGTTCCGAGCGCTGGGCCCCTTCTTGTAGACTATCTGCGCCATCTGGAACCGCCCCTCTTTTCCTTCTGCCGTGTCAGCCTGAGCCCTCGTGTCCGCCAGGATCAATCCCTTCACGCGAGCCGCATACTTCCGATAGAAGGCAAAGAGGATGTAGCCGCCCATTGAGAGGCCTGCGAAGACCGCTTGTGGAATCGACAGGTGGTTCAATAGCGCGTTCACGTCGTCAGCCGACTGCTTCAGCGTATAGCGCCAGAGCGGCGCATCGGACTCGCCATGCCCTCGCAAGTCGATGGTGACGACCCGGAACTGAGAGGAAAGGGCTTCCTCTTGCTGGGCCCACATGGTCCGGTTCAGAGGAAAGGCATGGAGAAAGATGATGGGGAGACCGGTTCCCCGGTCGTTGTAGGCGATGGTGATGCCGTTGACGTGGATTTTCACAGTTTTCCCTCTCGGCACTGTTCCTAACATTGGGTATGGTTATGGTCAAGGGGCCGTTTGCGATCAGGTTGACCGGCGTATACAATTCAGGTCATTCTTGAGGATTCGAATGACGAGTTCACACGATCAGGCTTCCGATCTATTCGGCACTCCCGAAAGAGAGCAATCCGTTGAGGCTCCGTTGGCCGAGCGTCTGAGGCCGCGGGAGTTTGCGGATTTCGTCGGGCAAGAGGACATTACCGCGCCGGATCGGCCGTTGCGGCGGGCCATCGAGTCAGATCAGCTCTCCTCCGTCATCTTCTGGGGTCCGCCAGGATCGGGCAAGACGACGCTGGCGCATCTCGTCGCGCGCCACACCAAAGCGCAGTTTATCCCATTCTCGGCAGTCACAGGAGGTGTCCCAGAACTGCGGGCCATCATTAAGACAGCAGAACAACGCCAGGCGATCAACGGTCAGCGGACTATTCTGTTCGTCGATGAGATCCACCGTTTCAACAAGGCGCAGCAGGATGCCTTTCTTCCTCACGTCGAGCGGGGCACGGTTATCTTGGTCGGGGCGACCACGGAGAACCCCTCATTTGAAGTGATCTCACCGCTCCTGTCTCGTTCTTTGGTCATTGTGCTGAAGTCCCTTTCGGATGAGGCCCTGGGGCATATTCTTGACCGGGCGCTCGCGGACCCTGCAATTGGGTTGGGGAAGTGGAAGGCGCGTCTGTCACCCGATGCCAGGCAACGACTGATTGCCTATGGCAACGGCGATGCTCGAGCGCTCCTGACGGCGCTGGATTTTGTGGTCAGACAGCAACCGGCTGGGCCTGACGGTGCGCGTGTGGTTGATGGAGCGGCGTTGGAAGCGGCGCTGATGAAGAAGTCGATCCGCTACGACAAATCCGGCGAAGAACATTACAACGTCATCTCCGCCTATATTAAAAGCCTCAGGGACTCCGACCCTGACGGCGCCCTCTATTGGCTTGCCCGGATGTTGGAAGGGGGGGAGGACCCTAAATTCATTGCCCGGCGCCTGGTTATTTTTGCCTCCGAGGACGTGGGGAATGCCGATCCCATGGGGCTGGTGGTTGCGGCTGCGGTTGCTCAGGCTGTGCAGTTTGTCGGGCTTCCTGAGGCTCAGATCAATTTGGCCCAGGGGACGACCTATCTTGCGACCAGGCGTAAAGATAATGCCTCCTATGTCGGACTGCTTGAGGCGATGGAAGACGCAAAAGCCCATGGAAATCTGGGGGTCCCGCTCCATTTACGGAATGCCGTGACCTCGATGATGAAGGGGCTTGGGTATGGGAAAGGCTATCGCTATGTTCACGACGACCCCCAGGCCAAGCCGCAGGATCATCTCCCGGAGTCGCTCAAGGGGCGCCGGTACTACCGACCTCACGATACCTAAACGGGGGCTCAAAAGTGTACTGGACAAAGATTTCCTATCGGTTATACTTAGGCCTATGAAACGGCAGAGTTCGAAAGCGACGACATCAATCGCCGACACGAACGAACGGCGCAAGTTTGTTCGCGCGACCTTGGTTGGCTCCGCACTGATTTCACCGAATAACGGCGCCAAGGCGATTACGGCGGTGTTGGATAACGTCAATAAAGTGGGTGCAGGGTTACACACGAAAGAGAAATTGGCGATGGCCCATCCGGTGACCGTGTCGCTGGCGTTTCTCGATTCGGATCGCGCGGAACAGATGGAAAAGCTCGATGGGAAAGTCGTCTGGGTGAAGCCGTGGGAGAAGGGATTTCTGATCGGTGTGATCTGGGATGAGCTGGTGACAAAAGAGAAAAACCGCTGGTTGTATTACTACCTCGAAGAAACGGTCAAATCCTCGGTCTAGCAGAATGCTGAAAAAGCCCGCCAGCAGCGTTCTCGCATCATTCAGATCCTCAACGTACCCCAGAGGGTACGCCTCCGGTCTTCACTCGCTGCGGCCTTGCTGGACGGACTTTTTGAGCATTCTGCTGAGTGCGAGATAGGAGCTACAAGCAAACTCAGGTTTCGCACGTCTCGCATTTCCCGCTAGCCTCGCCCGCTGAACGCGCTAGGCGAATGCCGTTAACTTCTGTTTGACCTCTTCCAATTCAGCCGAGAGCGTTTCCCACCGGGCGGTGAGCCGCACAAGATCTTTCTTCCACCCGTCATATTCCGTTTGAAGGACGCTCCACTTGGTGGATTCATTTTTGTAGAGTGCGGGGTCGGCCAGTTCGAGGTCCCGAGTTTTGATCTTGGTCTCACAGTCGGCGATCTCGGCTTCAGCCCGTGCGACCTGCTTTTCCAGACGGGCCTGGGTCTTGTTCAAATCGCGGCGATCTCCGGCTGAGGACTTGGACGGGGCTTGCGAGGCCATGGCCCTGGTCGGCCCGACGGACTTCTCGCGATCCACTCCTTTCAGGTCGTCACTCGTTTCCTTGATCGACTCGATCTCCTGGGCTTTCTTCCACAAATAATACTCATAGTCGCCGGAGAAACTGCGGGCCTTGCCCTCGTCGATTTCAATGACGCGCGTGCAGACTCTGGTCAAAAAGGTGGGGTCGTGTGAAATAAAGATGATGGTGCCGGGGAAGTCTGAGAGCGCATCGGTGAGCATATCGACCGAAGCCGGGTCGAGATGGTTGGTCGGTTCGTCGAGTAACAGGGTATTCGCCGGCTCGACCAGCATCCGCGCAAGCGCGACCCGATTCCGTTCCCCTCCGCTCAGGGCTTTGATCGGTTTTTTTTGATCGTCGCCGGTGAAGAGGAAGGCGCCGGCAATTCCGCGGAGAAAGTTCATTTCCGCTTGGCTCGATACTTCGGAAAGGGATTCGAGAATGGTATGTTCGGGGTCCAGCGTCTCTGCCTGGTGTTGGGCGAAGTAGTGCAACGTGACACCATGGCCGACCGTCCTGGTGCCTTTGTCCGGCTGCAGCACTCCGGCCAGCATCTTGAGCAACGTGCTTTTCCCTGCGCCGTTTTCTCCAACCAGCGCGATGCGTTGACCCCGTTCGACGGAGCAATCCACTCGCTCATAGACGACTTTCTCCCCGTAACGTTTTGACGCGCCCTCGATTTCCAACACTTGCCGACCGCTTGCGGCCGGGAGGGGAAACTTAAATTTCACCCGCTTGGGGTCGCGCTTCACCTCGATCATCTTGACCTTATCAAGCTGCTTGATGCGCGATTGAACCTGGCTGGCTTTGTTCGCTTGGTAGCGGAATCGATCGACAAAGGTTTGGACCCGCGCGACCTCTTTCGCTTGGCGCCCTGCGGCAGCTTCACGCTGCGCATCCCGTTCTGCCCGGATCTTGATGAACGAGGTGTAGCTGCCTCGATACTCTTCCATCTTATGATGCCGAAGATCCCAGATATGGGTGACGACACGATCGAGAAATGCCGTATCGTGGCTGATGATCAACAGCGTCATTTCCGAATCCAGGAGGAATTGTTCGAACCAGCGCTGGGTTGGTTTGTCCAAGTGGTTGGTCGGCTCATCGAGCAGCAGCACATCGGGATTGGTCAGTAACAGATGCGCGAGGGCCACTCGCATTCGATAACCGCCGGACAGCTTTTCAACCTCACGGCTGAAGTCGATCTCTGTAAACCCCAACCCCATGAGGATCCGTTCGGCTTCATGCTCTGGGTAGAGATTGCGATGGGTCGCGTCCAAGACGTTCTTGCCCGTGATGGTCTCGAGTTCCTGTGGCAGGTAGCCGATGCGGAGACGAGGACGCTTGCGGATGCCCCCCTTATCCGGTGATTCCTCTCCGAGGATCATACGGAACAGGGTGGTCTTGCCTGCGCCATTAGGCCCCACCAGGCCGACCCGTGAACCGGGACGAAGATGCGCCGTCGCACCCTCAAGCAGAATCCTCGTGGAGTATTGTTTATAGACCGACTCGATTTGGAGCATGTATGTTCGAACAGGCTAGGGGCTAGCGGTGCATGGCTAGAGTGGAGAAATGAAAGAGACCTGTTCGGCGTGAGACCAGGAGCCAGATCCGAAAATTGCTCTTACTTCAGTCCCTTACCGCGTGCCTCCTGCCTTGTATTGAGGTTTGGTGGAGCTGGCCGGGATTGAACCGGCGACCTCGTGAATGCCATTCACGCGCGCTCCCAACTGCGCTACAGCCCCACGTTGATTGGCTTGGATAAAGACGAAAATCCTTGTGAAACCGCGGTCATGCTAACACGGCCCTCTTACGGCAGTCAAGAAAATGGGACTGGTGCGATGGGGGAGTAGCCAGACCGTCCTTCTTGCTCGCAGAACGCGCACGATAAAACTGTGCTCGTCCGTTGCGCGCAGTAAAGGACAGTCAGGCTGCTCCCCCAGGAGATGTGGATCTGATTGAACAAGCATACTGGTTGTCTTCTGTGCTCGTGCAACGCGCGGTCTCAGAAGACCCTCGTTGGACGCGCGCAATGGGGGATTGAGCGGTTACCCTCAATAAAGAAGGAAGCATAGAGATCTGTTATTCAAATATTTTTAGCGGGGGTTGAGTCGTTGGGCAACCGCTTGGGCGAACTGCCGAAAATCGTCGAGGTGGCGGCTGCAGATCTGATAGACGATGTTCCAATCGATGGCTTGATAGCTATGAACGGCAATGTTTCTGAATCCGACCGCTTTGGTCATGCGCTCACTGAGCGTGGGATTGATGAGCTGAAGGCTCTTGAGCACCTCGAAATTCTCCGCCATCGTGGAGGGAGGGCGCGCGTCTGTCTCGGCAATCAGATGGGAGGCCAGATCGACGGAAAGTTGGACGGCACGTTGAAGATTTAAGGCGATAATGTCTTGGAGGTCAGGGCTCTGCGCCAGTTGATCGGCAGACGACGGCGTCTTGGCCGCAATGCGCTCAACGCAACGTCGGAGCGATTCCAGTTTGGCCTCGACTAGATTCCGATCCATGCTTGCCTTCTTTCCGCGAGAATGCGTCGATAATAGGGCATCACGTCGGCCTCTTCATAGATCACTCGCAAGAGCAGGTCGGCGTAGCGCGTCCGGTCTGTGCAAATGAGCAAGCGTCCCTTCGTCAGAATCTGTTGCAAGAGCGGTCCGTGAGTCTGAGCGAGATCGATCAGATCGACCGGCCGCCCCAGCCCGACCGCAAGCTCTTCAATGAGCTGGATTCGGATCTGTGGGTCGAGGGGCGTGGTCGAAGCTACGGCAAGATCCAGATCACTGTCGTTGCGGTTTCGGCCTGTCGCGAGCGAGCCGAAGAGGATTGCAACGACGATAGATGGATGGCGAGTCAAGACCTGTTCAATTGCAGCCTGAACCGTAGCACTTCCCTCAGAGGTTATGTGATGGGCGTCGCTCATACCTGTTCAGTTATCACGAATGGCCTGCAGGCGCAAGGGAAGGAGGGCGAGGTAGCAGGCATAGTCTCTGTGCTCGCGGAACGCGCGCCCTCCGAAGGATAGGAAGGGCAGCCTGGTCGTCCTCCTGCTCGCGGAACGCGCACGATCAGAATGTGCTCGTTCGACGCGCGCAATCGAGGATCGACCAGGCTACCCTTGAAAATGAAATGGGGAATTGGAAAGACGCGCGAAGTGGGAGACGTCCGCCCCTCTCTTCATCTTCTCGGTCAGGCCATGAATCTATTTGGATTCACCTCATGAATCTCTTTTGATACATGCCGCTGCGATCAGAATATGGGTTTCACATGCGTATGCTTGCTTAGCCAGACGTACAACGCTGAAATTGCTCAGATTGAGGGTGACATCAGATGTATTCGACGGTCCTGTCCCATGCTGGCATGTAGCTTGCTGTTCTCAGCGAATACGGAATCACACAAGAGAGAGCCTAGTGAAAGGAGTGGGGAGATAGCAGTGGACGTTCTCGGCGTCAAGCCATTGCAGTTACTCGCTGAGGAAAGAACAGCGTCGTCACTCCCTTCACGAATCCGTCATGCAGAAGGGGATGAAGGAGGCACGACACAGGGCCGAGATTCCCAAACTGGCGAGCTGTCATACAGTGCGGTAATCGTTTGCCACGATAGTCGCATCATCGCGGCGATGGAGAAGATATCATAGTACAAGATGTGACCCCTTAGGTTTCTCTAATAGGCCAACGCGACAAGTTCGCAACTATGACTGAGGCGGGGAAGTTCACTTCCCTGCCTCAGTCACCAATGTCTAGGGGAGCCTCGCCTAGCGCGGCAATTTACGCTGTCAACGCGATGGTCAACGAGGGGTTAAATCGTGACCTAATCGAGCCCGCGAATGCCCTTCGATATGTTCCCAGCCGTGCATTGCCTTTATGTGGCTGTTCAAAAGGAAGGTCGGATTTGTCGCGAAGGCGACGACTGTTGATGAGAGTCCTTAACATCTCGGCTTGGTCGGCTATGCCCCAACGGCCCCGACTTCTGCCAATAGAACATCGCGGACAAACTGCACGAGTTGCTCCATCGAAAACGGCTTTAAGAGAAACGGGCATGCCCCTCGCTTAATGCCATATCCTGCCAAGTCCTTATCTGGGTTCCCCGACATCAAGCCGATGCGAAGGTCTGGACGTATCGTAAGGGCGCGCATAGCTAATTCATGTCCATGGACTTGAGGGAAGGCTGTTTCGCTTGAGGCGATCCGAAATCCTCGCGGTACTAACACGAGGTCGGTGAGGAGGGCGTCGATCGACCCGCTATGAGCCGTACATATACGCAAGGCCTCGGCACTGTCCTTCGCCTTCAGTGCCCGAAATCCAGCTCGTTCCAGGATCACCGCGCAGACGCCGAGGATGGCCTCCTCATCGTCCACAACCAGAACGGTCTGTTGTTTGGCCTGTTTGGTTTGCAACGCAACAGAAATGAGGGGCGGTTCTTCCAGGACGTGTGCAGGTTGGGGCGGGCACTTTCTAAGTCTTGAATGACCCGACCCAGACGGCTCTGCTCGGCCTCGCCCATTTGAGAGAATCCGAGGCCCATTACGTCTTGACGCCGCCATCGGACAAAGGCCTTTTGGATGCACAGCGGTTCCGAATGATCCGGCGCCCTCATCTGCCAGCGCAGATGCATGCCGACGAACGCCGGTAGGCAAGTTGTCACTGCACATCCCTTCAACGAGATATTTTGCATGGTGCCTTGATATTCGATTCCGTTGTGAATGAGCGTGAGAGGCCAACAGGCAGGATAGCGGCCATGTTTGCGGATAACCATGGTTTCCTTCCTAGGTTCTATAGGGGCGAAAAATGATCTAACCGTTATCGGGCTTCGGCCAATGAGTGGTTTGATTCTACTCCCTGCTGAGGAGATGGCCAGCTTTTTCAAATATCGGGTCCCAGTAGTGTCCCAAGGTTTTCCAGGTATGCGCGGTGCCCCGGTCGTCGGAACGGGTCCGTAGGCACTTTGCGCAGCCAGCCGGACAGCGTTCAACGCGAGGGGGAACTGGTCAGACGAGAGCGGGTATCGCAAGGTTGAGCTTGCGGGGTTAGAGCGAGTTCGAGAGCTTAAAGGGGTCACATCTTGTACTATGATATTGAGTTGGTGCACTATAGGTCATGGCTCGTCCGCTCCGCATTGAATTCCCTGGCGCGCTCTATCATGTCACTTCACGCGGTAACGCGCGGCAGCGAGTCTTTCGTGACGATGAGGACCGTGAGATGTTCCTGGCCACCCTGGCTTGGGTAGTGGAGCGCTTTGGTTGGCGCTGTCACGCCTACTGCCTGATGGACAATCACATACATCTCTTGATTGACACCCCGCAGCCTAATCTCTCCCGCGGTATGCGGCAGTTGAATGGTGTGTATACCCAACGCTTCAATCGTCGCCACGGAAAAGTGGGGCATCTGTTCCAGGGGCGGTATAAGGCCATCCTGGTCGAAAAGGAGGGGTATCTGCTGGAGCTGGCCCGCTATATCGTCCTCAATCCGGTACGGGCCAAGATGGTCAAGACACCAGAACGCTACCCGTGGAGCAGCTATCAGCCCATGCTGGGATTAGCTCCTGTGCCGCCAGCCTTAGCCATCGAATGGGTGTTGGATCAGTTCGCCCGCACCAGAGCCACTGCTCGGAGGCGCTATGCGAAGTTCGTGCATGACGGGATCGGTGTGCCTGGACCCTGGGAAGAGGTCAAGGGGCAGGTCCTCTTAGGCAGCGAGGCCTTCATTGAACGGCTGGCACCCCAGCTTCAGGAGTGCTCGACGAGGGAAATTCCCAAGCGGCAACGTTTAGTACATCGTCCGCCTCTCAGGACGCTCCTAGCAGGGACGGATTCAAAGACAGCGCGCAATATTGCCATGGCTCAGGCCTATCTCAAACATGGGTATACGCTCAGTGAGATCAGCCACGCCGTTGGCTTGCACTATGCCACGATCAGTCGTATCATCACGGCATCGGAGCAGGCGTCATAGTACAAGATGTGGCTCCGTTGCCCGCATCGGATAAGCACCAGGGCTCTCGGACCTTGAATTGTAGATACGTTGTGAAAATAAAAATGGGTGGGGAGTCATTGTTTGGTCTGCGAATCCTTCCGCACTCAGCATTAGACCAGGGTTGACAGGCGTCACGCACCACATTACACTTCTCGCGTGATCAAGACCTTTGCCGACAGGCGTACGAAAGAGCTGTACGAGAACGGTAAGTCGAAGTGGCTCCCGCCAGAAGTATGGGAGCGGGCGGTACGAAAGTTGGAATATCTGGATCTCGCTACGAGCGTGAATGACTTGAGGGTCCCTCCGAGCAATCGGCTTCATAGGCTGGGGCGGGATAGAGTTGGGCAGTACTCCATTTCCATCAATGACCAATGGAGAATATGCTTTCGGTTTGAGGATGGCGACGCGTTTGACGTGGAGATAACAGATTATCATTGATGAGAGGTTCGCGATGAGTATCCAGAATAAACGAGAGCGGAAGGTCCGGCCGATTCACCCTGGTGTGATGCTGCGAGAGGATTTTTTGCCAGAATATGGGTTGACCGTCTCTGGGTTTGCCAAAGCTCTCAGGGTCTCACGCCAGACGGTTCATGAATTGTTGCGGGAGCGGCGTGCCGTAAGCCCAGAAATGGCATTGCGGCTTTCTCGTTTGTTCGGTAACAGCCCGGAGTTTTGGTTGAATGCCCAGCGTGCGATAGATCTTTGGGAGGCTGGGCGCAGTATCAAGGGTAAGATCGATCACATTTCCCCGCTGACCGCTGCCTAACATGTTTCCCAGGTTACCCAGACGGGAGACAGCGAGTTGCCTTCGTACCTACCTGACGGTGGTAGGAATGTAGTCGAGTCTTCCCGTCACATATTCAGCGGGCCGTTCTTATTTCTCTCGCGCCTCTCGTTCCACGTCATCATCGACATATACCATTCCCGGACTCCTGCCTGGTACGCGATAGGCTGGGCCAGCTTTGTAGCGCGGACAGCCCCGTGGGCCGTAGCAGTGTGTTTCGAAGCGCTACGTGACCTTCGATGGATTTCAGTGGTTGAGGATGATCTGTGTCAGCATCGTCGGGACGAAGAGGCATTGCACGCACTCTGTCTTGCAAGTTTTCCGCGTCAGTTTCGGTAATCAGATAGGATGCCAGATCAACAGAAAGTTTGACGGCACGCTGAAGGTTCAGGACGATAATGCCTTGCAGGTCAGGGTTCTGTGCCAGGTGATCGGCAGGCGACGGCATCTTGTCCTCCATTCGCTCGACACAACGTCGGAGCTATTCCATCTTGGCCTCGCCTAGGGCCCGATCCATACGTGCCTTCTTTTCGCGAGAATGCGGCGACAGGAGGGCATCACGTCTGTCTCTTCATAGACCATTCGCAATGGCCCCTTCGTCACAATTTTCTGCAAGAGCAATTCGTGAGTCTGTGCGAGATCGATCAGATCGACCGACCCAACCCGACCGCAAGGTCTTCGATGAGCTGGATCCGAATCTGTGAGCTCACGGGGCTGGTGGTGGCGATGGCAAGATCCAGATTACTATCATTGTGGCTGTGGCCTGTCGCGAGTGAGCCGAAGAGGGTCGCAACGACGATAGAGGGATAGCGAGCCAAGACCCGCTCAATGGCTGCCGAACCGTGTGCGTCCCTCAGAGGTCGTGTGGTGGAGGTGAGGGGTGGTACTCACATCTCTTCAGTAATCACGAATGGTACGTAGGCGCTCGGTTAAGAGACGAACGGTGCGTGACGCAAGACGATCACAGGCTGCGCCGTGGGAAACCCAGTGACCAGGCTGATCCGTTGCGGACTAAGAAAAAACGAGGGTCGCAATTTCAGTACGATCGGTATGATCAGCCGCCTGCATCCCCGTCAATCGTCGTGTTCGTTGTTGGGTCCAGATGTCGGCTGGAGGCAGTCGAAGGGGATAGGCCAGCAGCGGGGTGAAATTTTCCCAAGCGGAGGGGAGGGGCCCAGGGGTCCCTGAGGGGGCTTGCTCTAGCCCGAGAATGAGGGCGACCGATGCCGTTTCCAGA
>Ga0163149_10007605_pt1 | contig 10897 bp, 6 predicted proteins | sample OliLakLV19MP5G1_FD_148604 | JGI IMG/M metagenome (GOLD analysis project Ga0163149, IMG submission 148604) | Freshwater microbial mat bacterial communities from Lake Vanda, McMurdo Dry Valleys, Antarctica - Oligotrophic Lake LV.19.MP5.G1 | ecosystem: Environmental > Aquatic > Freshwater > Lake >...
TCCTCGAGATAAAACAGACAAAAATATTTCCGCAAAAATTAAAATCTAAAAAAAAATACGGTTACATTTGTTAAAATCAATTAATAGAACCTCCCTATAACTAAATAGTTTATAAATCAGAGACTTATATCCCTCCTAAAACCCAATAAGTGTGATTTGTGTAACATATTTCCTGTGTTATATAACGTCTTTTATTGTAATTAACCCCATCTTTAGTTAATTACCTTAAACTCATTAGTTGAAACTATATATAAAATACATGGTAAGTAACCGCTGTAAAATGGTGGTTAAAGAAGAACTAAGAAAGCTGGGGCTACATTTTATTGTTGTTGATTTAGGTGAAATTGATATTATGGAAAATATATCAATTGAAAAGAGAGAGCAATTAAAAATTGCACTGCTTAATTCAGGCCTTGAATTAATGGATGATAAGAGAGCTGTATTGATAGAAAAAATAAAAAATGTAATTATCGACATGGTTCATTATTCAGATGAATTACCCAAAACAAATTATTCCGATTATATAAGTGAAAAATTAGATCACGATTACACTTATTTGTCTAATATATTTTCAGAAGTAAAAGGTATCACCATTCAGCAATTCATTATTGTTCATAAAATTGAAAGAGTAAAAGAGTTACTGCTATACAATGAGTTAAACCTCACAGAGATTTCGTATAAGCTAAATTATAGCAGTGTAGCACATTTATCCAATCAGTTTAAAAAAGTTACAGGGCTTTCCCCTTCTCATTTTCAAAAATTAAAAGACAAGAGACGTAGCCCGATTGAAGAAGTTGGAAACTTACCAGTGGTGAAGTCAAATGAAAATGGAACAAATTAAAATAATGTCAACAAAAGAAGAGCAACAAAAAGTAGATTTTGACCGGCTCGTGGAATATGAAAAGAAGGGTACACTTTCTTCGCAGATCATCGAGTCGTCTGGTCTAGCGATAAAAGTGAAAACCCTCGAAGGCATTATTACCTCATGGAATCTTGGTGCGGAAAAAATTTATGGATATACGAACACAGAAATAATTGGAAAACATATTGATATTCTTATTCCCCCAAGCGAGCATAAAAAACACCATTCATTAAGCTCACAAATACGTCAGGGTCAAACTATTCCTCGTCATATCACTAAGGGAATAAGAAAGGACGGAACGGTCATTGATATTTCGATCTATCTTTCTCCTGTTAAGGATGAAAAAGGGAAAATAATTGGTATTGTCACGATAGATAACGATATAACAGAGTTGGTCATTGCCAACCAAGAACTAATATTCCAAGACAAAGAAAAAGAGAAACGAGCAGGTGAGTTAGTCATTGCCAATAAAGAACTTGTATTTCAAAATAAAGAAAAAGAAAAGCGGGAAATTGCTAATAAAGAATTGGAAGCATTCAGCTATTCTGCAAAATTAGCTTCTCAATATTCCCTTTCGCTTATCGAAGCAAGTCGCGACCCGTTGGTTACGATCAGCCCGGAAGGAAAAATTACTGATATGAATGAGGCTACCGCAAATATTACCGGCATGACCCGTAAAGAACTTAAAGGCAGCGACTTCTTCGATTATTTTACCGAACCACAAAAGGCGCGTGAAGTTTACCAGGAAGTTTTTGCAAAAGGATCTGTTGCCGATTCTCCTCTCACACTTAGGCATAAAGAAGGCAAACTTACCGACGTATTATTCAATGGGTCTGTTTATAAGGATGATAGGGGGAATGTATTGGGAGTTGTAATTGTCGCAAGAGATGTTACAGAGCAAAAAAGAAGTGAAACAGAATTGATAGAAGCAAAAGTTTTTGCAGAATTAGCAACGGCGCTTGCAGAAGAAGCAAAAAGTAAAGCTGAAAGCGCTACACGAATAGCGGAAGATGCTGTGAAAGCAAAACAGCAATTTCTGTCAAACATGAGTCATGAGATTCGTACACCAATGAACGCCATTATTGGATTTACAAAAGTGGTGTTAAAAACAAATCTATCAGCAAAACAAAAAGAATATTTAACGGCTATAAAAATAAGTGGTGATGCATTGATCGTGCTCATCAATGATATCCTGGATCTGGCAAAAGTAGATGCCGGCAAAATGACATTTGTGCAAACTCCGTTTAAAATGGCATCGTCAATATCTGCCATGCTTCATTTGTTTGAAACAAAAATTCAGGAAAAAAATTTAGTGCTAATTACAGACTACGATAACAAAATTCCCAATGTATTAGTTGGTGACCCGGTCCGGTTACACCAGATCATTTTAAACCTGGTAAGTAATGCGGTTAAGTTTACTGCCAAAGGAAAAATTACTGTACGTGTTCACCTGCTTGATGAAAATAAAGAGGAAGCGAGCATTGAATTTTCAGTTACCGATACCGGAATTGGGATATCCGAACACAAAATAGCAAGGATTTTTGAAGACTTTCAACAGGCAACCAGTGGCACTTCCCGGTTATACGGTGGAACAGGCCTAGGCCTTGCTATTGTAAAACAATTGGTGGAGGCGCAGAAGGGAAGCATTAATGTAAAAAGTAAAATTAACGAGGGTTCAACCTTCAGTTTTATATTAAATTTTCTAAAAACAAAAGCGGAAGCTGAATTACCAACAGAGATAGTAGAATTAGATAAAGAAATTGAAAATATAAAAGTTTTAGTAGTTGAAGACATTCCCCTTAATCAGCTATTAATGAAAACACTGCTGGATGATTTTGGATTTGAACGTGATATAGCCGCCAATGGAAAAATAGCAATCGAAAAATTACAAGCCAAATCGTATGATATTATTTTGATGGACTTGCAAATGCCCGAAATGAATGGCTTTGAGGCAACAGAATATATCCGTAATAAAATGAATTCCAAAATTCCAATTATCGCCTTAACCGCGGATGTAACCACCGTTGATTTAGAAAAATGTAAAGCTGTTGGAATGAATGATTATATAGCCAAACCCGTTGACGAAAGAGTATTGTACAGCAAGATAGTCGGATTGGTAAAGAAGCCACCTGTAATACATAACGAGCCCAAAGACAACAAAATTGATCAATTAAAAAAAACAAAATGTATTGATCTTGGCTATCTAATTCACCTTACAAAATCTGATCCTACATTGATGATGGAAATGATCTCGACATATCTGCAACAGACTCCCCCCTTGATAAGCGAAATGAAATTAAGTTTAAAGAATAAAGATTGGAATTCATTACAATCGGCAGCTCATAAAATGGTTCCTTCATTTTCTATAGTGGGTATTAGTAACGATTTTCAAAATATGGCAAAAAAAATTCAAGAGTACGCAAGTGCACAGCTGCAGACTGAAGGAATACCCGAGTTAGTTTTACAACTGGAAAATATTTGTGTGCAGGCCTGTCAAGAATTAGAAGAAGAATTTAATATAATTAAAAATGGAAAACGAAAATAAGATAAAACTTTTTCTGGTGGATGACGATGCAGTGTTTTTAAAAACACTGGAAATTGAATTTCGTCAGCATGCTGATTTTGTAATTGAAACATATCCTACCGGAGAATTTTGTGTAGAAAATTTATCTCATTATCCGGATGTTATCATATTAGATTATCATTTGGATGGTATTGATAAAAATGCTATGAACGGAATGGAAACATTGGATAAAATAAAGTCTTTTAATCCAGATATTCCGGTAGTAATGCTTTCTTCCCAGGATAAAATTGATGTAGCGATAAATTGCATGCATCACAGGGCTTTTGATTATGTAGTAAAAAGTGAAACTGCGTTCATGCGTTTGCAAAAGATCATCACAACTATTTTCCAATACAAAAAGATGGAAAAAGAATTGAGTTGGTATATGGAGAGAATGTAGCCATATTTATATCTATACAATGATACTTTCTTTTTTGCTTTTTTTTTAATCTCTCTCGAAATAGGGTTTTGTTATTTGGACACAAGCTCATTTGTTGTTTTGAGATCTATGAAAACCTATACTATCAGTGATAAAATTGATGTATACCAATGTTTGTTCTAAAAGATACAATCGCATTAGAACAAATACATTGGTACATGCCGATAGCTTAATGTTTATCTTTATTTTAAAGGTATTACAGAAAGCTAATCGGTATTAACTGCAGGTTATACATGGTCAAAAGTATAGAATGTAATGCCCCTTAGAATTCCTAACAAAAACATACCCGAAATTAATGTTAGAATTCTAAAAGAGTATTATGAATCACTAAAGAACCATTTAAAAAATACGATACAGAGCATTTAGAGAATTCGAATCGTGAAAGCAAAAAATAAGATCAAGAGACAAATTAAATAAGGCATTTTGATCCTCATTTAGCTGATCACAAATATGTGATTTATATAAGATATTTTTATTGTTATGCAACGCTTTTGCAATCCATTAATTCATATTTGTTCTAGAGGTATTAAATAAAAATCCATGAAAACAAAAGCAATTCAACAAAAAACTAGTTTCAATACGCTTCTTGAATTTGCAAAAAAGGGAACACTTCCTTCATTGATAATTAAATCATCGGATGATGCTATCATAACGAAAACGTTGGAAGGAATTATCATATCCTGGAACCCTGGCGCTGAAAAAATTTATGGATTCACAGAAAAAGAGGTCATTGGAAAAAATATTGAGATTATTATTCCTAAAAATCAGCATAATGAAAATGATGAGCTATTAAAACAGGTCCGTCTTGGGCAATCTATTCCGTATTATGAAACAAAAAGGATTAGAAAGGACGGAGTTATCATTGATGTGTCATTTGCTTTGTCTCCAATCAAAAACAAAAACGGAAAAGTTGTTGGTGTTTCAGTAGTATCACGGGACATTATAGGAACACCACAGTCATCGCAATATGCGCGGAGTTTAATTGAAGCAAGCCTTGATCCCTTAGTTACTATAAGTAAGGAAGGAAAAATTACAGATTTAAACGAAGCTCTGGCGAAATTGATTGGTGTGTCAAGGTCGAAATTAGTTGGGACAGATCTTTTCATCTATTTTACTGAGCCTCAAAAGGCACGAGAAGTGTACAAGGAAATTTCCTCAAAAGGATCCGTTACAAATTCTCCGTTTACACTACGTCATAAAAATGGAAAGGTGATAGATGTATTATTTAATGGATCTGTTTATAAGGATGGAAGCGGAAATATATTGGGCGTTGTAATTGTGGCTAGAGATGTTACGACAAAAAAAGCAGATGAATTGATCATTGCCAACAAAGAACTTGCCTTCCAAAACCAAGAGAAAGAAAAACGCGCCGATGAGTTAGTAATTGCCAATAAAGAATTGGCTTTTCAGGATAAAGAGAAAGAAAAGAGAGCAGATGAGTTAATCATTGCCAATAAAGAACTTCTTTTTCAAAACGAGGAAAAAGGGAAACGCGCCGATGAGTTGATCATTGCCAATAAAGAACTTGCCTTTCAAAATGAAGAAAAAGAAAAAAGAGCTAATGAATTAAGTATAGCCAATGAAGAACTTGCTTTCCAGGACAAGGAAAAAGGGAAACGGGCAGACGAATTGATCATCGCTAATAAAGAACTTGTTTTTCAAAATGAAGAAAAGGAAAAACGCGCCGATGAGTTGATTATTGCGAACAAAGAACTCGCGTTTCAAAATGAGGAAAAGGAAAAAAGAGCGAATGAATTAAGCATCGCCAACAAAGAACTCGCCTTTCAAAACGAAGAGAAGGAAAAAAGAGCTAATGAGTTAAGCATTGCAAACAAAGAACTTGCCTTTCAGGATAAAGAAAAAGAAAAACGGGCAGATGAGCTGATCATTGCCAACAAAGAACTTGTTTTTCAAAATGAAGAAAAAGAAAAACGGGCAGACGAGCTGATCATTGCCAATAAAGAACTTGCTTTTCAAAATGAGGAGAAAGGAAAACGGGCAGATGAGTTGATCATTGCCAATAAGGAACTCGTATTTCAAAACGAAGAGAAAGGAAAACGAGCAGACGAGTTGATCATTGCCAATAAAGAGCTTGCCTTTCAAGACCAGGAGAAAGGAAAACGAGCAGATGAATTATTTATTGCCAACAAAGAACTTGCCTTTCAAAATGAAGAAAAGGGAAAACGGGCAGATGAATTAAGCATTGCCAACAAAGAACTTGCCTTTCAAAACGAAGAGAAAGAAAAAAGAGCTAATGAATTAAGCATTGCAAACAAAGAACTTGCCTTTCAAAACGAAGAGAAGGGAAAACGGGCAGATGAGCTAAGCATTGCCAATAAAGAGCTTGCTTTTCAAAACGAAGAAAAAGGGAAACGGGCAGATGAATTGATCATTGCCAATAAAGAACTTGTTTTTCAAAACGAAGAAAAGGAAAAACGAGCAGCAGAGTTAGTAATTGCTGACAAGGAGCTTGCCTTTCAAAATAAAGAGAAAGAAAAAAGGGCCGCAGAGTTAGTTATAGCTGATATAGAACTAGATTTTCAAAACAAAGAAAAAGAAAAACGGGAAATTGCAAATAAAGAATTGGAAGCATTTAGTTATGCTGCAAAATTGGCTTCTCAATATTCCCTTAGCCTCATCGAAGCGAGCCGCGATCCATTGGTAACAATAAGTACAGAAGGGAAGATCACTGATATGAACCAGGCAACTGCCAACATAACAGGAATGACCCGAGAGGAGCTTAAGGGTAGTGACTTCTTCGATTATTTCACTGAGCCGCAAAAAGCGCGTGAAGTTTACCAGGAAGTATTCGCGAAAGGATCAGTAGCGGATTCTCCTCTAACTCTTCGTCATAAAGATGGAAAGTTGACTGATGTATTATTCAATGGTTCTGTTTACAAAGATGACAAAGGAAGTGTATTGGGAGTGGTGATTGTGGCGAGAGATGTGACAGCTCAAAAATTACTTTCCAAGTATTCACTTTCTCTTATTGAAGCGAGCCGTGATCCATTGGTAACGATCAGTACTGAAGGAAAGATCACTGATATGAATCAGGCAACTGTAAATATCATTGGTATGAGTCGCGAAAAATTAACCGGAACTGATTTCTTCGATTATTTTACCGAGCCGCAAAAAGCGCGTGAAGTGTACCAGGAAGTATTTGCTAAAGGATCTGTTGCAGATTCTCCGCTGACACTTCGACATAATGATGGAAAGTTAACTGATGTATTATTTAATGGTTCCGTTTACAAAGATGATAGGGGAAATGTGTTAGGAGTGGTGATAGTAGCGAGAGATGTAACAGCTCAAAAATTACTATCCAAATATTCGTTAAGTCTCATTGAAGCAAGTCTTGACCCATTGGTTACAATAAGCATTGAAGGGAAAATTACAGATATGAATGAGGCAACCGCCAATATCACGGGTATGACTCGTGAAGAACTTACCGGCACCGATTTCTTCGATTATTTTACAGAGCCTCAAAAAGCACGTGAAGTGTACCAGGAAGTTTTTGCAAAAGGATCCGTTGCTGATTCTCCTTTAACACTACGTCATAAGGATGGCAAGCTCACAGATGTACTATTTAACGGATCCGTTTACAAGGATGACAGGGGAAATGTATTAGGAGTAGTAATTGTGGCGAGAGATGTTACAGACCAGAAAAGAATTGCAAGGGAATTAACAGAAGCAAAAGAGTTGGCAGAAAAATTAGCCGGTGCTAAAGATCAATTTTTGGCGAGCATGAGCCACGAAATACGCACTCCTCTCAACGGAATTATTGGCTTTACTAAAATATTGTTGCGCAACGACACCACTGAAATACAAAGACATCAGTTGGATGCCATTAAAACCTCGAGCGACATTTTATTAGTTCTGATAAATGATATTCTGGATCTGGCAAAAATTGAGGCAGGAAAAATGAATATTGAAACGACAGAATTAAAATTATCAGAATTAATTAATTCTGTTCTTGGAAGTTTCGAATTAAGGTTCCAGGAAAAAGAATTAAAAATAAACAAACAATATGATGATGGAATACCAAAAATACTAATTGGGGATCCTGTTCGAATCAATCAAATATTACTCAATCTTCTGAGTAATTCAGTTAAGTTCACCGATCACGGAGGACAAATAAGTATCAGTGTGAATTTATTAACACAGGACAAAGAAAAAACAAATGTTGAAATTACTATTTCTGATACTGGCATAGGTATTTCTCCGGAAAAATTAGAGATCATTTTTCAGCCGTTTATGCAGAGCAGTAATGATACAGCCCGTAAATATGGAGGCACCGGATTAGGGCTGAGTATTGTGAATCAATTAGTAGATCTGATGGGAGGAACTATTTCTGTAAAAAGCCAATTGAACAAGGGCAGCGCTTTTACCATAAGCTTACCCCTCAAGAAATCCACTGCCACAGAAATATCGAAAGATATTGAGACCAAAATATTTACGAATGAACTGAAGCAGTTAGGAAAGTTAAAAATATTATTGGCTGAAGATATTCCGATCAATCAATATTTAGCACAAACAATTTTGCACGATTTTGGATTTGAAACTGATACTGCCGAAAACGGCAAAATAGCCATTGAACTTTTAGAGAAAAATTATTACGACATCATTTTAATGGATTTGATGATGCCGGAAATGAATGGATTCGAAGCAACCCAGCATATTCGCAGCAAAATGCTGCCACCTAAATCGACCATTCCAATTATTGCTTTAACAGCAGATGTAACAAAAGCGGATGTTGATAAATGTACTGAAATAGGAATGAATGAATATGTTTCAAAACCGATCAACGAAACTGATCTATTAAATAAGATAGCACTTCTTGTAAATAGAAAAAAGTAGGATGAAAACAGAATTAAAAATTTTACTTATATCCTTTATTATTTTAATTGCCCTGATTTTTATTACCCTACTTTCCTTAAAAAATATCGATCGTTTTAGTAATGATACCAAATGGATGGCTCATACACGCGAGGTATCCAGGATGCTTTCCGAAAATCTTTCCAAGATACAAAGTATTGAAACCGGGTACAGAGGTTATGTTATCACCGGAAATAAAAATTACCTTGAACCTTACGATGAAATGGTAGGACAAATTCGGAGCAATATTAAACAATTAAAAAATCTTACTAAGGAAAATCCAATTCAACAACAAAGAATAGATACGTTGGAACACATTTCTAAACTAAAAATAGTTTATTCGAAAATAATTATTGAAGTACGAGAAAAAAATGGGTTCGAAGCTGCAATGAAAGTGGTGAGTACTGAAGAGGGGAGAACGCTAATGGATAAAATACGCCTCATTACTCATAGCATGCAAGAAGAAGAAGAAGATTTATTGAAGGAGAGAACGAAAATTACGGATACCAGCTTGTCAAACACCAAAATCCTTATTGTTTTAGGGGGTGTTTTTTCTAGTATAGTCGTTGTTTTTTTAATGTTTTACATCGGTCGATCTTTAAGATTGAAAAGAGAACTAACAAGTGAAAAAGAACATGCAGAGAAACTGGTTGGTTTCAAAGATCAGTTTTTGGCGAATATGAGTCATGAGATACGTACTCCCCTCAATGGTATCATAGGATTTACAAAAATATTGCTGCGTAATGGCATTACAGAAAAACAAAAACAACAGTTAAGCGCCATTAAAACTTCCAGCGATATTTTATTGGTATTGATAAACGATATCCTTGATTTAGCAAAAATTGAAGCTGGAAAAATGACTCTTGAAACAACAGAATTAAAGCTATCCGAATTAGTTAATTCCATTGTAGGCACTTTTGAAATCCGATTTCTGGAGAAAGAATTTAAGATAAAAAAAGCATACGGTAACAGCATTCCAATAATCCTGCTTGGTGATTCCGTCCGCATCAATCAAATATTGCTCAACCTTCTTAGTAACTCAATTAAATTCACGGAAAAGGGTGGAGAAATTACAATCAGCGTAAACCAGAAGGAGCAGGATGAAGAAAAAACAGTCATTGAATTTATTGTATCCGATACAGGTATTGGTATACCTCCTGATAGATTAGAAACCATATTTGAGCCCTTCACCCAAAGTAGCAGTGATACTGCCCGCAGGTTCGGTGGTACGGGGTTAGGTTTGAGCATTGTGAAACGATTAATTGACATGATGGGTGGGACTATTTCGGTAGAGAGTCAAGTGAAAAAAGGAAGCACCTTTACGGTAACATTGCCATTTAAGAAAAGCACAGTAACTGGCCTGGAAAAAGAAGTTGAAACAAAAACTCAAATCCAAGCGAGTGAGTCCCAGCAATTAGGAAAATTAAAAATATTACTGGTTGAAGATATTCCCATCAACCAGTTTCTGGCACAAACTATCCTGCACGACTTCGATTTTGAAACGGATACTGCAGAAAATGGGAAAATAGCGATTGAACTTTTAGAAAAAAATCATTACGACATTATCCTGATGGATTTGATGATGCCGGAGATGACTGGCTTTGAAGCCACAGAATATATAAGGAACAAAATGCAGTCGCCAAAATCAGCTATTCCGATCATTGCTTTGACAGCGGATGTAACCAAAGTGGATGTGGATAAGTGCAAAGAAGTGGGAATGAATGAATATGTTTCAAAACCTATCAATGAAATTGAATTGCTTAATAAGATTACTCAACTAATGAAAAAAAAAGTATAATGGAAAAAACAAACGTGTGCGACTTAACCTATTTAAAAACACATTCTCCGAACAATCCAGAATTTCTTAAGACTATGATAAAAATGTTTTTAGAAGATACACCTGTATATGTTGCCGAAATGGTAAAGTGTTTGGCGGCGGCCAATTGGATTGGGCTACAAAAGACTGCACATAAAATAAGACCGTCTATTGACTTAATAGGCATGCCAAAAGATATTGGAATTGCTGTTAAACAAATTGAAGAATATTAGAGTTTATACCGATTAAGTTTATTATGCATACTTCACTTTTAATTTCAAATTGTGTAATCCACAGGCAACCAACATAACCCTGTCTTCCCTTGCAAATAGACGTCCTCTGAAC
>Ga0163149_10007607_pt1 | contig 10897 bp, 3 predicted proteins | sample OliLakLV19MP5G1_FD_148604 | JGI IMG/M metagenome (GOLD analysis project Ga0163149, IMG submission 148604) | Freshwater microbial mat bacterial communities from Lake Vanda, McMurdo Dry Valleys, Antarctica - Oligotrophic Lake LV.19.MP5.G1 | ecosystem: Environmental > Aquatic > Freshwater > Lake >...
GAGCTGCCATCAATGACAGATAATTCTTCTGTCCCGCGTACTAAACGAAGCCCTCAGTACGTGAGTTGTGGCGAGGATGAAGACGGTGTGCTTCTTCCACGGGCTAATACTCAATGCGGTCTGAGTCGCAGCGGATCTCCAATGCGATGTGTATCGGAATTCGATGAGGTCGCAGCTGCTTCCAAGGAAGGCAGCGAGGAAGATGACGATGAAGCCCAGTTGGCACCAACGATGAAGGGTACCCCGCCCATGCCGAATCCTTTGTGCAATGCAGGCATGCGGTCAACTCACGTCCGTGCACTTCGACTTGAGGCGGACCTACAGGCAATGCGCTTGATTTTGGGGCGGCTGATGGCCCATCCCAACAACAAGAAAGGAATATTCAACGTTCCAGTCGATGCCAAGGCGTTTGGGCTTGTGGACTACCACCTGGTCATTAAGAAGCCTATGGATCTTGGAACTGTCAAGTCGCGGCTGTATTCTATAGCCTATCTGTCGCGTGAAGAGGTAGCTGAAGATATCTGGTTGGTATTCGAGAATGCTGTGACTTACAACCCTCCGAAGAATGCTGTACACATGCTTGCACGCTCGCTTCGCGAATACTTCGACGAGCTCTACGTGGCGGTAGGAGGAGAAAAGAAGTGCGAGCCGGAGAAGTTGGACACGATGGACGACGTTGTTGCCGTGGCGCCTCCGTCTCTGGCCCGTCGTGTTTCCTTTGCCCAACATGCCTCTGTGCACACTGGTGAATCTATCAAAGTCGATACGGTTGGTCTCGAAGTGGCAGCTCCGGAAAATGAGCAGACACCGAATGCCGCGACAGGGAGCAACGACCAGGCGACAATTTCAGTAAGCTCGTCCATGGAAAATCTCAGGACGCAAGATGCAGCTAATGTCCTAAGCGATAGTCCTCAGTCAACAAGGAGGCGAACTTCGATCACATCTTGGGCGTCCACATTGGCGTCAACTGCCGAGGTCAAGCAGCCTCTACGCAGAAGAAGACTTAGCCTTGCGTGCAATAAAAAGACCTCTGGGCACAGCTGTCGAGAATGCGTTGGCCGCAGCTGTGGGGTCTGTCAACAAGGTTGTCTACCACTGGAGCCGACATTGCTTGTTTGTAATGGCGGAGGTTGCGCTGGAGCCAGGATTCGAAAGGGTTCCACATATTTCATCGCGAAAGACGGTAGTCACCAGTACTGCCAGCGCTGCTTCACAAGTCTGCCTCCTGTCTTATCTGGCGATCACGACGCCGTGCGCTACAAGCGGGATCTGCTGAAGAGAAAGAACGACGAGGAACTCGTTGAGGAATGGTTGACTTGCAACAGATGCGACGTTGGAGTCCACAAGATCTGTGCACTTCACAATAGTTTCGTCCACTCTGAGGATGATTTTGTCTGCCCTGACTGCGTTGGGCCGTCAGTATCTATGGACGAAGCCGACAGTTGCTCGCCGGAGGAGTTCGGCGATGTTTACACCTTTGTGACTGGTTCTGAAGCCGTTGTACCCATGCGCGACATTGCAGACAGTTCTTTCAAGCTCGGCAACGATATTCTCACTGCCGAGGCCATTGCAAAGACCGATGTATCGTCTTTTGTCGAGCAAAAGGTCAGAGAACGTCTGATGAAAACATGCGACATTCCCAACGTTGAGAAAACAGTTTCAGTCCGTGTCATTTCTGATTGTGAACGGTTCTTTCAGCCACCCGAGGCAGTCAGGAGGCACTTCCGAATGGCCACCGAAGGCAGCGATGATGACGATGTTGTGTCACCGCCCGTAAAGGTGAATTACAGGTCGAAGGCTATAGCTCTATTTCAAAAGAATGATGGCCTTGATGTTTGCATCTTCTGTATGTACGTTCAGGAATACGAGGGAAATGACGAATACGAGGAGGCGAAAGTGGCGACCCCAAGGCCTACCAAAAGGGTCTACATTGCTTACTTAGACTCTGTCGAGCACTTCCGTCCTCGGCCTGCTCGAACAACCGTTTATCACGAGCTGCTGGTGTCCTATCTTGCATCTGCTCGCATTCGAGGATTCGAATCAGCTCACATTTGGGCTTGCCCACCATCCCGAGGCAACTCTTTTGTCTTCTGGAATCACCCAGCTTCACAGCGCACACCAACGAAGGAGCTGCTCATTTCTTGGTACAATAAAGCGCTCAGTCGCGCTATTGAATGCGGAGTTGTCACGGACGTGAAGAGCTTATACGAAAGCGAATTTCATCTGCAAGAAGCAGAGCAAGAGAGTTCCGACGAAGATGTCTCTCTTCATCCAAGCGGGAAAATGATTTGCCCCCCTCTGCTTGAGGGCGACTTCTGGATGAACGAGGCAGTCCGAATCCATGCTGCTAGTCTCGCACGCCAGCCTACGCTCAAGACAAAGCAACAGGAGAATAATCCAGTGGATGCTGTTCCTACGCAGGTGGTTGAACTGGCGTGGGATCCTTGCCCGGCCAGGCAAATTGGCTCCCTCCTTGTGGATCATATGATGCCACACGCGTCCTCTGCTCCTTTTCGCCGTCCGGTGAATGCGGCGGCAATGAAGCTGGACGACTACCACAAGATCATCTCGAAGCCAATGGATCTCGGAACAGTCTACTCGAGGTGTATCCACGGGGAGTATCTCTGCTTGGGTGATCTTGTGGAGGATGCCAAGCTCGTTTTTTCCAATGCCAAACTTTTCAACCCAGCTGGTCACTTCGTCCACAACATGGCGATGGAAATGGAAACGATGTTTTTCGTCGAGTTGGAAAATATTACCATGTGCTGGGGAAATCGAGCCATTACCAAGTCGTGGCAAGACTTTTCGACCATGAGCATGAGTCTAGATATGAGGCTCGAAATGCCCGATTCAGCAGACTCTGATGTCTCGTCAGCGGCAGATGCCACTCCCGAAGAGATGAGCATTTGCAAAGAGACGCCTGGCAAACCATTCGAGATTTCGCTCTCTGGAACTGATTTTCCCAGTGACGATCCGCTGGTGTCAACCTCAATCGACAGTCCTATGAATAGTAACACAAGGCCTTTCCCCGAGCACGCACTTCTTACCGGGGGGGCAGATGCTGTTTCTCAGCGCATGGTTGGCGAAGACAAATGGCTCGTGGATAAAAAAAGCCCCGTTCCTCCTAAGCGTCCAAGCAACTCGAAGAAAGCGAGCGGCAAAAAGCGTCGCGCTTCCGCCTCTGGCTCTTCTTGTTCTGTCACCGCGACGAGCGAAGATGAACCCAGTTCAAAGCGTCGCCGCCAGACGTGGCTCGGCGAAGAAGTTAGTGCTTCCGTGCGGGCAATGAGGACAAGTTTCTTTGCGTGTTCCCTTGTTCCCAAGAATGCTATGTCTAAACAAGAGAAGGAGAAATCGGCATTGTTTTCGGAATACGGAAGGTGCTACCCATCCGGTGCTGCTGCTGGTACGCCGTCATGCACACAGCCCATCTCATCTAGCATCGCAGATGCGCGGCACACTTTTCTGGAGTTTTCTCAGTACCGCAACCTGGAGTTTGCAACTCTCAGGCATGCCAAGTATAGCACGAGCGTGCTTCTGTATCATCTTCAAAACAAAAAGGCACCAGGCGTCGTTCCAGTCTGTACCTCCTGTAACCAGGAGACTAGAGAATGCCGCTGGCACAAAGTTGTAAAAGTTGAGGAATTGCGCAAGGGTCCCCTCAAAAACAAGAAAAAACCTGGAAGGCCTGTGTTGGACTGTGACAAATCAAAATACAACGCGGAAGAATTATGCAATGACTGCCATGCGAAGCATCCGAAACAAGATCTATTCATTCCGCTCAGTGTATCCCTCATTAGCAAGTAGGCTCTTAGTTCATTAGCACGTAGGTTCTTAGTTCCCCAAAACAAACTAATATGATTAGAAAAACCTACTTTTTTAAAAAAATCTGTCTCTAAGTGATCTTGCTTTCCTTCATCATGTACGTAGTTACATCCTCGAATTCCCGTGTCCTCCTAATGCTGCTTGCAGACGAGCCTGGCTAAGAAGAACCAAAGCCTGTTGCAACTCCCCAAAAACGCACTCCCAGGACACACAAGAAACAAGTGTCAGTCGAAGTTCTAAACAACCCAGGAATGATCAAGCATCATTGGGACAACAAATCAATTTCAGTGAATTGGAAGATGGGAACTTGGATAACAGAGCCTTTGATGCAAGCATGCTGGGGGATGATGATGTAAAGTTAGGAAAATCTTCAGCAAAATACCCAGCCTCAGGCAGTGTTAAGGAAATTAAACACAAGTTTCACAAATGCACTGAAGATGCACGCAAGAATTTTTGCTAACTAACAGCAGAACATGGAGCTGGCATGCAAGTATCATCTTTGTCATCCGGAGATCAAGCTCCTTTGCATTTGCACAACAAAGTTTGCAATTGACATTTAGAAAGTGCGGAGTCTGTAAAGTTTTCAAACTAAGAATCGTTGGAAGAACACCTAACAAAACGATACAATTTGGTGGATTCCCGACCTCTTCTCACTGAGACAATTCACCTTCCACATGGTCATGCAAGGACAAACTTGGTGTGTCATCGATTCAAAGACCAGGTTGTGTCTCTGCCAACAGAAGGCCGGACAACGGATGATGATTGCCTGATTTGCAATAACAATCTTTTGGAACCACCTTAAGAAGAGAGGCCCCATGTTTCCGATGTGAACGCCGGGCTGGCATGCAGGGAAACAAGCAAAAAGTTAATGGAGGATCTGACCAAAAAAGTGCTGCTGCGAGTTTTTTTTGGCATGAATGGTGCAATTGAAGGACAATTTGACCGCTTATCACTGGAAGTGCTGAAATTTACATTGTGAATTTTCAATGCCACATCCAGAGATTGCAAATGCAAATGCAGAGAATTTGGGTGCATCTGTCACTTCCTGGTCGTCGACACAGAGAAAGGGGATCTAACGCAAATGTCAAAACGCATGGACAACTGCACCTTTGTTGAGAATTCCTCTGCAGAATTGTCGGATGCTAACCCTAATGTTGTCAATTCTGATGTCAACGGAGATTCCAAAACCAAACAAGACAATGCAAATGATCCTGCTGAAGATGACAAGGACAATGTGCGACCAAAGATTGAATCTTGTGTGGGGCAGAATTTGCATGCAATGTTAGCCAAACTTTGCAAAGCTACAAAGATTTTGAGCTAAGTGGGTTTGACTGGGCACTGAGGCACAATGGCAAGACTTGCCAAATTCACTTCATTCCCTTTGCAATGTTTCTTCTGTTTGAGGTCCAACGTTTCGAGGCAAAAGCGTGCAAATTGATGGTGTCATTGGCAAACGATCAAAAGGAATGGGCTTTTGGACATCCAATTTCCATGCAGCAGCACATCTGTCCAATGTCATGCTTTGCTTTGGAGTTCAACATCATGCAATCTCTTCCAGCAATGAAATGCACCGTAAACCAAACCAAATGGCAACACTTGGAACGAAAAGAATGCTAGCTACTAGCTAGCTAGCTAGTAGCTACGACGTAGCTAGACTATTCAACATCACATTGGGTAGATTGTGGATCACTGACCTTCTTCAATTGTGTTTCCGAAACCCCAATGCAACTACTTTTACGCACTATTCTCTGAAGGCAGAAAAAGAGTCATTTTCGGTTTTTTGACGGAACTGGTCTGAGGTAAAAGTTAGCTTCCGCATAAATTCATGCGAGAAATCACGTGTAAGCTAAAGTGATCTGAACAAAACCGCGGCAAAGGAAAGGGAACTGCGAATCTACTATCGTATTATCCGCAAAATGAGACCCTGGTCTCTTGCCGGGAGGTAGATGCCTGTACATCTGTACCAGCTTTGTACGGGAGCGTTGTCTACTCCTCTCCATGTGGGTCGATTTTCACTGCATGTGGTTTGTATCATACCCCCTACATATGGTAGCAGAGTTACCGTTGAGTTCCACAGTCAGTCTTATAAACGTAAGTGCTAATAAGACTTTGGATGTATAAGCAATGAGACCGGCACTCAAGTTTATAATAGCAAATCGATCTGTGCAAACTTTAGCACTGCTTATGGAAACTAGTTGCTTGAATTTCTCTCGTGTTATTTGTGATGAGATAAGCAGGGGTAGTTTTGGCAAAGAACACTCTTCTTACGAGACTTGTACCAAGCATACATGCTCTACGGCACGCCCGCATCCCTTTTCATCAGGGATGCAACGGCGAGAATGATTCTACCAGTACACGGTTGAATGTGGTAAGGTTGGATGCATACTCTGCACAATAGATTAGTGCATGCTCATTATTTGGAAAATCCAAAATTAGTTGAATCCAACACCACCATGGCACGGAAGAAGAATGATTATTTCCCTGATTTGTGCCGGTTCATGTCATACACCCACCATGGCGACCTCACCCACTACCCACCGGAGACGACGACCATGTTTTCCGGCGCACAGCTGCTTGCCCTCACTCCCAATCAAGTTGTAAGGTATTTCAACTTTTTGGTCTATGGAAATCCAGATCCTGGCACCAACGAATTGCCCAAGCACATGCGCAAGTGCACCATCCAATACAAAAAAAAAGCAATGTCATCCTACATGCCACATCACGGGGAATGGAATACTGTCACCAACCACGGAAACCCCACACGAGACAAGTCTGTTTTGGCAATGATTGCCAGGATGGGAAAATTTCAAACTCGCGGACAAGGCAGGAAGTCTCAAGTCAAACGAGATTTGACCATGGCAGAGATGAAATTGTGCATGGAAATACTCGATTCGGATTGCAACAACTGGGCACTCGTCAAGTGGGCAGCGGCGGCTCGCACTCAATTCCACATGATCAGCCGTGGGGATTGTGCCAACCATATACAAACCAAGAACTTCAGCCAACATCCAAGGTTTGACTTTGCTTGTCAGACAAAGTTGAATTGGAGTAAGAATGTTAGAGATGAGCGCGACTGTCCCTTCCAAATCGTCCTTGGTGCAATGAACTCGGCCTTCTGCATGCTTTTGTCATTGGCAATCTATCTCGAGATCCGATTTTCCACATTTGGCTATGACTCCAAGTTTTTGTTCACTGAAGACTACTCTGCTGACCTTCCTGACGCAGAAGTAGCAGACGACCCGGCCCCACTCGCAGCATGTGCCGCTTACTCCAAGAAAGTGAATGCCATCGTCTTTCAGTGTGGAAGGTTCATTGCATTGGCAGCCATCACTGCAGGCAAGATTGGCATGCACTCCATCAGGAAGTGTGCTTCTACTTTTGCCAAAAGAAAGGGTGCACAACAAGATGATGTCGACGTCCGCGGCAGATGGAAAGGAGACAAGGGTGGACGAACATCAACACGGTACATCAATCCGGAGCAGCCATATGTTGACGCCATGACCTGTGGACATCTTTGTGTTGATGGACCAATCAAGTACAAGTTCAAAGAAGGTGCTCAAGTCGGACCAGCTTTCTTTGCTGAGCATGTATGCCCCCATGTCAATGCATACTTTCCAGCCTCTTCCAAGATGGCCGAAACGCTTGGGCCGGCGCTGCTTTGGGGCTGCTACGAACCAACTGTGGCTGCTCAAAGGATTCCAGACTGGCTAGTAAAGAAGATCAAGGAAGCATATGAAGACTGCAGGCCAGAACTGTGGCCTGCTGGTGTCAACCCCATTGAGCGTGTGAAACTTTCTATCTACAAGGTTGGGGAGCTTCTCTGCATTGACGAGTTGCCACCGTCGGAAGGAGATGGAGATGGCAATGGCGCTGCTGCTCCGGTCCAACGGCAACAGCAACGGTCTGCTGGGGATCAAGCACAAACACTCTCCATTCTCCACTCATTGAACATTAGAGTTGGAAACTTGGAAGAGAAAGTTGCTGCAAGTCATGGTGACATCAAGCAAGAAATACAGCAGCAACTCTCTCATATCAACAAGAACATATCACGGATTCAACTGCTAGCTCCCACACAACGAGCTGCGTCGACAGGCACTTCAGTTGGTCCAATCAGGCCCACATCAGCTCAGCTTGGCAAACCTAAGTGTCTCCATACTTTGTGGGTTGAATACACTCATGGACTCGGAGGTAACAAGGCTGCCAAAGACTTTACTGCTACAGAGAAGGGTAAGTGCAAACAGAAGTACTATCGTCGCCGTGTCTTTTGGAACCTTGTTGCAACTCTTGTCAATGCAGGATATGGAGCACCAGCTGCTGTTGACAAAGTGTATCATCAGTATGGAAGGGATTCCAGTGTTACCAAGGTCCTGGATTGCTTGTTGGAAGATAGAAAAAGATACCGTGACAATGGCGGGGTCCATCCTGCCTTCTACATCGGCCGGCGACGGCCGGTAGCAAGGAGAGATCTAACCCATTTACCTCAAACACAGGCAAACAGGGCACAGCCTCAACAAAACACCATGCGGAGGTACATGATAGAGCAGCGGGCACTACCTACTCATCAAGCAAGGCAAGCTCCACTGGCTAGGTTGCAGCAAAGAGCAGCAGCACAAGCAGTGCAGCAGCGAGAATCACTCGGAATCACAATAGAAACTGGAGCTGATGGCACCACAAGACCAGTAGCTGCTATCTGATGTGGAATTCAAAGTCAATATCTAACATTTAGTTTTTTTGTTAAAGCTATCCAGTGCATGTTTTAGCACTGCTATGCCTCCTTTTTGACTAGCAAATAATCAGTAGTAGCTTTGGACTTAGTAGAAACACATTGACTTGGTATCTAGAGACTTAACTAGTACGTAGCCCCTAGTGCACATTGCACAGGGTATCATAAAGAGTCTCATGGAAGGGTGACTACTGTCGTAGTAGCACCTCTAACACTCAAAACGATGAGAAGGCTTCAAATTCTAAAATTGAGTTCACGTTGCAAAATGCAGTGTATCTTACCAGTGAGTGAAGGAAAGTTAATCCTAACTCTCAAACATTGTGTGCCACCACCACAACCAAGTGGCAACTGGGTGCCGATCACTGTCACAAACCATTCAACAGGCTATGATGCCTACCAATGTCAGAGATGCAGTTGGTTTGTTTTGTTAAAACACTGGCACGTTGACATGTAGTTGTCCAATTTTGTCAAAACCAGGGCACAACATAAGTTAAAATTCATGTCATTGTTGGATGTTTATCCAACTGTCGCATCTTGACATTGCAATGATAAGTTCAGTGCTGCATGTTTGGAGCATTTTGTGTTGGTAACGGACTGCATGCCGATTCTTGATTCTGTCACTTTCAAACCAAAGGTGATGTGAACTGCAATTGTTCAATGCATGCAAATGCGACTCTTCAAAATTTAACATGAGAGTTGACAAGTGGTTGTTGTTGACTTGTGCAAAGACAGTGTTATTTCTACGCTTCGTGCGCGTTGACAGAATTGATGAGTTCAAAGTTAAGCTCTGTTGTGGTTTTGGTCGCATGTTTTTTACTTTTGCCTTGTGTCTGACTGTCAGTGTGCAATGCCGTGCACTGCGCTGAAAGCTGCATGACTTTTGAGTTGTTCACAAATGAAAATTGTAAGCTTAGAATGAATCAAAACTAAATGCAATGTCAGAGAGGTTCGGCTCAGGATCTCTCGGCATAATCGTCTCTCTGCTGAGCTGAACGATGTTTCCACGTGAAGAATGGTCGTGTCAGTCATGGACTTGTTATGACTTTGATTACAATGACAGCTCGTGTTGCACCAACTGGAACAAACCTTGTTCCAGTTGTCTGCAATGATTCATGAGACACAGCCATTGTGTTGCATAGACAATTGTCCTGTGACGACTAGCAGTGAGTGACCGGGCTCGTGGCAACTGGTCCTGTGGCACTGAGGAGAATCACGGATGAATGAGTCCGGCATGAGGACACTCTGTGCATGTCCTATTTTGGGCATTGCAGTTGCTTCTTCCTCTCAATCACATGAACACGGTGCTGCAAATTGAAAGATAATTTTAGGTGACTGTCTGATCATGGGCAGCATCACAAGTGTTTTTGGTCTCTTGCACCCCCAAACATCAGGTTATTTAGCAGAGTGCCAAAAGATAAAAAAGCATTGTGTTGGTTGGACATTTAACTCTGATAAGTTACACTAATTAATGAGCTTAAGCTCTTGCTAGGTCTAGCTAGTAATTCACTTGAAGTGGATCTCACTCAGTGTCACTGCTTGCATTGGTCCTGGTACTCTTTGTACGCAGGGACTTACCCGGACGCTCACTGGCTCCGTGATATTTTGTCTCTTCCAACACATTGAAGAATGAACATGAGCTGATAAATGTAACTGTCAAACATGTCACGGTTTGTTCATGACAGATAACAAAGATCGTTGGGCAGCTCATGATGGCAGGAGATTGGGACAGTTGGTGTTTGCAACTTTTCACAGTTGTGAATCAATTTGAAGTGCAACTTGTTTGTTTCGGGCACAATGGACGTGAAGACAAAAACTCAAAGTCAGGTTCTTGGCTTTCGTCATTTAAAACAAATGAACGTGTTCATGTGGTGATAGAATTGCAGTGGTCTTTTTCATGTCTTCTGTGAAATTCTTCGACGTTCACTCCATTGATTTTCCCGTGGGGAGTCTCACTCCACCCTGGCGACAAATGTGGGACAAAGTGCGGATGATCGCGCGCTTGCGCGAGCTCGCTCAATCCAGCCGCTTCGCGACTGTTGAGGATGAATGGTAGCAGGCAAAGCTAAGTGGCTTTCAGCACCAAGGCTACAGAACAACCTAACAAATTGAACGATGTGGCATCTGTTGGACTGGCGCTAGCGGTCAAAGCTAAGTAGCTTTCAGCACCAAGGCTGCAGAACAGCCTAACAAATCGAAAAATAAAATGTCAGTCGGACGGGGCAAAATGCGCGAAAATCCAAAATTCAACAGGCACTCCGTGCAGATCAATGCACCAATCACAAAATCAACATTTTGTTGAGGACAAAAACAGGTTGAAGCAGGGAAAGCTTGAAGCCGAAACTAATTAAC
>Ga0163149_10007608_pt1 | contig 10896 bp, 9 predicted proteins | sample OliLakLV19MP5G1_FD_148604 | JGI IMG/M metagenome (GOLD analysis project Ga0163149, IMG submission 148604) | Freshwater microbial mat bacterial communities from Lake Vanda, McMurdo Dry Valleys, Antarctica - Oligotrophic Lake LV.19.MP5.G1 | ecosystem: Environmental > Aquatic > Freshwater > Lake >...
ATGGGGTGGGAGTGTTGATGGTAGAGTCCATGGAGTTTGGGCAATGCTCTAGGTGAGAGAGCAACATTTGTTTGAAGGAGTGGAGCTGACGCAACCTTGCAAACAGTGGAGCAGTGAGGCTATCATTGTAGCACCAATCTACATCTAACATAGAGTCCGAAGATCTGAATCCAAACATGGATCCACATCTCCGAAGGAGTGTGTTGGAAGTGCAGCTAGCATTCCACAAGGAGCAGGTGTGCGCCTGTGGGTAGCTTGAAGTGTAGCCTAGCCAACAACATGGAAGACTCCAGAAGATTCCACAACCATAGCTAGCAGCACTACATGTGCTTATAATTTCTATGTAACTGATCTGTTTACCAACAAATAGATCTCTTCATCCAACAGAAAGAACGTCAAGTGAAGGGTGGTTGACTTGCTGAAAGACATGATGTCCTGTGCATGTTGAGTGAACTTGAAAGTTATGTCGCTTTGGTTAAGGTTCAATGATGGCTTTCAGACCAAGACCCAGGGGTTGTTAGTAGTCTGGTGCTGTTGTGTCAGATGTCAAAAATGCAGCACAATTGGAAAAACAGTTGAGGCTAAGCTCAAACTGTCAAGATGAAGAATCACTTGTCGTGGTGAGTGCTTGGGCACTCAGGTCATTCTTTTAGTCTTGATGTTTCACATGGATTTGAGTCTGCACCCTCGGCCATGGTCAGCTTGCAATGTCCTGGATTGATTTTTTTCCAAATTGCACTTGGTGTTCTGCGGATTTCTAACTTCTTGCTAACACAATTGACGCCCACCCAGGCCACCTCAGGTTGTTGCGCTAACCCTAGCCCTATCGCAACAATAGCACTGAACGAGTGAAGACACATCAAAGCATTCAGTTTATGTCCAGCCATGCCCCTTGAGGATTCTTTTCACTGGCAGTGTTCAGAAACTCCCGTAGGTACAAAATCCAATGCCACATTAAATCTGATTAAATAAACAGCTCCGAAAAAGAACTTCCGAACGCGCTCAGAAACTCCTGGAGGCACACACCAACCCAGCTTCTACTTAGGTGTCCACTAGCTAAATTCTTCGCCACTTAGTATTTTTTGCGATGAGGTTTTTCCGACATAGAGCTAGGAAAATAAACTACACTGTTAGAGTGCCCAACCCAATGCCACAACCAACCCAGTCAACTCACAAAGGCAAATTAGCCGCAACAACCACGCTGTCAACAAGCAACAACAAACCATTGAACAACAAACCATTGAACCATGGACGATGCTAATAGAGCACACAAAAAGCTAGATAGCAACTCTAGAAGGAAGTTGCTGTTGCTTGTCATTCACAATGGCAGTCTGGCGACCAAGTTCTATCAGTTGTTGAATGCAGATGGTCGCCGCCGCAGGCAGAGGTCTCTTCCTAGACCAGCACTCTGCATTCCGGCACAGTCACCATGGATGAGACTATGTGAATCAGGGCTAGACCAGGCACTCATCACAACCACAGGCTTTGATTTTGCCGCCTTCTGGAAACTTCTTGCTGTGTTTAAACCATGGTTTGACACACACACACACCATGGGTTGGAATGCAGGACGGTGCGAATTTTGCCAAGCTCAACGAAAATGGTTTTAAAAGAGGTGGTGGCCGTCCTCGTGTCATAGATGCCCAGAGTTGCCTTGGTCTTGTTCTCACTTGGTGCAGGTTCAGAGGCCCGGGGCACATGCTTCAAGGGTGGTTTGGTTTTGTTGGCTCACATGCTAGCGTGTGGCTCCGTTTTGGCAGGAGAGGTTTGATCAAGTTGTTGTGGTCTGATGAGGCTGCCGGTGTCAGAATGCCAACAGCTGAGAAGATTGAGGAACTCAAAGAGGTGACTTCAGAACGCCACAATCTGCTGGATGGCGTTTTTTGCATGGCTGATGGACTCAAAATGATGTTTGAACAACACGCCGACCTTGATGAGCAGAGCATGTGCTACAATGGCTCGACGTCAGGCCATTACATTACAAATCTTTTTTGCTTCTCCGTGGATGGACGAATCATTGTGGCAACTGTGAACGCACCAGGCTCCGTCCACGACAGCAGCCTTGCACACTGGGGTGGGTTATGCACGGCACTGGAGGAGGTGTGCGCTCGCACGGGAGGCAAGTGTTGTGTTGATTCAGCCTTCGCGACAGTTGGCACCGAACATCTTTTGAAGTCGGCCCAGAATCCAACCGGCAATGAAGACGCGGAAGGCATTCTTAGACTAGCACAAGCAACCTCGCTCCGTCAGGCAGCAGAGTGGGGAATGTGTGCCATTCAATCGGCCTTTCCTAGATTGAAGGACAAGATTCTTATTGAAGAAAATGGTGAACGCCGTGTGTTCCTCCATCTAGTTCCCTTGCTGCACAACTTCAGACTTGAACATGTGGGTCTGAATCAAATTTGCAACATGTGTTGCTTGCAGTGGTCGGTGGATGCCAGTCACTTTATTCACGCCTGAGAATTAGGAATCTAGACAACAACAGACCACGTTGGAATAATTTTTCATTGCTGTGTTAGCACTAGGTTGTTGGCCTTCCTGTTAGTTTGTCTTGACACATTCGGCTCACCGGATTCCCTTCTTAAACAACTGCAACCGCAACACAACCACTTTTTTGCGGGAACCCAAGCGACTTGCAATTGACCGAGTTGTGGACGTTTCTCCCACTCTTCTTCTTTGCCGAGAGGTCGCTTCTCCTCATCGAAACATTCTTCCTCTTCGTCGCTGCTGCTGCTTGCTAGCAAGTTCACGGAGAATTGAGAACGTTCCTTGATTCGACGATCCTTCCTTTGGACAATAGGACTCCATTGAGTGCAACTGCCACTATCAGCACTTTTGGTGCTCTTGGCTGGACCATCAATGCTATTGGCTGGACTATCGAGAACCGGCTTCTTAAGGTCCACCAAGGCCTGAGGAGCGGCTCGCTGCTTCCTTGCCGATCTCACCATTTGCCACTTGACACGTTTCTTCCTTTGTGCACGCTTCTGTTTCTTCCTGCGTTTACATTTGTCAAAGTCGATGTCAGAGTCACTTGCCGCTGTGCTGCTGCTCAAGTCGTCAACGTTTGGCATCACCGCTGGCAAAACATGAGTGGGAACGGATGCTTCACGACCCGTGAAAGCCATGGCCATGGTGTTTAACGCCATGACACCCATCTGCATCCATTGTTTGTTTTCTTCTTGCCGAATCTTTTCCATGCGTTCTTTGCAAAGCCTGTCATCATTGCGTCTTCACTCTTCGCGTCGCTCTTCTCGGTCTGCTGCCATCTTTTCGGAGGCAATCATAGCGTCAACCAATTCTGCGGTGTCGCTCTTTCTGAGAACAGGCTTCTTTTTTACAGCAGCAGCTGTTGTGGTGCCAGAAGCAATGGCAACACCATCTGCCTGTGCCTCAAAATCGGGTGCCGCGTCACCCGCACTGATTGCCTCTAACCCAGCCTTGTCTTTGATGGCTCTGTCGATGCGTTTTGCACGCTTGACAAGTGGGGGGCAGTCCGGATCTCCTGTAGGAGGCTTCTCATTGACAAAAATGTTGAAGTGCTTCCGCAAGTTCTCCACCGTTCGGCTTCTGGTCTTGAGAACCTGATTGTTGTATCGAACACCGACCTTCTCCCATGGAAACTTTCCAATAGGCAAGATGTCTTCGACAATGTTCAACAAAAGGTCATTTTCAGCATCGGAGCACTTGAGGTTTCCACACGTCTTCTCTGCGTCATCCTTCGTCATCTTCTTCTTGGCGGCTGGCTTCTTCGCAGCGTTTGGCAGTGCGCCGTTCGCAATCTTTTCACGGAGGTCATTGTTCCTTAGTTGTTCCAGCATCAATGCTTGCTTCATTTCAGCGTGCATGAGATGGGGGAACTGAGCATTGTCATTCTGTGTTGCGGTGGGAACCTGGGACCAACTGGGGGCGCACTGACTCTGAGTTAACTGACTTGCTTGGCAGTGGAGATGAGACGGTGGAATGTTCAACGTGTGCACTGGTGCCTGATTGTTGCATGCAGACACGGAATGAAAGTTTTGGTTTGGGGGAACGTCAGACACACCCTCCGTCTTTTCGGCAAAAGCAGTTGACAGACCTTCATTGCCACTCTCCCTCTCCTTTGGTTTTGGCTTTGGCTTTGGCTTCTCGGCTTGCATCATGATCAACTTATGGCAACTGTGACGCCAAAAAAGAATGTCAACACTCGCACCACCAAGCCGTCAGAAACTCAAACCAAGAAGACAAGAAGACACAGGAGGTTCCGCGCAGAAAGCAAAGCCGCCGGCAGCCCCATTCATTGGCTCCCCATCGTCATTTTTCATCGGTAGAACTGATAGCTAATTTTAGCGTCCAAATGAATTGGATGTCATCATCGTCATTCGTTGGGCAGTTTGACACTAGTGTCTATCTTAGAAACATAGCGCAAAAGCATGCATAGATCTACTTCAATCCTGTTCTGTTGAACAACAGCCACGTCTGGTAAACATCGTGCCAGCTCCCAAAAAGGCAACCGGTGGAACATGTCCCATAATTAAAAAAATCTGCACTTCTACCTCCGTAGAGAGCCTCTCCACAGAGGTAGAAGTGCGACATTTGTGCGACATGAATGCTTCCCGGAAAAAATTGCTCTAAGTAAAAATTTATCCGGTATTGGATTTTGTACCTCCGGGAGTTTCTGAACACTGCCACTGTCGCCAAGACGATAATTCTCCAGAACCTGCTGTGCGAAGTCTTCAGTTCCAAGCTAAGTTGAACGTTCTATACATACTGCTACTGTACGAGAAACGGAAACCGAGATGGAAAAGATCAACTGTTCCCCACGATCACTGGTATTCCGATTTCTTTCTTCCAGCAGTTCAAGGGTCGATAGCCAGCCGATGAAAACTCTGGATCAGACCGTTAAACAACTCCATTTCAATATTTCATGTCACACCTTGCGTGAGTGGCGTCGAGCACATTGCCTGCAATGTCACACGTGCATCATCCGCAGATGCAACAGCTGTTAATTCGACGGTGTCTCTGCTCTGTCTATAAAAAAATGTGCCTACAGATCCAAGGCATTCTTTCATCTAAAGTGATGTAAAGCTCCGGTTTCTTGACGGAGGAAGTGTCGAATGTATCTTTCTGAAATGTAACCACTGAACGATACCTTTTGGTACCGGTTCTCGATCATGGAACATGGGCATTAATAATCATAGTTCTCCTTTTGTGATACGGCAGACGTGAATTGGAAGGCGGTCCATCAACCGAGCCGTTAATCGGTTAATACCGTAGGTTTATCGATCTATTTAGCCAGCGAATTTCAGTACCTGGTGCTACTGGAGAACCCACTACTAGTAGATAGTCTTTTCAATAGAATGCTAAGTACCACGTGCACAGCGAAGTAACCTTTTATTTAACGAGTCGTGAACCAGGTTCTATCGACTGCCGAACCAGATGCAGGCAACCCGTTGTACACTTCCTGAAGTTGTGTATTAGCTAGTACTGTACAAGAAGTACTGTAGAAAAAGTCGAAGAAGGGTGACTGCATGCAATACAAATGCAGAAATACTTGTCCCGGTAAGTAAGTACTCAATTGAATAATAATAGAGCGGTTTATCATGTGTGCTCTGCCTGTAGGAATAAAAGGCTGCATAGCGGCTTCTACGACAAACAATACTCCGAGTTAGTCGTCTACTCGCTAGCTAGACTACTACTTGAAGTAGTAAATAGCTAGAAGTGGTAGCTGGTTAGGTTTGTTTCAGTAGACTAGAGTAGACAGTAGACTACTGTACAGTAGTAGATGCAGCTTGTACTTTGTTGATCGATACCACAGACTACTACTAGTAGTAGCTAGCTACAACTCGTAGTCTACTGAGTAGTCAGTGGAGCCGACGACGATTCATTCGCTGGCAAGGAACAGGGGAATTCACGTCCTACTTTTAACGATCAGTGCATCCTAACTGCTGTACTCCGGTGGTGAACGCCAACTGCTATCTACTAGTCTACGTCGTAGGAGGGGAAGACATACATTGATCTGCCACAAGAGATAGTACTTGTAGTAGTAGTATCACAAGTTGTAGTTCTATTATATATCTTACTAGCTAGCTAGGTTGTAGACTAGGTAGGAAGATAGACTTGGCGACGACACTCCAACAATATACTGTACTTGACTACTAAAAGACTAGGCAGTCGTCAATCCCGACAGCTGTTATGGTCCGCCCCATTACGGTCTTTGTCATAGACAATTGTCCCAATTGTTTTCAAGTCCTCTCGGAGCTAGAGAAATGGGACTTGCCCTTTTCGGAGATCTCCTTGTCGGCCTATCCTCAAAAACGCAAGGACCTGTTGCAGTTATGTGGCAAAGTATCCGTTCCACAATTGTTTATCTATGAAAAGCACATTGGTGGCGTCGATGAAACCTTGGCCTTGCTAACCGATTTTTGCAGTGGCATTTGCGGCGTGTCTTCCACTCCCTTGTTGGAACGCATCGCCCAAGGCATTGGGTGCAATGTACAGACGGGACGCCAAAATCCGCGTCTCATGATTCCCATTATGGAAGCCGATGAAGGCAGTGATCATGAGGACGACAATGAAGAGGATGATGAAGAAGAAGAGGACGCTGATGAGGATGAGAATGATATTGCATCAGTGGGCCCCAGTTCGACTGCCAATACCACTGTCACTACGGCTACGGGTCCGTTAAACACCTCGAGTCGTTCTGGATCGTCAGCCGACCCTATTCGCATTCCCTTTCCGGACGGCAGCTTTTTGACGGTCTTGGAAACTACGGAAACCCTCAAACAAATCTTGCCGTATGGCAAGAGACGATGGAATTTTACAACCTACAAGAATTGTTGTACCGCCGAAGAAATGGTCGATTCCTTGGTTCAGCATTACAATCTTTCGCGGCAAGAAGCGACAGCCTTTGGACAATTGCTCAATGAACAATACCACATACTACATCATGTTCACGGAGAGCACGCGTTCAAAGATTCACCCAATCATTTCTTTCGACTACAATGTTATCAAGAACCCATTCTCAATTCCTACCGAGTTTGGCCCGAATCGTCTGGCAGAAGCGGCACGACTGCTGCGAGTAGTAGCACGGATGGTCCCAATGCCGTCATGAAACGCATCCTTCACATCTTTTCGCGGATTGAAAAGGCCATTCTAGGACATGATGGGATTCTCAATTATCGAATCGCCTTCATGTGCAGTGATTTTCCCGTTTTTGAAGATGCCATTTGTGAGCTACAACAAGTGGATATCAGCGACTTGAGGGAGGGAGCCATGTTGGTACGTACAAATCACTTATACCAGAAGTGTCGCACAACCGATATGCGTTATTTGCCTCTTTGGTTTCTTTTTCTAATCTATATCATGATACTTCTTCCATTCGCTCCATTCGCTCTCCTCCTCCAACGCAGGCATTTGGCATGAATGTATATAACGTCATGCTCAAGTACTCCTTCTGTAAACTTGGTGTGCCAGTTTCAGAAGCTTGCCGAAGTACAATGCTCAAAGAAGTGAAGTTCAATATAGCTGGCTTTATATTCTCCTTTCAAGAATGGGTCGATGGCATATTAAGAGGGAACCGGAAGTCGCCCATTACCAAAAGTTATGCCTTTTCCAAAAAGGATCCCCGCCTACCCTTAGCCTCCAACATTGGAAAAAAGTACGCTCGAGATTGTCGGATTCATTTTGGAATTCATATATGGTCTCGATCGCGACGGAGTCCTCCCGTCAAGGTGTTTACTCCCAAAGGTGTCGACGAAGAATTGTCCTTTGTGGCCCGCGCCTTTTGTGAAGGCGACGACAATGTGGTCTTTAGTGTCTTCGCCAAGCACATACGTGTGGCCGAGGTCTTTCGGCGCTACAAGTGTGATTTCTTGGCGGGTGGCAAGACCCTGCCACAAGCCTTGTTGGAGTTTGTTCATGGGCCTCGAAAGGAAAAGCTTGCCTTCTTTCTGACGTGCCAGAAGTCCATGAAGATTACAAGTAGAAAAGACGATTGGACGGTGGGTGTCAATGATTTTGTTCCATTTGATCGGTCGTTGCTGGCACCAAATGTTAGAAAGATGCAGTTGTTTGTTCGCAGCACTGATCAACCCACGAGGAAGCATGATGCTAGTATTCCTCCAAGGCGAGCTAGATCCAGATCGCCTTCCTCTCGATCGCCTTCCTCTCGGTCTACTTCTCCAGCTCGCATCATTCGTGATGCTTTCCGTGGGTCTATCATCAAGGATAGCTTACCCAAGGCTGTGAGTAGAAGAAAGGAATCATCGTGTGATAATTCGGATCGTACCTTGTTGATTGAAGATTGTTCTCAAGCGAGTTTCCAGTTTTCCTAATATAATACCAATTTTGTTACAAGTGCAAGCACCCAAATGTGTTCAATGTTATGTTTTGGGTTGTGTGACTATATTTAGAGCTTTGCCTCCATTTCACTTTTCCGTGTGAACCTTCACTAGCTCGTTTGCAGTATACGGGAGATTACTTTGTTTCGCCCAGCTGGTTACCTGGGTGCGGGAAATCCATCATGATAGCTGCAGCTTTCCATCCCAAAGAATCGCCGGCTGCGTAGAAATGGCGGGCACTTGCCGCAACCTGGCGAGGCGGCCAATACACTTTTGCATCGCCGTTTTTGCGACGGGCACCATAGTGTCATAAACCCTACACTTCAGCCAACCAACGACAATACGGTGGAATGCCTATTTGTCCCTTGAGCTAATTAGAAAATACCCCAACCTAGGGTGGGCGTCGTATCTGCCTGCAGATTCGATTTGCGGTAGGGGACGAAATCACTCGCATTGGTAGTCCAGTCATAAGTTTTGAACTTGATCTTGATAGATTTCCCATCATCGATCATCGCTTGAAGCTGATCTTTCTTGTCGCCTCGTAAGAACTGTACAATCGTTCTGGGTAGCAAATTGTTGCTGGACGCGAAATCGATCCGGTACCAGCTAATGATCTGAGAGAGACTGATGGTGCGACATTTGACGTCCACTTGCGCATTATCATCGTCCTCAAAGAAAGCCATGGCAACGATTCGTAGCTCCTCTTCGATGCCTTCTGCGGTAAAGCTCTTCACTGGAGGGCATGATTTTGCGCCGCAGTTCAAGCCAAAATGAATCCTACAGTCAACCTTTTCGTCTGGCACCACCAACGATTGTCGCGGATCCTTGCCACTGGGTCCAATCTGCACAAAGGGTGAGTAAGGAGCAGGCCGATTTGACCGTAAAATACCGCTCTCAAGGTCATGGAATGAAAACAAATGCCCACCGACACAGAACTTGATTGCAGTAAAGTATGACAGTAGACCAATGGAATTAGTGTATATTCCAACCTTCATGAACGAATATTTGATCATCACATTGTACAAGTTGATTCCAAACGCCTACTCGCGCGGCCGCGATAGTTGGGTTTATTGTCGTGTGTGTGAGAGAGAATTTGTGTGCGTTACGAAAAAAAGGTGTCGGAGTTCAAGAAAGAGCAATTTTGAGCCAGGAGTGAAGCACAACCATTTCGAGGATCCATGCATGCTTCTTAATAATGGATTACGTACCAACAATGTCTTGTGATCCAATGTTCCCATGTCGATTAGCTGTAACTCGCAAACAGCTTCTTCAAATTCGGCGTATCCTTCCTTGTACACGGCTTGTTTGTAATCTACTTCACCCTTGTCATTGGTCACGGATGATTCCACTTTTCCCAGTAACGTTTTAAGCCTATCCAATACGCCCATGGGATCGTTGGTATCGGCGGTCGTATCCCAAATGCGGTACGAATTGAGAATGTACGGTGTATGAAAGCACTGCAATCTGTAGAACAAAGTTTTGGAGGCGCTAAACTCTTCCTCCAAAACGTCATTTTTGTGGTTGATGAGATGCATTATCTTTCGTTTCAAGAGCTGTGATGCAAAGGCCATGGCTTCCTCCTCGTTGTCCAGTCCAAAATCATTCTTCCAGGCCTCCATGGCTTCGGCTCCTGTAAATGTATTTTTGTGTCCTTTGAACAACCCCAGCAATCCCGCCGAGTGTGCACTGCCCGACAGGCGTGGCTTTAGCTTGGTTTCCAGCAATTCCAAGACGGACATTTTTGTTCCACCAGGCAACACAACTTGATCCGATTCAGCTCGTGGCAATGGATCCTTGGGAAGGACGGCCTTGTCCGTAATTTCTCGCAATCGCTGGTCGGTAGGATTGGATTTGGCAAGTATTTCCGCCAACGAATCACTGCCCCATTCTTTCTCTAGAAATTGGATGGTGTCATCGGCACCACCAATATGTTTGTCATTGAAAAACACTTGAGGTACGGACAATCGATCACTGAGACTAATCATATCGCTGCGGCGACTTGGCTGTTTATAATTATAGTGAAGAACATGGGCATGCATTTTGCGAGACGAAAAGAGGGCAAAAGATCCGAATGAGGAGAGGTGATAAAAAAATAAGTGGTGCTCAAACTCTAAGGTTCGAAAGAGGGGAGAAATTCTAGTAACACTCTTTGTCTTACATGAGTTGTGAGGGAGATTTCAACATAAGGAATGGACCGTTCCTTGAGAGCAGCCTTGGCCCGCTTGCAATGAGGGCAATTTTCTACACTAAAGACAGTGATACGGCCCATGATGTCATTCAGGTTCCTTCCTACAGATAACTAGCTTTCGAAATTAGTGGCAACCTACAAGTACTGTAGTTTCGCTGATCGCTTTGTCTTTCAAGTTGGGAAAGATAGATCGCTACTAGAGTCAAAACAGAAGACTTGAAGCATGAGAAGCTATCGTGTTCGTTGTTGGTAATAATAGTAATGAAATCATTCAACGATTTCAGATTCACTCTCGTTGTATTCTTGCACCATCAAAGATGACTTAGTGACCCAACGATCGCACACTGACTCAAAGTCAGACGCACACACGCCATTGGTAGTAAAATCCAAAT
>Ga0163149_10007610_pt1 | contig 10893 bp, 9 predicted proteins | sample OliLakLV19MP5G1_FD_148604 | JGI IMG/M metagenome (GOLD analysis project Ga0163149, IMG submission 148604) | Freshwater microbial mat bacterial communities from Lake Vanda, McMurdo Dry Valleys, Antarctica - Oligotrophic Lake LV.19.MP5.G1 | ecosystem: Environmental > Aquatic > Freshwater > Lake >...
CGTCATTGTTCCACAATGAGTGTGGGCTCTACGCTCTAGCGTACACTTTATATTACTCCATAATAACCCATATTTTTTAAATAAAAGATTTTCACGTCCACATACAGTTCTTCCATTATAACCAAGGAGCTCCATATTGATTCCCATTTTATTCTTTTTTAATTCACAGACATGGATTGATCACACGTTGCTTTGGTGGCAGTCACCAATTTCATGACACCGGGAAAGGGCACAAAAGAAAAGGCATAGCAAAAGAACCTGGCAATAAAGTTTTCTCTCCACCCCTTGAAATCCACCCGCGGAATGTGCATGAAAAAAATCAAACGTTCTTCGTCGGTTGGATTGTGCGTCCAATGCGGAAAGGAATCGTCAAAAATGAATTCTTGTCCTTCTTTCCAGTGATAGGTTTCAATGCGATGACACTTGTTGGTCTTGTTGTAAGTGTGATAGTCATGACAATCTTGCACTTGCATCCATGGCTTTTGAGACCTGACGTAGTCATTGGAATACGGCGGATAATTGGCTCCTTCGGTGGTGACATTGTTGTTGGGTACCACCAAGGCCAAATGATAAATTTGAATGATTTTACTAAAGCCCGTATGCGGTTCAATGGTTTGTCCAGGACCCATTCTGGAAATCATGACCGAGTACGGAAGAAACCCCGACGCCTCTACGGCAGCCAGCGTTTGTGGAAAATGCTTGGCGACACAGGTCGTCCTTCCCATGGCCTTCAAAAACAAGGTTTTCCATTCATGTTTGGGATCCAATTCTTCTTGTTCCTCGGGATCCATTTCACTCAAAATGGGAATGCTGTACTGAGCTCTATACTGTTCGTATTCTTGTAAAATCACGTCTTGGGCGTGGACCAATGCGGAAGGATTGGCTTCGAGTTGGGCCATTTTGCCCCACGCAATCAGCTCGTCGGGGTCATGGACCAAATTCCCTACCATGTCGCGAATGCCAGGTCCTAACAGTTCATCCACATCCAATCCACTGGCAATCCAAATCCCCAAGGCTTGAGGGGCATAGATCAGGACGGGGTAGAAGAGATACACCAATCCACACACCAAGAACATGAGGCTTCTCTTTTTAGAGTTGTTGGCATTGATAGTCTTCTTCTTGTGTTGTACTGGTACGGAAGCGCTGCTCTTCTTCGTGTCGTTGTCGTCATCTACCACTTGGAAGAGGGGAGCACCTCCACCGCGTCGTTGTCGTAATTGAGAAGCCATTATTTCGATTGGAGATTTGAATTATGATTTGAATTATGATTGTGTGTGTGAACTAACTGGACTGTTGCTAAACTGAACTGAACTGTCACTCGACCGCAATTCTTGTTTTGTCCCTATGGATTTGCGTAACCCGAACAATGAGTTGACCGTTTGGTTTGATTGCTACTGTAAGGTGAGTCGCTCTGCTCTGCTCTTGATAGGTACTATAGTTTGTTTTTAAAAAACTTGGCTATTTTATCATTTATGCTTCTGCACGTGCAAACAGGCTTAGACAAGACCGGGACAAATTTTCCGGGTCGGCTGCATACGTATACTTTGTACCAGTTGCTACGTACCAGCACCTGCTAACTTTAGTAGCGAGTTCAGCCAATAAATTTGTTAATAGATTTGGCGGTTTTGGCCATCGGAGCTGACATTCTACAGTCCAGTCAGTAGCGCTCTACGGTTCCTAAATACTAGTACTAGCTAGTACTGAATGGTACGTCGTACTCGTTAGCTAGCTAGCTAGCTAGTAGATAGCGCACCTCCCTTTTTGGCGCGTATAATTCTAAATAGGAGTATGTGCGTTCCGCGCCGTCCCTACTTACCCATAGTGACAAGCAATTATGCATGAGAGCCAGTGTGGGTACTTCTTTCTTTTTTTTCGCTGTAAGGTTTGAGTTATTTCACTATACAAAATTACTGTAGAGATAAATGACTTGTTCGTGACCCTTTCTACTGTACTTCACAGCATTAGTGTTCTAGTGCTATTCATCTTTCTGGGGTAACCCTATCCTTCCACTACTCTATTGGTTTCTGTGATGCACATGCAAACTACTGTAGTGTACCGGTGGTACTGGTACCATACCATAGTGCCGCTGGTTAAATTACTATCCCGTTTTATCCGGTTGTTGTTTCGCCCCCCCCCGTGTTGATTGCCGTGTGATGTCTGTGACTGCTGCATGCAGTGAGTGCAGCAGTTGAACTACAGTACGATACTAGTACTAGCTAGCTAGTAGCTAGCTAGGTAAGAACTACTGTAGTGTAGTAAGTACGCATCTCTTGCTGGCATTACTATCTATTCGAATCATAATTCTCAGCCTACATCCTGTCTTGTGGGGCCAAATAGTTACTACTAGCTAGTAGTAGGGGAAGCGCAAGTGTTTGTGTAACAGGAAACATACAGGACAATCTTGGTTCAAGTGTAACCCTAGCAAACTAAGCAGCCTTCGCGCGAAAGAAGCCACCCCCTTCACGACGACCCTCTACCGCAGGAAGGTTCTTCTTCTCCGAATTCTCGGTCACCCTCAGCAATCTGCCTCCCTCTTTTTCTCGCCTTTCGACTGAACGACTGTCTACATATACTTAACAAAAATGATACGCTGCTGTACTAATACCACCATGCGAGGAGGGTGGTTACTTGTCATCGCCATGACCATGCTAATGTTAGCAAGTAATAGTATTTCCTTTGTGACAGGCTTTGTCTCGTATGGGAACCGGACGTTTTTATGTGAAAGCATGCCATCATCCTTTGGCATGGAATGGAACCCTCCTAACCTTGTACACAAAGCCCACTTAAGGTTCTCACCCGAAAAGGCCAAGCTATGTGATCCGCTGGAACCAAACGATTTGATTAGTCTTTCCATGTCGACCGTCGAAGATGACCTGCCAAGTAAGTTGTTCGGAGAAAACCACTAGCAAACACCAAGAGAAACATGACTTGACAACCATTTCGATATTCCTTTTTGTGACTAACTTTACTTTATTCCATTCGCTATGTAATGGCAGTTGCTCTACTGGTGGAACGAGGGGACTGTAGTTTCGAGTTGAAGGCGACCAACGTCATGGCAGCTTATCCAGCGGTTCAATTTATGATTGTCTATGATGATCAAGTATCCAACAATCTCGTGTCCATGCGTGAGACAAATACGGGAGAAGGCATTGACTTGGGGTTGCTCTTTGTCTCGCACAAATCTGGAATGGGTACGTAGTCCACAATCAGGCTGTGTAGTTTCGTTACGCGTGGTGTGCAACGCAGGATATCCGGCCGTGGCAGAGATGGAACGGAGGAGAATGAATCATTCGTGTTTTGCTCTTTTTTAGTAATTTTGTTTGTGTGCTCACTTTTGTTTTGGTCTTGTGGTTACACATTACAGCGTTACGGGCAATCCTGCAAAACCAAACCGAGGACGTGCGTTTAAATGGAGGCCCCATTTTAGAATTGGACGGAATCGAACCACTGATTTTACGTGAACCCTCGTTGGCGGACGTGCAAACTTGGGTCCTGATTGCCATGGGTGGATTCTTTACCTTTATCACCGTGTTTGGCTGCCTTTTAGTCTTTGTGCAGCTAGGTGTGATTCCTGTCAATGGGCAGGGACAAATCATGCTCTCTCCGGAAGCTATACGCCGTTCGAGACGATTAATGACCATTGAGGAAGTGGCTCGACTACAGCCTGGTGGAGACCTGTATGGGAAACCGGTGAATACCGTCCTAGACGTTGAGAATCAGGTAAATGCCGTCGACGCACCCCCACCGTCGTCCGACAAAGACGGTGATAACACTGCCAGCGAGGAGCAGGCAGCCGCTGAGGTGCAGCAAGCGTCGAATGTCACTGCTAGTAGCGAAATCATCCCCGCACCAAATCCAGAAATGGACCACCAGGACGACGACGACGAAGAACATAGCTGCGCTGTCTGTTTAGACGATCTTCGGAATCCTGTCGCGGGAGAAGAGGAAGAGGACGCCTCCGCGGATCCCTCCTTGTGTTTACCCTGTAATCATCGATTCCATTCCTCTTGTATCATTCCGTGGCTCACCGAGAGACAAGGAACCTGTCCTTTGTGTAAATTTGATGTGCTGCAGTATGTAATTGATGCCGATGAGACCAGTTCGGAGGAGAAGTCATCATCCCGGTTAGGATCATCACTGTCATGGTGCAATCAGCAAGCGAGACGCTTGATGCGGTTTGGATGGTCACCCATTCGAAGCAATGATAGCGATAATAGTACAGCTACTCAAAGTCGACATGTGGAAGCGTCAACGAGTACGTACGATTTAGACAACAACAACAGCAACGACGGAAACAACGACGACAACAACAACGAAACTAGGGAAGATAGCGCAACACCAATATAAGGTTCTTGGCAAGGAAAGTATTTCAGTGACACTAGTAACCACCACTAATGTAAAATAGTTAGCAGGCAAGAGAAGCCAAAGGTCACTTAGTAGTAGTCGCTTAGTACTGTAGTAGCATTTTAGCAGCGGCTCCCTCGGTGCATTTCGTAGGCCATGGCAGCGATACAAGTCTCGCGGTCGCTCATGTACTCGTCATCGCCATCATCATAGACAACGCATACTTTCCCAGTGCTGTCAAAATATACCACGGATCCATCGTACCATCTGCGGTTCGCGGCAAAGTGAAATAGGCATTGGACATTAGCCCAGATTGGAATGGAAGGACACTATTGCACTCAGCAAAAGAAAATCGATACGCACCCTTGATCAAATCGCTTGCGGACTCTCGTCCCCACTTTTGGCCGGAGCGTCTGCTCCGGCGTTTCATGGAGCAGTTGTGCGCCAATTGCTACATCTGTAATTGCAAAGAAAAGGCACGCGTTAGTAGAAATTCAAAAAGTACAATCACTTTAATACCCAAGCATCGCATCTGTTCGACTAACCTAATTCTTCTTCGCTCATAATCTCCTCTTCCAGATCGGTGTAAGCCACGCGGTATTTGTTGTGTTCAAGGTCGACGATTTCCCCTTCGAAATAGCCGACATCCCAACGCTTTCTTAGTTTGATACCCAAATCCCGTGTTTTCGGCATTTCTTTCGGAACAAAGGACGGTTGGTCGGTGACTTCAGCGTGGCCCTCCTCTGCACTTTTTGCCTCGAAGTTGTCGACAAAATCGAAGTCGCTATCATCGTCGCTGTCCTCTTCTCCCTTGTCGAATTCCTCCTCCTCCGATGAAGAATCCATAAACAATACCGAAGCTTTCCTGCCGCCCGACTTGGAGCTTTTCACCACGTCTCCCTCTCCCTCTAAAGAATCGGAAAACAAAACCGAGGCGTTTCTGCCGCCCGACTTCGAGCCTTTCTCCTCTGCCTCGTCGGCTGAAGAATCGGAAAACAGTAACGTGGCGTTCCTGCCGCCCGACTTAGAGTCTCCGTCTGAGGAATCGGCGTGCACATCCAGCGATGGAGGATCCTCGCTGGCATCTGTGAAGCGCGCCGCGCGATCCACTTTGTCGTTATGGGTGGTAGCTGATGCTGGCGCCGCGGGCCCGGCCGCAGCTAATGGGCCACCCCCGGGACCATCGCTGTTGTTCTTTTTGGTGGCGTGGGATTGTTGCTGGTCACGATTTGTCGAGCTTTTCTGCGACCCTTTTCGATCAGTATGACTGGCATCTGCGGGTAGCTTGTTTCTACCACTGGTATTTGATCTACTAGGCGATTTTTTTCGTTGAAGAGGACGGGCTTTTGGCTTCTTGTCCATGTCGTCGTCGCTGTCGCTTGAATCCATTGTTCCATCCCACTCATTTTCACGTTCTTCGTCATCATCATCTGTGTCATAGAATATTTGACTTTTTTCTCTCATTGCCTTTTTGGCTCTTTTCTTTTTGGGTTGTTTCTTTGTGTTCTTTTCCCTTTTGGTCCCCGCTTTTTGTTTCTTTTCTTGCTTCTTAGCTTGGTGCCTCTCGTAGGTTGTGGTAGTCAATAGAAGCTCCTCATCACTCATTTCCTCTTCCTCTCCGTCCTCAAACAACACAGTGGACATGGTCGCATCTTGTTTGACAATTTTTCCATTGTAAAAGCCTTCCTCGTACAGCTTCCGGACACAGGACCCCGTGGCCGGACGAAGACGCAGATTGCTGTAGGCACGATGATAATACTTCAGTTGATAGGCCGCCGCACCTACCGTGGCTTCTTCTTTCGTCAAGTCTTCCGTTTCCCCGCACGGATACTTGGCAACAAAGGTTGTGCGCTTCTTTTTGGTGGAGGAAATCACACCATCAAACCAACCCACATCGTACTTGCGACGAATCAATGTGCCGACGCGCGGTGTACCCCATATTGGCAGAGACGACGCATCCTCACTACTGCACTTCTCTTGCGGTTGTTGACTGTTGCTGTTGCTGCTGCTGGGAGTTGCAGAGGTGTTCCGTTTGGCTTTTTTGGTCTTCTTGGTCTTGTCTTTGGGTGTCTTGCGTTTTCTTTTTGGCATCGCTGATACTGCTACTGCTGCTGGGTCTGCGGCTGCGTTAGCTGTACTGCTTGCGGAACAGTCCGACGACGAAACGACTTTTGCCTTGTTTTTATGTTTCTTTGGGACACAAGTGGTACTTTGTGGCAACGGCGTACTGCTGCTGCTACAAGTCGTGGTCGTGTTCGTCATGTGTTCCTTCAGTTGTCGCTGCTTCTTCTTGTGGAGTTTAGTCTTGTGACTTGCAGTAGCAACAACGGCGTCTGGCTTGGGCAATAGCAGCAGCTTTGCATCAGCATCGGCTCCTTGATGCTTTCGCTTTTTCAAAGGCCTGCTGGATACTGTCGTTGCTGCTGCTGCGGCTGCGGCGACTGACGAAGAGAACGCAGAGCTGCTACAGCCATTCTTGTTGCTGTGACAGACGACATCGTTCTCCTTTTCCTTCTCGCCTCCTGAGAAGACGAGTTTGTTGCTGTTGTTGTCGTTTAGCAGCATGCTTTTGCTATTGAGTGGTAGGGCGTTGTTGCTGGCCTGAAACGATTGCATCGCCGTTCCTATCTAGCTAGCTAGCTACTAGTGTAGGACTATTATTATGATTGCTACCCTCTTTTCAATAGCTAACCGCTCTCGCCTTTTGCTGTCTAGTAGTGGTGGACGGTCGAAGCGATGACCGATGACGGCGATGAGGGTTGCCGGTTCTACTACAGTACAGTTGAGTAGCTGAATGTGAAGGAACTCCCTGTTGCTCAACTGTTGGCCCTTCACGTGTAAATGCAGCAAATGCAGCAACAGCACAAACGACTTTTGGGTGGTACGTCGTACATGCAGCGATAGTGGCGAGAAAAGCTAGGTGTCTCTCTCACCGCTGTTCCATGAATGGCGGGGCTGACGAAATGGAGAGACTGATGAGGAGAGATGGGTCTTTTGGGGCCAATCACAATCGTCATAGACAGAATGGGATTGCCCAACGTCGAATTTCTAAGAAAAAGTGTGCGAACTATGAAAAAACAAAGGTACGCTTGCGCGTCCTTTTTCTTCTCAAACCAATGACAAATCCAACCAAAACGGTCGTTGTTCACATCAACAACCGACAACAGCTAGGAAACCACCACCAAATAAAAGTATCAATCCATTTAAAACCACACTAGCTAGAAGAAGTAATAAAAAGCAGCATGGCATCCCGAGACGAGGGTGATGCCTCGACCACATCCGGTAGAAACAGCCACCGACAGGAAGACTTGAATTCCAACCTTGACTCGCAACATCATGTACCTGAGACATCGTTTTCTCGACTGCTGGAAAAATCTGTCCCCCGTAGAAACAACAACAACCAATTTACTATGGGACGACGACCTTCGCTGTTTGAAAATTTGGGACGGCCACAGAAGAAAACTGCTTCTAATGCGTCCTTGTTGATGAGTGGCGCAGGCGGCGAGGAAGCATCGTCCTCATCCTCATCGCGGGCTACCACTACCACATTGTCATCTCTGGGAACCACCAACACCACTAATCATTCCTCTTGGAAATTAAAACGTCGAAATTGCATTGACGGCAGTAGTAAGAAGCGTTCTCGAGCTTCCTTTTCACAACAACAATCACAATCATCGTCATCATCGCTGTCGGATCCACCCACATCGTCTACCTCGGGGTTGGCGTTTCGGTCGCTCTTTCCTCCCACCCATAGCATAAAATCTTCCACCACAAACCACAGCCAAATGAAGAAAGTTACGGAGGAGGATGCTACGCAGGATGGTGCTTCCTTTGTGGAAGCCACAAACCTCCATAATACATCATGGAATAATAATACTCAAACGAATATGAATAGCAGTGGTAGTAAGGAAAAGGTTACAACCAACTACTCACTCACGCCCAAGGCATCGGGACGGGGACAAGTAGGGCCATCGGCACGAAATTCGCTGTTTGGCTCTGTTATGAAAAAAGTGGGTCAAATCAGCAACAGCAACAGCCACAGCAAGAATCAAAACCACCACCAAGACAGCAATACCGAAAACCAACGCAATGGCAATGACACGCTTCTGTCTACTCCCTCCAAACAATCACGCCAATCACAGCTACAGGAAAACGAAGGAGGCGACGAGAACAGCAACAGCCAGGCTGCCATTTTAACTACGACACCCATGTCCAAGAAGAAGAAACGGTGGTCTGCCTTTACACCGGAACGACGAACGTCCGTCCCCTTTGGCAGTCCAGGTGGGTTTCAATTGCTCGATTTTGTCAATAACTTTGCCAGTCCTTTCAAAGGCAGCAACCACTCGTCTGCTGGAGCCAAAAGCAACATGTCCAGCACTTCCGCCAACAATAATGAGGGGAACGAATGGCAAAATACGTCCATGGATCGTGGCGTCCGGGATTGGTCGCTTCACGAATCCTTGCGGTTTGACTGCCATCCAGGAACAATGGTCAATACCTTTCTCATGGGACCCGAACAGTACTCGGCGAATGCCTTGGGTATGGTCAAGTTTTTACAACCAATGCATCCTCCAACTCTTGCATCAGCAGCCGCACCTGTCACGAACCGAGACAACAAGGATGGATTGGCCGAATGGGGGGCGGGGCTCCTGTATTGGCAGCATCCTGCGGTACACCCCTCCCCCATCCTACGGCTGAAAACGACGAAGTCGTCCTCCTCTTTCAAATTGAAATCGAGAGAGCAGAGCGAGCAGCGCATTCTACCCATCTCTTCCAAGTCCACCACCCACCACAACAAAAAACGGCGAACATCGACTCTGGACTTGGCGGCGGCGCACCATGCCAAGAATAAACAGGATACTGCAGAGACAATCTCGCTGCAACAGCAGTGGGTGCAATTTACGCGCCAGCGACGTCAGGACTGGCAACAAGCCTTTGCGTCTCTGTACTGGAAATGGATTTCACAACTGCGCATCTTGTCATCTTCTACTAGTAACGAAGAAGAAGAACAAGATGCACCAATACTGGACAAGACCTACTTTTATGCGCGGGGAGAAGATCACGTAGTCTTATTTCAAGGCATACAGCACGACTGGGAGAACAACAACAGCCACAAAAACAATAGTATCGTACCCGAGATTGTGATATCGTCCTCATCCATGGCATTTCGTGAAGCCCTGCGGCAATCGGGAGTCGAGCACCTACACCTTGCCAAGGCATGGAACGGTCACAAGCAAGGTACCGTCTTTTTGGAAAGCATGATCCAACCAGCACCGGCTCCTATCAAAAAGAGCAAGTCGTTGAAGAAAGATGTCCCAGATAGTAGCAACACTAAGGAAGCGGCGACATTAAAGAATGGCGACGAGAATAACAACCTGTTGTCTCCAACATCCGATTCCAACATGGAAGAGGAGCTAGCTGCGATTCGCAGAGCCCAACTCTTTGGAGCAAGAGTAGGGGCGGACGTGACAGTTACCCTCAAGTCAAACAAAATTGCTATGGGGCCCAAGATATCGCTCATATCGGTTCCTCCCTTGTCCTTATCGGGATGGGACGATTGCGCCGCATTCTTGGAAGTGTATCTCAATTTGGGCTCGTCTTGCTGTACGCGTGTTCTTCCGACGGATAGTACCAACCCATCTGGGGTGGCGTCAAGGGAAAAGGATACAAAATCAGATATGAAAGGCAACGCAAAGAAAATAAGGAAGGACCAAAGCACAAAATGGCCACGTACATTAGGCTGGAAACTACCAGATGATGTACCTCTCTTGTTATGCAGAGGTGTTGGCCCATTCCTTCACGCAACAATGAAGTCTTTGCAAGTACGAGGGGATCCTCAATATCCTACCCATCGAAAGGGCAAGAGTGAAGCGACAAGCAGTCCGCAGGACAGTCATGACTATGCCTCTTTGGACATCCATGGAGGGCCCATATTACCATGCGCTGTAATGGAGCTCTTTCGTGGGTTAGTTCTCACCATGAGAGCTGATCACCAGAGGAATCCACCACCAGCTGAAAGTAGTAGTAGTCACGCGGCCGAGGAAGAAGCCATGGTAGGCTCTCACAATCTCATTCTCCGCACCTTTTCGAGTCCGACGGACAAAGAAGACCAGGAACAACGCACCTCTAAGCATGGGATCATTGGTTCGTCCTCTTCGCTGATGCTGAATCACTTTGGCAGAAGGGGGGTTGATCTCGACAGTAGTAGCGCCATGGCAGATAGAATTCGAAGCGGGCATACCCTTGGTATGGCAGTATGGGATATCCTCCATCCGCATGCGATGGCCTACAAAGAAGATCCGATTGAGGCCTCTGCCTCGAAGCTATTATTATTCTAAAAAACTAGGATCACTGCTTGCTATTAGGAATTACTGTAGCTGCCAACTACAAAAAACTAATTCTAACCCTTTAAAAAGTGATGGTAAAAGCTGTCGCCCAGCTCGAATGAACAAAACGCGAACAAGGACAGACGTCAGAGTTGCCATTGCATCCACGACCAATCGTTTTAACGTGGTTTACTGTTCCATTTGACAACCGATGGACAAGGAT
>Ga0163149_10007622_pt1 | contig 10883 bp, 10 predicted proteins | sample OliLakLV19MP5G1_FD_148604 | JGI IMG/M metagenome (GOLD analysis project Ga0163149, IMG submission 148604) | Freshwater microbial mat bacterial communities from Lake Vanda, McMurdo Dry Valleys, Antarctica - Oligotrophic Lake LV.19.MP5.G1 | ecosystem: Environmental > Aquatic > Freshwater > Lake >...
CGACTAGACCCTGTGATGATCATGCCATCAAACAACGAGCTCGCAGCTTGCTACAGGGATCGGCGGTTGTTCCGGGGAGTCGTGCCTCGTCGTCCATGACGGCCATGTCCGTGGAAAAAGACGCTACCAAGACAAATGCGGCCCGCGGCAACGGCGGCGGTATCGACCCAAAACCACCAAGCATGAAGGATGGCGGGCCCAAGAAGAACGATGACGACAAAGCGGCCATTGCGGAGGCCATAGATGCAGTCGCCGCAGCGGTTCGTTCCCTGGGGTTGATGGAAGGAGGCGACGACGAAGAATCGATCCAACAGGAGACCAACGCGGATGCGAACAAACACAAGACGGACGGGGACATGGAATTCCCATCCAGTAATAACAACCGCGGCGGAAACTGGGCAAAGATTCATGGCAGTGGAAGTGCGCTGTTGGAAGACGGTGAGGAAGGAGGAGGCCGTCGCCGCAATAGTAGGATGGCACAGGACCCATTGAGGCAAGACGACTACTTTGGTGTAGAGTTTGGAACGATGCGACTCGCGACAGATCCGCTGAGGAGCAATGACAACGATGATGAGCAAGACACTGTGGAATTCCATGACTTGGAAGATGGTAAGCTTGCCGTGGCCAGAGCAGTGGAAGAAGAGGAGGAGGATGAAATGTTCATCCCGGCCGCTGTAGAGTATGACCCCGACTCCAAGCCAGCCGTGTACAAGAAGCGCCGCTTCCGAGTCTACTGCTCTTTGGCATTTTTCATGATCTTGGCAACCATTGTGGCCATTGTCATTCCAACCCAAGTGGGAACGAAAAACAAGAAAAGCGATGGAGACAATGAATTATTTCGACCCACCATGGCTCCCACGACATTTCGCGAGTCGCTTGGAATTCAACAGCAACTGGAAATTATCGTGGGAAGCTCCAAGCTGTACGATCCAGAATCTCCCCATAACAAAGCTCTCAATTGGATCTTACACGAGGATCCCATGGAACTCACTCCCGACGCTGAAAATCTCTTGCAGAGATACATTCTGGTGCGTTTGAAGCTCCCAAAGTTGACGACGAAGAAGATAATTGCTGAAAACTAAGGACCTTACCATACTCTCTCCTTTGCGCGTTTATCCTCAGGCGTATTTTTACTTTCATACGACGACCAAGGGTCCTTGGAACAATTGTAATCCCCCCCAATCCAACGAAACGGAAGTCTGTGACATGGAAGTAGTCACTTCGTACGAACCGTTCGAATCGGAAAAACTGCCAAACGGCGTTCGCTGGCTCAGTGGTCGACCCGAGTGTCATTGGTGGGGAATCACGTGTGAGAAAAATGTTGTGTTTCTAATTGCAAACCGTAAGTTTTTGTGATGCAATGTTTTGGCTTCTTTTCACTCTTTTCTTGTTTATTGGCTCAACTTTTTGTTGGAACCAAATCTACTCCAGGCGGTCAAAACATGACCGGCACCTTCCCGGAAGATCTAGCCCATTTGTCACGGCTGACCTACATCAACTTTGCGTGGAACGAGTTGGAGGGAACGCTGCCGAGCCTGTCGTCTCGAATGAAGCCCATCACAAACATCGAACTGCAATATAATTATTTCAGTGGCACCATCCCAAGCGACCTCTTTCAGTTCGAAAATCTGCTTCGAGTCAATTTGGCAGCTAATCGGTAAGGCGGCGATCGGTTGAGTACATGGAAGAGACACAGCATTTGACGCAGAGTGCACAATCTTGGCTAACAATTTGCCTATGATTCTACGTCGATACAGACTTGCCGGGGCACTTTCCATCCCCCCCAACGCCAAAGCTAAGAGTAGCTTGAAAGGTGTGTTCCTTTTTGACAATGCTTTGAGCGGTACGATACCCACCGAACTGTTACAATTCAGCGATCTTGGTAAGTGGGAGATAAAAATGGCGGCTCTTTTCTTGAAACTTGTTTGTGCCACTGCAGCTCACTCACAGCGCTGTGTTTCACGTTGCACGTCATAGGCTATCTGCGTTTTTCGAGCAACTATTTTTCGGGTTCGCTGCCGTCAGAACTGGGTCTCATGTCGAACATTCAAGAGCTCTGGATGAATGAAAATTATTTGAACGGAACGATCCCCACGGAGATTGGCGAACTAAGGGCACTTAAGGATCTGCGCCTCCAGAATACTCATATGTCGGGTGAGCTCCCCGACGAGCTTTTCAATCTAAAATTGATTGAGCGGATCGACCTCTATGATGCCAACTTTACCGGGACCATCAGTACTCTGATTGGCAAGTTGAGTCCAACGCTATCTATGTTGCGACTTCGTGGAAACAACTTTTATGGAGAGCTCCCGACGGAAATGAATCTTTTGACCACGCTGCAATCCTTCTGGGTTCATTTTACTAGTATCGCGGGAGCGGTGCCCTCTGGGCTATGCAGACTACGCGATGATCTGATTTTGAGGGAACTTGTAGCGGACTGTATGCCCAATGAAGACTCGGGCGTGGCGCAGATTGAATGCCCCGACGGTTGTTGCACGGCGTGCTGTGACGATGTCACTGGACTTTGTTTTGACATGTTGAATCGCAGCTCGAATGGCAACTAAGTGGGAGCTCTGATGGAAAAAGGATGGAAAAGTGAATGAAGTGATGGTACCAAATGAGTATATGTGTATGCGTGTAGAATCAAGATTGAAAAGAAAAAAAAGTATTTAGCAGAATTCAAATAAGATGTGGACGAAAGCAGCTGGTTGTCTTCTACTATGGCGTTCCTTCTCATAGCTACCTAGTACTACATGCTAGCTAGCTAGAAGTCTCGTGACAATAGTCTAGCTAGCTTGACAAGTAGACTAGTCGAATAGTATAGTACAGTACAGTACTGGTAGACTAGCACTCCGGAGTCAACAGTTCTGTGTGGTAGTTCCCTTGCTAGGGCTAGTGTGCGATATTGGCCGTCTAAGTATCTTTTGGATCTTTCGTCATAATCTTTCAATACCGTTTGTAATTTCGATTCTCATAGCTATAATTCTCATTGCCTCTCTCGAAGACCTTCCTACTAGCTAGTACAATTGTAGTGGCATCTGGTGACTTTCCCTTCAGCGCCATTGATTCATGTTGGGGAGGTTCTGTTGCTAATAGCAAGCTAGAGCTGACTATCGGTATCAGCGATTTAACTTTTTCACACTTTGTATCATTTTGAGCTTTTTATCTTGCTGGGATCGAGAACTATGAAGCGCTTTTCTTCGCGAGAGTTCTATTTTGGTAGTTGGGTAACATTATTGTTGTTGTTGGGTGGTTGTTTCACCAGTACCCATGGCATGGATGAGGATGTCCGAGTTCAAGAATATCGGAAGCGATACGGAGATATTTGGCCACCTCAATACGTCCCCAACACCAAAGGTTGGAAAAAACTCATGGACCATCGGTTTGAGCAAGTGCAAGAGATAGAGGATCGTCATCAGAAATATGATGCTTGGATTCAGGTATGCAAAAATTGGCCTCTGAAAAGAATTTATCATGTCGGGGTGGATTTGAAGTGTTATTCATTTTCTTAAACTTTTGTGTGGGTCTTTTTGTCGTGGGCGTACACCAGACTGTCACACAGGCGTTTGTGGCTCCCAACTTTACCACGGTAAGCGATTCCATTTATTTCTGCTGGTGATGACGGCGGCACTCTTCTGAGACTTCTCTACTACCAAAATATGCATCCTTACACTCAAAAATTCGTAATTGATTACTGAATTTTGCAGTATGGCTTTGGTCTGGTTAGAGGTCCTGAGGAACTAACCCACACTCTCCAAACAGAAATCCGGGGTGGAATTGAACGCGGAGAGACTCGCGAAGAGCATGCGATTCTTGCGATTGAAGGGGAAAAGTGTTTATTCATTGACCGGCCTGACCTGACAGACAAAGTAAGTAGTGAACCAGAAAGAGGCGAAAAAAATCCACATTCTCTGCTTGTTTTCTGCGATCCCAATGGATGCTGATATATATATATATTGGATTCCCACTCGGATTTCCAGGTGATTGAAGAGCTGCAACCGTACGTGGAGGCTTGGAGTGGGATTGAGCTGGAACCAGCAGTCGCCTATGGCTTTCGATTGTATAGACCGGGAAATTCGTTGAATATGCACATCGATAAATCACAAACTCATGTGATATCCATGATCTATCATATTGATCATTCGGAGGACTCGGAGCCTTGGCCAATTTACATTGAGGTATGAGACATGCCTGAGTGTTGCGGAAAATGTTGTTCTGACGTAAATATCCCTACATGAAAAAGAGAGTCTCACGAAAATGCACACGGATGAATTCGACAACAATACACAATATTTTATCTTCCTAAGGATTTTGAGGGAAATACGCATGAAGTAATACTTGCACCTGGAGACTTGTTATTCTACGAATCATCAAAATGCCTTCATGGACGGCCAAAACCATTTGTTGGCAGTTGGTACTCTTCCGTGTTTGTTCACTATTATCCAAAACAGTACGTCCAAGCCAACAACGCTCTTTTTGTTTTGAATTTGTGGTTGAATCTGTCATATCAACCATTTGGGTTGCTGTTATCTGTACAAAGATACATCCGAAAATATCCAGACTTGTTGTTGTTGAAACCTAGGTTTGAACTATAATTACTCACAATTCAACATTTTCATTTCCTTTGCGTGCAGCGGTTGGATGGAGAAGGATCACTCGCTTGAAGGGCATTATGGGGTTCCACCCCATTGGCATGAATATATACCACCCGAACAAAGAAAAGCCGTACCTGTTGTCGTTCGGGGGACCAGTTTGAAAGAACCAAGTTGTCCCCATTCTTGGTGCAATACACAACACTCGATCCAGTGGTCGGGTCCTGGCGAAGAGGGATACTGGATTGATGCCAAACGAACGTTGCACCCATTTGTACCAAAGTTGATGGGGAACGAAGACGAAGAATTATAGTACTATGTGCTAGCGTGAAAAAATATTTCTACAAACGGATACTCAAGCAGGCGATATGACAACTAAATCTTGGCACGGTGGCATTCCTTTCCTTGACTGTACCTAATGGTAGAAAAAGAGTACCTAACTGATCTTGCTGCACCTACTGCACCGGTACTAACAACTACTCTACTACTAGCTACTTGTAGCTAGCTACTGGAGACACACAGGTTTTACATTACATGCATGCTGCACTTTACAATAGCAGTAGCTTGCTACTTTCCAAGCTAGCTAGGAGTAGCTACTATTACTAGCAGTTTAGTGTCTACTAGCTAGCTACCAGGTAGTAGAATAGTAACCAATGGTAGAGGAATGGGAGCAGGTGTGGGACAACGAAAGCCCAACGAGCAGTTTAATCGTGAAACCGAAGTCGCGGGTCATTAGCGTGACAATTGTGAACCAGAGTCTTTTGAGAACGCCAATCCATCATCAATGAATCCTTGTCACCATGGTTTCGCACCCCAGCCATCTAATTAGTTGCTTGTATGCACATTAATTTTTGTTCCTGGTGTAACAGACCACCCCCATCTTCAAAAAGTGTTGAGAGAGAGCGTTGATTCTTTTATCATGACGAGACAGGTTACCAACAGAAATATCCTTGGCAACACGTTTGTGGCCGTATGGCTTCTTGTGGCCATGATAATGATGAGCAGTGACGACACCCGCAATTTGGCCAGTGCCTTGAGCGAAGAAGAGCGTCGGGCAGAATACGATAAGCGATATTCGAGACAATGGCCGCCCAAATAGTATTTGCCGAACACTGAGGGGTGGAAAAGGGTACGATAATTTGTCTTGTCGTGGATGCATTGATTGGCTGGTGGCACAAATGAAATGCAAGCATGAAGCGACGATTTCTATAGAAGATTTTGGAATCTAAGTTTGTTTCCCCTTTATTTCATTCCTTTCTTTTGCGTTCTTTCTACAGGTCCACGAGCATCGCTTTGACCAGATTCGAGAAATTGATGATTACGACCAAAAATATGAGGGGTGAGTCTTCATGGTTGACTTTTAGTAGTTTCTTTGTGGGCAAAACAACTCACTCATGGACCTTCTTTTTTTTGTCGAAATTGATTTTTCAGGTACATGCAGGTAAAGTCTTGAAAAGACACACACAACTTCGTACCGTGCCGAAAGGAATAGACATCTTAAAATTTTCGTGCTGACTTTTCTCTTCTCCATTATGTTGCTGCTACTGTACCACCCACCCACACACAAAAATCGAAGAGCATGTTTGCGGCCTTTTTGGTACAAAATTTTACCGAGCTAGGATTTGGACTTGCCAGGGCTCCACCCGATTTGACGGCGGCCCTCCAGGAAGGCATTCGAGGTGGTTTGGAGCGTGGCGAGCAACGGGATGAAGTTAAAATTCCAGTCATTGAAGGACAACTGCAGCCCTGGTTTATTGACAGAAAAGATTTGACCAAACGAGTACGTGGCATTCTCGCATTTATCATCAACAATAATCTGCCTGTCTTTTTTGCGTGAATTTGTGTGTCAATTTCCTTGTCTCAGCCAGAAGACCAACAACAATCTATTTATTTATTTATTTATTTATTTATTTATTTTGTAGGTTCTGGATGAGCTGCAGCCATACACAGAAGCCTGGGCTGGAATGGAACTCACCCCAGCCATGGCCTACGGATTCCGACTGTACCGTGACGGAGCTGTTTTGAATATGCACGTACGTCTAGGACACCTCATTATTTTTATTTTCGAAACTGCCGTGCGTCCATTTTCTCAAGTCTCTCAACTTTATATTTTTCCCAAATTTCCTGTATTTATGTGTCGACAGGTGGACCGAAAACAAACGCACATTATCTCTATGATTTATCACATTGACTCGGAATCGGATGAACCCTGGCCCATTTTAATTGAGGATTTCCTGGGACGTACTCACGAAGTGATTTTGGCTCCGGGGGATATCCTGTTCTATGAATCCTCCAAGTGTATGCATGGCAGACCAAAGGCATTCAAAGGCCAATGGTATTCTTCCATTTTCATTCACTATTATCCCGCACAGGTAGGTACCTAGAAAGAAAAAGTGATTCATGTTTGGTTTATTTGACTCTGATTGTCCCTTCCCGCCACTGCTGACACAAATTGAAATGTTGCTGTGTACCATCAAATTCCAGGGCTGGCAAGACGAAGACCATCAACAACGCGCCCATTACATTGTACCTCCAGATTGGAGTTCACCGGCAGGCAAAAAAAAGGAAACGCCATTGCTCATGATGGGAACCAGCTTTAAAGAACCGGAATGCCCTCATGGTTGGTGTGGCACAGAGAATACCATCAAATGGTCGGGACCCGGAAAGGACGGGTTTTGGATTGACCCCAATCAACGAGAGCACACGTTTGTGCCCAGACGATTCAGTGCCGGTGATGATCTTTAAATAGAGGCCTTGAAGCCAACAGTTAGCACGGAAAGAAGTAATACTAGTGGCTAGCTTGATAATTGTCTAGTAAATTATGAAAAATCATGAAAATTATTAGTAATTTCCTGTATCCGAAGCCTGTTTGAGGAGCGAATTCAAAAAACGGCTGGCGCGCCAGGATCTTTCGCGTGATTGATTCATTGCCCGGGTCACACACTCAGACTGGGGTTCTCGCCGTTATCGGCCAAAAAGACCAAGACCAACAACAATCCATTCAACCACCCTCATCAACCAAGACAACAATAACGTACTATTACCCTATCACAATAGGTCTGTGTTTTTTTTACCTTCCTAACGAGAAAGAAATAATAAACTGGATTATTATGAATAGCTCTCTGCTACTACGAGTCTTTGCTGTTGCATTATTGTCTTTTATAACAATATGCAGCAAGGCGGTTGCTCTTGACGAATACGAACGGATTGAGGAACACGACAAACGCTACTCTCGACAATGGCCGCCCCCCAAGTACATACCTGATACCGTTGGTTGGAAACGTTTGATGGATGCTCGATTTCGTCAGGTAGCTGAGATTGATGACCTTGATCGTCGTTATGAAGGGTACATGCAGGTAAATCATATCGGTTTTTAATGATCTCTTGTTGCTCGCGTGATTTATGTTCCATTATTGTTGTTGTGATGATACAAAAAGTTTCACTCATGCCAAGGAGCAAACCTTCTTTTTGTATTTTGGCTGGTTGATTTGCTCGAAAAAATCAGACTGTTACACCTGCTTTTGTGACGGCCAATTTCACCGAATTTGGATTCGGTTTGGCCAAGGCACCCACCAGCCTCACAGAGGCATTGCAAGAAGGGATCCACGGAGGTTTGGAAAGGGGAGAACAACGATTCGAGAGTGCCGTGGAGGTTATTGAAGGAGATCGACCATGGTTTATTGACCGACCCGATTTGACCAAAAAGGTACAGTAGATATGATGCATGGATCGATATCTGGACTCGGAAATCCTCTGTTGGATGGATGCTTTTGAATTTCTTTTGCTTACTATAGCTTGACCCTTCACTTTTGCTTCAGGTCCTGGACGAGCTGCAAACATACACGGAAGGTTGGGCAGGTATCCCGCTCACCCCTGCTACTGCTTATGGGTTTCGATTATACAGAAATGGGGTGAGTGACACTTTGTTGTGCGGCCTTCCTTGTTCTCTCGTTACGCTAACCGTCTCTCGTTATTTGTGAAATGCACCTTTTGTAGTCGATTCTAAATATGCACGTGGACAAGCCACAGACGCATGTCATCAGCATGATTTATCACATAGATTCCTCGGAGGATGCTGAACCTTGGCCGATTTACATTGAAGGTAAGATTCATTCGTAGGCATGTATTTTGGGACGCATGGAAAGCTGTTAAAAGGGGAAGATAGAAAAGTCGGTATCGTCGCCAATTTTACCACAATCTAAAAATCAAAATGTTTTGGTTGCAATCAATAGACCTACACGGCAACACACACGAAGTTATTCTGACACCGGGGGACATTTTGTTTTATGAGTCCTCCAAATGTCTACATGGAAGGCCCAAAATGTTCAAGGGTAGCTGGTATTCCTCTATCTTTGTGCATTATTTTCCTACATATGGTCATAATGAGAAAGATTACCACATGGAGGGGCACTATGCAGTTCCAGTGGACTGGCAAGAAGATATTCCTCCCAAAGAGAAAACGGCTACTCCCTTGGTCATGTTGGGGACTAGCTTCAAAGAGCCATCTTGTCCGAATGCATGGTGTGGAACGCAGGAGACAATTAAGTGGTCAGGCCCTGCCAAGGAAGGTGTCTGGATTGCACCGAACTTTGAGGAGATACCTTTTGTGCCCAGGCTTGTTGGCCGAGAAGAACTTTAGGAGTCTACTTACTGGTGTGATTGGTTGGCGGAAGAGTGGGGTGACGATGTGGAAGATGTCAGGGAGAACGCATTTTTTAGGGCAATCTTTTTTTTTCAAATACACTTGACAATTTGCTGTTATGCTTCGCGCTTTATTGAAGTCTAATTACGTAATAGTTAATTGAGTCCATGCACAAAGTGCGTCGGCGCTACTACCTGTGTAGAACTCCTGATATGCTATTTACATTTTGAGCACAAGTAGGAGTACATTACCAGGCATCATTACATTGCAAACGATGGCGTCCATCTCAATATGATTCCTAGTAGCGCAGTCTCAAAAATCTTGAGTATCTTGCTGACTACTGCTCGAGTACAGCAGCCAGGAGCAGAACCGACTATTTTTAGATGGAATAAGTAGCAGTGAAGATCTAAGATTCATCTGCTCTTGAAAGGAATAACAGGAGAACAAGACACGCAGGAAGATGTATTGCGAAAGACGGTTTGACGCACATGGATGGCGGTATGGCATTGGACGGCGCATAGGCTCGACTGTCGTGTACACTGTGACATTCAGTTCTTATAAATGAGGCATTGTATCTGCATTCATGAGGCTCCATGAAAATCAGCCGTGTAGATTTCACCAGAGAGATATGAGACTTTCTTTTGCTTGCAAAGGGGAAAGGTAATTCGAGGACATGAGGATTAGAAAGCAGCCAAAGAAAATTTCCAATCAACGATGGCAAAATAGTAACGACCAGTGACAATCAGCGCATTATCTACCGGTAGATTTTAATGGTAGGAGATGGAAAAGAAGTTATGAATAACGCTCTAGTATGCAGTTTTTGTCCATTTCGGTCCTGGTCTGTGACTGTAAATCCACCCATGTCTTTCTGCGACAAACGTGGGTAAGTCCTTAGGAGGGTATTACATAAGCGGGGCGATAGTTGCTTTGTGCTGCTCGAAGAGCCAATAACGCATTCAACCGCTCCGCGTTGCTGGCATTCAAGGCCCTCAGCTCTTCCAAGCCCTGGTGAATGGCATGTATGGCGTGTGTTTGGCTTTTGTCGGATTTCACTTCCAATTCAATGCCCCGCACCATTCTGGAGAAAGGACTAGTCTCGTTGTGGTTGGTACTAGCGCTTCTTGTGCTGCTGCTACTACTATTATGACTGGGCTGGGAAACTCTGAGACCCTCTGTACTTGGGCCATTCCTTGGGTTCTGTCCTCTGTTGCCTACACAGTCAGCAGGGTTGTTGTAATTGTTGACGGGGCAGAGCTCAGTGGCACGAGTGGATTGCTTTCGGTTTTGTCGAGCCATCTGAGCTGCATCGGAAGGGGCTACAGTTGATTTGACTTTTCGACTTCGACGAGCTGCTTGGGGCGCCAACTATATGAGAATGACGACAAGGATACATGAGCCTCAATCACTACGTTCGACTAGTCCATCCTTGGAGGTTTCCTCGAACTTACCTGCTTGGGCTTGAACGAAAGATTATCTTTAAATTGACACATGATGGGAGATTTCGATCCAATAATTGCTGTATAGTAGTAGCATTCAAGTTATCTTAATTCTGGAGGTTGTGAGAAATGTGGCAATGAATGGTCCCTTTCTTACAGTTAGTTTGCCATCAGGATACCAGGTACTACTAGCTAGTAGCTAGCTAGCTAGAA